>Ga0207011_1023_pt1 | contig 31702 bp, 40 predicted proteins | sample Alteio_BWMinCont_79_FD_153466 | JGI IMG/M metagenome (GOLD analysis project Ga0207011, IMG submission 153466) | Enriched cells from forest soil in Barre Woods Harvard Forest LTER site, Petersham, Massachusetts, United States -... | ecosystem: Environmental > Terrestrial > Soil > Temperate forest >...
TGACACAAAGCCAACGCGGCCCCCAAATTGGTACAGGTTAGCGAGCCGCCCTGCCGCTTCCGTGAACGACGGGTCGAGATCGAGCGCGCGCTGAATGTCGCTCACGCCTTGCTCCCAGGATCGCTCCAGGGCATGTTCCCCTCGCAGATATAAAATGTACGCTTCTGCATTGCCCGGTCCCGGACGCGATTTGAAATCACGAACGATTACCTCAGTTTGCAACGCATGCGCGACTTTAATCGCGATCTCGTCCTGCATCTTAAGGACGTCAACTAAGTCCCGGTCATAGGTCTGCGACCAGAGGTGTGTGCCATCTTTGCTGTTGATGAGCTGCGCGGTCAGCCGCAAGTGATCACCAGATTTTCGTACGCTGCCCTCCAGCACATAGGCCACACCGAGCTGCGCGCCTATGCTGCGTAAATCCGCGCTCCGGTCCTTGAACTGGAAGGATGAGGTGCGCCCAATGACTTTGAGTCCGGGAATCGCCACCAGCAGGTTGAGAATTTCTTCCGCCATGCCATCCGCGATGTATTCCTGATCCTTCTTCTCACTCATGTCCACAAACGGCAGCACCGCGATCGATTTATCATGAATCGCAACTCCCGCCGGCACTTGCACGGTGCGGTTTACTGTCAAAAAATGAACACCGAGAGCGATCGCGGTGCCTAGCCCGATCACAACCGCGGCGGCAATGACTACCCGGCGGTGGTTCGCAAATCTAACCGTGGGGGCCTGTGGCGTCAGCCCATCCAGTGCCGTCGTGTTGGGTGTGCTGATGGACGGACTGGTGGCATCACCAGTCGATAGTTGCGTTTTTGTAAGCCGCTCTGGCGTCGGAATCAGCCGATACCCGCGCCCCCGGACTGCCAATATGTATCGCGGCTCCTGCGAATCATCACCAATGGCACTCCGCAGCAGCTTCACCCGTTGAGCGACCGATTCCGGGCTTACCATGAGCCCCGGCCATACTTGCTGCAGCAACTCGTCGTTCGTGACGATTGAGGGCGCCGCGTTGATTAGTGCGCACAACAAATCGAACGACAGTTTGGGGAGCGCAATCTTCTCGCCGCCGCGTGTGACTTCGGCTTTGCCGATGTCGACTTCGAGGTCAGCGATTCGAAACCGCGGCGGCGGCGGTCCATTGTCATGCATCGGTGATGGCTGCATAGTCCATTGCTTTCCGTGACGGCAACCAGAGCACTCCCATCGCCCGTTCGTGGGCTATGTTGGTCTACCCGTCTCGACTTGGCAAACAATGCCGATTCGCAGCGGCCTAAGTCGCAGACCGCCCTGCCCCTCACTCCGGAAACTTCAGCGCCCGCTCGACGGCTTGGAAACGCGGCTCCTTGCGCGGAGGATCAAGTAACGGGTCAACTTTCAGGAAAAACAATGCGGGGTGACGCATCCGCAGCGCTTCATCCAAGGAACTGAGTGCCTGGGGAATATCGCCCCACTGCGCATAAATCTGGGCGTACTGCCACCAGTCGTTGTGGTGCGGGTTCACGGCCTTATAACTCGCGAGTTCACGTTCAGCGTCGGCATGACGTCCGAGCTTGTCATACGTCATTGCCAAACATAAGTGACTGGCCCAGTCGTCGGGTTTGATTTCGCAAAGTGCGCGAGTGTCCTGGTAGTTTCCAAGTTCGTAGTAGGCATTCCAGCGATAGGGGTGGTAATAGTTGGGGTCGAGAAGCCCGGCCTCCCGAAAGGCCGCAACAGCCTCCTCATAGTGACGTGCGTACAAAAGCGTTTGGCCAAGAGAACTGTAACTGTGGCGATTCAGCGGGTCGAGAAGTACTCCACGGCGGGCAGCGGCTACTCCTGCGTCGGTACGCCCCATGAGAACTGCGAAAGAACCGTAGCCCAGCAACACCCCAGCATTACCGGGCGCTAGCGCGACGGCACGCTCGTACTCTTGACTCGCGCGTGTGAGGTCGAGCATCAGGGTGTAGGCTTCCGCCAAGGCGAGGTGACCTTCGCCAAGTTCAGGCGCCAACTCAGTTGCTTTGCGCGCATCGGCGTGTGCCTTCTCCAACTCCTCAAGAGCGATGGAGTAGTCCGTCTCATACACACCCCCAAGCCTATCGAACGCCCAAGACCGCGCTACGAACGCCCGGGCGTAGTGGGGGTCGAGCCGAATCGCTTCAGAGTATGCGGCGATCGCGATTTGCGCGTCTTTCGCTCCGTGCTCATTAGTTAAAGCCTTCGAGCCGCGCAGGTACGCATCGAACGCGGCTGGATCGCGTGTTCCGCCTAACTCGATCTTCTCTGCGAGGTTGCCGATTAGGGCCACCTGAAGGGCGCTCGCAACGGCGTTCGCGATCTCTGTCTGTAGCGCCAACACATCGCTTAAGTTCCGGTCATAGGTCTGCGACCACAAGTGAAACCCCGTGACACCGTTGACCAGCTGCGCGGTGACGCGAACGGTATGCGCTGACCGGCGCACGCTTCCCTCCAAGACCGCCCCAACATTGAGCTTGTGCGCGACCGTGGAAATGTCCGGGTGTTCGCCCTGGAATGAGAACGATGATGTACGTGCCGCTACTTGCAGCTCGTTGATTCGCGACAGTGAATTGAGAAGTTCCTCCGTCAACCCATCTGAGAAGTACTGCTGTTCTTTGTCGCCGCTGATGTTCACGAACGGCAGCACCGCAATCGAGTGCGGCGGCGGGTTGAACGCGGCCACGGCCGGTTCCGCTGTGCCCCGCGATACCGCCGTTGGCACTTGCACGCCGCGCTTTGCTCCCCAAAAATGAACACCTAAAGCGATCGCTGCGCTTACGCCTATGATAACCGCAGCGCCAATGACTACCCGCCGTCGGTTTGAACGCTCCAATGTTTGGGTTTGCGATGTCGGCCCACCCGGTATCGCGCCCGACGTGTTGATGGATGATTTCGTCGCATCGCTTCTTGGCAGCGTCGACTCAGTCAGCCGCTCGACGGCCGGAATCAGTCGATAGCCCCGCCCCCGGACTCCCAGAATGTATCTCGGCTCCTGCGAGTCATCACCGATCGCACTGCGCAGAAGCTTTACTCGCTGGGCAACCGATTCCGGACTCACCATGAGCCCCGGCCACACTTGCGCCAATAGTTCATCGTTCGTCACGACTGCGGGCGCTGCGTTGATTAGCGCGCACAGTAAATCGAAAGACAGCTTAGGGAGCGCAATCTTCTCGCCTCCGCGCGTGACTTCGACCTTGCCGACGTCGATTTCGAGATCAGCAATTCGAAACCGCGGCGCGGTTGCGTTGTATGGCGTCGGTGCTGGCTGCATAGGCCTGCCTTTCCTGACAGCAACTTTAGCGTCCGATCTCCCTACGCTCGCGGGCTATGTTGGTCCACGCCTCTCGGCTTGGCAACCAGTGGCCGACGACAATAAACCGCTATGGGCTACTCGCCGGCCGTGGGGTGTATCTCCTCTCAACACCTCGTTTGCTGCACCGCAACTACTAGCCAATCGGCTCCCATCGCGAGCTTTGCGCCACAAAAACCTTTGATTCACGAACCTTTCAGCGAACTTTCACCCATCGTTGATCCAACCATCATGCAGGCGGACGGCCTTCTCCATAACTTGGGAATCGTGTTTAGCCGATTCGTTTCGCATCACCTAAAGGAGATAGTCATGAAGAACCTGATCAAAACTCAATCCAATCTAGTGAAGTTCATGGTCGCCGCCGGCTTCCTCGCTGTCGGCCTCGCCGGAACTGCGTTGGCGCAGGAGCCCACCGCCGGCAGCCAATCCATAACACAGTGGTCGGTGACCTTCCCCGTAAGCTATTCCGACCTTGATGTGTCCAAGATCGGCGGCGCGAAAATACTCTATATGCGCATCCGCTTCGCAGCGGAAACGCTCTGCAAGAGCGCCGCCACCTGGGGCAAGAAAGAGGGCCAAGCCTGCGTGAACAAGGCCATCAATGATGCCGTGGCAGGCGTCAATGCCCCGTTGCTGACACAATACAGTCAGCTGCGTAGCAAGGGCGATAAGGCCGGCCTAGTACAGCTTGCAAAGGCCAATTGATTTTGGGTCGTCAATCGCAATGCCGCGCAGCGGGAACCTCTGCGCGGCATTGCTTACCCCACCAGCATCACAATCTCTTCTGGTTCGATGGGGAGGGTGACACCGTCGTCAGTCCGCACACTCCGTCCATACTACACCCAGCAGGCTGATCGGCCGTGCGGTGGCTCCCGCGCTCAATTTTCCACCACCGGCAACGCCACGTACGATGCATCGACCGATGAGAAGTAAATGCGCTGAGTCGCTTTCCGGTAGTCAGCGGGCTTGGCGAAGAAAATGCTGGGCACAAAGGTCTGCGGATTGCGATCGTAGAGCGGAAACCAACTGGATTGCACCTGTACCATTATGCGATGTCCCGGCAAGAACACGTGATTGCTCGCCGGCAGATTGAAGCGATAAGGTAGCGGCTTATTGACCGCGATGGCCTTCGGATTCACGAAGCTTTCCCGGTAGCGGCCCCGAAAGATCTCCATACCCACCGCAAGCTGATAGCCACCCATCTCGGCTTGTGACGCCACTTGATCCGGATAGACGTCAATTAGCTTCACCACCCAATCGCTATCCGTGCCACTGGTCGAGGCAATCAGATGCACCTCGGGTCTGCCAGCGATTTTCAACGGGGCTGTCAAGACATCGGTCGTGAAGGTGAGGACGTCCGTACGGCCTGCGGCCTCGCGCTGATCATCCACCAGCCATTGTGACCAGGTTAGCCCGTGATCATATCCAACCGGTTGGATAGGTCGAGCGCGAAATGGCACAGGGTGCGCGGGATCGGAGATGTACTCGGCGTAACCGGTATGTGCGACGGGCCGAGTAAAATTCAGTTTTTGATCCGGTTGCAAATACAGCGGGCGGCTCGTGACCGAACATCCTGTCTCGCAGGCGAACGGCCAATGCTCGAGCCGGCGCCATTGATTGGTGCCGGTCTCATACGCCGTGACCGGAGCGATGTCGGCCTTCGGTGCGCCGTCCTTGAGGTACTGTGCTAGAAACGGACGCAACACCTGCTCACGAAAATACTTGGCGGTATCGCTGCCAAAGCGAATCGCGCCAAGAGCGCTGCCTTCCTCAATTTCCTGACCGTGATACCACGGGCCCATCACCAACTTCACCATGTCCTCGCGAGTATCCTTGGGCTTGATGGCTGCATAAACCGCGAGCGCGCCGTAACTGTCTTCTTGGTCCCAGAGGCTGTGTACGAGCATGACGGGCACCTGCAGAGGCTGCGCAGCGAGCACCTTGTCCACCGCCTTATCGCTCCAGAAAGCATCGTATACCGGGTGCGCGATCACCTTGCTCCAGAAACCCAGCTGCTCCATGCCGTAACGATGGCCCAGTTCCCCCGCTGCACCCTGCATGAACAGGTCGTAATCGTCGTGATAGTTGCTCCACCATTTGATGGTGTTATCGCGGCTCGCCTCTTGTTCATATATGTAAGCGAGATTCTGCAGGCGAAATGCGCCGTTGTGAAACCAGTCATCCCCCATCCAGCCATCCACCATGGGGTTCATCGGCACGGATACTTTGAGTGCGGGGTGCGGATTAATGAGCGCCATCAGCGGTTCAAAGCCATCGTAAGAGATGCCGAGCGTTCCGACCTTGCCGTTGCTCTCCGGAACATTCTTCACCAACCACTCGATCGTGTCATAGGTATCCGTGGCATCGTCCACAGGCGTGGGATTTTGAGTGCCATGGATCGGGCGGTTCATCACGTAGTCGCCCTCCGAGCCATACTTGCCGCGCACGTCCTGCATGACGCGGATATAGCCATCCTCGATGATGACATCGGTTGCGTTGTCGTAGCCTTCCAGCATGGGGCCGAGGTGCCCGCTGTGGATGTGGCTCGTTAACTCCTTAGCCTCATAGGGCGTCCGCGTCAGCAGCATGCCGGCCTGCTTGGCGCCCTTGGGAACCAGAATGATCGTGTGGAGTTTGACGCCATCGCGCATGGCAATCATCACATCGCGCAAGGTGTAGTCGTAACTGTCCGTGGCCGGCGCAAATTTCGCCGGCGTCTCACTCGGATAGTTCGGGTACAACACCTTGGGTGGCTCATCGCCCAGCGCCGTGACATTCGCTGCGAGCAAAACCGCGACGAGCAATCCCTTCCAGCCAAAGGCATAAAGTATCGAATTCATGAGGTCTCCCCGATCTTTTTGTACATCTACTGTAACCGCATCCTCAAATTCCTGTTCGCCTATCCTTTCGCCCCCCGTCCGCGAACAGTCGCGCTGCTAGTCACTGCGGTCGCGCCCAGTCCCCAGGGTAATCACCCGTGGGCATGGACCGGAGCGCGCAAGACACCAAGACCGAAGACGGGCGCGAGAGGTCATGTGACGGGGCGTGCAAAGCAGGGACGCTTTGCCCGAAGGCTCCATGGATGGATTTACGCCGTCCCGGAACATGACCTCTCGCGCCAGTTCATTCGGAAAGGTTCATTTTCTTCAAAAGCGCCCTGTATCGCGGATCCTGCCGCACGCTTCTAAGAAGGGGATCCCCTTTCAGGTAGATGGGAAGCGCTCCATCGCGCTCCTGATACGCGCGGTCGAGCCAGAGGAAGGCTGGATCCAGGTCATTCCGGTGAGCGTAGATCAACGCGATTTGATAAGGCCCGATTTCGGCTAATGTCTCTACAGCAAGCGCGAGTGCGCGGTCCGCCTCGCTCTGGCGCCCGAGCGCGTCGAGCGCCAGCGGCAGACCGGCTATTCGCCATTCCTTATCCGGATTTTTTTCCATTTCCGCGAGCGCTGCTGCGGGCTCGCCGCGAGCAATTAGCAATACACCCAGCCGATAGTGTATCCCCTCAGCTGCCGAATTCAGCTCGAGCGCCTTCCGCCAAGCAGCCTCCGCCTCCGCAAGTCGGCCGCTGCAAAGATCCGCATCGCCCAGAGCGCGATAATTCCCGACCGCCAGTGGGTCGCGTTCGACGGCCTGCTGCGCGAACTGCCGCGCCTCGTCAAAACGGCCCACTGTCAGCGCAAGATCGGATGCGACTCGGAACGCACCGGAATTGGCGGGATCGAGCGCTAATGCTTGAGTGATCTCCGCGCCAGCCCCCTTAAAGTCAAAGTCAAGATCGTGGAGAATCTGCGCCATGGCGAGATGAGCATCCGACAGACTCGGGTCGAGCTTGAGCGCTTGCTCGGCTGCTGGATATGCCTCGGCTCGGGCCTGCTGATAGGAACTGGTCGAGTATACGACAAAGTCGTCCATTCTCCTGCTTCTTTGCAGGCGCCGCGATCCCGCTACCGTGCGGTCGCGAACTTCGAACCCTTAACACCAGCACGGCTCATTTGCCCCGTTCGGTTCTCACGATCGTTGCGCTCATCGGAACCGTTGTCCATCGCAAAAGCCGATCGCTGTGGACTGCGCACGGGCCTCCTTGCCCGGCAGCGCAGGAACCGCTGTTGCAAACTCTCGTGCATGGCTGGCGCTATTGCACCGATGCGGATCCACTCGAGCGTCATCGCATCCCAATCTCCATCATCCGCATGGCTTCCCTGCCCCATTCCCTGCACCAGTCTCTGCACCTGATACTCGCGGCGCAATGCCTCATCCTCGGGTGGCGTGGGATTTTCGGTTTCGATTTCGCAGCGAATGCATAGTGTCCTCAGCGCCCGCTCACGGGCCTCACTGTCGGCGTCAGAAATTGAGCCAGCCTTCGCCAGTGTCTCCTTGACCGCCTGAAGACCGCCTTTGGGCCAGCGCTGAACGCTCGCAATAAAAGTCTCGGCGGCTTGCTTCAGAGTCTCTCGCTCGGACGCATTTTGTGTCACCGCCCGTTCGTAGGCTTGTATGTGTCGAGCGGCCTCGAACAGATTCGTGAAAGCCTGCTCCGCTTCGCGGGCGTGCTGCTGGGCCATTTCAGCCTCACACAACCTAAGTGCACGCTCGAACCGATCGTGTAGCCCGCGCGCTTCAGCTCTCGGCATTTCATCAAGTGCGTCAAACGCGGTACGCCACTCCGAGATTTTCGCACCTCCCTCGAGCAGTTCCGTCCCTGGCAACGCGGCCACGCGCTCCGCCTCTTCGCACAACGCCACAGCCTTTACCTTATTGGCTTCTAGCGCGGCGGTCTATTCGGCATAAGCCTGCTGGCGTTTTTGATAAACCGCATCGCACAGCTCACGAAATTCACTCCACAACGACTGGTCCTGTTCGCGCGGGGTGAGGCCCGTTTCCTTCCAAAGGATTTGCAGCCGCTTCACGGCATCGATAGCCTCGCGGCTATCATCTTGAGTAAGCAAATACCGCGCTCGTTTGATCAGAGATTGCTTATCCGCGACATTGCGCTCATACCATGCATCTAGCCTTGACTGCAGTCGCCCCATCGATGCATCAAAATCCCTCTGGATAGCCCGGATGGCTTCGCGGTCCACCGGGAAATACCGACGCCACTCCTGCGGGGCTTCACGCAAAACGCTCGCCAGTAGGCGCCAGTCCGGATTTTCTCCATTCTGAGTCGCTTCAAATGCGGTCAGCCGCTCGAGCACCGCTTTGAGTTTTTGCAGATTCGCCTGTCGCAGTTTCGCCCGCGCCTCGAAATATTCACGACAGGGTTGATACGCGGCTTGCGAGGCTCGGTGAAACCGCTCCCATTCCGCCGGGGCTTCGCTCACGATCCCTTTGCTGATCGTTCGCCATTCCTGTTGCAAAGACTTGATGCGGTCGGCAAGGGCCTTTGGCTCTTCTGTCGAACCGATCAGCCACTCCATCTCGTCGATCAGCTCGATACGCTTAGGCGCGACGGCATAGTCCTTCCACTGCTTGAGTTCATTCAACTTGTCATCGAGCTGCTGCAATTGCCGCGTAAGATATGGCGGCACACCCGGCGCGGCCGGTAACTTTTCCTCTATCGCGCGACGCAGCCCCGCCGCTCTTTGCGTATTGCCGTCGCTCAGCGCGTCATTGGCCTTGCGGATCAAACCGCCGATCTGGCGCAACACCTGCTCCTCCGCCGCCAACTTCTCCGCGCGCGCCGTCGCTTCTTTCCGCAATTGTGCATCGGCAGCGGCCTGTGCCGAGGCTGCCTTTCGAGCCGCTTGAAGCGCACGCTCGTCTGCGTCATGAGCGGCCTGCTGCGCGGCCAGCTGAGCAGCTTGCTCCGCCGCTTGCTGTGCAACCTGTCGCAGATGCTCGGCGATGACTTCCCTGCAGCGATCAATCGCCTGCTCGGCACGCAGTTCGATATCTGCAGATGGCGGCGTAGTAAGCGAGCGCCACTGGGCGTTGAGTTGTTCAAAGGCAGATGTATATGAAGCGTCACAGATCCGGTGACTGTGTCGCTCGAGCGACGCGCACAGGGCGCTGACCTCGCGCGCAATCTCTGCCGCTTTCAGGTCCTCAGCATTCAGCGCATCGCACTTCTGCTTGAGGATCTTGTAGACACTCTTGTCCTTGTTACGGACCTGTTTGAGAAGCTGTCTGAGCTGCACCGGATCTTCAACTGCCTCGGCCGCCGTCTGCCGTAGTCGGCTGGATGGACCTTCCACGGCGAGCTGCGCGGCTTGCATTGGATCATCGATCGAGGCAAGTGCCTGTGGCAATCGACTGGTGTCCTTACACAGCGCCGCGACGGAGAACATCGCCGACCGATTCCTCACTTGACCGCAAAACGCGGCAAAATCGATGGACCCTGCATCGATGAGTTGAGCCACACGGGCCTGCGCCGCGCGTTCCAGAACAGCGAGGAAAGCGATGGAAGCGTCATGGGGCAGGTCGAGCAGTCCGGCAAACCTCCTCAGAGCGTCTCCATCCGGCAGCTTATGAATGGCCGCGACACGCAAACCCACTTCATCGCTGCCAAGCGCCGCACCAAGAATGGCATCCGCAGATCCCGCGTTTAGGATCGCGATGCGCTCTTCCATGGTCGGCGGGGATGGCGGTGCTTTTTGAAAAAAGCGCGTGAACAGCTTCATCGAACCACCCTACGAGTGCGAGCGCGACGCTGAGCCGCGCTTGAGCGGTCCGGTAAGTGCATGAGAAACATTCGAAAAATACCTTTTTCTCGGCAGCGATTAACGGTGAATTATACCGGCGCATTGAACTCGCGCCCGACTATCGTCAAACAGGCCATTGCCGGATCACCGTTAGTGACCGAGTGAATTGAGCGCGTCAATCCGGTGCAACGCCCGGACTGCGGGCCAAGTAAACTTGCGGCTGCCTCCTCGACGCACAACCAGGTTGCATGGCGCAGAAAGCCGGTCCGGACAATAAGTAAAGATTCACCCCCTTACTGGCTCCCTCTTCTTCCTCACCTCTCTGGCGCTTCTTGATTTCCGGAGCGACCGGGTGTTTCCCCACGCTTCAGTCGATAATTTACCCGATTGTCTGCGTCGATGAGCCCCTTATGCTATCGAACGCGATCAATCACTAACAGGGCAGAGGCAGGCTGAAACAACAATGCTCAAAGCGCTGCTCATACTGGACGAAAAAGAGAACGATTGGCTTTTGGACGCATTCAATGAGTCAATTTATTGTCACTCGATAGACCTCGAGACTCTGGGAGTCGATACGGAGCACCTGCAACACGCGTTGCAGATGGTTGCCGATCAGGGCCACGTGCTGCTGATGGATTCCGCTTTGGCATGGAATTTCGTATTTAAGGTCGCCCTTCGAGTGGGCGGGAAAATCCCAGATTTGCCGATTCTGCTGCTCCCCAATTATCACGCGCCCGAGGGGCTGGCGGAGTCAATGGGTTCAGCGGATCTAGCTTGCTGTTCGCGCTCCTTGGCCGTCTGCCGCCCGACGGCGACGACAACCGAAAATAGGCCTTAGCGCCAACTTCTTCGGGGCCCGGGGCCCCGTTTTTTTTGGACCGGCCATGAGCTACTGTGTGGAGCGGCGCGCTACCGTGCGCTCACTGTGGAGCGCTGAATTTGTTTTCCGAAGCGCGCGAAACAGGGCGAGACGTATACGTCGAGCGGGATTTGCCACGACGGCAAATCCCTGGCTTTCTGCGCGATGCAGGAAGCAAAAGCGCAGAAAGTCTCGCCCGCAGCCGCCAGGGGTCGAACGCATGCGTTCGACGGGTAACCAGGGGTGCGACACATGTGTCGCACGGGCGTACATGGATGTACGCCCTGGGCTTGAGCGCAGCAGGGAATGCGCAGCTCAATGGTTACCCCGGGCTTGCGCGCAGCATGGACTGCGCAGCGCAATGGCTTTACGGCGTTTCGGAAAACAAATTACGCTCCACTCCGGCGATCCGGAAAATAAACAGCGATCCACGTCACTATTTGAACACCACGTGCGCCACACTCGATTCGAGGCCGGCATAGATTATCGCTCCGCAGTCAAATCGAATGAGGCGTGCGCACACATCAGGGGCCAAAGCCGACGCGTGAATGCGAAGATAGTTCCGAACACAAGTCCGGTAATCGACGCCTGCTGGGCGCCCGGCAATCCTTGATCGAAATAATGAAGCGACGCGAATACTACAGACGTAATCAGCACCGTCAGCGCCTTTGCGCCCGGACCGTGTCCAATCAGCTTGCCGAATCGTTCGAACAAATATCCGCGAAAGAAAGTCTCTTCCCCGAAGCCGCCCGTGACAATCATCATCGGAACCACAGCTAGGGACGCATAGCTGTTTCCGACAAGGTAGTGATATGTCTGGTTGACCGAGTCGGCGCCCAAAAGCGGCATCACGATGGCCTGCATGAGGAATTTGAACGCAATGCCAAGAATGAGGCCGATTACCAATTCGCCGAGCCAGCTCTCCGGACGCACATAGCCAATCTCAGACCACGGTGTTCGTGACCGCTTCGCCCAAATCAAGACCAAGACTGCACTAAGCGGGGCTAGCAACTGACTGGCGACGATGATCGCAACGGCGATAACTCCGAGTGGCCCAAATCCACGCAAACGCGCCGCGATACGATCGTCTTGCGTCCGCAATTTTGTGTTCTCGCTGGTCATTGTCAGCTCAATATCAGGAGCTTGTAGTGGCTCGCCGACCAAACAATAGTCTCGCGCAAGCCGGAACACATTGTAGTGTCATGACTTTGGTACGCCAACACGAGGCAGAACGCTCACAAATCACTGGTTTTTGCGCGATGCAGGGTTACTACCTGGCCTTCGGCCGCGCCCTTCGGGCGTTGCCAAGGTCTACACGCTCCTTACCGCGGTCCGGAAAACAAGTAACGATCCACGCGCGAGTTGCGCATAATGGCCGCAAGAAACAACGAGGCTCGAATGAAAATTGGGGCAATGCTATGGCTCGTGGTCCTTATCTTGGTGGCGTTGGCGTTTCTTTTTCCTAAGGCACGATCGTTTAGTCTCTCTGCAATTGGCGTCGCGATTGTGGCGATTGTCGTGATCGTTGTCATCGCCAAGCACCCAGAACCACTTGCACTGGGCGCTGCGGCGCCGCCACCCGATCCGCAAAAGCCGGTCGACTTCGAGCGCTTTCATGTCGAGAAAATGGATAAAGCAGATCCGGAAGCAAAAAGCCGTATACGCGTGGAGGAAATTCGATTCGATCAAATACGCGCCCTGGCTGGAGCAGAACGCGGCAGCGTCGGCACGATTGTGGCGCGACTCTACAACGACTCCCCGACTTATACATTAACCGACTTTGGCTACTATCTCGTGATCCAGGATTGCATCAGAGCCGTCTGTACGACGGTCTTCGACCAACATGGACTATCCGCGGTGTCGGTGCCGCCCAATCAGGCCCGCGATGTGCAGATTGCCATCCGAGACGCAAGTACGCGCGAGGTGCCACCGATCAAAATACTCGGAACTGCGAACATCCTGCTCACTTCTACCGCGACGCGCGCCCAACCCGCGAGCAACTCAAAACCCTGACCTCGCCTGTCCAACCTAGGCGATCACACTCACACCTTTCCAGAATGCAACGCGACCTTTGATTTGCGCTGCAGCTTCTTTGGGATCGGCGTAGTACCACACGGCATTCACGTTACGTTCACCGTTGACGTTCAGGGAGCAATAGTTCGCCGTGCCCTTCCAGGGACACACGCTTGTGTGGCTACTGGGTTCCAGCAGTGCCTCACTGACCGACGCCCGTGGAAAATAATGATTACCTTCCACGATCACCGTATCCGGCGACTCCGCGATCACCGTACCTTTCCATACTGCCTTCATGTTGATCCTCCGAATCCGAAACAACTCCCCGGCGTGGACACGTCGCACGCGGGGATTCCATGAGCACACAATCACCAGGCGTGAGCTTGAATGCTGACATTGTTTAGCGCGGCGGAGTGCGAGTCATCATTCACGCTCTCCCCTGACTTTTAGCAGCTCGTGCCATGGCTCCTCTGCTTGCCAGCACTTTCTCTCCATATCTCATCGGCATCCTCGTATCCTTCCATCTGCCGGCTTGCATCACGGAACTCAAATCAATATTCAGCGCCAACAAATCCTGCGCCGCCCCGACTCTCGCGGAATGCCCAGAAATTCTCTCCCACTCTTCCTTGTCTAGTCCAATCCACTTCCCAACCTTCTGCAAGATCGCGGTGACATTCTGCGCCGTGAGTGCCGTACCCGCGCCAGCAGCTCCGTGAACCCTCAAAAAGACTGCTCCCTCTTCGATTGCGGCTTGAGTGGTCCACTCCGTTAGGAGCCGCATCGTCAAGGGCGACAAATACGCGGTCGCGCCCTCTCCGGTCGTATCCGTCTTCGACCTCCGGATCAGTACGCTCCCCGACCCATCCCCAGCCTCCGCAATATCCTCAGCGAACAGCGACACCAACTCTTCTCTCCGGCACATGGTGTCGTAAGCCACCGCCACCAACGCCCGATCGCGAATGTCGCGTAAGTGTCGCGGGTCAATGGTTAGGAACATTTCAATCTCCGCCCACGTCAGTCCCCGCGCTTGTCGTTGCCGCGCCGGAGCCCTTCGCCCCATTTCTTTGAGTGCCAATTTCACTTCTTCGGATGCCGTCGGATCCAAAGCGCCCGACGCCCGATGCGCCCGCCCAATGGTCGACACATAGCGCCGAATCGTCGCCGGCTTCTTATTATTGGAGAGACACTCGAATACAAAATCCCGCACCGTTTTCGCAGACGCCGGCAAAGGCTCCAACCTCAGGGTCCGACAAAACTCCCCGAATATCTCCCAATCCGCCCTCCACGCCCGCAAGGTATTCGCCGCAAACGCCCCCCGCGCCATCGCCGACCAATCCGCCAATCGCTCGGCAGGCACTAAGGCGCCGGGCGCCGATGTTGTGATTCGAGAATTCATAAATGACTTGTGCCTGTGAAATTGAATGCTTAATCACGCTAGTGACAACGCACTCACGATCCGATACGCCTCTTGTGTGAGTGGGGCGGGACACCCAGCTGATCGCCGGGGCGTGCAAATCAGGGACGATTTGCCCGAAGTCTCCACGGACGGATTCACGGCGTCCCGAAGATCAGCTGGGTGCCCCCGCACCTCTCATACTAGCCGTGTCTATGGATAACTGCCATTATCACTAGTATATATGTAGTATTAAATACAATATAGATATACTGTAGTATTCGCCATGCCCGCCCCCACCTCACCACTAAGACCCCTAGGCCCCCCCTCTCGCGGCATCACTCAAAGCGATGTCGGCCACGCCGCCGACACGCTGCTGCGCTCAGGCGAGCGTCCCACGATCGAAAAAATCCGCGCCAAAATAGGCAAAGGTTCCCCCAACACCATCAATCCACTGCTCGATGCCTGGTGGAAGACCCTCGCCGCAAGATTGGATTCAGGACCCGCCGCCCTGCACCGCTTGCCGGAAACCGTCGCGCAGGTGGCCGAGGCCCTGTGGATGCAGGCGCTCGAGGAAGGCCTCCGAAGAGCGCACGCAGAACTCAAAACCACCGAACGGCTGGCCACGGATAAAGAACAGAACCTCGAGGTCCGCTCCCACGTGCTCACGCTGCGCGAAGGCGAACTCGACTCGCGCCTGCGCGATCGCGAACGCACCATCGATGATTTAAACCTGCACCTTCGCGAACTCACGCTGCTTCTCCGCAAGGAGCAGGCCACTCGCGACGCGCAAGCACAACGCCTTTCCACCCTGGAGAGCAAACTCTTGGCGCGTGTGCCCATTAAAAAAAGGGCCACCCACCCTCGGACACCAACAAAGACAAGAGAAAAGACGAAACTCGATCGCGCCGTCCCCCTCCGACATCCGAAAACGCCTAAGGTCGCTAAATGGAAAAGACCGCCGAGGCGCAAGCGCGGCAAGTGAATGGCACCGACGAAACAGAATCCTCCGCCGGTACAATAGTCTGCACCGACCCCGAGCAGACATTGGCGAGCGCCCCGCGACCGATCCACTGCGGGCACGACAACGGCGGAAGACGACGGACGGGACTGAATACCGTTACAGCAGCTGCACCAAGGCCCTGCCGCCCGACAGTACCGCCAGTCCCATCAGGAGGCGCAACACCCAGCGTCGGAAAATCAGTGGGTCCGCATTTACGAACTTCCGATTGCCTAACCAGACCCCGGCAGCCAGCACCGGCAGAAAGTACAAGGCATGCCAGAGCGTCGGTGGGCTGATCAGTCCGCTCCAGCCCTGGCACGCAAGTCCGGTAACGTCGGTCAGCAGGAAAAAGGCGATCATCGACGCGCGTCCCGCCGCCGCTCCCGCTGGTGAACTGAAGAAAAACAAAATCACCGGCGGACCGCTCATTCCGAAGCTGCCGTTGAAGACGCCTGACGCCGTGCCAGTAGCGAAGGTGACCACCCGGCCGGGCAAGGACTTTAGGGCAAATCCCCGGACCAGAAGGATCGTGGCCGTGAGCACGAACACCGCGAGCGCCAGGGTCATGGGGGCGGCCGGCGCATGAGCAAGCACATAGACCCCGATGGGTGTGCCCACCAAGCAGCCGGGAGCAAGCCATCGAAGTGCCCGCCAATGGATGTCCCGCCACACGCGGGGCAGCAGATGCACGCTTGCCGCGACGTCCAAGATGAATATGGACGACACAATCTCCGCCGGCGGCAGCAGAAGCGAGAGCGCTGTTACGGCGAGTAACGCGAACCCGAATCCACTGTACCCGCGCACAACGGCAGCGCCGAAGACACAAGCGATGACATAGGCAATGACTAGAATCTGCATCTGTCAACGTGCCGCGACGCCCCGGTCGCACTTGCAGGCGCTCTCATACGGGTAATGTCTACCATAAGTACATAGGGGAAACTTCCCATCGCCACGCAATAGCGAGCGCCTGATCGGAGCGACGGAAACAAACCGACCTGGCGAGGGCAACCACAGCACCGTTAGTGTCCATCATTGCGGCCCTCCGAGAACAGCCCAATACTTACCCAAATTCCCTTCCACAAGAGACCGCTAATGAACGCGTCCGCCCCGATGCCGCCCTTTCCGACCGCGATGTCCCTATTGAACAATATTTACTATCGTAGGAGCCCTGGTCCGCCATGGCGTACCCTATCACCTTGACCAAGGACCGCTCGCTGCTTCGGACCTGGCGCGGCGCGCGGGAATGGATGCGCTCGCCTTGGTGCGAGTGCTCCGGGCGCTCGCGGCATTTGGTGCATTCCAGGAAGTGTCGCCCGGTGTCTTCGGTAAGCATCGCCCATCTGATGCGCCCATCAGCAAAGACGGCCTCCGCCGAATACAGCGCAAGGCCGGCGTTGCGCAATCGACAGCTGTCGGACCATGAGCGGTTCCGTCAGGCCGGCCGAGCTTCCAGAAAGCAAACACGCTGCGTATATTCCGATGCAGCAACATCTGAACGTGAGGATTGGCTCGATATGGAACTAGTCGCTACCGGACGTTTCGTCGTAGAGGACCCGTGATGCTCGATTCGAGTCTTCTATGAACGACGCCACGACGCCGCCAGCGGTCAAATGTCCAAGCTGCGGGACAGACCGGCAAGGCCGCTATTGTGCAGAATGCGGTGAACGGTTTCTCTCCACCGACGATTTCGAATTCAGACATTTTCTGGTCAAACAGCTACCAGAAGAATTTCTGCATGTAGACGGCAAGCTACCGCGAACACTGCGCCTGTTGTTTACACGGCCAGGTGCCCTAGGAAAGAATTACGTCGCGGGAATGCGGCAGCCCTTCGTCGGTCCGCTGCGGATCTACATAGTGCTTTTCCTGGTGCACGCGATCGTAGCGGTGTCGATTAATGGCCTCGGCGCTTCGTTTCCGGAACGCGTCCGCGAAATTGACGCATTCGGCGTTCTCTCACATCTTATGTCGGGCCGACCTCAAGTGAACTGGCATAGTCCTGAGGTCGACTCACACGTCCGCGAACTCGGTCATTGGTTGGGAGAACTGGCCACGCTACTAGTCTTTCTGGTAACTGCCGGGCTTCAGAAGCTCATTTTCTATCGACTACACCGCCGCTACCTCGAACATGTAGTGCTCGCCCTGAATGTAGCTTCTTTCTACCTGGCGGCGCTCACGATCAGCGAGTTGTTGGTTTGGGCCGCGACTCGCAACCGCTATGGAGACTTGGATGCCACGCTGCAAACGCTCATCGTCATGTCCGCGTTGCCAACATACTGGTTCTTCGCAATTCGGCGCTTCTATGGACTTAAAAAGACCGTTTCCGCCGGTGCGGCAATCATTGTGACGGCATCGCAAGCGGCTGTCGCGGTCGCGCTCAACACGGTCCTTTTCGCGGTGCTCATCCAGGCCATCTGATTGAGTAGTGGCCGGGAGTTCGGCCGCAATCCCATCCAACTTCGCCAAGCGTTTGGGCCCGCACGCTGCAGCGTTAGGATCGGGCTACCTCTAAATCCGTTCCAACTTCCATCAAGGCCAGCAGCTTATACATACGCACGCGTTCGACGGGTGGCCAAGGGTGCGACACATGTGTCGCACGGGCGTACTCGGATGTACGTCCAGGGCTTGAGCGTAGCAAGGATAGCGTAGCTCAATGGCCACCCAGGGCTTGCGCGGAGCATGGACCACGACGCCATAGCGTCGGTGAACGCCCGAAAGGGCGGCCCCGAGCTAAGCGAGGGGTGAGGCGCGAAGCGCCGAATACAGCACAGCGCAATGCTGCGTGCAAACCTTTCTGCGCTATTGCAATCCTGCATCGCGCAGAAAGCCGGTGTGCCATCCATGGCAAATCCCGCTCGGCGCTCGCCTCGCCCCTGTTTCGTACGCTCCGAATTCCCTCCTTGCGACCGAGCGCGCGCCAAGACACTCATTCGTGCACGAGACAACCGCAACCCCGTACGGATATCGCCAATTCCACTCCCCAGTTTCAACGACCTTGCCACCCACCTCTGGAGACCCGGCCTGTCAAAGACAGGCCCTCTGGGTGCGCCAGCACCGAGCCGGGCTCCGCGGCGTCTGACTTAGAGCAAAACACGTTTTGTATCGGCGGAGTCCTACAGCTAGTCAAGCAACCCTCTCTCGTACCGCCCCATGCTATGCAGTTATAAATATTGGGTGCCAATTCCAAAATCGGTCCCAGGGGATCTCAATCGGAGCGAAATATGAATGCACGAACCAGCATGACTTCTGAAGAGGCGCAAGAGATCCGAATGCTGCGCGCGGAATATTTCGATGCCAGTAAGCGCGCCGCAGAGGCTATACAAACCGGGGAGCACCCATTTGACGGCACCGGGCTACACGTACTCATCACCGCAGACGCTCGGGCCTGCAAAGCCATGCGACGTATCAAAGAACTTTACGGCGTGCTAAACGCGGACAATGAGATGGTTTCCCCAATCAAACTGCCGAACCCGCCGGGAGAAATCCAACCGGAGGTGCCGAAAATAGGATCCCGCGACGCACTGGGTGGCTAAATGCCGCCACATCGAGAATTCAGGCACACTGGGATTTCATTGGGAGGTTGGTCATGAAATGGGTAGCTATGTATCTTGTTGGTTTCGTCGTTCTGGTGGGTGGCCTCCTGGCCGCACTCTGGAAATTAGGTATCCTGCAAAACATCGGCACCACCTGGACATTGATTGGTGTCGCGATTCTGATTGGCATCGGAATCATGATCTCCGTCTCTCATAGCGGCAGCAAAGAAAATATCCAGATTGACAGGAAATGACCGCTTCAAGCGATCGAGCTTGAGGTTCGACGAGATTTCTGGATTTCGTCCAAAACACATCCGATCTCACGCTTCCGGATTCTTTAGCTGCCGCGCCCTCGACTCCGTTGCCACGACTCAGTTGGCGCTCTAATACCGCACAACTACTCACCTCTACCATGGAGACCTCTTTTCTTGGTGCGCCAGCACCGAGCCGCGCTCCGCGGCGTCTGCCTTTGCTTCGCTCACCCATCAACGTGAAAGCGGGATGACAGCGAACAGAATTCCTTAAAGTTCATTCCTCCTCAGACGATAACAAGGATCTGTCGCTCTTACTTACAGCGGCGAAGGAGCGGTCCATGTTGGTTTTAACTCGCCGCACCAATGAGTCGATCGTAATCGAGCCTGCGGACGGCGTGGATGTGACCGTAACACTAGCGCAGCTGTTCGCGAACGGACCCATTTTGATCACGTTATTGGGTGGAACCGGCGGCCGCGTCAAATTGGGCATCGAAGCGCCTGAACGTCTCTCAATCCGACGGAATGACGTCGTGTAGATCAGAGCCTGTGACGCGTGAAAGCTAGCTTCTCCGTCTTACCGGGCCGTTCGGCGTACGTCGCGCCGTCCATGGCTAGCCAGCCCAGCCGGCACATCCATGTGCCGTCCTTCGTCCGGTCCTCGCTTAGGCTCGGGCGTTCGCACGACACGCTGACGTTCAGTCAGCGCTTCGGGAGCCGCTCTCACCCAACTCGCCTCGCGGATTTTCCGTCGCAGCGCCCTTCAGCGGCGACGTCATCGTCGCCAAACGCCCTTAGGGGCGGCCCCGAAGGGGTGAGGCGCATCGCCGAATAATCCGTTGACATCCATGTCGCAAATGGCGCTCGAATACCGACACATCAACCACATCCACCCTGACTACGGCGCGAAGCGACGGAGAACGCCCGCAGGGCAGCCCTGAGCGAAAGCGAAGGGTGAGGCGCATCGCCGAATAACACCTCTTCTCTTGGCGCGCGAGCGCCGAGGTCGCCGCACCGGCGACCGTCGACCCTACTGGATCTCTGTGGCCACTGTCACCCGATTGTCTGCGAACGGCCAAAACCCCCCGGCCAGGGTTTCGACAGAAGATATACTTGGCAGCCTTCTATGCGACTCTCACTCTCTAAATATGGGCTGCGTCACTACTTTGGCGAAGGGCTCTTAATCCTCTCGTTTGTCGGAGTGATGATGCTTTCCATTTTCTTTGTAAATGACAGTCTTGCCCGAAGGCTTTCGATCATTCGTCTAGTGCTTTTTGCATTGTCGATCAGCGGCGCCATGCTAGGCGGATTCGCCTTGAAAAACGGCGCTAGAACCCTAGGCGCGATCTTGGGAGGCATATTTGCGGCTGCAGCGGTCGAGGCGACGGTAATGGCATTGGTGCTGTTCGGCTGGCAAGAATCAGAGCTGACGCGAAAGACAACATCAATGGTTTTTGCAATATCAGCGGCTCTCGCTTTAATACTCGGGTGGATAGTTTATAGATTGAGAACGTCGCATCCTGGCTTGGCCGCCGAACGATGAGCCGCGCTGCCATTGCTCGGTTCTGGCACAAAGGAATAGTGATATGGACAGCATGATGATCGATTCAGTTAATTTGGATCGCCGGCGGTTGTTGACCACAGCGACTGTCGGCACCGCTGCGGTCGGTCTGGCATTTGCGGGCGCTCCTTTCTTGGCGTCTTGGAAGCCAAACGCGAGAGCCAAGTCACTCGGCAATCCGGTAGAAGTGGATATGGGCAAACTTGAGGCCGGCCAAATGCTGAAAGTCATTTGGCGGGGTCAGGCGATATACGTAGTACGACGAACCGCAGCTATTATCGATCGGCTGGGCAATCACGATGAATTGCTACTCGATCCGCAGTCCAACGATTCAACGCAGCCTGCCTACATTAAATCCCAGGGCGCTGCGCGAGCTCGCAATCCCGAGTATTGGATAGGCAGCGCGATATGCACCCATGCGGGCTGCTCACCTATGGGAGCGCCGCAGCCGAACGATGCATTTCAATTGTCCGGCGTCGACTTAGGCGAGAAGTGGCCGGGTGGTTTTTATTGCGCTTGCCATGGGTCCAGATACGACTTGTCGGGACGCGTTTTTAAGAACATGCCAGCGCCGCGAAATCTCCCGATTCCGGACTACGCGTTCATCAATCCAACGCGGGTTCTGATTGGTGCAGCTACTGTCCCGAAAGCAGTTGTTTGACGCCAGTCCTAAATGTCTTATTCTGATTATGACCACAGTCGAGGTCGGAGCCTTTACCTGGAGCCGCATCCTCCCGCTGCTAACTATTTTGATTCTTGGCGCCACAAATCCAGCCGCCGCGGCTGCCGATCGCACTGCCAGTACCAGCGATCGCACTCAGTGCAGTTCCGCCAAGCCTGAGGTTGCCATCGTCGCCTGCACTCATCTCATCGAGGACAAGCACGAGGATGAGGATATTCGCGCAGCAGCGCTGCGCAACCGCGCGTCTTTTTATGCGGGGCAGAACGACTTTGAGCATGCAATCACCGACTACACGATGGCTTTGAAACGTCCGGAGCCGCACCGCGTCCAAGCGAATCTTTATTTGAACCGTGGTCTGATGTACTTCCGCAAGGGCGATCAGGATCATGCTTTGGCCGACTATGGTGAGGCTGTGACCCTTGATCCCAAGCTCGCAACGGCCTACATCAACCGCTCCGCAATCCTCATAGCGCGTGGCGACAACGATGCCGCGATCGCCGACCTCGACCGGGTCATAGCGCTCACCCCTAAGGATTCTGCGGTGTATGTCACCCGCGGCGAGGCCTTCGCCCATAGCGGTAGCCAGGATCGCGCGATCGCTGACTACGCGAAAGCCATTGAATTGAACTCAAGCAACGCCACGGCATGGCGCGACCGCGCGGCCGTTTATCGAACGCTGGGTGACAATACCAGGGCGATTGCCGATGCAATGGAAGCGATTCGACTGGAGCCCGGTATGGCCACCGCCCATCTGGTCTTGGCGCTAAGCCTGCAGGCGACTGGCGACGAGAAGGGCGCGATGGCGCACTTAAGCAACGCCATTGACTTGGATCCCTCAGGAGCGCAGGCCTTCAAGGCCCGCGGCGACATCTACGCCGCGAAAGGTGATCCAGCCCACGCGATTGCAGACCTAAGCGCAGCCATCGCGATCGACGCAAGATTCACCGACGCCTACATCAATCGCGGGGTTGCCTATCTTGCCAAGTCCAATTGGGATGCCGCCATCGCCGATTTCAGCACTGCCATCGCCTTGGACCCAACACGTCCCGCGGCGTACTTGAACCGTGGGCAGGCCTACGGCGCGCGCCACAACCGCGACCCCGCTATCGCCGATTTCACAACGGCGATCAAACTCGACCCCAACGCGGTCCAGGCCCATCTGCAACGCGCCTTCTATCGCCAGCAAGGCGGCGACAACAAGGGCGCCATCGACGACTACAATCACGTGATCGAGGTTAACCCCAAGGACGCCGAGGCACTGCGGGGCCGCGGGTATTCGCGCATCAAGCTGCATGAAAACGATGCAGCCATTGTCGATCTCACCGCTGCCATCGCTTTAAATCCGAAGGATGCCTTGGCATACAATTTCAGGGCGTCCGCCTATGCGGAAAAGAAAGACCTGAAGCGCGCCAATATTGACCAAGCGACGGCACGGCAGCTCGACCCCAAGGTCCGATGACACAGGGGACAACTGTGATCTACTACCGCAATAGTTGACAGCCGCTGGGCAAAGGTATCTACTACTAGCGTAATAGTACGAGGTCCGCTGTGCATATCATCCTCGCCGACCGCGAAGCGGAGTTCATGGAAGTCCTGTGGCGACTTGGCCCCTCGACGGTGACCGAAGTCCGCAAGGAGCTCTCGGACAAACTCGCGTATACGACTGTCCTTACCATCCTTCGCAACCTCGAAGCCAAGGGCTATGTGGGACACGACGCCGAGGGCCGCGCGCATCGCTACGCCCCACTGGTCGCCCGCGACGCCGCTCGTAACAGTGCGCTCAAAGACCTGGCCGCAAAATTCTTCGGTGGCTCCACCGAACTCCTCATGACGCACTTGGTTTCCGACCGGCGCTTAAGTGAAACGGAGGTAAAGCGCATCCGTAAGCTTCTCGACCAACAAACACTCAAAGGCCGACGCTGATGGCTTCCCTCATGAGCTATTGCGTTGTCGTCGCATTGCTCACGAGTCTCGCGGCTTTCGTCCTCGAGCGCCTGCTCACCATGCACGGCAGAGCACACCGCATCGTTTGGGTGATTGCGCTCATCGCATCATTGGCCTATCCCGCGATCCGCATCCTCTCCCCGCCTCATGTGATGCGTCCGGTCGCCTCGAGACCCGCTGTTGTGGCCGAACCCATGAATGTTGCGGATGCAATCCCAGCGCCCATTACCCCGGAAAGCACGAAACCCGTTACGTACCCGACTCGCCAGCCCGCGTATGTAAATCCGCGCCGGCACTTCGTTTGGCCCGATCTCGCGAATTGGAATCGAACGCTTAAATGGCTCTGGCTCGGTTCGAGCATCGCAGTCCTAGCCTTTTACTCGCTGGGTTGGATCCGATTGCGGCTAATGGCGCAGCGTTGGCCGGTAGAGCGCGTCAACGGCACATCGGTGCGCGTGGCTGATCATGTCGGACCCGCGGTGATCGGATTTTGGAAACCCCAAATCGCGCTGCCTCGCTGGTTGATAGGTAGTGAGACCAACCAACTCGCCATGGCTCTTGCTCACGAAAGCGAACACATCGCTGCTCACGATCCGCGACTCCTGCACTTGAGCCTACTCTTAGTTGCGCTCGCCCCCTGGAATCTACCGCTATGGTGGCAGCTGCGTCGCTTACGGTTTGCCATCGAGGTCGACTGCGATCGGCGGGTACTCAAAAGGGGTACCAACGCAACGGATTACGGCGAAATGCTGCTCATCATCGGGCAACGGCAACGCGGATCGCTCCGCGGAGTACTGGCGCTGACGGAAAAAACCTCCCAGCTGGAACGGCGAATCCGCGTGATTACTGGGGCCGTGGTCCGACACTCGCGCCCGGTGTTCATTGCGCTGCTTGGCGTTTCGCTATGCGCGCTAGTAGCCGCTGCAGTCCTCGAGGCGCCGAAAGCCGACTTGTCTCCACCCCTGAGGCGTCCGCCGGGAGGAGACTTAAGCCCTCTGGCGCAACGAGGCCGGGAGGTCTCCCGCGCGAAATTCCCGGAGTTATTTGACAGCAAGATTGATGGGTTCGCCGTCGTTGTTGTTGTTTTCAACAATGACGGATCGCTTTTCAGCGCGACCAAGAAGCTCATATCGCAGGAAGCACTGCCGGAAACACTTAAAGCATGGGCTTCAGAAATCCCAGCGGGCGCGGAAGAAAACGATTTTGTCCACACGAATTGTGTTGACGACGAGCCGATTGACGCGTGGACTGATGCTAAGAACCCGTACCGCATCGTATTGGTGGCAAAGGTACTGCGCTGGCCGATCGATCCCACGCGCTCGATGTCGAAAGTAAAGGAGGCCGTCCTTACCTACTTTCCCGATCTCTCGCGCGGGCCAGAGTACTCCCACATCGTCATCACCGTATTCATGAACGCTGATGGAACCGTGAAACGCGGTGAGAAACGAGTGTTTCCCCCTGGATCTGGGTTCACCGAAGACATGTTCCCTCAATATGCTGACTTGGGTGTCGCGCCCGAGGACATTGGCCGTAGTTCGGAAATTATGGCTTGGAAACCAACGGAATCGGAGAAGCGCTGGATTGACCTTCGCTTTGCATGGCCCAAGCGCGCCGACGATCGGCCCGAAGATCCCTTACACTGGTGGTGGGTAAAGTCCCCTTATGTCTCCACCCACGAGACTCCTGAAGATCGCGCCATCGTAGCGCGATATTTCCCGGGTGTTCTTGAAAGTGGGGTGCGCGATGGCATGGGCCTCTGGGTGCTCGTCGCGCGTGACGGCACTATCTTAAGAACAGGGCAATCATTCCGCGGCAATGTAAGATTCCCTGATACGCGTAACGGTCATATGTTACGAGAGAACACAGGGCAATTCGTGGATTGGGAACTGGAAGCCCGATATCCCGGCATCAGAGTTGGGGGCTGTGATCAAGGAGGGGGATATAAGCAAATAACCGTGGCAGACCAAAAAATCCCACTCGACTATGCGTGTTTTTGGATCCAATCGCCCGTTACCGATCTTCAAAAGGTCGACACAGCGAAACGAGCCGATATATTCGTCGGCGGTAGGGTGGTAGATGCACCGATCGGTGGCACAAAACACAGTCTACCTCTCTCGCTCTCGATGAAATTCGGCGAGTTGGCATCGGGTATGATTAGTTCGCTGCAGGGCATTGCAACTGACATAAGTCCCAAGGAGGTTGAACTGAAACTACGACTGTCTCAGTGGTGGACTTCCGAATGGTCGGATTGGTCAGCGCCAATACGGGTCGCGTACGACCAAGAGACGACCGTTGAGGTACCGGATAAGACTTCAGGCACGGTGCACTTGGTGTTACGCCCAATCAGGCTCGACAACTCCGACTAGCCTGACAGCTGCAAATCAGGCGATCCAGCCCTCCAATGACCCAACGAGGGCACGCGACGTTTCTTGGCAAGGCACGCCATTCAGGCGTACTGTATCTAGCACTCATAACCTTCATCACGACCTTCGTTGCTTGGAAAAACGGTCGCAAGCGGAACGTTGATTCATTGCGCCAATTGGATGAGCCCGGGTAGGACATTGCACATGAACGTCGGCTCACATGAGTTACTTCGCGGCTTGGTGATCGCGTTCCCGATCTTAGTTTTATCGGGGCTCGGATTGCTTCGCCGTTGGCTGCGCAAGCGCAACGCCGAGATCAGCGCCATTCTGCAGCGGCATGATGAATAATTCATTGTGAGTTATCCCAGGGTAGTAACTGTTTTCTGTCTCTTGTCGCTGCTGGCCCTCCCCGCCTCCGCCGAGACCCGAGAAGCCAAATCCGCGCGACGAACCGAAGAGATCATCGCCGCCCTCACCCACATGACCGACGCCGACTCCCTGGCCGCTGCCGGCCTATTGAGCGTAGGAAACCACAGGGACCAAACGCTATCGCTCATCGGTCGCGCTTCCGCTGCTGCGCCGGAACGCGCCGATCTCGCTTGGCTAGAGGTGCAGGTATGCAACGAGATCGCTCCTTGTAATCCGGAACCCATCGAACAGCATCTACGCGACTTGGACCCCTCCAATGGCGCCGGATGGCTGGGCCCGCTGGCCCGGGCCAGCGTGGCGAACAACGAGCCGGCGCGAGACGCGCTCCTGATCGCATTGAGCCGCTCAGATCGCGTCGACTTCTACTTCACGACGCTCGTTGCGCAGTTGAGTCGCGCCGTTGTCCACACCGGGAAGATCTCTGCGGAAATTGCCGAAGTTTGGGTCATTGGCTTTCTCGCCCGCGAGGCCATTCCTGCCTACCAACACGTCTCCAACGCCTGTAAGGGCGAGCGATTGCAGAACATCGAAGTCATCGAGACTTGCCGCGGTGTCGCAAGAACGCTCCAAAATGGCGACACCTACCTGACCGAGATGATCGGGGTTGCCATCGCCAAGCGTGTCTGGCCTGAAAACTCCCCGGAGTGGAACGCAGCCGTTGACGCGCGCCGTGTGTATGACTATCGATCGAAGATCTACCCGCACCTCGAACAGCGTGCGTTACCCATCCAGGAGAGTACTTAACCTTCTGCGCCCAGCACCGCCGCGAACAGGACGTATTCGTCGCACAATTGACCGCCGCCGGCTACGACCCCAATCCGCCGGCGGAGTAGCCGCGATATTGCGCGCAACGCGAATTTCGCCACCGTTACCATATGAATCTGCACCCCTCGTGCAACTAAGGTCCGAGGCGACGCTCCATCTGCATCTCGATCACTCCGTCGCGCTCGCGAACTTCCCTGTGACCGGTAGGACAAAATCCCATTCGCTCGTAGAAACGTCGAGCACGATCATTCCCTTGGATGACGTTCAGCCGCACCAATTGGGCACCCTCCGACGCGCCCCAAGCGAGAACCGCCGCTACAAGTTCATCCGCGGCTCCCGATCCACGAATCGTGGGATGCACCCACATCGCCATTAAATGCACCACGGCAGAATCGGTTTCATCGCGCAGTCCCGCAACGATGCCGCGAGCTCCCGCAGGACCGTCGAGAATAAAGGTCGCGCCCGGCGACATCCATCGTTGCCAGTCCGACGTAGTTCGCGCCACCTCCCGTTCGTAGGTCGACCCAAATGCATCGGGCGCTTCGGACAGCGCCTGAAGCCGGAGTTCACGCAGGATCGGTTCGTCACCCAATGCTGCACGCCTTACGGACCGCACGACATTCTCGCTCCCTCTTGAACCGACCTGAGACTCAATGGCCACCATCGCCTCCGTCTCCTCCACCATGCCCCCCATCCCCGCCATGTCCTCCGTGCCCAGCGTCTCCCGAATGCCCGCCGTGGTGATGCCCATGCTGCGTGTTGAAATCCCCAGCATTTCCAGTCTCCCCACCGTCGCCGTCAGGTGCCCATCGGGCCCATCGGGCTTGCCGTCTACGACGATCAGCCGGGTCGGTCAAAATTGAAATGACGATAGTCGCGCCAACCACGGGCACGATCCAAATGAGCACAAATTGTGTGCCCCGTTGAAACCCCGATACAACTTTGGATCGACACAGCATCCAGGTCGCGACAACGTTTAGATAAACGACGACGCACACAGCGAGAAAGCCAAGGATCCATATCACGGCCATACCCCCTCGGTCATCGACTAACCATCTTTGAGCGCCATCCTCACCGCCTTGGCAACAGATTCCTGTTCTTCCATCGACACGGGTTCAAAGTCGCCCTGCAAGTAGATTTTGGTCGGGTCGCTGCCAGGATAGCGCGGGACGACATGCACGTGAAAGTGTGCAACATGCTGCCCAGCATCGACCCCATTGTTCTGAAAAATATTGAGGCCTGTGGCACCAAAAGCACGCATCACGGCCCGGCCCAGAATCGCAGCCTCCGTGTGAATCATTGCGACAATATCCAGCGGAAGATCCACAACCGTCGAGGCGTGGCGAGTCGGAATCACCAGTAGCGCCCCCTTCTCGTACTGACGCATATTGACAAACGATAGTATGTGTTCGGCGCGTCTCACGATTGCGCAGGGGCGCGTCCCCGCGACGTACTCGCAGAACCCGCAGGCATCTTGCGTGGCGATCGTTATGGCCACATCACTCCCGACACCCTGCCGCTTCCGACCGACGTCACGCCATAAATGGCTAGCCAGGTTTGCACTCGCGCGTAATGACACCGAGGCAACCCAGGCGACGTCAGCGGAAAGGCAATTGGCGCCAATTCGGTGGTTCCCCCGGTGCTACGCGAATGCTCCTGGAAAACGCGGGAGTCTCGGCTCCATCGATACTCCAAACGTGACCAGAGCCTCCGGCATTGATTATCTCGACGGCTTGCGCAGAGCGCGCCGGCGGTTGATAGGCTGGCAGTTTCGTGCCGGAAGTCGACGTGCAGCTTGCGATTAAATTGCCAACGACGGTTGCGACTATTGTTCCCTCGACGAAGAAGTTGCGACGTGAGCGAAGCACCTAATCACTTCCCGTTTGCGTCTGGCGGTCCGCTGCCGCGATTGTTAGAGCGCAGAATAGCGCAACTCCCAACCAGAATCGCCATGAATGCAAAGGCGTGAAATGCGGCCGTAAGTCGTGTCGCGGCATGTGACGCGTGGTTAACCATGCCCGGCACCAGAGCCAACGCCACGGGAATCGCGCAGATGAAGCCGTACATCACCGCACGGGGCCGCAAGTACCTGACGAGAAATAGGGCGAGTGGAGTGGCCACCGCCACTGCGATAATCAGTCCCTGAATGCTTGGCACGATGTAAAGCCAAGGGCCATGGCCGGGTAAGGGCCAAAACCGCATCATTAGCTGCAAACCGTAGGCGTATCCCAAAAACGCCGCCACCGCCAGAACGGGCACGACCGCACCGGTGACACGTTGATTGGCCGGGAATGCCAGCTTAGCGCTCCACCGACTCATTAGCCGCCGAAACCGAAGCCTGAACTCCCTGGCTTTTTCGAACATCACCTGTCCTTGATTCCCTTCCTACGCCACGCCATCCTAAGGCTTCGCTCGCTCCGCCCCGCTACGCTCCGTAGTCACTTCGACACCAGTTCCCATCCGCCTGCGCGCCAGCGATAGAGGTTACCGGACAGCCGATTGGGAGCGCGGCCAAGGATCTCTTTGGTTAAAGTGCGGAGTGCGTCGATTGCGGTCCGCGTGTCCTCGCTGACGTAGAAAACCGCATCGGTAGCCGGGATTGCGACTATCAACACGCCGCCTTGCGCCTGCGCAAGCGGCGCCCATGAATCGAGCAATATCATGCGGCTCGGGTTAAAGGCATTGCCAATAAGCTGTCCAATCTGGCCATGTGCCGCCACTTTCGCGACTTCCATGAGTGGCTTAAGTTCCTTGCGCAAGTTCGCAACACCCAGCTCGTATACCTCGTCCGCCGTTAGTCCCAGCTTTGTATTGTCATTCTCCCCAAGCATGCGGATGGTGCGAGAATTATCAATTACCGGAAGAATATTGAGACCCTCCACAAATGGCCACGCCTGAATTTGCAACGGCTTCGACCCGACCGGTCCCGACCGTGCAGCCTGAACATACTCCGCTGTTCGCACCACTAAACGCACTGCTTCCTTGGTCGGTGGTGCGCTTTGGGCGCGGTAAGCCTCTGCTGCACCCTTAACGTAGGTGTCAATCTCCCTCGAACAGCCGTCTGCGTTACCGCGGCAGAAGGCAAAAATGCGATCCAGGTTCGCCTGCAGTTCCCTTACGCCTAATGTCAGTGGAGCCTTCACGACGACGTTCGCCTCGCCAATTTGCTTTCGCAACTCGGCTGCAACGTAGTCAGTAAATCCCGCCTCGTCGCGCGGTGCCTCCTGCGCCAACGCGGAGGAAACAACAGCGGCGACAAGAAAATAAACCACCTTGGATAGTGACATGATCATCCACAACCTCTTTGTTCACCTTCCCCACCACGCCATCCTAAGGCTACTCTGTCGCACCTCGCGATCGTTCAGGTCTAGAGTGATACTCGCTTACTGCACCGGACTCCGAATCGTCCCATGCAACCCCGGATAGGATTTCTCCATATTCTCCAACACACTGTCCCGGATTTTCGCAAAGATTGCGTCACGCTCCCCATAACCTTCGATGTTCATTGCGTCGGCCACGTGTGCTGCAACCTCGGCCAGCAACTGCCCCCAAAGATTTGGATTGTTCCCAAACGCCTCGAAGGCAAGAGAAATCTGAAGGTCTTCACCAACTATCCAGCCTCGCAGTACTTCTACCGCGTCATCGCGCTCTATCGCATCATCGGGAGGCGGCAATGGCTTCATATCGTCACCTTGTTCTGGTTGCTCAGGGTCTTATCTCAATCCGCGTTCCGTCCGGCACAATTCTATACAGCTCTTCAATCTCCGGATCTGTTACCGCGATACATCCCACGGTCCAATCCATCAGAAGATGGGCCTTACCAAGCCACCCCAAGCCATTATGAATCCCGTGCACCATGATCTCTCCACCCGGATCGTAGCCACCAGCCTTGGCCCGCGCGACATCCCCTACCGACGGATACGACACGTGCAGCGCTCGATGAAACGAACTCGCCGGATTGTGACTATCGATCACATACTGCCCCTCAGGAGTCCGCCGATCCCCTCGCCTCAGCTTCGATCCAACCGGCTCCCGGCCTAGCGACACCCGATAGGAACGCAGAAGGCGCCCGTTCGAATACGCCAACAATTGCCGCTCGCCCTTGTTGACGACCAACATGTCGGCCTTTGCTTCAGACGGTAGAGGCGAGATCGGCGCGTTGGCCCATAGGACTCCCGCAGCAACGATCGCGCTCGATGTGAAGCCACCACTGATCGGGCGCCGAAGCGGACTTTTTATCAGCGAGGTAGATCTTCACAACCTGGTACCCCATGGCCGAAAGAAGCGGTGCAGCTCGATCCAAGGGTTCACGCGTCGGATTGACGAAGAAATAGCCCCATAGCAAAGGCTTGCTCAGATCCCAGTGCGACTGACGCTGCATCTGGTTGAACATCCGTTCGAGGTTCTCTCGCGGGATATTCGCCGCATTCGTGGTGAGAGGGAGACCGGTGATTACTATCGCCACGAGCAATGCAGCAGTCATTTTTAAGGCCCGCACAACGTCTCCAGCGCGATGCCTAAAGGCTCTGCAAGTTCGTTTTTTCGAAATCATCGACTCCCTCCTTGGCTCCTTCGCTATCGCGCGAACCATCTGTTGGAATGCGTTACTGCCAAGGAATCTCGAACACATCGGTTCTAACGTCAAACGCAATGTGGTTTTCTTCCACCCACAGTTTACATTTTTCGAGTAGGTCGAAAAGGACAGGATCCGAATCGGGGTGAATGGCTACGGTAATGCGGCAGGTGTCCTGCGATGGAGCGCCATAGCGCGCTGCAATTGAAGGCGAATAGAAATCACCAATGTACGCCTCAAGCTTGTCAATAAGGCGCTTTTGCGACTCGGCATCACCTCGGGCAGGCGAGGCAATAATAATCCCGTAGAGCGCGCAGGAGTCCGTGAATACGGTTACATCGATTTTACCAACATCGCGGATGGGGTGTGACTCCCCTGCCGT
>Ga0207011_1024_pt1 | contig 31390 bp, 25 predicted proteins | sample Alteio_BWMinCont_79_FD_153466 | JGI IMG/M metagenome (GOLD analysis project Ga0207011, IMG submission 153466) | Enriched cells from forest soil in Barre Woods Harvard Forest LTER site, Petersham, Massachusetts, United States -... | ecosystem: Environmental > Terrestrial > Soil > Temperate forest >...
GACCTAAGCATCCCGGCAAACACCTTTGCGGGGTTTACTCAGACATCGCCGGGAACAGTTCAGTTCGGCTTCAGCAACCCTGTAGATGTTGGCTCCGGTGTCTCACAGGTGTACTTTCAGACTGCCACTTTCTCTGGAGGGAGGTACACGTCGGTACAGGGGGCGGTTGCACCATTCGGCATTCCTTTGGGGAGTTCCAGTGGCAACTCTTCCTTGTTGCAGTGGGGATTGAATGGCCAGCTACCCTTCACATCAAGCCTTGGTTCAGCGGCCCAGAATTTCGGGAACACTCTAAGCAGTCTGGCTTCGCTGGTGAGCAGCAACGTCAGCTGCAAAGATGTTTTCGGCGGGGGTTAGGAATGAAATATATTCGCATTTTCCTCGTGGTCGTCGCGTCACTTGCGGTGCTCTGCATCGCGGGTTGGCTCTTCGTCGGGTGGAGTATTAGCAGAGCCTTTCAACCCGCGATGAATGAAGATGGCGGCCTTCGGCAGCTCTCCGATGTGCTTGAGGCATCCGTCGGTAGCACTTTGGCTCGTGGCGACGCTCAACTAGAACTAGGGAAAGCAGCGGGTGAAGGCGCACTGGCTTTCTACCAGAGAAACCCACAAGCACTGCAACGTGACAAGCGATACTTCGAGACGTGGCACTCCGCTCTGGCTATCGCTGACGCTGGCCGCAAGGGTGAGCATCAGCTGGGCCGATGGGAAAGCAGTACAGCAGCATCGTGGGTCGCTTCATCGCAGAGAACCGATGCCTGGGGCCATGCGTTCTGTGTTCAATCTGATCAGCAAGAAACCATCGTTGTCAGTCCCGGTCCGCAGGCCCTCAGCTCCCTTGACTGCAACAGTCTGAAGATCACCGGAGAGGAACTGGCCCAAATGCCTCAGGGAAGGTTGAACCCTCATGCTTCGGGAGCCTTGATCCTGTTTGTGAAAAAGTCGGCTGACGGCCCATCCGCCACCGACACCGTGGACCTGCAAAACGGAAACCTGCACATGCAAGTTCCGGTCATAGCCTCTGCCAAACCGAAACCGCAGGTCCCACGATCCGACCACTGAGCACGGTACCTGCCGCTGGCGTTTCTGGGTGGCTAGGGCGAGCGATCCGGGAGCGGGGTGAGGGTCAGGCAGGTACTCTGGTTGTTCTGGCGCTCTGAGAGTTTTTTTCTTTAGCTGCGGGGTTTGGTTCTGGCCGCGCCGTGGTGGTGACCCGGCAGTGTGGCGATCCTGCCACGGCCAGGGGTGCCGTTGGGGTGGAAGGGGCGTCCGATTCGCGAGTTACTGTGCGGTGTCGGGGAAGGTCAAAGTCGCGCCGCCTACGGCGTCGGGTGGAGGGGTGACACGTCACCCCGGAACGGGAGCTGCGCAGCAACCTGCGGTTGCTGTGCGTGAACCTGCTGAAAACGAAGCAGCTAAAGAAAAAATCCCGCCACGAGGTTGCTGTCCAGCAACCGCAGGTTAACGAACGTGAACTTGTTGATTCCTTTGGCTCGATAGCTCACCATAGAAGAACTGTGAAGTTCCTCCCCTTGTCGTCGGTCGTTTCCTGCCTTGGCGGTGTTGCGTGGTGAAGCCGCCGCTCCGCACCAAAACTCTGGGCACGAAGGTGAGCGAAGAGGAGTTCGCGCAACTGGAGGCAGCGGCCAGCGAGCGCGGGCTGACCCTGAGCGAGTGGTGCCGCGAGGTGATCCTGCGGGGAGGGTCGTCCAACGATTCAGAGAGGCACGCTCCGGCGCTGGCCGAGATCGTAGGAGTCCGCTTGCTCCTAGTCAACGTGTTGCGGCCCCTGGCGGCAGGCGAGAAGATCTCCCCGGAGGCGTTCGATAAAATGCTCGACCAAATCAGCGAAGTGAAGCACGAACTCGCCGCCAAGTTGCAGCAGCAAGCGGCCCGGAAGAAACCGCAGCCAGGAAAAACCAGCGGCGAGGGGAAGCGGTGATCCCATTTTTCCGCTGGGAGTGTACAGAGCGCGGGAGGCCAGTCAAGGCGCGGATACGCATACCCTGCCGCCACTGGCATAATGTTGGACAATGTAACAAACCTAAGCGCCCAGAGTCTTCAGAATGGCCAGAACGTCCAGGCTACCTGCGTAAATCAGCCAGGGAACGTACCAACTCAAGATTCGCAGGTGGATGGGACGATCCAGTAAGCCGAAGAGCGACACAAGAACCGTTTGAGAGGACATCGATGATTCTACAACTGGCTAGGGAATACCGGGCGGTACTCATCGCGTGCATGACCATTGTGCTCGGCTTACCCGAAGTTCGTGTAGCACACTCCTCTGGATTAGCGCCTGGGAGCGTTGGCGGAACCGTTCAGGTGGTCTGGGGTCTCAAGACCTTTCCTGTCGCTGGCGCGAGGCTCGAACTGAAGCGCATCTCCGACCAGGGCGGTGAGTATCAGGCTACGACGGACACCACGGGGAGATACACTATTGACCTCCCACAAGGAACGTACAAAATGCTTCTCTCCTGGATGGGCGCTGAATGCTCGGAGATCAACCGGGCCTCATTTAGACTCGATCCTGGCGCGCATCTAACTTTTGACTTCCTCGTCATGCAGTGTCCGATAATTGATCGAATAATTAGAAAGGTACCTATCGAGGAGGAGGCAAAGACATCCGTCAGACCGCAGGGGACGAATCCGATGAACGTTCCCCTGACTGGACAGACCGAGAAATACCAGGAGCAACTCATTCCTGCTGAGCGAAATCGATGGCCCGAGATCATCGTTTCGTTCGGGAAATATGACAATCGGGTCGATGAGATTCGATATTTTCCGCTACATCAGTTGCTTATAAATCCTTTTAACATTCCAGACCCACCCATTCCATTGAGTCTGCCCGTGACCATTACGGTTGATCGTTATACGCTTCGAGCGTCATCTGTGATTCTCGACAAGAAAAAGATGGTTTTCAAGGCAAGCGGTGAAGTGTCGCTCTCGGACGGCACGCTCACGACGAACGCCGAGACTGTTACGCTCTCCTTTTCGGGCGGCGAACCTAAGATCGAGATTAGCCCCTGACGTAACTGCGAGTTTTGTAGACGACGACGGTGGCAACGATGATAGGCGGAAACTGCGACTTCAATTGTCAGCTCCAGTGACCTAATGGAATGGACCCATCCGGGATGATTGTAAGCTCAGTCCCGTGACCTGCCCCCTGCTTTCGTTCACGAGAGAATACGACGGCATATCCCGATTTGAACGCGATGGAAAGGTCGGATCAAGCCGCGAGCGTTTTTCGGACTGTAGACGATTTTGTAGCGGTCGAAGCACCCAAGCTCAAGAGAGAGCCACAACGCGCCAGGGTGAGGCCGCAACTCATTCAACGACTAGCACTTGCGTCCTACAAAATTCAATAGAGTTCAATAAGTGACGGAATCTGGTTCGGGACCAGGGGGTCGGAGGTTCAAATCCTCTCTCCCCGACCAATATTTTCAAGCACTTAAACTGCGCTTCTGGTTTTCTGTCTGCATTGATGGTGTCGAAATTGTAGACGGTGCCTGCATCGCTGATTTTTGTGTCGAATCCCCAGGGATAAGACAAGGCTGATTTACATCCACAAGACTCTGCTGATTTTCACCCCGAACGTACAGAAGGTGGTTAGAAAAACACCGCAAGAGGGAATTCCTGCCCGTCAATTTCCGAGTTCACCAACTAGCGACTTCTCAAAAAAGACGCTGGTTTATGCGACTGACCGCCGATAAATCGGCGGTACTCCACCACCAACTATCAGTTAGCCGAAAACCGCGCTCTTCTTAGCGTGGGGACCTCCAGGTCTGCCGGTTGCAGGCCTCGCTAGAATGTTGCGATCGGGTTTACGGGTGACCCAGTCCCGACCTCGACGGCTAACGGAGCCACCGTCAAAAGAAAATCCCAACGGCGATGATCAGCGGCATACTCGGCAATCGAATCCAAGTCACAATTGTCTATGAGAATAAGCCCCATAGCATTGATAGCGACAAGATGCACCGGCATGCGCACATCTGCGACGCCTGAGGGTGCTACATCAGCGACCATATCGCTTCCCAGCACCGCAATATCTCGCTTTTTGAACCATTGCAAGGCAGAGACATGGAGGCCGGCTGCTTCCTTCTTCATATCCCATTCGCCTTCGTCATCCCATCTTAGCCATCGCCCAGTACGAACAAAAACGGCATCACCGCTCTGAATCTTTACTCCGGTTTTTCGCTCCCAGGCGTCCAAGTCTTCCGGGTAGATTGCTCTCGAGCCTTTCAGGAACTTGATACCGAAGAGCCTGGGGAAATCCATCAGAATGCCCCTCGTGAAGATTCCTTTCTTGATATTGATCACTGAGAGCTTCGCCGCGCCCTTATCGGTGACTTCCTTTTGGGAAAAACCGTTATACATTTGTCCCTCGTAAAAAAAGTGGCAGAGAGCATCAAGATGGGTTTGAGTATGGCCGTGATACTGAACTGAATAGGCATCGCTTGAACTTTCCGCTCCAGGGGTCAAGCCGGTTTTTACCATGCGCTGCTCGAAGGGTGCTGAGGTTCCGATCTTTGCTGTGATGACGTTGCGCGACAGGGAGATCGAAACACCGGAGGTGACCAACTGTGCTGCTTGTTTCCTCTTCTCAGGTGTGATCAGGTTGAGAGATCCTAGTTGATCTTCCTTACCCCAGCGCCCCCAGTTGGAGAGTGACTTCACCATCTTGTCGAAATCCGCCTTAGGCATTTCTTTCGGCGTTTGTGTGACCTCTTGCGCACTCTGCGCGAGCGCTCTTGTCGCGACCGGGGCGATGACCAGGGCAACCAGCAAGAGAACTAGCGCGGCGGCCATCCTGAATCGCATCTTTGCTCCCGCTTTCGTTCGGCGCCTGATCATAAGGAATCGGATTTCGGATCTTGCTTTCATTTTCAATTCTCCAATGAGCGAGATCGATTCAATGGGAGCCTATTATGCTTTATACGTGCACAACTGCATTGCTTGTACCAAGGAAAGTGAGAAAACTCAGAAAATTAACTTCCCATGTTTATCTTGAAAACGTCGGTCGCCTGTGTTAATTCTGATGCGCCATTCTTGGAGGATTCGGAAGCATTTCGCCGGTTGCGATTCCTTTCCTTTTCCAGGTCGCTACACATTAGGGAGGTGAGAGTGAGCAGTCCGCCGCAAGGACGAGGATTAGCCTTGCCCGTAGTTTGGGGAAGCACCAGGACTGCGTCCGTCAGTGCTCCGGTCCCGGCTCGGCCCCAGTCTTCGAGCGACGAGGAGTTGATGGTTCGCCTCAGCGATAGCGATTCCAACGCACTCCGAGTGCTTTTTCAGCGCTACTCTCGATTAGTTCTGGGTATCGCAATGCGCATTCTGCGCGATCATGGCGAAGCGGAAGAGGTCGTCCAAGAGGCGTTCTTTCTTGTATTTCAAAAAGCAGGACTTTTTGAGCCGTCCAAGGGGACAGTGAAGGGCTGGATCATCCAGATCGCATACCACCAAGCGCTGGATAGAAAGTTGTATCTGGACCGAAGGGGCTTCAATCGTGCTACAGAAATTGGCTCTTTGGAAGATACGTTGGCGGGCGAAGCGGATCTAGACCGGGAAATCGGTTCGCGAATCAATCGCGCACAAATGGAAAAGGCTTTCGAGGATCTATCGGAAATGCAGCGCCGGACCATCGAGCTGTGCTACTTCGAGGGGCTCGACCTAAGAGAGATCGGCGTCAAGCTCAATGAGTCACTGGGCAACGTCCGTCACCATCATTACCGAGGTTTAGAACGATTGCGGAGAAGCGCGTTTGTACAACGGCTTCGGGAGAAGTGATTGTTATGACCGAAGACCAAAATCCAATGGATCACGAAAAAATGAAAGAGCTTGCCGCCCTGGCGAATACTGGTCCACTGGCCCCGGGTGAGCGTACCGACTTAGAACGCCATTTACGGATCTGCAGCGAATGCCGCGGCATCCACGACCAGTATGTGATGCTCGTGAGGGAAGGCCTTCCCATGCTTGCGGCCCGGTACGCTGATCAGGAAGAATGGCCGGCTTGGGACGACACTGCGAGTAGCAAAAAACTTTTTGCGAAAGTGCGAGCCTGGCAAGAACTTAACTCTTTTGAACGAGACGAACAGGGAGCGATTCCTACGCGCGACAAATCGCCGCGCCGCGGTAGAGCTCCGTGGCTCGTGCTTGCATTCGCCTCGTTGACGGCATGCCTGGTCCTCGCGCTCACGTTCGGCGCATATCGCCTCGGTCGCCAGATACGTTCTCAATCGCCGCAGGCTTCCGCAGTGGAGCGTTTCCAGAACCTTGCGGCCGAAAAGAAATCGACGAATGAATTGCTGGATGCGCAAAGCACGAGAATTTCTCAGTTGCAGGATAAGAGTTCGCAAAAGGAAAGGGAGATCAATAAGCTGAAATTGGCGTTGCGTGCCCTGGAACAGCAAGATATCCAACTCCAGGCAGAGAGTAGTGCGACTGAGTTGCATTTGCGCGATGTTTCCAGAGATCGAGACTCCCTGAACGCTCAACTTCGGGAACGTGAACTAGAGTATCGGAATGTCCGTGATGAACTGGGAAACCTGAGGGCCGAACGCGAAAAAGCCGCTTTGCGGATCGCTTCCCTTGAATCCAATATCGATGGCCTCAGCAAAACCATTCAGGATTACCAAGGGCGTCTTAAAGAGGACGACCAATTTCTCGCGGCCGACCGGGACGTCCGCGATCTGATGGGCGCGCGCAAGCTTTATATCGCGGACGTCTTCGATGTCGATAGCAACAGCCGTACCAGAGGACCCTTCGGCCGTATTTTCTACACTCAGGAAAAATCTCTCATTTTCTACGCATTCGACCTCGACAAGCAGCCCGGGTTCAAGAATGCGAAGGCATTTCAAGTTTGGGGGCGGAGGGCAACAGACCAGCGGAGCACTTTGAATCTGGGCATTCTTTACATGGATAACGAATCTAACCGTCGTTGGGTTCTTAGATTTGACGATCCGGACCAACTGGCAAGAATTGACGCTGTATTTGTCACGGTTGAGCCCCACGGGGGAAGTAGAGAACCCACCGGCAAGCCTTTCCTTTACGCTTTGCTCAGAAAAGAAGCGAACCATCCCTAATCACTGTTCGCGCCCGGCGCGGCATGGCCAGCAGTCGCAGATCTCACAAGGGTTTCTCTTGCGCCGACTCTAAATCCTTGCGCTCGCGAGGAGTGCCTCACCCAGTTCGTCAGCAAGTGCCAATCTGCCGGGTCATTCGTCTGTTTGCAAATCATTGAACGCTTGGTGGTACAGATGTCTCCTCAATGTCGTACCAGTCAACGGAGCGATGGAATTGTGTCGGACGGGGGACAAGGTATGCGAAGAGCGGTGGCAGTCGCAGTCATGCTTGTTCTTTCCTTTGCCAATACGCTTGAGGCGCAATCAACCAAGGCCTCGCTAACCGGCCGTGTCACGGATCCGAGTAAGGCAGTGGCACCCGATGCCAAAGTAAACCTGATTAACAACGGCACAAATGTCCGCTATGAGACTACGACAAATCAAGTGGGAATCTACTATCTCACGGACGTACCGCCCGGAACTTATCGGATGGAAGTTGAAAAGCTCGGGTTCAAGACGGTGATCAAACCGGACATCATTCTTCATGTGCAAGATGCCCTGGAAATTAATTTTGAAATGCACCTGGGTTCGGTATCGGAGACAGTGACGGTGGCAGGAGGATCGCCAACCGTTCAATTAACAACGTCGGGCATCAGTTCTGTTGCGGACGCGACTGCCGTTCGGGAGTTGCCCCTAAACGGTCGGGATTGGACTCAACTGGCGACTCTCCAACCCGGAGTAGTTTCACTCACGTCCTTGCAATTGGACACATCAGTCTCTGGCTTTTCAAGGGGCAGTCGCGGATTTGGGGCACAGATGACCATCTCTGGTTCCAGGCCCCAACAGAACAGTTACCTCGTCGACGGTATTAATGTTAATGACTATACGAACGGGGGCCCTGGCAGCGTGGTGCAAGGCGTTACCTTGGGCGTGGACGCAGTACAAGAATTCTCGGTTTTGACCGCGAACTATAACGCGGAGTATGGACGAACTTCAGGCGGCGTGATCAACGCTGTTTCGCGCTCTGGGACCAACCAGTTTCACGGGAACGGATACGAGTTCCTGAGAAATAGCGCGCTGGACGCGGCAAATTTCTTTGACGGTTTCAGTAATACGCCAAAACCGCCCTTTAAGCGAAACCAGTTCGGAGCTTCCGCCGGAGGACCAATTCGCAAGGACCGTACGTTCATCTTCGGAGACTATGAGGGGATTCGCCAGAACAAGGGGGTTACCACCTTGGCCGATGTCCCCTCTGCGGATGCACGAAACGGAATTATTCACAATGCTGACGGAACTACTACAAACGTGACAGTGAGCCCATCGGTCGCACCGTACCTGGCGCTGTGGGCGCTCCCCAATGCGGGCCTACTACCCCTAGGGAACACCGGACTCTTTTCATTCCCGGCGCAGCAAGTTGCAAGCGAGAACTTCGCCACCGTTCGTGTTGACCACAGGCTTTCCGACAAGGATAGTATTTTTGGCACCTACCAATACGATAAGGGCACTCTCACCGAACCCGATGCCCTGGACACGATAACCACTCCACAGTTTACCGAGAGGCAGCTTATAACTGTCCAAGAGAGCCATGCTTTTAATACCCAACTCCTTAATTCCTTTCGGATTGGCTTCAGTCGGACTTCCGGCCAGGGCGGCACCGGCAACACTACCATTAATCCTGTAGCAGGAGACGAGACTTTGGGGTCCGTGCCTGGGCAGGGCCCGCCAGAGATCGACGTGGGGTCACTTACATCTTTCGCGCCTACCATAGCGGTAATCAGGCAGTTTGCGAATTCGTTTCAAGCCTACGATGATGTTTTTTACACCAAGGGAATTCACAGCCTGACATTCGGAGTTGCAGTAGAACGGCTCCAGTTGAACGGATTTCAGGCCACGCATCTGGCGGGTCAGTACAAGTTTGGCTCGTTGACTAGTTTTCTCACTGACGAACCTAGTAAGTTCGCGGCCGCGCTTCCCCAAGCCGTCTCGGAACGGGGTTTTCGCCAGACTATCTTCGGAGGCTATGTTCAAGATGACGTACGCTGGCGGCCCAATCTTACGTTTAATTTGGGATTCCGTTATGAAATGTCAACTGTCCCTACCGAGGTTAACGACAAATTGACGACCTTGCGCGATGTGTTTACCGACAACGCGCCTCATCTGGGCAATCCGTTGTTTTCGAACCCTACCTTTCACAACTTTGAGCCCCGTGTCGGGCTTGCCTGGGATCCATTCCGGGATGGGAAGAGCTCAGTGCGGGCCGGTTTTGGAATGTTCGATGTGCTGCCGTTGCTGTATGAGGTGTGGATCATGCAGGTAAACTCAGCTCCGTTCACAGAGCAAGGAAGCGTATCGCATTTGCCAGCGGGGTCGTTTCCATCGGGAGCTTTTCCCTTGCTCGGCCCTGCGAGTACTTTGCGCACCTCCTACATACAAGGCAATCCTCATCGCAACTATGTGATGACGTGGAATCTGAGCTTGCAGCGGGAGATCGTCCCCAACCTTACCGGAATGGTCGCCTACGTGGGGTCGCACGGAGTACACCAACCGTTTCGTGCCGATGACATGAATGATGTGTTACCAACAGCGACACCTGCGGGCTATTTGTGGCCAAACCCAATTGGCAGCGGTACGGTTCTGAATCCGAATATAGGGCGCATCGATACTTTGCAATGGACCAATGGTTCTTCTTACAACGGCTTCGAAGGACAGCTAACCAAAAGAATGAGTCATGGCATTCAGGTTCAGGGGTCGTACACGTGGAGTAAATCAATTGACGGGGGATCAGCAAGCATTGTTGGTGACCCGTTCGCAAACTCCATTTCCAGCTTATTCTTTTTTCTTCCAAAATTCAGGCGTAGTCTCTCCGACTTCAATGTCGGTCAGAATTTCGTAGCCAACTATACCTGGTTTGTGCCGAGTTCAAATTCGCTGCGGGGCCCCGCAAGCTGGGCCGCCGCGGGCTGGGAGTTAGGCGGTATTCTAACGCTCAGAACCGGATTGCCTTTTACCCCTCTGTTGGGAGGCGGTGGAGATCCCCTGGGGTTAAACAACGCTGACCCGTTTGATTATCCTAATCGTCTCACGGGTTCCGGCTGCCAGACGGCAACGCATCCAGGCAGCGTGAATTACCTCAATCTTAATTGCTTTACGCTTCCGACCGCGCCATCCTCCTTGGCGCCACTGTGCACGCCCTTTGCACCCGGGGGCGGCCCACCGATCGCCGGCACATGCTCGAACCTTCTGGGTAACTCACGTCGCAATAGCGTGATCGGACCAGGCCTTGAAACGGTTGATTTTTCAGTAGTCAAGAATACTTACATCGAGCGAATTTCTGAAAATTTCGATATCCAGTTCCGAGCCGAGCTCTTCAACCTGTTTAATCGCGCAAACTTCAATGCCCCTATCGACAATAGTTCGCTATTCGATCAAACCGGAGCACCGATTTCTGGCGCCGGCTTGATTGATGGAACCTCCACTGACGCCAGGGAAATTCAGTTTGGACTCAAGGTCATTTGGTGAATTTAGGACACACACTTATGAACACGCAACGCATCACGATCGTACTGCTTGCTACTGCGCTGATGAATCCGGCTGCTGGTCAAGTGGTCGGACAAACTGGCAATCCGAGCCAAAGCAATAAAGAAGAGGTCGTCAACGTTGAGGATGCCAGGATCCGCGCACATCAGAATAAGGATCAGGCTGGAATGGAGCGCATCTACGCGGACGATCTTGTCTGGACATTCCCGACCGGAGAAAGGTTCACGAAGTCTCAGTTTATAGACATCATAGTCAATCAAAAGCTCAAACCGTTCGTTGTCTCAGACGGGAAGGTGCAGGCAGTTACAACAATTAAACAAGAAGATAGACACTTTTATGTATTTGGCAACACGGTCATCGTCACAAGGTATGCGTCGATGAAAGAACTATTTAATGGCAAACCCCTCCCACATCCGCGACGGTTTTTTAATGTGTATGTCAAAGAAGACGGTCGGTGGCAGCTGGTGACGCACCATTCCGCCCCGGTTGCTACTCCACAACCAGGCGATCAGTAGCGAAGGCAGGTATTAAGAGCCAGTCGGCCCTAGAGCCTCTCAAAATGGAACTGAAAAGGAGTGAAGCAATGGTGCATGAATCGATAGTGCGGCGAACAGTTCGCCTCCTGCTGTTGGTTGTTACTGTGGTTGCAACTGGCCTAGGTCAAGGCCCCGAGCAGGATTCTAAGTCGGTCTCGAAAGCCAAGGAGGAAGTTCTGAAAATTGAGGACGAAGCCAATCTGGCTGTAAGGAATCGGAGCAGTAGTAGGCTGGATAGCCTATTTGCCGACGAGATGGTATGGCTTACATCAAGAGGAGAAATTCTCACCAAGGCCCAAGTATTGGACAATATCCGATCTGGAAAGCAGACAGGCTTGTCGGAAAAAACTAACGACAAGCAGCTTCATGTTCACGGCGATACGGTAATCCTCTACGCGACAACGAAGACACAGGCCAACGCAAAGGAGGAGAGGTCGCCAAAAATGACGACTACGGTTTTCGTGAAGGAAGATGGTTTATGGAAAATCGCGGCGCACGGCGAGACAGTCGTTGTGCCGCAGTGAGAATGTCACAAACGGATAAGTGGACTAACTAGCGAGGCATATTGCTCATGTTGACGCGGCGCGCATTCTCTAAGTACATGTTAGCCAGCGGAACGGCAATGCTTGCTGCAGGCGATATCGGCGCGACTGCCAGTCAAACTCCCGGGGCAGAACAACGCTCCAATCCGGATTGTGACTTGCTGATTAAAGGCGGCACAGTCATTGACCCCGCGCGGCACATTCACTCCCAAATGGATGTGGCGGTGAAGAATGGAAAAATTCTAGAGATTTCCGGTGCCATACCTGAAATCCGGGCCACCAAGGTTTTGTCTGCGAAAGGCCAGATTGTAACTCCGGGCCTTATTGATCTCCACGTGCACTGCTTTGATGGGTTTGGGGGAGTGAACGCTGATCACTATTGCCTCAGCAGGGGTGTGACGACGGTCGTCGACTGCGGTTCAGCGGGTTATTCAATGATCGAGGGGTTTATTAGGTACATCATCCGCGCGTCATCTACTCGGATTATGGTACTGGTGGACATCGGGGCGCTGGGAACCGTCATAGGCACCAAAGATACCATGATGAACTTGGACTGGGTGAATCCCTCCCTGGCCGCGAAAGCAGCAAACGAAAACAAGCCAGACGTGGTGGGAGTGAAGGTCCGACTCCAAAAAACAATCCAGGGATCGCAAGACCTGGAGTGCCTGAAGAGGGCCCTAGCGGCCGCAGAGGCGGCTCATCTTCCTTTGATGGTTCATATTAGTGACCCATACTCGCCGCTGCCGGAAATTTTGAAACTGATGCGAAAAGGAGATGTGTATACACACCTCTACAACAGCCACAGCCACGGAATTCTTGATGCCAGCGGGAAGATACTGCCCGAGGTATTGGAAGCCAAGGAGCGTGGCATCATTTTTGATTCGGCTCACGGTCGCTCCCATTTCAGTTTTTCCACGGCCGAAAAAGCTCTAAAGCAGGGCTTTTTCCCAGACACCATCAGCACGGATCTTAGCGAAGGAAATGTAAATGGGCCGGTCTACGACTTGCCCACCACGCTGTCAAAGTTCATGGCTCTGGGTATGGACCTCGATGCTGTCGTCGAGCGGGTAACGGTAAAGCCGGCGAAGGTGTTTGATTACGGAGCGCAACTTGGCACGCTGCAACCCGGTTCCGAAGCCGACATTGGGATTTTCGAGCTACGCGAGGGCACTTTCGAGTTTGTGGACAGCGATCGGGAAACGCGTTTGGGACACGAAAGATTGGTGAACCGAGCGACTGTTCGCCGCGGCGAACTATTCATAAACCAGTCTTAAGAAAAATGGGTTTTAAGCAGCGATCAGGCCCGGTTAGTTCTCGTGCCCGTGGCACGAGAAATGGATCACAAATAGGACGGAATCGATGCGGCCAGCCAGTCAGGCCCGCCTCGACAGCAACAGTTTAGCAAGAAACAAATGAGGAGAAGCTCGATGAAAACAGGTTCTCGGATCCGACCTCTAGCCAGCAGCGTCGTCACGGTCATCATGGCGCTCGCTTTTTTGTACCCAGTTCTGAACCAAGCGAACGCGCAGTCCGGCCATCAGCCGACGGAGGGGCCCGTGTTTCGATTCGATCCTTCCTGGCCTAAGCCATTGCCGGACCGATGGGTGACGGGAGAGGTTGCTGGGACATGTGTCGACGCAAATGACCACGTGTTCATCGTAAACCGGAGCGATCTCACACCGAAACAGCAGAAGATGGCCACGCCAGCGCCTCCTGTAATCGAGCTCGATCAGGAGGGTAACGTGGTCAACTCCTGGGGCAATCCAGACGCGCTTCCCGCGAGTCGACATGGGTGTTTCATCGATTACCAGGGAAATTTTTGGACGACTGGAAATAAGGATGGAATTGTCCAGAAATACTCTCACGATGGCAGTAAGTTATTGCTGCAGATCGGGGCTAAGGACAAGTTCGACACCTCCGATGAGACCATCACCGGCGCCTCGATGAATTCCGGCCATGAGCGTTTCTTCGATCCGGCCGGCATTGCGGTCGATCCGAGCAATGGGGACGTTTATATCGCCGATGGATATGGCAACCGACGCATTGTCGTATTCGATCGTGACGGGCACTTCCTCCGCCAATGGGGTCAGCAGGCTACGAAGGCCCAGACTGACGCCGGAGTTGGTGGGGTCTTTTTGATGGTCGTCCACTGTGTGGTCATTGGTAAAGACGGACTGGTCTACGTCTGTGACCGAAACGGTGATCGAGTTCAGGTGTTCGACAAAATGGGGAACTTTAAGCGGAATATTCTGGTTGAGAGCAAAACGGCCCAGCTCACTGGAATCGGTTCCGTGACGTGGGTAGATTTTTCGCCCGATCCAGATCAGAAATTTATCTATGTCGCCGACGGCGGAGATGAAGAAATTAGAGTAATGGACCACGCCAGCGGGAAACTCCTTTCGACTTTCGGTCGACCAGGCCACCAAGTCGGTCAATTCGAGAACCTGCATAGTTTATCGGTTGACTCCAAGGGCGACATCATCACGGGAGAGGCTGGAGTCGTGGGCGGTGGGCGCCGGGTCCAGATGTTCAGAATCGCAGGAAACTGAAACTGATCATGAGAGGCGTATTTGTGTTCGTGACTTAACGAGAAAAGCCTGACTCAAGGGAGAAATTATGGCATCAGCGCGGAGCTATAAGGAGAAACTCTCAGACATCTTTGAGCGATCAAGTTTTATCTTGGGCGTGTCGGGTCTTTTCTTGCTTATTGGAATGGTAGTTCCCGCAATCGCGCAAGAACGCATGCCAGAGATTTCGGTAGACAAGATGTCCGCAGCCCAGAAGAAGGCAGCAGAGGAGTTTCTCGCAGGACGCGGAAAGCCGGTAACTGGCCCATTTATTCCGCTGCTTCGCAGTCCCGAGGTGCTGGTTCGGGCCAAGGCCTTGGGAGATTACTTGCGCTTTAAGAGCGCATTGGCCCCGAAGCTCAGAGAATTTGCGACTCTGATCACAGCACGGGAATGGACCCAACAATTCGAGTGGTACCACCATTCAGAATTCGCTACCGAAGCCGGGCTGAACCAGGCAATCATTAAGGCGGTGGCGGAGGGTAGAAGGCCGGAAGGAATGTCTGACGGCGAGGAGATCATATACGACTTTTGCACCGAGCTGCACCGCAATCACAGCGTCAGTGACACAACTTACAATAAGGCAATCGCCGCCTTCGGGGAACAAGGAACAATCGATCTGGTCAGCCTGACCGGATACTATACGTTTGTTTCGATGATTCTCAACGTAAATCGCACCGGCCCGCCAAAAGGAGTTGCTCCACTTCTAGCACCGTTCCCTTGAATGTTGGGCCGGGTTAGCAGTGGCTGAACGCTCCGCCTGAATGGACAAACAGGTTTTGCCTTAATGCCAAAGAAAACAAAACGCAACTCACCAACTCTGAGCGGGGAAGGTCCGAGCGCAACGGTGAATCCGCGAATCAATCTTCGTGCACTTTACCGCAAGATGTACGAGATTCGCCGAGTTGAGGAGCGCCTGGAAGAAATGTTCAGGGCCACCGAGATTTATGGTTCCCTGCATTTGTGTGTCGGACAGGAGGCAACTGCGGCAGGAGCATGCGCCGCTCTGGAGCACGATGATTACATAACAGCTACCTACCGCGGACATGGGGCAACTTTAGCGAAGGGGACATCAGTGAGGGCTGTCATAGCGGAGCTTTTTGGCCGCGAGACGGGGTGTTGTCGGGGCCGTGCTGGTTCCATGCTGCTGGCCGATTTGAGTGTTGGCAATCTTGGCTGCAGTGGCATCGTGGCGGGCGCCATTCCGACGGCGGTTGGGGCTGCGCTCGGTGCTCGCCTGGCAAAAAATAATCGCGTTGCTCTGACGTTCTTTGGTGAGGGAGCTACGAATCAAGGAGTATTCCACGAATCTTTGAACATGGCGGCTCTCTGGAAGCTTCCCTGTATCTTGTTTTGTGAAAACAATCTCTACGCAGAGATGACACCCATTAGCGAAGAGGCAAGTATCGAGAGGATGGCTGACCGTGGCTGCGCCTACGGGATTCCCGGGGTTGTGGTTGATGGTAATGACGTTGATGCTGTGTATCAGATAACTGTTCAAGCTGTGGCTCGCGCCCGTGCTGGCCAGGGCCCCACACTTATCGAGGCTATGACTTATCGTATAAGTGGACACATGTTTGGTGATACTCAAGGTTATAGGTCGAAAGAGGAAGTTGAATCCTGGCGTCGTCGTGATCCTCTTCTTCTTGCGCGCCGCAAGCTCGAAGACCAAGGTGTCGGGCCCGGCGCGATCGAGCAGTTGCATCAAGCGGTTGAGGCGGAGATTGAAGAGGCGATTACGTTTGCTCGTCAAAGCCCCGAGCCTAACCCGGAGGAGGCGATCCGCGATGTTTACCTTGAGTCAGCCGGAGACAATGGCTGAACGAAATCTTACTTACGCTCAGGCCTTGAACGAAGCGCTACGCGAAGAAATGTCGCGGGATCAGTCGTTGGTATTACTTGGTGAGGACATTGGCAAGTACGGCGGAATTTTTACAGTAAGCCGGGGATTGTTCGATGAGTTTGGGCCTGAGCGCGTAATCGATACTCCCATTTCTGAAGGAGCCATCGTTGGAGCTGCGCTGGGCATGGCCCTGACGGGATATCGGAGCGTGATCGAAATCATGTTTGTCGATTTCATCCTGGTGGCCGGGGACCAGCTTTTTAATCACGTAGGGAAAGCACGATACGTGTCGGGAGGACAACGCGAGGTGCCAATGGTCGTTCGAACCCAGCAAGGGTCAGGTGGCGGAAAGGCCGCCCAGCACTCGCAATCTTTGGAAGCGTTTTTCTGTCACATGCCCGGCTGGATTGTGGTGGCGCCGAGCAATGCAGCGGATGCGAAAGGCCTGCTCAAAGGAGCAATTCGAAACGGGAATCCGGTTGCATTCCTTGAGCATAAGGCGCTCTATTTCCAAAAGGCCACGGTCCCCCTTGGCGATGCCGTGCTCCCCATCGGCAAGGCCAAGGTGCTGCGTCAAGGTCGCGATGTAACGCTCATTGCGTATTCCAAGGCCGTGGAGTTGGCTGTGGCCGCGGCGGAACGGCTTGCCAAAGAAGATATCCAGGCAGAAGTCATTGATCTTCGCACCCTGAAACCGCTGGACCTTGAGACGATTGTAGCGTCCGTTACCAAGACCAACCGCGCGGTGCTGGTTCATGAGGCCCATCGTTTTTGCGGCTACGGGGCCGAGTTGGCGGCTACCATTCAGGAAACGACTTTCCACGACCTTGATGCACCCGTACTCAGGGTCGCAGCACTGGATGTACCCATACCCTTTAACCGCTCTCTTGAAAAGGCTGTGCTGCCACAGGTGGAAAATGTCATCGCGGCCGTCCACACTTCGCTACGGGGGACGCAGTGATGAAGATAATTTGGCTTGTCGCCGGTGTCGTATGTTTTGCTGCGCTTTTCTGGAAGGGGACCGTCCAGGCTGGAGATAGTTTGATTGGCACTTGGAGACTCGTGGGCGCCTCAAGTTCGACTGACAAGGGAGACGTAACCAAAGAGGCGTATGGCCCAAATCCTACAGGCATACTTACTTTCACAGCGGACGGAAGGATGATGGCGATCATCGCTATGGGGGGACGGAAGCCGCTGTCAGTCCCCGATAGAGTTTCGGCGCCCGCCGAGGAAAGGGCCGATGCTTTTTCCACGTTTATCGCGTATGCCGGGCGATATAGCTTCGACGGAAACAAAGAGATCGTCCACATCGATGTGTCCTCTTTACAAAATTGGGTAGGCACGGATCAGGTACGATTCGTGTCCCTGCGTGGCGACCGTGTCACCCTAAGCACGCCTCCAATGCCAAGAGGCGGAGTGATGCAAACGTTCAAATTGGTTTGGGAGCGGCTGAAGTAAGAATGCCGATGTTGTAGATTTCGGACTGCATTTAGAACACTGCAGGGGTGATTTCTGTAGGAAGTGACCTTCGCAAATTTGTCACGGCTGTGGAGTTGACGCTACTTGATGGAAAGCCAGGAAAACGCGAGCCCGAAACCAGACCGATTAACTGCGGGAGCCCTTGCGCGCTGTGGAATCGCGCTGGCGGACCTATCGGAACAATGGTTCCCCGATGCTCTGGTATTCGCCCTTCTTGCTATCGTGATCGTTTTTGTGACAGCCCTCCTCCTAGGAAGTAGCGCCCGGGATCTCGCAACGGATTTTGGTGAGGGATTTTGGCAGCTGATTCCTTTTACCCTTCAGATGGCCATGATCATAATCGGAGGATACGTGGTGGCTGTTTCCCCGCCAGTTGCTCGCGTCATCCGCCAGCTGGCCTCAATTCCGCGCACACCCCGCGGCGCGGTAGCTTTCGTGGCATTTTTCGCCTCGGTGAGCGCACTCATCAGTTGGGGATTTAGTTTAGTTTTCAGCGGGCTACTGGTGCGGGAACTAGTCCAAAGAAAGCGAGGAATCGATTATCGCGCCGCAGGCGCCGCGGCATACCTGGGTGCGGGAAGCGTCTGGGCATTGGGTCTTTCTTCCTCGGCCGCTCTTTTGATGGCGACGCGAGAATCGATTCCGCCGGCTCTCCTCAAAATAAGCGGCGTAATTCCTCTTACCCGCACCATCTTCACCTGGCAGAGCATTGCCACTGCCGTGATCATAATTGCCGTGTCCGTGTTCATCGCGTATCTTTCGGCGCCCACAGCTGAACGCGCGAAGGTCGCGGAAGATCTGGGAGTGAGGTTTGAGACACCGATTCCGTCGGATGAGAAACGGCGTGCCCCTGGAGAGTGGCTCGAATATAACGGGATTCTTACCGTCCTAATTTGCGCGATAGGGTTCGGATATTTGGCAAGGTTGTTCATCGCCAAGGGGCCGTTAGCAGCCTTAGATCTTAACAATTACAATTTTATTTTTCTGGTGCTGGGGATGCTTCTGCATTGGACTCCAAGAGCATTTATCAAGGCCGTTACCGCCTCTGTGCCCGCCACCACCGGAGTGCTGATCCAGTTCCCTTTCTACGCGGGCATCTTTGCCCTAATGACGAAGTCAACGATATCAACTGAGTTGGCTCACTTTTTTGTCCGGATTTCGACTGCTGGTACTTACCCCATTCTTGTGTCAGTTTACTCAGCCATCCTAGGATTATTTGTACCGTCAGGAGGAAGCAAGTGGCTCATTGAGGCACCCTACGTCCTTGATGCGGCGAGGCAGCTCCACGCTAACTTGGGCTGGGTAGTCCAAATTTACAACACCGCCGAGGCGCTTCCCAACCTCTTGAACCCTTTCTGGATGTTACCAGTGCTGGGATTGCTTAACGTGCGAGCGAGAGATTTGGTCGGCTATTCTGCACTGCAGCTCATGGTTCACCTGCCGCTAGTGCTTTTTCTTATGTGGTTATTTGCTCGTACGTTTGCGTATAGCCCGCCAACACTTTGAGCGCGCTTCTAGTTTTCCGTCTATATCGATGGTCAATGTCTCGCACGTTGTCTTTAATCCTTGCTCGCGAATCCCATGCCTGCCAGGACGCCTCGCATATAAGCGAAGCTCGCGATCACGCCCGGCATCGGGTCGTCGGCATGAATCTCATATTCGAGATCGACGAAGCCTTGATACTTCGTTGCGATGAGCGTTTCAAGCATCTTCCGCACGGGCATGATGCCGTCTCCCACGGCAACCTGACTCTCCTTGCTCTGGAAATTCGTGAGGTCCTTCATGTGTACATTGAATAGCCTCGGACCTGCTTCGTGGATCGCCTGAACCACATCTGTGCCGGCGCGGACCGTATGCCCGACATCGATGCAGCAGCCGATGCGCGGGTCCATATCTTTCACCGCCCTCAATATATCTATCGGCGAATGCCACAATTTATCCTCGGGTCCGTGATTGTGGATGGCGATGCGGATATCGTATTCCTTTACGAACTTCTCTATTCGCGGCAAAGTTTCCGGCGCGGGATCTCCAGCCACGATAACGGCAATGCCTGCGCGCTTGCAGTATTCGAACTTAGTTCGTATGTCCGCGTCTTCATTCTTCGTGAAATAGATAGCTCCGGCGGCGTGAAGCCTGATGCCCGCTGCAGAGTAGTCGGCGAGTGCAGAGGCCTCTTCCTGAGCATCCATCGGGAGGTGATCTTTGACGTCCTTCGCATTCAACGCGAACACATTGAGCTGCTTCATGAAGCCGATCATCTGCGCGCGGGTGAAGTTACGAAACGTGTAGCTGGCCAGGCCCAGGCGAATCTGCGACGCTCCATCAGCGGACAGGTGTTCCTGAGCGGGCGCAAGAACGCCACCCGGTGCAACGCACGCTGCCGCAACCAGTGCGCCGGAGCGAACGAAATCGCGACGGGAGAGAGTATTTTTCACAAGCGGGCAATCGCTAGACATGTGGCGCCCACCCCTTCTCGTACTCGCGCCCCCACATCTTAATCGCTTCGGGATCGCCCTGGATCCGTCCGTTCTGCGTGTCCAGATGTAGTTCGCGGTTCACCTCCCACGCGACGTTGGAAAGCTGCAGCATGGTCACGGCGATGTTGCCGACTGCTATTGGAGCATTGAGTGTTGCGCCTTTACGTATTCCGGCGATGAAATTCGCAAAGTGAGCGTCGGTCATGGAATCGCTGCCAATCAGATCAGCGGTTGAACTGGTTTTGCCAGCACTGAATTCGCTTGCCTTATTTCCTTTGAGGTCATAGATTTCGTAGCCGCCGCGATCCACCAGCACCGTCCCGGTAGTCCCCATGATGGTCGAACCGCGGTCGCGCCCGTAATACTTCATGCCTTGGCAGCTCTTGCCCTCCCACGAAATCATCTTGTCTTCGTACTCGAAGCTGGTCACCAGCGTGTCATAAAACTGCCAGTCGTCTTTGAAATGGTATCTACCACCGGAGGACGTAACCCGCAGCGGATAGTCGACGCCCAGCGCCCAGCGGCAGACATCGACCTCGTGCGTTCCGTTATTAAGTGTTTCACCGGTGCCATAAATTTTTAACCAATGCCAGTTATAAGGATGCACATTGTCCTTATACCGACGGCGCGGAGCAGGCCCCTGCCACAGGTCCCAATCAAGCTGCGGCGGCACAGGGGCCTCTTTGCCGGTGCCAATCGACTTCCTCGTATTGACGTACCAGGCTTTGGCGAGGTACGGCCTGCCGATAATTCCCTGGTGAATCTTTTCGACGATCTCAATGGTGTGGGGCGAGGAGCGCTGCTGCGTGCCTATCTGCACGAGCTTGCCATACTTCTGCTGCGCCTGCACCAGCATCTCGCCCTCAGCGGGATTGTGGCTGCACGGTTTCTCCACATAGACATGCTTACCCGCCTGCAATCCGGCGATGGCCATCGGTGCATGCCAATGCTCGGGAGTGGCGATGGTGACGGCGTCAACATCTTTCTCTTCGAGAATCCTGCGAAAGTCTTTCTCCGCCACCGGCGCCTCGCCCATCTCCTGTTCGGTGCGGTCGGCGAACTTTTTCAGAATGACGCTGTCTACATCGCAGACGTGTGAGATGCGAGCAGCGCTGCGGTTCGCTTTGAGCGACGCCAGATGAGCATAGGCGCGCCCATTCAGGCCAATCACGGCAAAGTTGAGCCGGTCATTCGAACCAAGAATCTGGCTGTAGCTTTTTGCCGTAGATCCCACAGCGAGCCCGGCCGCTCCCACGGCGAGGGCGTCGAGAAATTCACGTCGTGTAACCATAAATTCTCCTTTTAGCGAGACTGCCGCAGCGACAAACGATTCTTTAAGAGACAGCCTCCGATCGGCTGGAAATGCTCAGCAGGAAATTCCAGCCTTGGTCAGGGTCTTCTTCAGTCCATCCATGCTGACGCGCGTGGATGCCTCGGGCGTGCCCGGACCGCGCCAATGGGTTTCGAGACTTAACCCGTAGTGGAAGCCATCGCGCTGCAAGGCGTGAAGTTGCCCAACCCAATCCACGCTGCCCGCACCCACGGGAGCCCAATCGTATTTGTGATCGGGCTTGCTCACTACATCTTTGCAATGACAATGCCCGACGCGGTCTTTGGGCAGCAATTCATAGCCGGTCGGATAGGGCGTGCTGCCCAGCGCCGCCGCATTTCCAGGATCCCAGTTCAACATAAAGTTCCTGTTCGGAATTGCCTTCAGCACCGTGGCCGATTCTTCGCCCGTCGCCGTGTTGCAGGACATCTCGTTTTCGAGCAGCAGAATGATGTTGTCTTTGGCACAGCGTTCCGCAGCCTGCTGCAGTTTGGCATTGATTGCCGCCCGATACGGCTTTTGATCATCCAGCCGCCAGTAGTCAAAACAGCGAATTCGGTCCGTATTGAAAGATTTGCAAAGCGAGATGCACCGCTTGAGCAGCCTATCCTGCCCGCTGGCATCAAAATCGGCATGGAATTGGTCGCGCGCTTCGCTCTGCGACGATCTCGGAGCCCCCGGCCAGTCTGTCTTGAACAGAGGACTGGCGATGTCTGTGACTTGCAGATTGTTTTTCGCGAGAATCTTCCGCGCATCTTCAACTTGCTTTGCGTCGAGTTTGGTTACGTTCTTGTCCCACATGGAGCGGAGCTCGATCCAGTGCAACCCGAAATCGGCTGAAACGATCTGACATGCTCTCTCAAAGTCCTGCGTGATCTCATCACTGATCACCGCCAAACGGAACGGGCAGCTGCCAGCGACCGCTGCCCATGATTTAAAAGGTGAGGACGCTGCGGCCTTCTTGATCGGCGACATCGCCGCTTCGAGTCCTGCCAGCCCTAATCCCGCTAACACCCTGCGTCGTGTATACCCCATACACCCTGCCTTATGTCAGTCGTCCACTCTTTATTGGTTTACACCGCTAGCTAAAAAACCTCCGTCGACAACCAGAGTCTCGCCCGTAACGAAAGACGCGGCGTCGGAGCAGAGATAAACTGCAGCGCCGACGAGCTCTTCAGTCCTGCCGAAACGTCCCATCGGCGTTCGCGTCAGTAACTCCTGTCCACGCGGCGTGTTGTCGAGCAGGTTGGTATTCAGGGCGGTTCGGAAGACGCCGGGCGCGATGGCATTCACCGTGACGCCCTTCTTTGACCACTCCACCGCCAGCGAACGCGTGAGCGAGACTACGCCTGCCTTGCTGGCCGCGTAGGCGGCTACTTCGTTGAGCGCGACGAAGCTGTTGAGAGATGCAATGTTGACAATGCGGCCGTAACCACGCTCCAGCATGTGCTTGCCGAAAATCTGGCAAGCCCGCAAGGTTCCGGTGAGGTTTGTGTCCACGATATCGGCCCACTCCGCTTCCGGCATGGTGAGCGTGGGCATGCGCTTAATTTTTCCAGCGCAATTAATCAGGATATCGACTTTGCCGAAGCGATGCAGGGAGGCCGCCAGCAGTTCTTCGAGCGAAGCGCGGTTGCATACATCGGAGCAGAGATGCAGCGTCTGCCGTCCGCGCCGTTCGATCTCGGCCGCGGTTTCGTCGACCTCTTCCTGGCGGCGGGCAGAGGCGATGACATTGGCTCCGCCATCTGCCAGGCCGAGGCTCAGGGTGCGCCCTATTCCGGAGGTACCACCGATCACAACGGCGGTTTTGCCTTCAAGGCTGAAGATAGGAGGCGTCATGGTTTCTCCGCTACGGTGGTGAGCAAGCCGGCTTCGCGCAGCTGGGCAAGGATCTCTTCGACGGCTTGCTCCGGGCTTCCGGCAACACTGATGGGCCAGGCGTCTCGGGGCACTTCTAGCGCCGCCAGCTGGCTATCGAGGAGTTCAGGGTTCATGTAGGGATGTTGTCGGGTGTTCATGCGCTCTTTGATCAGAGCGCTGGGCGCATGCAGATAAACAAATCGGATTTCATTCTTCGCAAAGCCGCTGGCCAGCACTTCGCGATACTGCCGCTTCAGCGCGGAGCAGGCAAAAATGGCGTTCTCAGAGTTTTTCCTGTATTGGAGCATGCGTTCATGCAAAGAGTTGAGCCATGGCCCTCGGTCGGCATCGGTCAGCGGGATACCTGAAGCCATTTTCCTGCGATTTTCCTCCGAGTGATAGTCGTCGGCGTCTTCGAACTTCCATCCGGTGCGCGCAGCGAGCAACGCACCGATGGTCGTCTTGCCGGCACCGCTCACCCCCATCAAGATCACGATCATGGGTTTCGCCCCAATAATTTATCGCGGCACGCCCACAGTCCTAACCCGGGATTCGGAATAAAGAAGACCTCTTCGCCATCAACGCGGTTGTTGCCATAGCGAAGCATCTGCGGGTTGTAGCGCGTGAGCATGGTTTCCAAATCTCCAAACTCAAAACCTACTCCTTCAATCTCTTCTCTGCTCAGTTGACCGGGGCACCACCGGATGGTGAAGCGACCTTCAGAGGAGCCGTGAATGAGATGAGCAGCCGCGCCCAGGTCGTTGGCGAGATCCGCATTGGCATCCACTGCTTTGAGGGTGGCAGGCGTTCCGCGATAGCCGTATTTGCGGATCAGCGCGTCGATCGCCCGGTCTTCGCCGAATTCCTTTACGCCCGGTGCGAGCACGACCAGCTCTGCATCGTCGGCCAATGCCATGCGTGTACGATAGATTGCCTTGTTGCCCAGCCATGTGCTGTGAAATTCATGTGGATCAAGATAAACGACAGCCTTCCGGATGGGCGCGTCCAGCGTCTCGAAGTTCACTTTCAGGCTGAGAGCGGCCGCGCGGTGAAAGCACTCAGCATCGTCGCCGATGAAAAGTCCGCGCACAGCCAGTCCATCGTCCGCCGTGCGCCCAACAACGGTGAGTACGTAGACGATGGGCAGATGTCGCAGGAAACGACCAGCCGCGTAATTGAGAACGTTGCGCACGGGATTCTCGGCGCGGCCCATGATGCGCTCCATCCCGTAAACCGCACCGAGATAGTGGCTGCGGTTTATGCTGTCGCGGCCTCCGGTGCCCACTAGAATGTTCTTGTTGTAATTCGCCATGCCAATAACTTCGTGCGGGACGACCTGGCCGATCGAGAGAATCAGATCGAAGCCGCCATGCGCAACGAGCCGGTTCACCTGTGCTGGCCACGAATAGCTGAGCTTGCCTTCCGACTGCTCGTGGATGAACTCCCCTGGAACCTCGCCCAGAGTCTCGACATCGGTTCGCCAGTTGTGGACGCGAAAGAGTTTTTGCGGCATGGCGCCAAACATTCGCGCGATCTGCTCTGGCTGCATGGCAGCATGCGTGCCAAGGGCCGGCAGAACCGCTTGCAGCCTGTCACCGAAATACTCCCATGCATATCGCGTAAGATCGCCAGAGCGGGAATGTATGCGGCTGTGATCGGGTGGCACAATGAGCACGCGATTTCGTTGCGCCAGCTTGTCAAGATTCTCCGCAAGCAGCTCTTGCAATTGCGGAAACAGATCGCTTTCGATCCCGCCTGTGGCGCAGTAGAGACTCATGCGGAGAATTCCACCTTCTTCAAGTCAGGAGCAAGCACATGCAGGACGATCAGAGCCACCAGATAAGCACTGGAGGCGATGCCGAACAGAATCCCATAGCTGTGCGTCAATTGCAGGATATGTCCGGCGAAGAAAGCGAAAAGCGCGCTGCCCATTGATCCCGCCATGCCGCCGATACCGACCACCGCACCCACTGCGTTGCGCGGAAACATATCCGACGACGTAGTAAATAGATTAGCCGACCAGCCCTGGTGCGCGCCCGCCGCGATACCGATCAGCGCGATGGCGGTCCACAACGACTCGACACTCGCGGCTGTGAAGATGGGAACAACCAGAGATGCGCAGACCAACATGGCCGCAAGACGCGCATGGTTGGGTGAGAGTCCAAGGCGGCGGAAGGGCGCAGGCAGCCAGCCTCCGCCGACACTGCCAATCGCCGAAACGTTATAAACAATAATGAGAGGCAACCCGAGATGCGAAAGGTTCAGATTGAATTTCGCGCTGAAGTATGACGGAAGCCAGAACAAGTAGAACCACCAGATCGGATCGGTGAGGAACTTGGCCACAGAAAAAGCCCATGTCTGGCGGCATCTCAACAAACGCCGCCAAGACACGGACGGTCCCAAGTCGTCGGCCGCCTCCTGGTAAATATGCCGCAGCTCTCTGGCAGTTAACGTGGGATGATCCATGGGTCTGCGGTAGTAACGAAACCACCACAGAATCCAGAGCACGCTGAACATGCCAGTAGTCAGAAAGGCCGCGTGCCAACCGTAGCGCAGCGTCACCCAGGGCACGATGGCAGGGGCCAGGATCGCTCCAACATTTGCACCTGAGTTGAAGATTCCGGTAGCCAGTGAGCGTTCGTTCTGGGGAAACCACTCGGCCACGGTTTTGATTGCGGCGGGAAAGTTGCCGGATTCGCCGAGTCCGAGAAAGAAGCGCGCGAAACTGAACTCCAGCACAGTGCTGGCCAGCGCGTGGCCCATGGCCGAGAGGCTCCAGACCGTCATCACCAGCATGTAGCCAATGCGCGTGCCCACTTTGTCGATCAGCCGGCCGGCCGCCAGCAGGCCCACGGCGTAGGCGATCTGGAACGCATCCACAATGTAGCCGTAACTTACCTCCGTCATGCCGATACTGTGCTCGAGGGTCGGCTTGAGGATCGCGATTACCTGGCGGTCCATGTAATTGATGGAAGTCGCGACAAACAGCATGGCACAGACTGTCCAGCGTACGCGGCCCAGTCCCGTGCGTGGAGTTGCTCCGGGAGATGAGCCGCTTTCCGTCTGGTTGTCGAAGGCAGTCATATCCGCCATGCCGCGCTCCTACAGTCGATATGCTCTTTTTACCAGCCTATAGGCAAGATCCTGGGCCACTTCCAAAGCCTCATCTTCCTCCAGCCGATGCTCGGCGACCAGCTTCGCCAGGAAGGCGCAATCCATGCGCCGCGCCATGTCGTGCCGTGCCGGAATCGAGAGGAAGGCGCGGGTATCGTCGTTGAAACCCACGGTATTGTAGAAGCCCGCCGTCTCGGTTGTGTGCTTGCGAAAACGTATCATGCCCTCCGGACTGTCGTGAAACCACCACGGCGGTCCGAGCCTCAGGCACGGATAGTGTCCGGCGAGGGGAGCGAGTTCGCGGCTGTAAGCAGACTCGTCCAGCGTGAAAAGAATGATCGTCAGATCGTGCTCGTTGCCGAATTGATCGAGCAAGGGGCGCAGTGCGTCCACATAATTCGTCGGCATCGGGATGTCCGCACCTACGTCGCGACCGTATTGCTCATAGAGCTTGCGATTGTGGTTGCGCGCGCTGCCTGGGTGAATCTGCATGACCAGTCCGTCTTCCAGGCTCATCCGAGCCATTTCTGTCAGCATCTGGGCACGAAAGAGTTCGTGTTGCTGGGTATCGGCGCTGCCGCCGATCAGACGGCCAAAAAGTTCCGCAGCCTCTGTTGTGGGAAGATTCGCGGTTCGCACAGTGGGGTGCCCGTGATCGGTTGCCGTGCAGCCGAGCTCGCGGAAGCGCAGGCGCGTCAATCGGAGCGCGTTCAGGTAGCCAGCCCACGTGGAAGTATCTTCTCCGGTCTTCTCACCGAGTTTAGAAAGGTTTTCGGCGAATCCTTCAAACGCAGGATCGACCACCGAGTCTGGACGGAAGGTCGGCAGAATCCTCGCCTTCCAATCCGATTCTCGGATGGCCCTGTGCTCGGCCAGCGAATCAAGCGGAGAATCGGTGGTCGCCAGCACTTCCAGATTGAAACGTTCGTACAGAGCGCGCGGCAAGAACTCTGGGGTTCGTAACTTTTCAGAGATAGTGTCGAAGTAAAGATCGGCGCTCGTTTCCGACAACCGCTGTTTAAGTCCGAACAGTTCCTGAAAAGCAAAATCCAGCCACATGCGCGTCGGCGTTCCGCGGAACAGATAATAGTGAGTGGCGAAAACGCGCCAGACTTTCCGGGGATTCTTTAACTCCAGCTGACCAATCCCGAGATCTTCCAGCGGGATTCCCTGGCTGTAGAGCATCCGGAAGATGTAGTGGTCGGGCTGCACCAAGAGTTTTGCAGGATCGGGGAAGGGTGCATTGCTGGCAAACCACGCCGCTTGCGTATGCCCATGAGGACTAAGAATGGGCAAGGTGCGGACATGCTCGTAGAGTGTCCTGGCTATCTTTCGTGTAGCGGGCTCGGCAGGAAACAGACGATCGGGATGGATCAGCATGACTCCGGTACTGCGTTATCGCCTCGCATCGCCCAATGGCGATGCAGGAGCGTCGTTGCGATCTGACCACACCAGCATACACGTCGTTATTATTTCAGGTCTCGAAGTAAGCACCTGTGGCGGGATTGCGCGTGCAAACGTTCCCGCGGGCCGAATCATAATCCGGAGTAGAGCTGGAAGGGCGCCCAGTAAAACGGCTTACGGAAGGCACTGCCGGAATGAAGCAAGGAAAGTTTGGCGCTGCGAAGAGCTGTGTCGGGGCTTTTTCCATGGTTCAATTCCTCGTAAAACTTATCCATGAGTTGACCGGCGGAAACATCGCTCGCCTCCCAGAGGGCAGCCACCACATTGTGCGCGCCCGCTCGGAGGAAAGCCCATGAAAGTCCTACCAGGCCTTCTCCTGAATAAGCCCGAGTGCCGGCGCCATAGCACGCGGAGATCGTGACCAGGTCCGCGCGCACCGGACGTTGAATAATATCGCGGGCATAGAGTTTGAAGTTTGCATTCTCGCCGCTGTTCCTGGACAACACAATGGCGGAATCGAGCGGGCTAAGGCGGCTGGCCATTCCGTGCGCAACAAAGTGAATGTAAGAAAACTGTTCCGGATTGCCGGCCAGATACGCTGCCGGGGTAGCCTGTTCACGCTCGACGACCCGTTCGTGCGCGGCCGGGAAGTGTTTTGCAATGCTCGTCATTTCGACTGTGGCGTTCGACAGTTCGGGATATTCCGGGCTGGGTGAGACGGCATTGCCGAAGAGCAGCAGACGGCGGGAGCGTTTCGATATGCTCGGGTGCGACGCGGTCAGCAAGCGCAATGAATTAGCGTTAACGACCGTGACATCGTCAATCCAGTAGTGCAAAGCGGGTTCGGGGACCAGCAGGGTTTCGAAATTAAGATTGTTAAGCTTGCCATCCGGAATGATGATGACCTTGGCACTGGCCGGCAGTAGTTCTCGTGCCGGTGCGATCAACGTGCGATACAGCGAACTGCCAACGTTATTGGAGGATTCGAGAACGTCTTGCGGACCGTCGAGCGCCTTGTGATACCGTTCGACCGCGGCTTCAATTTCGGCAGATGCCGGTAGCGGAAACAAGCTGATCTTTTTCGGGGTAATTGCCCACAAGTAGGAGCTGCGTTCGCTCAGCCAATAGAAGAAAATGGTGCCGCCCGCTTGCCGCGCCACTCCAGGCGGATCCAGGCGATCCGGTTTGAACGAGGATCCTTTCTGAAGCAATCCCAATCCCTCAGCCAGAGTACGGCCGCGGCTGAAGTCGGCGACCTGCAGGGCCTCAGCCATTTTGCCCCGGGCCACGAGGAGATGGATGTAATCGTCGTAGATGTGGGAAGCATTGCTAAGAAACGGCAACCGTGAATCTTCGTGCTTGAGTTGGGAGCGTGCGGTTTCGAAGGTGGTAAGCGCAGTGCGATACTCGCGATTGGCGGAATCGAACTGGTTTTCATCCTCGTAGAGCCGGGCCAGAGAACGCTCCGCCTCCCACTTCAAAAAGACTGGACAATCCGGCGACTGCGCTACTTCGTGGAATGCATTTTCCGCAGCTGTCGCGTCATGCAGCCTCGCGGCAACTCGCCCTTGCACCAGCCGTGGATAAACCTGGTCGCGTCCGTTGTTATCTTCTCGCGCCTTGACCAGCGCCTCATCGGCGTAGCGCCCGGCATCGTCCAACTTGTTAGTTTGCTCGGAGACGAAGGCCAGGGCGATTAAGGAATTGATGATGTCTTCGCGACTGTTAATTTGTCTCGCGAGTTGAAGCGACTGCTGAAAGGACGGTCGAGCTGTCTTGAAATCATCGGCGTCCATGTAGATGTAACCGGCATTTGTAAGCCACTTTACCTGGTCGCTAACGTCGCCAAGCTTCTTCGCCTGTTGTGCTGCTTCGACAAACATCTGCAGAGCCTTTTCGGGCTCGCCAAGTTTGTAATAGGCCCAGCCCATGTTGCCCAGGGCGGCTTGAGCGATATCAGGGAAACCTTTCTCCACTGAAATTCGCCAGGCGCGGGTAGACCAGTCGAGAGCTTCGTCGAAATGTGTTTGCTCGTCGGCGGACCAACTGAGATCCAACATCGCGCTAGCTTCCCAGAAGTGGTCGCCACTTTCACTTGCCCGAGGGAGCACACGCGCAAAAAAACCTTGCGCCCTCACGTAGTGACCGAGGTTCATTTCCATCACTCCTCGCGCGCCTGACACATCCGCGCATGCCAGGTAGTCTGAAAGTGCGCAGAGTTGCTCTGCTTCGTCGAACTTCTGTTCCGCTTCGGCGAATCTGTGCAGGGAGCTGTACGCTTGGCCTTCCAATCTTTGCTTCTTTATCGCCAGTTCGCCGGAGGGAACCAGTGTCGGCTCGGAAGCGATAAGCTTTAACGTCTGCTCATCCATGCCACGGTCGTGCAGAGCAGTGGCTCTAAGAATAGTGAACCTCCAAGCCCATTCCGCGCTCAGCATGTGGAACCTTTGATAGCCTCTTTCGGCCTCGTCGGCAGCAGCGGTTGCCTGGCCACGTCGAAGGGTTCCTCGGGCGTGATCGAGAGCGGCCTGAGGGTCGCGCCCTCGTGAACAGCATGGCAGGAATATTAGCCAGAGGATGAATTCGATGATTCCCAGGGTTCGTGCACGAACGCGCACTCGCCATTCCGGCTGGTGGCAATCTCGCCCATGCTCTGGGAAAAGCATGCAGGATTTTAACTTGAAATCCTTAGGGCCAATGTACAATTCGCGTCCGAGGAGGACGTAGATGTATGCTTGGTTTATCTCCCTGATTGTTGGTGTTCACCACCCGTATCCGACATTTCGGTTCGTGCTATCCTCCACCGCCACTCCCTTTGCCGCCGGTGCCGTTTGAATCCAGCATCACGATTCCCGATGTTCCCGTCGCGATACATCCCATCTGCAACCGGATCATGGTCAGGTGAAATTTGTAGGTGTCGTACTCGCCTTTGCTGGCGTTGCCCGCGGTCCGAACGACCTTCAGCTCACCTAGAAATATCTTGCCAAAGTGGGGCAAATCGATGACGTGTCCGAACGAGGTTCCCGGAGCCTTCGAGACGCCGTCGACGAGCGAGCATTGCATCTGGCGCCCGCCCTTTCCTATCTCCTGCACGACGGCCCGGTCCTTTGGGTACTGCTGGCGGGTCCAGTCGGGAAGGCCATCTTTGCTGATCTCGCGGTACTGTTGGGAAATGCGACCGGTAACGGCGGTGTCGTCAAAGTACGATTCGTCGGGCCGGGTGCCGAGGATTTCCAGATTTTCTTCTACCTCGACCTTCTGCCCGCCAATCCTTAAATTTTCGAAGCGCGTGCCTAGAAAAGTGACTGAGGGCACCTGGCCTTCGCCGTAGACGGGATGCACTGTGGAAATTTGCGCCACCACGCGATCGGCGGTAACCACGTCGAGAACGTTCAGGCCCTCCAGGACAGAAGTTGCCAGGGTGGTGAAGCCGTCAAGCTTCGAACTCGGGTGTCCCGCGACCTGGGTGTAGCCGGAGCGGTAAGAAAGAATGCCATGGAAACGGAAACGCGCGGCGGGCTTGAATTGGTAGCGCCCGTCGTGGCGCAACTTTATATGCGCGTGGGGTTTGATGCGCTGCTTGAGCGGATGCTCAAAGTCCGCAGTTAGAAGATTGGCTTCCGCATGATAGTTGTGGACTG
>Ga0207011_1025_pt1 | contig 31370 bp, 40 predicted proteins | sample Alteio_BWMinCont_79_FD_153466 | JGI IMG/M metagenome (GOLD analysis project Ga0207011, IMG submission 153466) | Enriched cells from forest soil in Barre Woods Harvard Forest LTER site, Petersham, Massachusetts, United States -... | ecosystem: Environmental > Terrestrial > Soil > Temperate forest >...
GTACGGGTGCTTGTCGTTGAAGACAATGCAGTGAACCAGCTCGTCGTCACAGAATTGCTCGAATCTTGGGGCTGTACCGTGATTCAGGCAAACAACGGCCTCATCGCGGTTGAGGCTACGGCGAAAGAGAAGTTCGATGTCATCTTGATGGATGTCCAGATGCCGGTAATGGATGGATTTGAGGCAACCGCGGCGATTCGAGCTCAAGAGGAGGCCTCTAACACACACACCGACATTATCGCGATGACTGCGAACGCGATGTCCGGCGATCGCGAGCGATGTCTGCGGGCAGGAATGGATAGCTATCTTTCAAAGCCGTTGCAGCCCTCAGCCTTACTGGAGAAATTGGCGGTTTCGTGCAAGCGCCAAGTCGTCGGATCCGGAGCATCGTCGGCGCCCGACATAATCCGTGAGGAATCGTTCGATGTGCATCGCCTGGACGAGTCGTGCAGCGGGAACGTTGCCCTAAAACTTAAGGTCATCGAGAGCTACCTGACAACGTCCTTAGAATCACTCGCCCAAATCGGGCAAGCCATCGCGACCTCAGATGGGAACGCGGCAAAATCGGCGGCGCACGCCTTGAAGGGAAGCAGCGTAACGATTGGGTCAACTAAAGTCGGCAACATGTGCCAAGAGCTTGAAATTTTGGCGGAATCGCCAAAGTTTGGGCCTGATCGCTTAAACTTGGCGGAGGCGCTGCGTGAAGAGTTAATGATCGTGCATGGTCAACTCAGAGCGTATGCAGCCGAGCTGAGTCGAGCCGAAGTATGAGGATCCTTGTTGCAGACGATGACGTCCTGTCGGCCGATATTCTCATAGCGAGCCTTCGGTCGATGAACCATGAGGTCGTTTTTGCGAGCAACGGCGGAGAAGCATGGCGGCTGCTTCAACAAGAACCCTTTCGACTGGTTATCCTTGACTGGGTGATGCCTGAGATGGATGGCATGGAGGTCTGTCGCAGCATTCGCGCCAGGCAGGCGAACAGCTACACGTATATCATTTTGCTTACCGGGCGAACCGACCGCAAAGATCGTCTGGAGGCACTGGAAGGCGGCGCAGACGACTTTCTCACCAAGCCGCTGGACAACGGTGAATTGGTGGCTCGACTCAACGTTGCAAATCGAATTCTCGAAACGGAAGAGGCTGTCCGCCGCACCAATCGAGAACTACAGCAAGCGCGACAGAAGGAGATCGAGCTCGGCGCGACGATTCAGAAGCGTCTGCTTTACAGCCCTCCTCCACGAACGACGAACGCGATTGAGACAGCGAGCTTGAGTATCCCATCGCAATACGTCGACGGAGACTTCTGCGACTTCTTCGCCCACGGAAACGAGATCGTTGACGTGTTTGTGGGCGACGTGATGGGAAAGGGCGTCCCTGCCGCGATGGTGGGCGCCGGTGTCAAAACCGGACTTCAACGCTGCATGATCTCGCTTTTGACCAGTGCGATCGACCCCGGACTGCCAAGCCCGGAGCGCCTTTTGCAAAGCCTTGACGACCTTGTGTGCGCCGAACTGATCGATCTTGGGACATTCTTGACTCTCTGCTATGCCCGGTTCGACTCATCGGACGATTCGTTGACGTACGTCAACTGCGGCCATCCAAAGATTGTGTTGTGGGATTCGCTCTCCGGAGTCTGCCGACTCTTGGACACAACTAATGTGCCGCTCGGATTTTCCGACGCGGAATCGTACGAGCAAAGGACAGGTCGTCTCCATCCTGGCGACCTTGTACTGTTCTATTCGGACGGCGTCACCGACCTTAAGCTGCCAAACGGTAAACGCTTGGGAATGAAGGGCTTTGCCGACTGGGTCGAGAATCGAGCCCACCTTCCCCTGGATGAATTCTTAAGCGAAGTCGAGCAGTTGAGGGAGGGTGGGCTAGTTGGTTTGGTTGCCGGGGATGACTTCACTTGCGTGGCTATTCGATACCGCGGCGCGGAACTCGTCAAAGACGATTTTCTGCATCTATGGGCGGACACCGGGAGCTTGAAGAAAGTGCGCAAGCATGTCAAGGAATCTGCGCGCAACGCGAACCTGGGTTTCACGGATGCAGAGATCAATGAATTGCTGCTCGCCGTTCAGGAAGCCGCTAGCAATGCTGTTCGACACTCCCGGCCAGGGCAAAAGGGAATCCCGATCAAGGTTAAGGCTGAGGCCCAAAACGACACTTTCATCGTCGAGCTTAGGTACCCCGGAAATCCGTTTGACCTGCGCGATGTGCCGGAACCAGTGCTTGACGGCACAAAAGAGGGCGGTTTCGGCATTTCTATCATCAAAAAGTGCGTTGACGACGTTGCGTACAGCTTCCAGGGAGATCACAATCTGGTGACGCTGAAAAAGCGGGCTAAGGGGAGCTGAATCGAGAATGGCAATATCAGTTGAAATCGTCTATAGCGGCAGGGCGCTTGTTCTGAAGGTTCAAGCAGACACGCTTGAGACGGATAATGTCGCGGCATTTCGCGCGGCGATCACTCCATTGCTCGATAAGTCGGCCCACTTCGTGATCGACCTGTCCGAAGTGGAGTTCATGGATAGCACGGGTTTAGGCTCGATGCTGTCGTGTCTTCGAATCGTCAAATCGAAGGGTGGCAGTCTACGGCTGTGCAGCCTAACGCCGGAAGTCAAGCAGCTTTTCGAGATGGTCATGATGGATCGGGTGTTCGAGATATTCGACACCCCCGACCAAGCCCTGGCCAAGTAACCGGTTCCATCTGGAGAGATGGCAGAGTGGTCTATTGCGGCGGTCTTGAAAACCGCTGGGCAGCGATGTCCCAGGAGTTCGAATCTCCTTCTCTCCTCCAGAATACTGTGAAAATACTGTGATTTGATGTAGAATTCAATTCATGGCACGCAAAGCAGCAAAGGTTGAAGACACTTCCAACATTCGGCAGGACCCGAAGACAGGCCGATATCACTTCACCGTCTGGAGATCGTTCACTGACGGCGGGATTTACAGGAAGGTCAGTTCTGCCAAGACGCTTGATGAAGCGATCACAAGACGCGATGCTGCTCTAGCTGAGTTTGCCGACATTGAGGCAGGCAAGAAAGACGTTGCGCTCAAGGGCTTGAAGTTCGAAGACTTCGCCAAGCAGTGCGTTGAAGAAATTTGGCCCGAAGAAATCGGCGAACGTACAGTGATCGGATACGACGATATCTTGCGTCTCCACGTCAACAAGCGGATTGGTGCCATTCGACTTCCAAAGCTCACGTACGACCACGTTGCTGGAATCGACAAGCTACTGAAAGAGGAAGGCAAATCGCCTCAGACTCGAAAGAACGTCCGAAACTGCATCAGCAAGGTGTTCAGCACGGCGCAACGTGTCGGCGCTGTTGGGAAGGACATTGCCAATCCAGCGGCAATGCTGATCGTCAAATCCGAAATCAAACGAGACGAACTTGGCAACAAGATTGAGCACAAGCGGACCCTTACCCCGCTCGAATTGAAAGCACTACTCGACAAGGCCAAGGGAAGCCAGTGTCAAGGCACCGTGATGTTGGGGCTGTACGCTGGCCTTCGTATAGGTGAGATCGTCGGCCTGACATGGGCAAACTGCAATCTGGAGAAATCCGTGATTCACGTTGTCCAGCAACGCCAATACATACGAGGGAAGGGAATCAAGGTGAAGGCCCCTAAAACGAGCGCTGGAGACCGAAAAATCCCAATTGCCGCTCCGTTGCTGGCTTGGCTGACAGATGCCAAGGAAAAAGCCAAGGAAACGCCAACTCAGCGCTATGTTGTAGTGGATGTTGTAGGAAGAGATGCCAAGGCCGACTCGGTAACGCAATGGTTCAAGGATTTGGTGACAGACGCGGGACTCTGCAAGGTCACTGACGAACATGGGGCTTTGCTTCCTGATCCGACACCCCACGATTTGCGCCACACGTTTGGCCACTATTGCGCAAATGGCTGGCCGATCAAATTGGACGACGACGGAAACATTGTCGAGCGATCTCCTTCCACTCCGATCACGACGCTTGCCACCTTGATGGGACACAGTTCGATCACGGTGACGGCGGAATACTACGTGGCGACAAGCACGGGGGATATGCAACTTGCCATGTCCTACATTCCTACCGCCGTCGCTTCACTGGTGGGTGAGCAGCTTCCTGCCGAAGACGATCAACATAATCATCCAAGTCCTGTTGAGTGACGCGGACGCACTTGCCTTCCTTGACGATCCGCAATCGAGGTTTAGGGCTCCTGACGTTAGTCAAGCCGTCTACTGTGCGCCTGCTTACTCCCAGGAGTTCGGCAACTTCATCCAAGTTTAGGAGTGCTTTCGACCGAAGATCGATCCGCGATTGCTGCTCGATTGCAGTACGCAGGCTTCTTAGTTCGGCCAACACAGGATCGGCTGGCCGAACGTCGTGATCCGCATCGCTCGCTGGGAAAGCAATCGATCTGCGGAAAGCGTTGGGATCACTCTGGACGCACATTGTATTTTCCGTTCATGTCGTCCGCCTTGCTCTTTGCCTTCGCAATAACAGCTTGGTCAACACTGTCCAAGGTGCTCTTCAAGGAATCGAGATCGGCACCCGTATTGAGCATGTGCGCGGCTAGGCACATCCAAACTCGGACTTCGATGTCCGCTGACCTGATCTGCAAAAGGACGTTATCAACCGCAAGCCTTAAGTCCTGAGGCTCCAGACCGCCATCGTCGTCTGAAGAATGAACAGCAATCGGATCATTGTTCAACCCTTGCACAAGTTCTCCAGAAAGAATGCGGCTCGCAGACTCCGCCATCTGTTCCTCAGTGAACGTTCCAATATTCCGCGCCATTGCAAAGCCCGCTTCAATATTGGCCTTCGTTGCATCGATCCCGAAGTCCACGATTTTGCGAGCGATTAATCCCTTCAAAATCCAAAACTGAACCGAAGGAGAAAGCTGGTGGATGCCATAGTTGATGGCTCCTGAGGCTTGCGCGGCAAGACCATCATCTTCCGTGTCAACTGTGGTTGCAAGGAGCTTCATCAAGTTCGCCGCCGCGTTGGCAGGGCCGTATTCGGCGATCATCTTGTCGGCGACATGTTGAAACATCGTGCGCTGTGATCTGTTCTTGTTCATTCCGCACCACCAATAGCTCGCTTCAAAGCGGCTTGGGCTTCAATGGCAAGAAGCGGGTCAAGGTCGCTGACGCCCGTTGACACGGGTGTCTGTACCGCCCAAGGTGCAGGTCCGTCGCACAGGGCTCCCACTACGCAGCAGATATATTTGGTCCGCTCATACCAAGCATGGTATTGCATCCCCAAAACACACGCTGTTAAGTGTTGTTTCTTAGCCGATTTAAGTCTTCGAGCGTTTTCTTCAAAGACGAAACAGCCCATTGGAAACTCATCGCCCTCCATATCAAGCAGCTTGGAAGATAGCTCCGCACCACAGCGAAACATCTCCGCTGCGAAAGCAACAGGATCGTTAACGGTTAGCCCATCTTTGAGTAAATCGCGGTAGATGTTCAGGTTAGGTTCTTCAATGTCGCAACCGATCATTTGGGCTCCCAGCACGAGTGAGCCCAACCAAAGGGCATATGTATAAAGAGCACCCTTATCGTTGGGCGAAAGTTCGCGAACTTGTGTTTGTTCAATTGTGTTGTTCATAGTTATCCGTTTCCTGACACGGCGGATAGGGAATGGAAGCATTACAAACCATCCCCGCGCCACGGACAACAGCGCCCGCCGTGTCATGTCCGTACTGTTTTAGGATTGGCCATTCGATCAAATGTAAAAACCGTGTTGGCCGATTCTATTTCAGTAGTCGGATGCCTTTCACCCAACCAAAGATATTGTTTAGTGACATGTCAACCCCTATTACTAGTGAGCACACTGGAAGTCATCGTTTGAACCCTAAGCGCTCAAAAATACAAAGCGCTCTTTACGGAATTGTAAGCTAGTCTTGCTTTCGAAACCGCAACAAAAAGTAGCTCGGAAGCGCTCGAATACAACGCGTTTTGTATTCGCTCTCAGCGCACTAGAAATGTTTCCAGTCTGCTCAATTTGAATTGAATTCTAGGCGTCGAATGGCATCGAAAGGTGTTAGATCACCCTACCATTCGTTGTATTTTCTGCATCTCTCCAAAAAACTAGGTGTAAACGCTACATTTATCGAATGAACATCCGACAGTAAGTTTAAGAGGTCGGTAAGTCGTTAGTGGCGATGGACTGATTCGACAGTTTAATACAGTAGACAAAGCCCTAGTCTGAGATGCCACTAACATCGAAGACGGGGCTTTTTCATTTCTGAAAATTGGAGAATTAGATGTCCGACCCAACAATTAAATCAACTCTCGCCGCTATGCGCGTCGAATACGACAATTGGCTTGCCACCGACCCAGAAGCTTGTAATTCCGCAATGTTCACTGCCGTAATGCACTACGAACTAGATAGTGCCGTATCGCTGCTCAATAAGGCAAAAGGTGACCTCGATATAGCGATGACCCTCCGCACACTAATTCGGCATAGACCTATAAGTGAAAAGGAGGTTTGGAGATGTCTAGTGGGGCTTGTCATTGACGCGGAAGTTGAGGGATGGGGACCACTGAGCGATGATGAACGCGCATTGTTCAATTTGATGCCAGTCGAGCCAGCCAACCAGGAACGTGTTCCTGAAACTCTCGAAGACGGAATTCTGAGATTCCTTTCTTCTAAACCTATTGGGTTTGACGCTGGCATTAAGCAGTTGTCGGAATATCTCCAGGTTACAAGAGAGGAAATCAGATGGGCTATCGATACCCTTCTCGCTGATTGCAAGTTGGAGCAAATCCAAAACGGCAGATACACGAACTATCGATTGCCGCAACGATCAGGAACCGTTGGGTGAAACCTAGCTTTCAATGTGACGGCTCCTCGGAGTCAACGTCACAGGCTTGGCTTGAAGCTGTTCAGGACGATCCTGGGCAGATTGCCAAGGCGTATGTGGAGCGCATTGAAGGCTCCAGCGTCAAGAATTTATGGCGCGTCTATAACTTGCTCGAAGCGCAAGGACGGTTTCGGATCGAAATGTCCAATGGTACGGATAAACCGCTGAAGCTTCTCCACCTTGCCAAGCCTGATCCGAACGCGCCATTGGTCGGACTGTCCACGCACGAACTGGCAAAGCTCGAACTCAACACCCAGGGGCTAAGTCAGCAGCAGATCAATAACCGAATGCGGAAACAGGGCATGACGGCATATGAAGCATTGACAACCGAGCGCAAATCACCAGGACCAACTAAAGGCAAAAAATACAAACCGCGTGCCATCGATCCCTTTTCAGATATCAGCTTTCTCCGCGCCGCATACTACGACCGTAGAAATGTTAGTTCTCAAAATTCCCAAAAGTTAGTTGTCAAAAACACGAAAGATAGTTGTCAAAATTCAAAAGTTAGTTGTCAAAAAGGGCGTGTTGACAACTAACTTTGAACCTAAATCGCCCATCTCTCTTAAAGTATTTAAAGTAACCTTGAAGTCACTGTCTTTGGTGGTGGTTGGTTGTCTTTGGTTGTATGTCGCGCGGGCGCGACACAAACCACCACCGAGGGGCAAAAATACAAAGGAGACAAAACCACCAACCACCAGGAGAACAACGCAGACAGGAGAGCAGACAGAATGCCCGAAATACACCCTCAGGCTTCATTACACGCAATTTAATTAGCTAGATGTCTTTCCACCCGCTTCACAACTCTTAACGCCTTAAATCGCATCCTAGACAGTTTCTCGCATTCCCTCTTCATTACCAAGCGCGAAGCGATTGGAAGTCAATCCCCTTTGATCATATGGGACGCGTTTGTATTTTTGCACTTCATAAAAGTTTTCCCGTCAAGCTCTCAATTTCGGAATCCAGCAGCCGACTATATATGTATGGCACTCAACACCGAAATCGATTACGCACCTGACGTATTGGACTTGGACGGCAATCATAGCGATTGGCTGGCAATTGGCATCTTTTCAGATTTGGAAGTTATGGCAGGGGACTTGCGGCCAACAGCAACACGAGACGACCTTCGGGCGATTTCAAGCTGGCTTGATCGAGCGATGGACAGCTATGACAAATTCAATAACGGATTGCTGAAAGCTGTCGGTGATCGTGTCGTTGACCTGAACTAGGGGAATCGATGACGAAATCAGAACTTCACGCTGTCACTGACCCTCTATTGGATCATATCCATAAGCTAACGGAAATCATCGCAACCCAATCTGTGGCTATCGATGTTCTCAGTGACACCCTTCGGAGCAAGCTAGATGCTGAAGAGGCTCTGAGGAATCCCCCGCTTGTCCCAGTTGACGATACGGTATAGACTGGCGTCCATGGACAAAGCACGCGAGATAAACGGCCTTATTGGGGAATGCCCCGTATGTAGGCAACCGAAGCCTTTCGTAAACGGGGGAATGACAGGCACCAGCTACATCGATATCTATTGCAAAAAGTGTGGATATGTGATGTCTTTCGTCAGCCCTCAGGTGATCAAAAACCTTCAGACAGACTCTTAGAAGCAATCTAACAATAAAAAATGCCTCTAGGATCGTTTCCTAGAGGCGATTCGAGTCTGGCAGGGCTCCCAACACCCTACGTTTCAACCACTTTTTGGGAGTTCAGGTACATCAGTCGAACTGAAGTGTCGTTCCACTTGTCGCCACCTTCAGGCGTCTTGATTCCGCTTTCATCCAAGTCGGCGGCGATCTTCCGATAGCTCATCCCGAATTCCCGCAGGCGAATGATGTAGTCGAGCACTTCGTCTTCAACGACCTGTGGGCGTCCAAGCTTCTGTTTCGAGCGCTTCTTTGCGGCAAGCATCTCTTTGGTTCGAAGGCCGATCATCCGTCTTTCCCACTGGGATATCGAAATGATCAGGTTCGCTACTAGTTCGCCGTTCGGTGTCGAGGTGTCAATCGACAAGTCGCAAACGCAAACGTCCCATCCCTGCGTCTTTGCCCTTTCCATCAAGGAGCCGAAATCAGGAACGCTCCTGGAGAGCCTGTCGAGCTTGGCGCATACAAGGACGTTCGCCCGTCCCGAAGCTAGGGCATCCAGCGCTCGCTTTAGCCCTGGTCGTTCGATGTTCTTGCCTGAAAACCCCTGGTCGTCGAATTCGCCGTCTAGGATCGCGAATTCGCGCTCCTGGCACTTGGCAAGCGTCGTTTGCTGCTGGGCCATCAGGTTTTGCTCTTGAGTCGAGCATCTGTGGTATCGGATCGCGATTTTCGGGGCATCCGTCTTCTGTTTCTTCATGTTATTCCTTGTTGTGGGATGGATGGCCGCCTCCGGCGGCCATCCGAGTTACAGCGATGCTCGAACGTCCTGGAGCGACTTGGGTCGCCAGTACATATCGCGCTCGATAAAGCAAGTTTCGAGTTCCCGCAGGGTGAAGTAGCCAAGCTCGACTTCCGATCCCTGGACCAAACCAAAGAACAGGAAGTCGGCTTGTACCTTGTCTTCACCTGGAGCGATCACTTCACCGTCAGAGTCGAGCGGACTGCCATCGATCACAAACCAAGTCCAGCGGTTGGAAGGTGTAAAGAACTTCAACCCCACTAGGGGGTTGTCGTTCTTCTCTTGCGAGTACAGCGGGGGCAAGGATGCCCGTACAGAGGCTGGAAACAGTTCGTGCCTCATATGAGCCCCAATAGGCTAAGCCAGCTATCACGGTGATCAGGTTCGACGCAATCGCCATCAGGTGTCTCACATACAGAGTCAAACACCCATTCATGGAGTTGGTCATCATCGGGCACGTCGTAAAGCCTGCCGCGCCAGGTGATCTGATTCTTGGCAGGCTCTTCGGTAGCTGGCGCTGGCTTTCCGTATAGGGTTCGGCCATCGAGCGCCAGCAATTCACAACCAAGCTCTTTCGCCTTGGCTTCCATAGTCGGCTTGACTTCATCCCAACAAGTGCCACAGGTGCATTTGGTCATTGCAAGTTTGCCGTCCTTCTTGATCTCAAAAGAGACGGCTTTCTTTACGTCAAGGCATCCTTGGCACCTTGGGCAGAACATCACCTGGGTGACGTGATAGCGAAGGACTTGCTTGTGAGCTTCCTGCTCGAATGCACTGATCATTCGAACACCCTTTGGCTGGCGATCTCAGCCGCTTCGTCATTGAGAATCTCACTGCATTCGAGCAAACGAATCAGGTGACTTGCCCAATCGTTGGCTTCTTTGTCCTTTCCGCAGTTCTTGTAGGCGATAGCCTTGGCAAGTGCTCGGCTGACTTCTGATCGGTCGATGCTCATAGGGTCCGCTCTCCTCTTGGAGTCGATCCGCTATTCGCAGAGATTTCGCTCAAGTTGAACCAGGGGATAAACTGTCCCCTGGAGTTGTCATGTGTACGCATGGTTTCTCCTTGGTCCTGTCCCGTTGTTCTCAAGCTTCGGGCAGGCCGCTTATTAAGTATACGCTGATTAATTGATCCTTTCAACCTGGACTTAATCAGCAGTAGGTGATTCGCAGTGATGTCTGTAAAACGTAGTCATGCTGACGACTGCAACACCTGATACCCTTCCGCTCGAATCGTATCGCCAACTAGCCGCCCGTTTGTGGGCTTGGGGCCGCGTTTGCGCTCACCGTGAGCTTGGGATGCTCAATTACCCAAAGATCACGGACGACGAACGCAGGCGGGCATTGAAACGGCTTGGCAGCGTGCCTGATATGGCGCTCTCATACTTGGACATCGAACGATGTCTGATCGATCAGCCGCCCATAGTTCGCGGATTGCTGTACACGCTATATGGCCGTCGCCATGCCCAACTGCATACGGTGCCGCTCGAAGTCGAACCAAGCTATCGGCTCCACATCGATGACTTCATTGAGCTTGCTTATGGGGATCTCCTTACCGAAGGAGAACGGCGTTCACAGTCGAGAACCCTGGGCCGCATCAAGTCTATCTGGTGCCGTCACGCCATCGAGCAACTAGGGCTAGTCGAACCGCTCCAGGTCGCTGGTGGCGTTGCCAAAGCCGCATAGGGAAGGCCGTTCACTCCCTTGTTGTAACTGTTCTGCTGGTGACGCGACCATGCACCACCCCCACCCCCGCCGTCCCATGCTGGTGGAAATCATAGTAGTCACTCTGACGCTAGAAACAAATCCTGAAAACTTTCGGGGCTTTGTGACGTATTATTGATGCAGTTGCTTTCGGGGCAACGTGGTGCGGATAGGCCGCACAAAGAATGATCGGTTGTTAAGAGCAACGTAAGTGCGCCAGGCGCACGGGAGTTTTAATATGAGACAGTTCGAAGCAGAGTCATCTGCAATCGTCGCAGCATTTGACCGCATGTTCAACGGCCAATCGCCGTTCCCTGGATATCTCCAGGTGAAAGACACTAACGAGATCCGACTAGCGAGTCACGTCGGCAGACAGATCTTTCGTCAAGTCGAACCTGATTTAAGCGGGATTATCCGCTTTCGACCAACGTGTCCCTATTTCACTTGCAAGGCTTATCAAGGACAGGCCATCAAGGAAATACATGGCTCGTCAGGATTCGTTCACACAATCGAGTTATCAGCCACAACCCAATGGCGGATTGCCGAATGGCTCGACTGCGCCAAATTCGAGGATAGTCAACTTAACCACGCCGACAGGATGTTGAGCGACTTGTTCGACACTCTCCTGGAAAAGGAGAACGAACTTGTGTTGAGCCTCTTAACCAAGATCGTAAGGATGGAACAGCGCGTCACTGAATACAGCGATTCGCTTGACACTTACGCTGGAATTCGTAGAGGAAGGAAGATGCTCCACCCAATGACGACAACGCCGAAGTTGCTTGACTTCTTCGATGCCAGAGCAACTGGTAGGGTTATCGAATACGATGACCGTGAAGGGAATGCAAATCGAAAACTCTCCTATGAGTTTGACTCCAAGGTTGAACTCGGATTGTGGGGTATTGATGCAGAATCCGCTAAGGTGTTTCCCTGGATGAACGCTGAAAAGCTGACTTTTGGTTTATCGGCATTTATCTTTAGGGGCTTAGTAGTCACCAACCCAGACACGCTAACTTCGATTGACTTTTCAGCATGTGCTCAGAAAGGCGGTAAGCAACCTGCTCCTGAAGCACTCGCGAACAAGACTGAATAGTAGCGTCGTTAGAATTGGCTTCCTCAAAACTTTCACCTGAATGTCTAGGGAAGCCATTTGTATTCTCCGAACATGCCTTGTATGAATGACATACAAGGCACTGTAGTTGTGCCATTAACAAGAGGCTATCACGCCATTATCGATGAAGCAGACGCGGAGCTTGTTCTTCAATACAAGTGGTGTGTTACGGGAAGAAACGGAAACTGCTATGCAACGCACTCATTCGCCAAGAAAATGATTGGTCTGCATCGCTTTATTGCTGGAGCAGATTCCAGTTCCAGGGTTACGTTCGTTAACGGCAACACATTTGATTGCCGTCGTACAAATCTACGTGTGAGTCCGAAATGCTCTCCAAGGAAATCTGGCACATGGAAACGCAAGGACAGAGTGAATGAGACAACTGGTTATCGTGGCGTCTACAAGACTCTTCCTCGCTATGTAGCATTGGTAGTAGATCGCGGAACTCGACACTTCGTTGGCAGTTTCAAGACAGCAGAAGAAGCAGCATTAGCTTACGATAGGAAAGTGACTGAGCTATACGGCGATAACGCTGTTCTGAATTTCCAAAAAGATCCTGATGAGGACTAGGGAAACTCCCTAGTCATGCCGAATATAGTCTTTACCTGATCTCATTGCGTCTGAAAATGGCGCTGGGTTGTGGGTTTCTCAAAAGGGACGTTCTAGGCATAGGCGTCCCTTTCTCATTTGTCCGATGGCTGATCCAAATAACTATGGCGCTAATCTTGGTGCCTATCTAGGCAACAACGGTAAAAAAGGAGGACACCCTGGTGCTGGCCGACCGAGGTCTGAGGTTCGAGACGCTTTTCAAGCAGCAGGCGCTGAATGTCTTCCGATGCTTATCGCAATTGCGAATGACAAGAGCAAGCGACCGAAGGACATCATCGATGCGATCAAGGCGATGCTCCAATACGGAATGGGCAACGTCGTTGAAGTCCAGCTTTCCAACGACCGCGTACTCACCGCAATAGCCCGCGCATCGGCGAAGTACATCAAGCCTGAAGACTTCAAGGCTTGGGAAGAAGATTGCAAGAAAGCAATCCAGGATGTCTAATTGTCGGGCGCTGACGATCTGTTCAAGGGATTTGAACGTGCCTACTTGGAAGAGATTGAAAAGCTTGGCGGTGGAAGGTGTCTGTGGCCAGAGCCATACACTGAACTCACTTACGAAAAGCTCTTGTCGTTCGTTCACAACTGTGTCTACACGAGAGAGGATATCTCGGGCGATCCGACTCCGCTTCCTCAAAAAGATTACATCGACTGGTATGTCTACTACTGGCTTCTGACAAAGCAGACTGGACAGCCGCTGATTGTTGAGAAGTCGCGCCGACTGATCATCTCGTGGCTTACACGAGCACTCGAATTGTATTGCGCTGGACTGAAGTCTGGCAGTGCGCTGATTGCCGATCAAGTATTCGCCAGATCGCAAGATCACGTTTGGCGAACTTGGTACATCTACGATCAGTTGCGCAGGAACTTCCCAGAGTGGAAGCTTGGTGATCCCTTCACCTACGGTCCGATCATGGACGACCGACTGGATTCATTGATCCTTCCCAACGGTTCAAGAATCGGAAGCATCAACCAAGATCCCAAGTCCTTCCGAGGACGGGGAATTACTGAAGCTGTTCTAGAAGAGGGAAGCGCTTACGATCAGCTTGCCAACGTTTGGAGCGAAGTCCGAAAGATCACGATGGGTGTTCCTGGCAAGACGCGAGGGCATACGGTGATCATCGCAAACGCTTCTGCGAATCCTGACTGGCTGGAACTCAAGACTATGGAGAAGATGGCCGCTTAACATGATTGCGCCACCACCCACCCCTCAAGGCTGCGAAGTCTATGAGGCGGACAGCGGGTGTTTGGTGCTCCGACTTCACTACTCATGCGATCCCGAAAAGACACCAGCTTGGGCAGCGGCAGAGAAGCGGGCCGAAGCTAGAAAAGGCAACGGAGAGAAGAACTGGCGTCGAGAGATGGAACTCGATTGCACCGTTTACGACGGCGATCCAGTTTACGAAGACTACACCGATTCCATCCATTGCCCGAAGTTTCTTCAGGAAAACGACTGGGAACTCCAGAAGGGCAGCCGTTATATTTTAGGCGTTGACTGCGGTCAAACATTGAATCCAGCAGCCGTGCTGATCGAAGTTGGACCAGCGCCATTTCATCAGATTGCAGCCGTTCTAGAAGTCGTCAGCGATGGCTTCGAACCGATGTCAAAGTTTTGCCCGCGAGTGCTCGACATTCTCGCTCGACGCTTCCCTTGGTGGGATGATATCAAGTGGGTGGGTGATCAAACAGTCACCCAGCGATCAGGCACCAACGGACGATCTGCTTGGGATGAAGCTCGACAGTTCGGGCAGGACATCAAGCCGATGACCAACTTGCTCCACGCTCGCATTGGTGCCGTGACATGGGCGCTCTGTGATTGGATCGATGCCGACAGTCCACGGTTTTTCATCTGCGGCAAGAACTGCCCAACTTTGCTTGCTGGCTTTCGCGGCGGCTATAGGCTCAAGGAGACAGTCGGTAAGAACGCATCCGAAAAGGATGCAAGAGAACCAGACAAGTTTACGAAGTTTTCCCACCCTCACGACGCGCTTCAGTACGCGATGATGGAAGCCCAAAGATTGATCAAGGGCACTGGGAATTCTGTACGGAAGTTAACAAGCTATGCACCCAGACGACACAACGATTGATGTTCTTATTAAGCTTTGGCCAGTTCTTCTTAGTGCTGTAGCAATTCTCATTGGTGCTGTTACGTTCTCTGTTCGCTATCAGGCTAACAAGCTTACAACTGACAAGCGAATCACGAATGTTGAGGCCCGTGTACTGAGTTTAGAAAACCAGTTCCACCAGATTTCAACATCGCTAACACGGATTGAAACCATCGTTACGATGGAGAGGAGTTAAGACAATGGCAATGACTGAAGATAGTTTGGGAATGGATATCGGACACGGAGCAGAGAAGGCGAAGCGAAAGCGCAAAGCCCCTGCTAAGAAAAAGATGACGGGTAGTGAAGAGATGGACGCACCTTCCTTAATGAAGGCGATGGCAAAGCTACATAAGGGCTCGAAGAAAGCGACTAAGAAGAAGACTGTCAAGAAGCATCACAAGAAGAAGGCGAGTGACTAGCGATGGCACGACTAACAGCAAAGCAAAGGAAAGCTGAGCCGAAGTCCGACTTTGGAATTCCTTCTAAAGCTCCTGGACACGGTAGTTATCCGATGCCCGATAAGGCACATGCGAGGGTTGCAAAGTCTTACGCTTCGAAAGAAGAGCACGAAGGCAAGCTGAGCAAGGCTGCTGAAGAGAAGATCGATTCCAAAGCGGACAAAAAGTTAGGCGAACACACTCATGTCAAAGAGCACAAGCGGACTGTGAGCAAGAAAGTCGTCACCGTGAAAGCTCACAGGCGTAAGCGACACGTGAAGCACAAGAAGTAATGATAGAAGAAAAGCCCATCACCCGAGAGGAAAGGGATCGGAATTACCAAAGCTACTTGCGCGTCCTCGCAATCGTAGAGCCGCGTTGGTATTTTGAAAGAACGGGGAAATGGCCGACGCCAAATAAGACGACGACCGTTACAAAGCGTAGCTGTAAGTCCACAATTTGCACCAGAGACTGGTGGGAAGAGAACTCAGAGTAGATGCAGGGCGAGAACGTTCTCCAAATCCATCTTCGCAACATCCCGCTTATCGACTGGCCGACTGCAACTCGAAACATCAAGTGTTTGGCTGGCAGAGTTGTTGTCGAAATGGCTCCTGCCGAAAAGAAGCGCGGCCTGCTTTTTCTTCCCGACAAGTTGGCTGCAAACGAACGGCCTGATGTTGGCGTTGTCTTGGCCTGCGGCTCCGACACACAGCAAAATCCAGGTGATTGCGTAGTTGTCCGACCGTACGACGGCACATGGCGCACCGATTTTGAGGCAGGTGATTACAAAGCCCAAGGCGACGTGCGCATGTACGGCGTGTTCGGCGCATCCCAGGGCGAATGCGAGCTTTACGACTGGAGCGATTCAATTCTCGCGTTGCTCGATTCCGATTTGAACATGACTCCATTGAAACGAAACTTACTCATAAAGCGCGACCCCACTGTCAAGCAGGAAGGGCTGATTCAGCTATCCGAGGGAAGCGAATACAGAACGAACATCGGCACCGTGATCAGTGTCGGCGAAGATTGCAAATTGGCCGTAGGCCAGCGAGTCATCTACCACCCGCAAGCGATGCTCGAATGCAGTGTCTTGGACGGTGATCCTGATCTAGGGATTTGTTCCGAAGATGCCATTGAAGCTTTGATTGTTCCCGACCTTGAATTTGAGGAGTTGCCCATAGCGGCTTAATGGCTGATTCGACTAACGACATTCAAGAAGTCGTAATCGTCAGACAGATTCCAAAGATAGCTAGGACGCAGGCCGACCGACAGAAGTTGGCGCTGCAACTCAACACTCTGATTCAGCAAGCTATCACGGCCAAAGGATCACTTCCAGAGATTTGGGAACGCACAGAAGCATACGAGCGCAATGATCCACCAGCTTGGGATGTGGCTCCCGACGACTCAATGAGTCCGTTGCACATTCCGTTTCTCCAACCGAGAATCGATACGCTTGTCGGACAGCTTTGCTCAGTTGTCGCCAAGCAAAATCCGCTCATGTTGGCCGTCAGTGGCCAAGGCGATGAGCTTTCGACACGGCTTGAGACGATCATCCACAGACAGTGGGAATCAGGCGGTTTCGACCGAGCTTGTCGTGGAGTTGCGCTCAATGCGGCGCTTCACAACAAGGGGATTTGGAGACTCACTTTTGAGTTTCAGCCAGGAGGAATCCTTCCCGAAAATAGTGATCAGCTTGAGGACATTCAGCACGGTCCCGTTCGATACGCAGGGATGAAGCTCGACAGCATTCATCCAAATGATTTCGTAATCGCTCCAAGTGCTGTAGACGGTGTTCAGTCCGCCATGCTTGTCGGCCATCGGTTCTATCACCGATTGGCATATCTGAAAGAGCGGCAACGCCTTGGAGAGTATTTCGAGAATGCCGACTATGAGTTGATCGGCGGTGACTCGCCAGAGAACCACGACGACATGTTGTCGTATGTTGCGGCGCTGACTTCACCAAGCGTGTTCAGCGGCTCCGACGAAGCAACCCTGGTTGAGTTGTTCGAGCTTTACGTGAAGCTCCCCGACGACCGTGGGATCGAACGATATTACAAAGCAGTTTTGGCACCAAACCAGAACTATCTGCTCGACTTGCAAACGTGGCCTTACTCACGACCTCCGTATTTCACGAGTGAGCTTCTGGTTGACGAGGATTTCTGGAGCGGCAAGAGTGTCGGACGAAACTTGAGTCCGTTGCAGGATATGTACAACAAGCTTCAGAGCTTGGTTTACAACGGCTCCTACATGGCGTCGGCACCGCCGATCTTTGGCCCGCGTCTCGATAACGAAAAGTACAGCCAATACAAGCCTTACAGCTATCTAGAAACCGAAGGCGGAGGAGCCCAACCGTTCCAAGCGACGACACAGTTTAACGCTCAGCCGCTGATGCAGCAGATATCCAACTGTGAGCGGATCGGCGATGAAGTTGCCCGCGTCAGCACCAACTCACTTGGCGCTGAAGAGCAGAAGAGTTCGATTACAGCTACTCAGTCGCAAGCGATTGCGCAGGGAATGAGCGTCGGCTTGCAAGAGTATATTGCCGTCTTCACGCTTTGCCTTCCTCAGATGGCCGCGTTTACGTGCGAAGTGCTGGCCGATCAGTACATCGTCTGGCGCTTGCTCTATCCAGAGCAAGGAGTGACGCGAGACGACTTGAGAAGGGCCGTGAGTTGGGAGCCCAACGGCAAATCACCCGCCGACGCGCCAATGGCACGACTGGCAACGCTTCAACAGCTTTGGGCAATGGGGCAAAACCCAGCCTCTCAATTTGACTTGTACGAAATCGCGAAGCTTGCTTTGGCATGTGCTGGCATTCCAGGGGCCGACAAGATTCAAAAGGAGCGCCCGCCTGTACAAGGACCAGAAGGAGCACCGAATGGACCAGGACAACTGGGAGCTATGGCTCCGCAACAACCCCGAATGGCAGGAAATCAAATGCCATCTTTGCCACCTCAAGTCACGCAACAAGGAGTCCATCTGCCGCCAATCGCTGAGTCTTCCGTCCGACCAGGCGCAATCGGAAATCCTGAAGCTGGTGGGGGAGAACAGGGTCTTGGACGGGCTGCTTAGCAAAAGATTTGCGGCTGATTTAGCCGCAGGAGACATCGAAACCAATGACTGACGATCAATACGACCTTGACGACGAAACCTACGAAGATGAAGGTTTCGACGATGAAGGCGGACAAGGCACGCTCTTAGATGAGCCCGAACCAGAGCCCATAGACGGCGCTGGCGCAAACGACATGAACGCACCGCTTACGCGGGCTGAGTTCTTTGAAGCACTCAAGCAGTTCCAAGCACCACAACAGCCTCAACAGCAGTTTCAGCAGGCTTACAACGAGGCCATTTATGACCCAACGTACGAAGCTCGAAAGGCAGTGCGGTTGGAAGAGGAGATGCTGGCCGAAGTCAACGCCATGTATCCCGACCTGCCCGCCGACGCAAAGGCTGAGATTCGGAACAGGATTGGCTCCTACCGCACTTACGAAGATTTGCAGGCAGCAAAGGCGAACAAGGTGCATGAACTGCTGGCAAACGCCAAAGCTGGAGAACTTCTTAGGCAGGGCAAGTACATCCCAGCAAGTCTCAAGAAGCTGACCAAAGCCGAACCTGTCAACACCGAACGACCACGAGCGGCTTCACCTCGGAAGAAGGCGGAGATCGATGAATACAACGCGATCCTCAAACAGTTCGGCGTCCAGATCGATGAGGCCGACTTAAAGGGGAGGAAATAATGCCTACTAAACCTACATTCACACAAACACGCGATCCTAAAACGAGTAGGTTCCAGAAGGACCCGTCTCGAAACTACCTCTTAGTAGAGAAGGAAACGGCATTCGACGGATTCGAACCACTACTCGAACAGTACACCGAAAATACAATGACGGCTAGTGGAGACGACATGTACGTCGATCACGGCTATGTCCCTGGAATCTGTAAGAGTAAGAAGTTCACCCTGCTCTCTTGTTCGCAGGAAGACTATCAGGCACACCTCAAGAAAGTCGATGAGGAAACTCGACGACGAATGAAGAGCAAAGATAAAGGTAGCGATATCGCTGAGCGAGAAAAGAGACCTATTAGCATTGCAGCCATGGGCGCGAATTTGCCAGAAGCAGCTTAGAGCTTAAACAACATCATCAACCACGGGTAGCTGACGACCCCCTAACCAATCCCAGGAGGGATAAATGGCAGGATTAGTCAGAACATACGAAACCCGTGGCCTTCGCCACACAGATAGGTTTCCAGTAGCGACTGGCCAGACGTTTGTCAAGGGAGATTTCTTAATCTTCAACGGCAGCGGACAACTGGAACTAGCAGTAGCGGCTGGAAGCAACGTAGGATCGGGCGCACTCATTGTTGGCCAAGCCAACGAGAATGCCCTTGACGACTACGGCAATTTGAAGCCGTCAGTTGTCGTGATCTTCGCGCAACCAGGGACGCAATTCAAGCTTCCCCTTTACAACGCCACACCAGCAAGCGCTGTCTTCAACACCAACGAATTCGGTGTTCGATACGAGCTTGCCAACACCAGTGGCGGCGTTTGGGCTGTTGACAACGGCCACACCACCAACCTCGCGCTGACGATTGTCGGCGTGGACGGCGACGACTATCCAGGCTGGCTCAACGGAGCCTCAGGCGCTGGAACCGTTGAATACCCAGGTGTTTGGGTCGAGATTAGGGCCGCGTTCAGTGCCCTCACAGGAGCACGATAAATGGCACTAACAGAAGGCATGTTAGGTGATGTAGGTCACCTTGGCATTGATAAGCTGTTCAAGGTAGAGAGCGCAAAGTATCTCGATTACTCCGAACAGATCGTCGGCAATGTAATTAAGACCAAAGAGTCTTACTACAAGATGAAGTCTCTGATCGGCCTTGGTGCCGCTGAAGACTTCGCAGAAGGTGCTGAAGCTCCACTTGACGACTACGCGCCACTGTTTGTCAAGAACTTCTATCCCGAACGAATCGGAAAGATGATTGAGTTCAGTGACGACTTTGCATGGTCGGAGCAGTTGTCGGCGCCGGTCGAAAACTACACAACTTGAGCGGTGATTACCGGTCGAAAAATACAGAACCGTGACTATGGACGGGCCTTCTGGTTCGTCCCGATGAGGTGCACGGCGTGCAGGTTTATGAATTAGTTCGTCGCTCTATCCATGTCCAGGGAAAGAGCGTTCGACAGGTTTCGTTGGAACTGGGCTTAGATTGGCGGACGGTGAAGAAGATGGCTTCTGAGCCTGTCCCGCCCGGGTACCGCTTGAATTCGGCTCGCGGGAAGCCGCGGCTTGGTGCTTACCTTGAGAGGATCGAGCAGATCCTTCTGGAGGATGAAGCAGCCCCTCCGAAGCAGCGTCATTCAGCGATGCGGATCTTTGAGCGTCTGTGTGACGAGTTCGGTTACGAAGGCGGCAAGACACAGGTTTGCGACTACGTCGCGAAGATCAAGGCTCGGCCCAAGGAGGCGTTCATTCCTTTGGTGAGCATCCCTGGGGAATCGGAGACCGACTTCAAGGAGTCTTGGGTCGAGATCGCGGGCAAGCGCGAGAAAGGGCACTGCTTCCTTTCGGTCCTTCCACATTCGGATGTCTGGTTTGGCGTCTGCTATCCGAAAGAGAACGCCGAGAGCTTCGCCGATGGGCACGCTCGGTCATTCACATTCTTCGGCGGGGTTTCCAGACGATCGGTCTACGACAACCCCGGCTATGCCGTCAAACGCGGATCGGGCCGCATCAAGGGACGCGAGCGGAGTCTAACCGACTCGTTTACGGAGTTGCAGTCTAGGTATCTGTTCGAGGCTGTCTTTGCCAATACGTACAGCGGCAATGAGAAAGGTTCGGTCGAGCGCAAGGTCGCGACCGTCCGTTCGCGCCTATTCGTTCCGGTTCCCAAAGCGGACTCTTGGGAAGAGCTCAACCAGATGCTCTACGATAAGGCGCTCAAAGTGAAGGAAGCCTCGCCGCGGTTTCACGAGGATGCAGCCAAGCTGCTGCCGCTTCCGGACTACCAACCCGAGCGCCTGGTGAGCGCTAAGGTGGACAAGCTCTCTTTGGTCTGCTTTGAAACCTGTTTCTATAGCGTCCCGACCCAGTTCGTCGGAATGAGCCTCACCGTCAAGGCAAGACCCTTTGAGATTGAGATCTTCTCGAACAAAGAGCGAGTCGCGCTTCACAAACGCTGCTTCGAGAAAGGCCGGTATCGAACCGATTACACCCACTACCTGGACCTCCTAGAGCGAAAGCCCAGAGCGGTCAGGTGCGCCATGCCGGTATTGCAGGCCGGATTCCCCGACGAGTTCGAATCGTTCCGGCAACGTGTGGAGGACAACACGAGCGCCGGCGACCGGCGCTTTGTCGCCGTGCTTCGTCTGGCAAGCGAGTTCGGCGTCGATAAAGTTAAAGCGGCTCTTTCCATCGCTCTTGCGCGGGGCGTTATAGAACCCTCGGACGTACGGCTGCTTGTCATGCGCCAGTTCGACGAAGGCCCTATGACGCTCAATTGGGAGAACTCCTCCGGAGCATCCTCGCCGACCGTCGAGCGAAAACCGCTGTCCGAATACGCAAAGCTTCTGGAGGTGGCGGCATGAACCCCGGTGAGAGGCTGAGTCTGGAAGCCCATCTCAGGACCTTGCGCCTGCCAAGCGTCAAGCGCGAATACGCAAGGACCGCGGTCGATGCCGCAAGCGAAGGCGTTTCTCACGAGCGGTATCTGCTCCGGCTGCTTGAAATGGAATTGACCGACCGAGACGCCAGGACGTTTGCAAAGCGTCTCAAGGACGCAAGGCTGCCATCGCGAAAGACCCTCGCCGAATTCGACTTTGCGGCTATCCCCGCGCTAGATCCGATGAAGGTTCATCGACTCGCTAGCTGCGAGTTCGTAGCCAAGGCCGAGAACGTGCTGCTCGTCGGCGGTAACGGCACAGGCAAGACGCATCTGGCAACGGCGATCGCGGTCGAGGCTTGTAAGCGAAAGCTCTCGGTTCGGTTCTACACCGTCTCGCAACTCGTAGAAGCGCTCATCGAGGCGCGCTCGGAAAGGGCGCTCTCAAGAATGAGGGCTTCTCTCAAGAAGCTCGATCTGCTCGTCCTTGATGAACTGGGCTTTGTGCCGTTGCCGGCAACCGGCGCCGATCTCCTATTCGAAGTCGTCTCAGACCGATACGAGAGGCGCTCCATAGTCCTGACAACGAACCTACCGTTCGAGGAATGGATATCTGTTCTCGCCTCAGAGCCGCTCACCCACGCGATGCTCGACCGGCTGACTCACCACGTTCACATCCTTGAGATGAACGCAAGGAGCTATAGACTCGCCCAAAGCCTTCAGGCCAGAACCAACTGACCCAGGGGAGCGGCGGCCGGATTTTCTGGGAAACGTCGGTCGCTACGCTCCCTCCTTATTCCCAGAAAATCCCCAGAGATTCAGTCCTTCAAAGGCTTACGCAACCCTACAAGTTGTGCATAATTCGACCGGCATAGTTCTGTACTTTTCGACCGGCAGACCTCTGTATTTTTCGACCGGTGCCGACAGCAGTACAAGTTGATCGCTGGTATGCAGCCTGCGATTGCTAAGAGCTTTATGCTCAAGGTGAACCTTATCGCTGCTGGCCTAGACAACCTTGGCTTCACCGATACCACGAAAGGAATTGTCGCTGGTGAAACGCTCTACATGAGCAGCCACAGCAACAACAGCTACGCGGGAAGTAACGTTTCCAGCACAGGCACAAACATCGCGTTCGGTCCTCTCGGTATCGAGCAGATGAAGTCCGATATCCGCAATCAAGTCTCCGCAAGAGGCGACATTATGGATCACTCTGGCGAGATCATTGTCAAGTACCCCAACGCTCTTGAAGGACGTGCTTACGCCCTTGCAAATAGCGACAAGATGGTTGGAACGAACAACAACGATGCCGCTTTCGCGAAGCACGGTATTCGATATGTGCGCGTGCCCTTCCTGACTTCTGCAACTGCGTGGTTTGCTCGTCTGGCTGATAACGAAGAGCAGGGTCTGTTTATGATCCACTTCAAGCCGTACAGCATCGAAAAGCTTGCGAAGGATCGACGTTTGTTCAACTCCTACATTGCTTCTCAGAAACTTGTTGCGGGTTGGAGAGACTTCCACGGTACATGGGGAACCCCAGGAGCCTAAAGAAGATGCCAGCAGAATCCTCAACTTTTAAGGGTGGGCTTGCAGCTTTAGCAAAGCGCTTTACTGCTGGCCCCATGGTGTTGTCTGAAGGTCTTACCTACTACAACATCCCAGATTCGTACACGTTCCTTTGCCAAGTGTCCCACTCCTTGAGTGGGGCATCGGCCTTCACAACGATCATCCCTGACAACCAAGTCCCTAAGGGCTGGCGCTGCTACGTCACTCGCGCGGACATCTATGTCAACGGGGCTAACGCGGCCAGCGGAGGAACTGGAATCAACATTCAAGACTCAGCAGGCAATGTCGTTGCGGCAATCGCAGTGGCAGAACTGACGGCTGGAGCGGGCTATACCTTGCCAGCGGCTGACGGCGGAACAGGTGTCACAGACAACTGCATCATCGGCAAGCTTCCTCCTGGGGCAAACACAAGCGTTGGTTTGCAAGTCTTCAACAATGGCGCGGTGACTTTGGGAGCAAGTTCTCCGATCACTGTCTACATTGAGGGCTACTTCGCACCTTAATGAGTCTAGTTGGAACTGCCCAACACTTTCGCTTCCGAAATGACAATGGAAGCGAAACGGGCGCAACTTGGATGGCTCCTGAAGACACAGAAGCCATCCTTTCTCTCACTACAGGCGAGAACAAGAACTTTCGGCTTCGCTGGTGCTTTGACGGAGCAGTCCCGCCAGAGGGTGACGACACCGAGATTATCTTCTCCGTTTCGCACAATGGCGGACCACCTGTCGGGATCGGGTCTACGACTTCTCCTCTTCAAGGCGTTGTCAGCACCTGGATCACGCAGGGCGAGTACACCACGAACCAACTCACGGTTCCACCTGGAGACACCTACCAGTCCATTCAGGGCTGTACTTCCAACGTGATTGCACAGTCGCCTGGACTGCTTTTTGAGACAGGAATAGCTATCGAGTGCGAAGTCGCATTTGTCGCTATTGCCGACGCTCTTGCCGCCAATGACACGCTCGATTTCACTTGGGCTGGCTTCATTTTCGGTGCAGGCGAGTGGGGCCAGTACAGCGGCAATGTCCGCTTGCAGATCGCCTTTGGATCACCGTTTCCACTCCTCACCAATTCACGCATTCCGAACATAGGTTTCAGATAAATGGCAGCTACTAATTGCACCGCATTCCCCGTTCACGGCCAAGCATTTAGGGCTCGATTGAATGTCTACAACTCCACCTCGGGGCTGTTGATCACGTCGGGCCTGACTGGGCTTTCCGCCGTGATTTCCAAGGACGACGGCACCTCAGTTGCTGCTACTAATACTCCGACAGAGAGTGGAATGCCTGGTGTCGTTTATCTCGATTTGACAGCCACAGAGATGACGGCCAACGGGATCGTGATTTATCTCACTGCATCGAATTCCAACAGCTTCGCTCCAGTCTTGGAGATCGCACCGCTTGCTCTCGCTGAATCCACTGGCGCTGCTCTCGATAAGCCGATTGTCCTGTTCGAAGGCATCGTGCTCGACATCATGGCGGCGGCGTTGAACATGAACACGCTCAACGGTTCGGCCTACACGATATTCGAGCGAGACAACGCCACAACAAAGCTTTCTGGCACATACACGCAGGGCACGGAAACCGCGCTCAGGAGCAAGCTCTCTTGATTACCGTAGTGCCTTGGCTTGCTCCAGCGCCTTGGGCTCCCACAAACCTTGGCAACACGCAGAACGTGCTTTGCACGCTGCAATTCGGCTATTCGCCAATCGTTCCGAACAACTTCCACATGCACCGTGGGATAGGCAATCCCGTTCGTTGCGAATACAGCGGTGAGTGGTTCCCAGAGTCGCGAATCAGGAAGCAATGGAATGGCAAAGTCGTCGGCGACATTTACTATGAAGAGGGACCAACACGATGGCGGTAACGGTGACGAACCTCTATACCGCTGCTCAAACGCACTTTCCAGACATCCCGCAAGCCGTCTTCTTGTCGCTTCTGAATGACGTTCATCAAGAGATCATTGAGAACGTTCGGCTTACCCCTGACGTGTCTTTGACTGTTTCGCTCACGGCTGGACAGCAGGAATACGCATTGCCTGACACCGTGCTCCGAATCTGGGAAGCGGCCTATATGTCTGAGGCTGGTGACTACCAGAAGCTCGAACAAACGAACGTCGATTGGCTTGACTACAACGCGCCGACGTGGAGGAACTATCCACCTTCAACACCTTATCGAGTCTACGACCGTGGCGGCAACATCGGCTTTGTTCCTGCTCCAGACACTTCAACTTCTGGCGGTTATCCGATTGTCACCCTGTACTGCTACCAGACATCGGACACACCTTTAGGGATCGAAGATTCCTTGCCAGCGATGGCCCGAACAGGCAACGCTTGGCTCTATAGAGTTCTTGAACGTTGGTGCGACATGTACCACCAAGAGCAATCCCAGCTCTTCGCTGGCCTGTCTGCCCGCGAATACGAACGCTTGATTTCCTACTCATACGGACGCATGTCGAGAGACAAAGCAGCCGTTCAAATGCGGATTCCACGAATCCGTTACTAAGCCGAAAAGCCTCCTAACCAGTTCCTCGTCAGCATTGGGGCGGAGGCTCTTTGGCATGTCAAACGTATGGCTCAGAACAACAACACCCATATCATTTGTGAGCCAGCGAGCGCACCCGTACGGGGTATGCGATCTGCCGTATCTCCAGCGGCTCTACCAGCAGGATATTTCTCCCAACTCACCAATCTTCGCTTCGATGAGCTTCAACTGAAAGTTCGTTACGGCGCTGCTCAGCTTACGACGGCGGCTCCAGTCGATTCTTCCGATGGATCAGACACACCCCAGTTCCGTGGCTCATTTTCGGGCTCACTCCAGGGAACAGAAGTTGTCATCGCGGCCTATCAGTTCGGAACCAGCGCCACCCTTATATTTTCGCTCAACACCTCAACGTTTGCTTGGACTGAGATAAGCAGCTTAGGCACTTCAAGCGCCAACGGCAACACCCGAATGACAGTCGGTTACAACGTCTGCTTCACCGTTGTGAAGGACCAGACAGGCAAGGAAATTCTCGTTTGTCAGAACGGCTACGACCAGCCAAGAATCTACGACCCGTCGTTGTCCGATCCCATGTCGATACATCAGGCGATCACTCCACCGAATGTAACATCCACTCAGCAGGCTCTGCTCAGTTGGCCGACTCAAATCCCCATCTGGCAGGCTGATCGTGTTGGCGTTGCTTATGAGAACAACCCTGGAACGACTGGAACGCTCATTTGGGCTGACACGGGATCGGCTGACAACCTTGCTGCTCTCCTGACCATTGGCACCAGCGTGGCAAGCGGCAATTACAGCGTCTTCAACTGGGAAGAGGGCTCACCAAGCGTCAATTTCTCAACCTCGCGACAGTTGATCTTCCTGGTGAACACAACTTATCTCAACCTGTGGAACAACATCAGAATTACGCTCAAGAACGAAGGAAGCGGTGTTGAGCAAGTCGTCTACGATCCGTCGTCTGATACATGCTTCAACTGGCCGATCTTCGTCACAGACGTTGATCCCAACAACCCAAACACCTATGCCGTGGCGTTATCTCTTTGCCGTTGTTTCCCAGTTCATCGTATGCGCCTTGAAGGTCCTTCAGTCGCTGACGAGCCGTCTTTATCGCTTCAATCGCGGGGGCTGCCGCTGCATTGATGGTTGGGTCTTGTGAAGCTAGGCTAGCGTTTTGCTTGATGATTCCTTGCTGATCTTTCATCTGCGTTTCCGTCTCTTTCATTCGGTCAGAGAGGTCGCGATTTGCGGCAAGAATCCACTTCGCATTGGGATCGATGCTCTTTCCAGATGAATGAGCTTTTTCGATCATCGCCCTGTTTCGAGCAATGTCGGAATAAGTCTTGTCGAGCTTGGCTTGGAATTCTCTGGGAGCCCAAGCAAATGTTTGAGCCAAGTTCTTTGTTCGCTGATCCGTGAGTCCAGTTGAGGATTGCTCACGTTGAGTGCGTACTTTCAGTTCGTTTTGCTTCAGCGGAGCAATGGCGGCATCGGCCTTTGTCTTGCCGACGATCTGGTTCTTTCGAGCGCCAGACAGATCGATGGCCGCTTGATCCTTTGGTGAAGGATTGCCGATTGTCTTGAATGAATCCTCAATCGACTTTTCCAGTTCGGAAGGGTTGTAGCCAGCTTCCTGAACTCCAGGGCGATCCTTTTCGATTTCCGCCTTAAGACCATGCGCGCCAATGATTCTTGACGCTGGAATTGGAGAGTTCATAAGCTTGCGCCATCCCTCAACATCCTTGGCCTTCTGGCTTATCTGGGTTCTGTGGTTCTGGCCGTCGAGCGCGGCCTTCTTCATCGTTTCGTTGAATTCGTCGTTCTTGTCTTGCCGCTTGTCTTTGCGATCCTGTTCGGCCTCATCTTCTAAGTCCTTCTTGTCTTGAAGCAGTCGAGCAGCATCCTCAGTTTCAAAGCCTGACCGTGCCATTGCAATCTGGCCTTGGTGTTGGTATCGAGACTGATTGCGCTGATTGGCTTCCTCATCGCGCTGTTGTTGGGCTGCTTTGTAGTGGTTATAGAAGGCCGTTCCCGCATTGTTTCCGCTCTTATTTCGAGTCGGGTCAAGAGCAGCTGCGGCCAATGCAGCCGCCATGATTCCCAGTCCCATCTTGTGGTGCTCAGGAGTTGGTACCTGCGTCTGAAGCTGCTTCAAATAGAGGTCGCGGGCGTTATGCAGATGCGTCATAGCGCGTGCGTGAAGCGACTCGGGAGTCTCCTGCTGTGGAGTTACAGGCGCTTGCTGTTGCGTGTTGTCTGTGCCTAGGTTGAGGTTATCCATGGTTATTCGTCTCCGTCATCGTCTTTGTCATCGTCACCGCTTGGTGGTGTCGGGGGCGCACTTGCACCGCCCATCATCTGGGGACCGAACGGAATGGAGTTACTGCCGCCCATTGGGAAAGTCAATCCACCAACTCCTCCGCTGGCAATTCCTGCTGGTGCTGGCGGTCCGAGAGGTACAGGCGACTGGCTGGTTGTGTTGAAGTTGAAGGACATCGGGTTTCCATCGTTTCCGCCATTTCCTCCACCACCCTCGGACTTGCCTAATCCGCCAAGGTAATCGCCCGCCATGGAGCCAAGGAAGCTTCCAAGTCCTGGTTGAACTTGAACTTGAGGTGCGCCGTAAATGCCCTGCGTTAGCTGTCCCAATTCGCCCATTCCTGGAATTTGCTGGGCTTGGTTCACTTGACCCAACAAGTTCTGTGCTTGCGACAATTGGTACTGCGGGCTGTTGATCATCTGCTGGTATTGGTTCGCCGCGCCCGCCGCCGCGTTAGTGATTCCCTGGTTCTGGCCAGCCTCAAGAGCAGGCGAAAGTCCAGCCGCCGCGTCCGCTTGATCGGCCTGTTGCGAAGCCTGAGCAGCATTGGAATACGCCGCGTTGTTCACCATTTGAGTGCGGGCCTGCTGGTTGCCAGGGGATGCCAACATGAGCATTCGGCTGGCATCTTGCTCCTCTTGAGGAACCAACGAATCCGAGTAGTTTTGCTCCGCCTCTAGCGAAGGAAACATCTGCTTGAGGAGAGCGGCATAGTCGCCTGTGAGCCCTGCTTGCGTGGCCTCTTGGCCCTGTAATGCGTTGGTTCCTGATGGTGTGAACGCCGATTGAATTGCTGATCCTATTCCGCCCATTTCTTGTCCTCTCTATGTCTAATTCGCACAAAGTAGCTGTCCACCTCGACACGTGGATTTGCTAGAAGGCGAGTGATATCGGCAGTGGCTTTCCAGTTGCCGAAAACTGATGCGTATCCAAGCTCTTTGCTCTTCTTGGAGATCGCTTGCCACAGTCGAGCCGCGATCAAGCTGTCCGAAGTGTCAAAAACTTCGAAGTGGTGAATGTAAAACTCCGCTGGCTTGCCCTTCTCCAAGTAGAGCGGCATCCACGCGATATGGCCGACGACTTCACCCTCCGCTTCCGCAATGAAGCCTTCCGATCCTTCGAGCAATTCAGTTCGCTCTAGGTCGGTTGCGGGTCGGATCATTAGCTAAAGGTTTCGATCAGCCACACGTAGCACTTCTGAAGCGCCGTGTTGATTTGGTACTGAATCGACTGGGATGACACAGGGCACTCCAAATAGAAAGCCTGTTCTCCTGAATAGCTGCCGTCAACACCGATGATTCGGCAAGCAATCCTTGTAATCGAACTTGAGTCGGCTCGAAAGTCGAGTTCTCGCTCTACGTCGTCAGGGTCGCCACTGGTCTTGCAGTAGCCGTTCAAAACAACTCGCGTAACGTTCGCGCCGATGTAGGAACTGAGGTCGATTGTCGTCCAGCCAACTGCTGTTCCGTCCGACAAAATCTCCACAACGGGATTCACTTCAGTCCAACTGCCACTTGCTGGTGAACTAGATGAACTTGTGGCGACACTCGTCTTCGCTGTTGAAGCCGTCGAAGCGGCAATTGATGCCTTCAACTGCTGAATCTGTTGATTCTGCTGAGCAACGGCTAACCCTAGCTGGGCCGTTGTTGGGCTCACGGATGCAAGCGCCGCACCTACCATTAGCCTGGGGACGCTCCACTGATTCCAGTGCTCGACAGATAGGTGCAGATGGAGTAAATCTGGTTGCCGCCTGGGAAGTTGCCTGTAATGGTGATCTGCACGGCAAGGCCGCTCCCACCTGGCTGAATGTTCTGTCCACCTGTGATCGTGTTCTGTGCCGTTTCCCAAAGCCAAGCGACGTTGAGCGGTGAATTCAGCAGATAGATCGTGCCGTCGAAACCTGCGTTTGGCTGATTCACCCAGTTACGTGAAATCGTAAGCGTCTCATTCGCTTCATCGCACACAATGCCGACAGCGCCGTTCGTGATCCTGTACCAGTATCGGTCGTGAAGCATCGGAGTCGTGATCGTGACTGGAATCGCTGTTCCTGCGTCAGTGAACTGCCCTGATTTCTCGTACTGATAAACCTGTCCTGCCTTCGAAAATGCGTAAATGACCCGAAGTGGAGTCGTATCGACACTGAGTAACCCCGTCGCATCGCCAACGGCTAAGACATCCTCGCACCATTCGCCGTAAAGCTCCTCATAGATCAAAATGTGTGTTTGGGCGCTGACGCCTAGTGGCTGATATGCCAAGTAGTAGCGCTCGTTTGCAACCGCCGCCGACGTATTGGTCAGGGTTGCAGTCAGAAGTTTGTCATCGACCTTGTTGCGTGAAAGGACTTCAATGCTTCCGCCTGCAAATCTTCGGCACTGCCTCTCCTCATCGACCCAATACACGCTGTTGAGGTGAGAGGCGATTGTCCCTGGATAAGGGCATCCGTGCCTATCAACCTGAGACGGTGCGCTCAAGCTTGTGGCATCAAATCCGTTAAGCATCCAAATGGATCGGTCGGTGAAGACAGCAACGACGTTTACTCCGATCAATGAGCCTGTAACGATACTGAAGCCAGTAACGCGCTCACCTGGGAAGGTGTCCACAGTTGGGGAATACGGATCGGCGAAGCTGCTCGAAAAGAACCTTACGGTTTGGCGGAATCGAGTGGGGAAATTGTAGTTGCTGATCCAAACGTCGGCCTGTGCTGTTCCAACTCCGCCGACGAACATGCGTCCATTGCTTGCCACCAAGGAGCTTCCAACTGGGATCGTCAAGTTGTAGGCATCGGGCATGAGCCAAGACAGGTTTTTGGCAGAAGCCGCCGTCGAATCGTCGTAACTCTGAATAGTGCCCGCGTTCGTTACGTTCCAAGAGCCGCCTGAGAAGGTGGAGAAGGTAACGGAGTCGGCCAGCGTGTAGTTAAGCTCGCCAGCGTCCATTCGGTAGATATCGAGCGTATCAACCCCAAGTTCGATTTGTGCCGCAATTGGCACTTGGTACGACACTTCGCAGTTGTAGTAGAGCAATTCCGAGTTCGGAATCTGGAGCCCTGTGTTCGGCGTTCCTGCTTGGGCCTGAAGGCTGGCAGTGTTGGTGGTGATGAACTGCCCGAAGCTTTCTGCCCTTGAATTTGAGTTTCGATAAGCCAGTCCGTAGACAGCGCCGCCTTCGATCACGCCAGAAGCGGCCA
>Ga0207011_1027_pt1 | contig 30486 bp, 20 predicted proteins | sample Alteio_BWMinCont_79_FD_153466 | JGI IMG/M metagenome (GOLD analysis project Ga0207011, IMG submission 153466) | Enriched cells from forest soil in Barre Woods Harvard Forest LTER site, Petersham, Massachusetts, United States -... | ecosystem: Environmental > Terrestrial > Soil > Temperate forest >...
GGCCGCGATGCAAACATCGCGGCCTTCGCTTTTGGCACAGAAAACAGGAGCAACCGATGATCGTCAACATGTCCGAGAAAGCGACCGAACAGGAGATTGCGCACGTAATCGAGCGCATTCGCGAAGCAGGCTACCAGCCGCACATGACGCGAGGAGTGGAGCGGACCATCGTCGCCGCCGTGGGAAACGGCCGCCGGCATGAGATCGAAGCGCTGCTGGTGGCGCCCGGCGTAGAGAATGTCGTCGCCATCGCTCAGCCTTTTAAGCTGGTGAGCCGGCAGGTGAAGCCGGAGCGGACGGTGGTGAATGTTGGGGGCGTCGCGATTGGCGGTCCCGGAGTTGTGGTCATCGCAGGACCGTGTTCGGTGGAATCCCGCGAGCAGTTACTTAGCACGGCGCACGCAGTGAAACAGGCCGGCGCGACAATGCTGCGGGGTGGGGCCTACAAGCCGCGAACTTCTCCTTACGATTTTCAGGGGCTCGGCCTGGAGGCGCTGAAGATTCTGCGCGAGGCGCGTGAGCAATCGGGGTTGCCAGTGGTAACGGAGGTGATGAGCACGGAAGATGTGGATATTATTTGTGAGCATGTGGACATGCTGCAGGTGGGAGCGCGCAACATGCAGAATTTCGCATTGTTGCGGCGACTGGCAACCGTGAATAAGCCAGTGCTGCTGAAGCGCGGACCATCAGCAACGGTGAAAGAGTGGCTGCTGGCCGCGGAGTATTTGCTTTCTGGAGGTAACAGCGAGGTTGTTCTTTGCGAACGCGGAATTAAGACCTTCGAAACGGAGATGCGCAATACATTCGATCTTGCGGCCGTGGCGCTGGCGCGCGATCTTTCGCATCTGCCGGTGATCGCTGATCCTTCGCACGGGACGGGTAAGCAAAGTCTGATTGCCGCAGTCTCGCGTGCGGCAGTGGCGGTGGGAGCCGACGGACTCATTATCGAGGTGCATCCGTGCCCAGAGCGGGCGCTCTCGGATGGAGCACAATCGCTCGACTTCGCCGGGTTTGACAGGGTGATGAATGCGATCACCCAGCCGCTGCGAAAAGTGGCCGTCCCAGTGGCCGATGGGCCGAAGATGGCGAGCGCGTGAAGCCATTGGCAGGGATGTCAGAGTGCTAAGGTTCCTCTGCTGCATAAACAGAACCAGCCGCTAGAATAGCCATCACTGATGCCACGCTTCGACGTCACAATCGCAGGTGAAGTAAACCTTGACCTGATCCTCTACGGTCTTCCCGACGAACTGCCGCGAGAACGGGAATTACTGGCGGATCGAATGGTGTTGACGCTGGGGGGATCGTCGGCGATCGTGGCGCACAATCTCTCGGCGTTAGGCAGTCGTGTCGGGTTTCAGTCGTGCATCGGCGAAGACGATCTGGGCCAGACTGCTCTGCGAGCCTTGCAGCGGAGCGCGGTGGATGTCTCGCGAATGCGTCGCGTGGCGGATTCCGTCAAGACGGGTATTACCGTCGCTCTTCAGCGCGACGGGTGGCGCAACATGGTTACGTATTCCGGAACCATTGCGGAGTTGAAGTGGGAAGACCTCGACTTCGACTATCTGGCAGATTCAGGGCATTTTCATCTTTCTTCTTTTTACCTGCAACGCGGTCTGCGCCCTCGAGTACCGGAGCTGTTCCGCAAAATGAAGGCGGCAGGCCTAACCGTTTCTCTCGATACGAACGATGATCCCGACGATGTTTGGGAGGGCGGCCTGCAGGACGCCCTACGCTATGTCGACGTCTTCATGCCCAATGAGCGAGAAGCGCAAAAGGCGGCGGGAGTCAGCGACCTGGAAACAGCAGTAAAAAAACTTGCGGCGATCGTTCCCCTGGTCGTGGTAAAGCTAGGCCGTGAAGGCGCGATGGCACAACGGGGAGCAGACCGCAGCATGAGCCCCGCGATCAAGGTGGATGCCGTAGACGCCGTGGGTGCTGGAGATAGCTTTGACGCAGGCTTCCTGCATCATTACGTACGGGGCGCCGAATTATCTGCATGCCTTCGCGCCGGTAATTTGGCCGGTGCTCTATCGACTATGCGTGCCGGAGGAACTGAAGCTTTTCACGATGCCGCGTATCGCAAGCAATTCTTCAATGAACATGGTCACAGTGAACAGCCAAATCTCAGGGGCTAGAGTCCCCAGTTTTAATGGCTCCGGCGGCCCTGTGGTTCCCTTCCCAAAATGATTTATTGCATGGTTACTCTGGTTACCGTCGGCATCTCCCGAGTTGGCTTATGATCGGGGCTGGTGAAGGTATGAAAAAACTCAGCTTTCTGGTCTCGCTCACAAACAACGATAACGACTACCAGCAGGAGCAGGCAGCCGCAGCGGAGAAGGCTGCGCGGCGTCTGGGAGTGGACCTGCAGATCGTCCATGCCAGCAATGACGCGGTTACGCAAAGCCAGCAATTGCTGCATTTCATCCAGGGCGCTGCCGCGTCACGTCCCGACGCCATCATATTCGAGCCCTGCGGTGGAACGGCGTTTCCTCAGGTAGCCCGGGCCGCGGTGGCCGCGGATATTGGCTGGGTCGTCCTGAACTATGAAGCTGATTATTTGCGCCAGCTTCGAGACTCTTCTCAGCTTCCGGTTTTTTCCATCAGTTCAGACCATGAAGAGGTAGGGAAAATTCAGGGGAAGCAGTTTGCCGCCCTACTACCGCAGGGTGGGTCCATGCTGTACATCGAAGGTCCTGCTAACAGTGGCGCCGCACAACGACGCACGGCCGGAATGAATCTGACAAAACCCGCGAACATCCAAGTGAAGACGATGCGCGCCAATTGGACCGAAGAGGGTGCGCATCGCGCCATGAGTTCATGGTTGCGGCTTCGGACTTCGCAGCAGACGTTTATCGATTTAGTGGGTGCACAGGATGACAGCATGGCGGCGGGCGCCAGAAAAGCATTCTCGGAAATCCCTGAAGGTGAGCGCGACCGCTGGATGAAGATACCTTTCACCGGTTGCGATGGCTTGCCTAAGACTGGACAATCGTGGGTGCGCAGCGGGATGCTGGCTGCAACAATCTATATTCGCCCTAACACCGATCTGGCGCTGGAAATGCTTACTGAAGCGATCCGGACCGGAGCGCGGCCGCAGGAGCGCAAACTGATTATTCCGGAATCCATCCCTTCGCTTGACGAACTGGCGACGCGGGTCGCCAAGGTTAGCTCGCAGAAGCACTTCGCTGCCCGTCCATAAAATCTGAAGAGCGCTCTACTCGATAGGGTTCTACTCGATAGAAACGCCCGATCAGCTTCTGCTTCCCTGTTTCCTCCAGACCTCAGACTCCGGTGTTCATTTCCCGCATCTTGATCCCGATGGACTGCCCGTTCATGGAAGGTCAAGAGGGCCGCTCGGCTGCAACCCATCAAACTCTCTCAGAAAAACATTGTGCGATCGCCAGTCTGGGTTAGAATGCACACCACAAAGCGAAGGAGCGAATCGCTTTGCACCGTGAGGAGAAGAAGTCGAGACCAGTTGCCGAAGATAATTGGAGGAGACTATGGCAAATGCGCAGGTGTTGGGGACGCGAACCGCGGAATATAGCATCTGGCGGGTGATCATGGCGTCTTCTGTGGGCACCATGATTGAGTGGTACGATTTTTATATCTTCGGAAGCCTGGCCGCGATCCTTGGGCCAAAGTTTTATCCTCCCGGCAACGACACGTTTGCGTACGTCGCATACCTCGCCACGTTTGCCGTCGGCTTTTTGGTGCGACCCTTCGGCGCGCTGTTCTTTGGCCGCATCGGCGACCTGGTGGGGCGCAAGTACGCTTTTCTGGTAACGCTCTCGATCATGGGATTTTCGACATTCGCCATTGGCCTGCTGCCCTCCTACGCTACGGCAGGCTGGTTTGCGCCGGTCGTGCTGCTTTTGATTCGCGTCCTGCAAGGACTGGCGCTGGGCGGCGAGTACGGCGGTGCGGCGGTTTACGTGGGCGAGCACGTGCCCGACAACAAGCGCGGGTTCTACACCAGCTTCATACAGATCACCGCCACGCTGGGTCTTTTCGTTTCTCTCATCGTGATTCTGGTTACGCAAAACTCAATGTCGAAGGAAGATTTCGCTTCATACGGCTGGCGCATTCCCTTCCTGATCTCCATCATCCTGGTGATGATCTCGCTCTACATTCGCTTGAAGATGAAGGAGTCGCCGATTTTTGCTGAGCTGAAAGCCACAGGGATGACTTCCGCGCAGCCCTTAAAGGACGCGTTTACGAAGTGGCCGAACTTAAAGAACGTTCTTATTTCACTTTTCGGAGCGACTGCGGGACAGGGCGTCGTCTGGTACACCGGCCAGTTTTACGCTCTGTTTTATATGCAGACCATTCTGAAGGTGAATGTTAAAACCGCCAACATCATCGTCGCGGTAGCGCTTTTGATCGGAATGCCCTTCTTCACCGTGGTAGGGGCGCTTTCCGATCGCATCGGGCGAAAAAAGCTTATGATGACAGGCTGTCTTTTGGCAGTTCTGACTTATATTCCCATCTACAAAGCGATGGCGAGGGCCGCAGGGAACAATGTTGTCACCGTGAAGTCCACCCGTAACAAGGTGACGGGCGCGATCGCGCTCACGGCCATGACCACGGACGCGACTGGGGCGCTGGTACCCGCCAAGGAAGCCCCGAATCCGTATCGCAAGATGCTAGTGCTGCTGGTGTTTGTTCAAGTTCTCTACGTCTGCCTGGTTTACGGTCCCATCGCTGCTTACTTGATTGAGGCTTTCCCCGCGAAGATTCGCTACACCTCACTATCTCTTCCCTATCACATAGGGAACGGTGTGTTTGGCGGACTGCTTCCGTTGATAGGGCTCTCTTCGGTCGCGGCCACGGGCAATATCTACGCCGGCCTTTACTACCCGATGATCGTGGCTGGCATGACGTTTATCGTGGGCAGCCTGCTGCTGCGTGAGACGCGGAGCGTGCGAATTTGGGATGAAACCGGCAAGAAGGTTTCGGCGGACTGACGGGTTTGCGTTCGCATCTAGCGGCGCTTTAAAGCTTCCAGTTCGTCCATGGTCCGCGGCCAGTCTGATCCCAATAGTCGAGACAGGCTTCGATCCGCAAGGATTTTGCCACCTGTCTGGCAGCGCGCGCAGTAGTTTGTCTCTTTGTCAGCATAACGAATCCGCAGTACTTTTTCGCCGCATCTGGGGCACGGCTCGCCATAGCGGCCGTGAACTGCCATACCTTTACGAAATGCAGTGACTTTTTCGGGGAAGTCCGTCTTCGCCTCGGCGGAGAGCTGGTCCGCCCAGAAACTGAGTGTGTACCGGGTCGCAGCGAAGAGTCTCTCCCACTCGATCGGTCCGAGTTTCTGGGTGAGAGTGATGGGGGAGAGTTGAGCCGCATGCAAGATCTCATCGGAGTAAGCGTTGCCGATTCCACTCACCAGATGCGGGTCGGTGAGAGCGCGCTTGAGCGTGTGGCTTTCTGCGGTGAGTTTCGCGCGAAACGAATTGAGATCGCTGGAGAAGACCTCGATTCCTCCGGCGTCGAAAGAACGCAGGCCTCCCTCGCCGATGAGTATGTGCAAGGACGCACGATGCTTTGTGCCAGCCTCTGTGAGAATCAGCGAGCCGTTGGGAAAATCGAAAGCGGCCAGACTCTGGCGGCCGGCTAACTTCGTTTGCGGCGCCCGCCAGTGCAAACGGCCGGCAATCATCAGATGGAGCGCCAGCCAAAGGTCATTTTCAAGTCCGATGGCGATACGCTTACCCACTCGCCGCAGTTCGCGAACGGCACGGCCTTCGACGCTCGCCAGCGGCGGTTGCGCGGTCCGGAGCAGAAAGGGACTGGCTAGCCGTATCTGCTGCAGTGGCTGACCGACGATACGAGATTCGAGTGCGCTGATATAAGCAACAACATCCGGCAACTCAGGCATGGATATCAGCTTGCACGCCGGGGCCACAGTTTTGCAACCGGCTTGCAAAAGTCGATGCGCTTTGCTACGGAAGGATGTGAGTCTTTGAAACCTGGTGAGCGCGGCAGGACTCGAACCTGCGACCCATGCCTTGGCAAATACTTCGGTTTATTTAGTCCGCTACGCTGGAGTCAATTGAGGCGCGACCGACGGAGAAATTCCTTCGTCCGGACTGGATCACGAAACGCTTCCGTGCCGCCACAATCGGTGGTGGAGAAAGCTCCGCAAAGATTTCCATAGGTGAGGCAGTCGGCCAGATCGGCGCCGCTTAGAAATTGATGGAGAAATCCGGCGTCGAAACTATCGCCCGCTCCAACCGGGTCGACAACCTCGACCGGCACCGCCGGCGCGCTAAATCGTCGACCACCCTGAATGGCAACCGCTCCGCTTGCGCCCCTTTTCACAACGACAGTTTTCACCTTTTCCGCGAGCCGAGAGAGCGCGGTTTCTAAATCGTCAGAGTTCGACATCCTCATGGCTTCACGTTCGTTCGGCAGCAGTATATCTACGTGCGGCAGGGTCTTCTCAAGCTCGACGCCCCATTGGTCATCGGGATCATCGTTCGTATCGAGCGAGGTGGTCAGGCCCGAAGATTTCATCCGCCGGAACAGTTCGGGTGCGTCCGAAAAAAGTCCACACTGCAAGAACATCGACGACATGTGGAAGTGGCGTGCCGATGCAAGATAGGGAAGATCGAGCTCTTCAAATCGCAACTCGGCGATAGTGCCCGGGTAAGTGAGAATATGGCGCTGAGTTCCGTGAGGCAAAAGCACGGTTACACCAGATTTCGCGCCATGCACAACAGCTGTCAGGTCGACACCCCGCTCCCGCAGGCGCTCCATCGCAAGTGCCCCAAAACAATCGTCGCCGACCTTGGTGATAAATCCGACGCGACTGCCTAGAGCGGCAAGATTATGAGCCAGAATGGCCGACGAACTGCCCAGCGTAATGGCGAACCCAGAGGCTAGAAGTTCGCGATCGGTCGGCATGGTTTCCGGCAATCCGTAGAGGATCAGGTCCAAATTGATCTCCCCGGCGATTGTGATATCGAACTTGGACATTTTTGAAGTGTTACTGCTGCTGCGTGACAACAGATTAGGTGTTACCAGTTTTCCGAGTCGTTCTCAGAGTTCGTTCTCAGAGTTCGACCACGCGGGTGAGATTTCTCGGCGAGTCTGGATTGAGACCTTTCTTCAGTCCGTAATAGACCCCATAGAGTTGTCCGGCAATGGCGAAAGCCGCGAGGCGTGCGTATTCGGGCGATTGGATGCCCAGTTCAACGGCGAAGTCGGACGCAGCGTGCATTCTTTTATCTATGCGATTCGCAATGACCAACGTGGTCGCGCCGAGAGCCTTGATCTCTTCGAGCAACTCCAGTTCCGCATCGTAGGAGGTTTCCGAAATCAGAAACGCGATCAAGGTTTCTGGTGCTGCAATGGATTTCGGACCGTGACGGAACTCCAAAGAGTGAAATACCTGAGCATAAGAACACGACGACTCAGTCACCTTCAACATGCATTCCGAGGCGATGCCGAATAGCGGCCCTTGTCCCAGAAAAACAAAATCCGAAAAAGTGCGGGAATTTGCAAATCGGCGGAGACCTTCCGCCATATCTTTCACAAGAGGGTTGACCTGACCTGGTAATGCGGACAGTGCGCCAGCGAATGCATTGTTGCCCGAAATGGCTGCAGCCAGATATTGGAGCGCCAGCAGCATCGAGGTGAAAGATCGCGTCATGACCGTACTTTGCTCGTCGGCGTCGAGAAGTTTCAAGGTCACGCTGCATGACGATTCCAGCGGCTGACCATCTGCGCATGTAATGGCTATAGTACGGAGATCAAAACGTTTCTCCAGCATCTGCGCTGCACGGACTGCCTCTGAGGTACGCCCGGAGCGCGAAATCACCACGGGAAGATAGTGCCCTCCCGGATGCAGAGTGAGGTCGGCAAACATCAGTAGATCAGAAGCGGGTACGGCCCGCGCCGGCAGATTGAGATGATTGAAAGTCGATGCGGCGGCGAGCGCCAGATAGTAACTGGTTCCGCAGCCTACGAAGATCCACTCTGCGTCAGACTGAGCCATTTGAACGGTGGCACGAAGTTCCGCGCTCGTTGCGAGCTTTCCGAGACATGTGTCCCAAGTCTCGGGCTGGGAAAAGATCTCGCTGAGGGTATGCTGGCCCTGCTCTCCGATTTCTGACGATTTCATTGGGTCGTTACTCATCACACTAGCGTGACTTTTACCCCTGCATCTTTCAGGGTCTGTAAATCTGACCGGGGAATAAGCTTATCCGTGATTACTTCATGCACCATATTTACCGGCATAATGTTGCACAAGCTGCGGCGTCCGAATTTGCTTGAATCACAAACTGCAATCGTTCTGCGGGAGATTTCCACCATCGCCCGATTCACTTCTGACTCCAACAAATTGGGAGTGAACAGGCCGGCTTTGGTGTCGAAGCCGTCCACGCCAAGGAATAATATGTCGGCGCTCAGTTGGCGCAGAACGCGCTCGGCCAGGGGACCAACTAAGGAAAATGAGTTCTTGCGCAGCATTCCCCCGGTCAAAATCAAATCAATGTGCGTTCCCGCAAGCTCGGCCGCGATGTTGATTGCGTTGGTGATTACCGTGAGCTTCGCCTTCTCTTTTAACTCACGGGCAATTGCGGTCGTGGTTGTGCCGGAATCAAGCACCACAGACTGGCCTTCTTCGACGAGGCGAGCCGCCGCCTGGGCGATCTGCATCTTCTGTTTGCGGTGTAGTTTCTCTTTCTCGCGCAAGGTGGGATCAAACAGCGTCCCGGATTGCAGCGGCAGCGCACCGCCGTGAGTACGCTGAATAACCCCCTGGCCATCGAGGAACTCGAGATCCTTACGGATGGTGATTTGTGAAGTACGGAAGTGCCGCGCCAGGTCCTTGACCAGCACCCGTCCATCCCGTTGGAGAATTCCAAGGACTTCACGGCGGCGTTCCTCGTTGAGTAAGCCATTTGACGGCATAGTGTTTCGTTTTTGTTTTCGAATAGCAACTTTCGTTGACGCCGCAAGGGCTGTCAAGTCAAGGACTATTGCCGATGGGGCATCCCTTTCGCAGGAGTTGCAGAGACTGTGTGACCGGCGCTCTGCTTCCCATCGTTGAAGCGCGCGAATAGTTTTTCGGCGTTGCCGTGATAGACCTTTTCCAGCACGTCGTCAGGCAGGCCCAGACCATAAATCATCCAGCGCCCCTGTTCAGGATATTGCGCGTAAGGAAAATATTCGTCCGTGGTTTCGAGCCACCGGAAATAATTCTGATACATGGTTTCTGCCGCGCCTTCGTCGGTGCCGAACATAATCCGATCAGAATATTTCATAAAGATTTCGCGGGCTCGCCGAGGCTGGCGTCCGAGTTCTCCTTCGCGCGCGCCGGTTTCAATCATAACGTTGGGAAACTTCTGGAGCGTTTGTTCCACGAAATCCAGATTCTCCGGCCAGCTTCCGAAGTGGAGAGCGACGAAAACGGTATGCGGATGTTTGGCGAACATTCGATCGCGCTGCGCCAGCAACTCCGGCAAAGACGGATAGCGCGGCCCGTAGAAACTCCAGTCCGGATGCTCGATCAGTTCCTCGTAGCGCTCATTGCTGGCATCGATGGGATGGAAAAACGCTTCAGGATCGCCCGCGTGAATAAATACGGGAATCCCGAGCCTCCCGCATTCTTCCCACACCGGATCGAGACGCGGGTCGTCAATTGTTATCAGCCTGCCCGTCGAATCGCGTACCCCGAGTCCCAACTCTTTCAGAATTTTAAGGCCGCGCGCTCCACGATCAACTGAATCGTGAAGCTGGCGCACCATGAGCTGACTGAAATCAGGATCGTTGATTTTCGACCAGTCCAACTGGGTAAAGACCACGAACCGCCCGGGGTACGGTTTCACCATGCTGTCAATAATGGTTTGCAGTTTGCTGCCCCACATTCCGGTGAGAATCACAATGCTCTTGATGTTGAGTTGGTCCATGCGCGCCACCATTTCTTTTGGATCGACGCGGTCGCCGATGCCTACCGCATCGTTGGTGTGAGTATGAACGTCGATCACGGGAAATTTCGCGCGCTGGATTTCGTGTCCAGCGGCGTGAAGGGCAGGCTGCGGGTGAAAATCCTTGAGCAGGACCGTCTTATTGCTATCAGCATCGGGGGCGGCCTTGTAGCCGATTCCGGTTTGTTGTGCCACGCACTCCGCTCCGGGCAGAAAAGCCAGAAGCAGAGCACTTGCGATCCTCCTTTTCATAATTCTTCCAGACGAAAAAAAGTTCATTCCGGTTCGCTCCAGCGCGACTGTCAGAAGTAAAACTTCAGGGCAAACTGAATCTGCCTTGGAGGGCGAGCCGCGAGAGGAAAACCGAAGCCGCTCTGCGGATTCGTCGGATTAAGTTCCAGCGGCGTTGGCTCGGCGCTGATTGAGCCAAACTGTGAAAACAGATAATTCACGTGGTTGAGTATGTTGAAGAATTCCGCGCGAAATTCTAAATGCTTTTGTTCGTTGATCGGAAACTGTTTGACCAGAGAGGTGTCCCAGGTTTTGTATCCCGGGCCCTGGATGATGTTGCGTCCGGCATTGCCAAAAGTTCCCAAGACTGTGTTGTTGGCGAACGCGCAGGTGTTGAACAGCGTGCCCGGGACGCAGGGCGTCGCATTTGGATTCCCGACTAAGGTGGGGCGTGAGCAATAGTACCCGACCGTACCGCCGCAATCGGAATTGGAGACCGAAACCGTATCAGTAGCGGTGTAGTAATTGCCGGTGGCGGCGGAGAAAAGGCCCGCCATTTGCCAGTTGCCGATGACCTGGTTCACAAAACCAGAGGCTCCGCTCGCATACTTGCGTCCGCGACCGAAGGGCAGGTCGTAGACATAGCTGAAGACGAAGCGGTGGCGCACATCGAAATCGGAGTTGCCGTATTCCAGGTTGGGGTTGGTCTGGTCGCGGAAATCTCCGTTGTTCACCGATCCCAGGCTGGCGCTGGAGGCGTTGTCGAGCGCATGCGCGAAGGTGTAAGCCGCTTCGTACTGCAGTCCATGGGAGTAACGCTTCTCCAGGCGAACCTGCAGCGAGTTGTAGTTCGATTGCGTATTCGAGCGGAAGGCGTCGATGGCGGCATCGAGCGCGGGATTGCAGTTATACAGCGACGGGTCGTTGTTAGTGATAGATGAGTTGTACGCCGCGAGCGTGCAAGCCGCACCCACAGTTCCGGGCGTCACCTCGTGGGCGGGGCGCCGCGGCGCTGTGGGATCCGCCGCATTCGGGTCGGCAGTAGCCTGATTACCATTATAGAAAGCGAAGAGCTTCAATCCGCGAGAGCCTGCATAGGTGACTTCCAGAACCGTATCGGCGGGCAACTGGTACTGCAGACCCATGTGCCACTGCTGCATGTAAGGCGTGACCAGGTGCGGAGCTAGAGAATAGAGGCTTGGCGTGTTCGGGTCGCTGAGCGAGTTGGCGGGAAAACCCTGCGCGAGGACGTTCAATGGCAAGCCGGGATTGTTCGCAGGCGAGATCGAGCAGTCGAGGGGTCCTATATTCGGGTTTACGGTTCCTGTCGTATTTGCGGCCGCCGCGCTACAGGGCGTGGCGAATACTTCCGAGGCGAAGTAGGGAGGATTGAAACCGGGACTGGGATTGGAGAACGGCCCATTTTCCTGTCCGCCGTAAAAGATGCCGTAACCGCTGCGGAGAACGAGCTTGTTCGTTAATTCATAAGCGAGCCCTATGCGAGGAGCAAAATTGTTGAGGTCAGGATTGATGAGTCCGCGGGACCCGATGGATTGAATAGCCAGCTCAGTGCCGAGCGTGGGCGTCAATTGCGCGTTTTGTCCTTTGGGAACGATCAGCGAGAGAGAGTTGAAGTCGAAAGTAGCTTGCTGGTTGTTGGCTTCCTTGATGGTGGTGAAAAGTTCGTAGCGGAGCCCTAGATTCAGGGTGAGCCGGGGGGTTACTTTGAAGTCGTCGAGGCCATAGACCGCGTAGATTTGGCGGTTGTAGATGATGTTGTTCAGGCTGGTAATTTCTCCGCCATCAGGAATACCGAGCAAGAAAGTGGCAATGGACTCGCCGCCTGAACCGGGCGCTGCCGGATTGTCGGTGAAGTCGCTGCCGAATGACATGGAACCGCGAGCCGCGGCCGGTTCTAAGATGGTGAACTGTTCAAAGCGAAGTTCGGCGCCGAATTTCGTGGCGTGGCGCCCGTGAACCCAGCTCAGATTGTTGGTGAAAACGTAGCTATGCTGGTGTTCGAGGGCGGGCTGATATCCCGAGCTGCCAATACCAGTTGTGCCGTCACTGAAACTGATCGAAGGCAGGCCGCCGAGGTTCGGTCCGAACGGTACTCCGGGAAAGTTGAGTTGTTGCGAGACGTTGACGTTGTAGTTCAGGTTGTAGCGGTGGGAATTGAGGTGATTGAAGCCAAAGCGAAATTCATTGATCAGATTGTTGCGGAAAGTGTGAATCTCGCTGGCGGCCAGGCCCTCAGCAGTATTGTTGCTATAGCCATCCTGAAAGCTGCCGCCGTCGAGAGCGTTGTTGAAGGGGGAGGGAAGAAAGTTACTGTCGTTGCCGTAACTGAAGCGGGCGAAGAAATTATCCTTGTTGCCGATGGCATAGTCGCCGCGAATGTCAAACTTGTTCTCGGTCTCGCTACGTTTGGGATCGCTGAGAAAATTGTTGCCGCCCCCCTCGGTGGTGTTGGAGATGGGGAACAGCGCGGCTAGTGCGCCGCCCAGCGGATCGATGCTCCCGTTGGTGCCATTGAATTTGTTGGCCGGCGTGACGCCGGAGGAGTAGCCCCCGATCGGCACACCGCAGTACCCATTGGGGTTGTTCGCGTTGTATCCTGCCAGGCGTGAGTTGAAAATCTCACCCACATAAGTAGGGTTGTTGTTGCAGTCGAGTGCCGTCTGATTGGTAGGATTCCCATTCCCGTCGACGGCGGTGGCAGGAACGTTGGTAAGAAACGCAGAAAAATCTCCGCCAATTTCGGGTTGAGTTGGCACGGCGGAGAGTTGTGGCAGTCCCTGGCGAATGCGCAAGCCCTCGTAGTCCCCGAAAAAGAACAGCTTGTTCTTAATCACGGGCCCGCCCAGCGTAAATCCGAATTGGTTCTGCTTGTAAGGCTGCTGGCCGAAAGTATCGAACGGGTTGATGGCATCAAATTTTTCGTTCCGCAGGAACTCCCAGAGGTCGCCGTGGAGCTGGTTAGTTCCTGACTTGATGACCGCATTCATAATCGCGCCGTTGCCGCGGCCGAATTCCGCGCTGTAGGAATTGGTTTCCACCTTGAACTCGGCGATGGCATCCACCGCGGGCTGGACCACATAGGCTGCGCCATTGAGGACGTCGCCCAGATTCGCATTGTTGTCGGTGCCATCGAGAAGGAAATTGTTCTGCAGCGAGCGAGCGCCGTTGGAACTGAAACCATAAGTGGTTTCGACCCGCGATCCGGGCTCGGCGGCGGCGACGCCGACCCCGAGCAATGCAAGTTGCGCGTAGTTCCGGCCGTTCAAAGGAAGCGCATTAATGCGGCGGCTATCCACTACCTGGCCGAGGTCGGAAGTTTCGGTTTCGATCTGGGAACCCTCACTTGTAACGGTTACGGTCTCCGTCGCCGAACCGGTTTGCAGCTTCAAATCCACGGCAATGCGGTCCTGGATATTTACTTGAACCGGACCGGCGATTTCCTTCTTGAAGCCTTGCTTTTCAACCAGCACGCGGTAACGTCCAATTCTTAGTGGGCTCGCGACATACTCGCCAGCGCCGTTGGTCCGGAGCGTCAACTCGGTACCGCGATCCACGTCGGTCACCGTAACCTTCGCTCCGGTGACCACGGCGCCGCTTGAATCTTGCACCAGGCCTACAATGGCGCCCGCATCTTTTTGCGCCCATAGTGCCGGGGCCAATGCCAGGCTGAGGAACACGAGAGTAGAAGAAGAGAAAAACACTGAACAGATTTGCAGGCGATGGAAACGCACAAACATGGCGAGGCTCCTCGACGCTAATCCGGGAATATTTTCAGCACCTGGGCCGAATCACAATCACTTGCTGAAAATTATCGGCTTTCGGTGCTATATTACGAACGCTTACTTTTACTTTCGTTTAGTAGCGTTTGTCAATCAGTATTTCGAAAACCGGGTTTTGGGTGCTCCGGGCTGAATTGCGTGTTCGCGAGCGGTTAACGAAAATCTAACTCACGAAGCGGTGCGAGGAACAAATCATGGTCGCGTTTAAATGGGGAACAACGCTGATTGCAGTAACTCTGGTTTTGTCTGCATTAACCTCTTGTTCGAAAGTTTCCAAAACGCCGCAAGCTGTGCCGGACCAAAGCGCCTCCGCCAAGCCTGCCGCCGCCCGGACCTCCTCAATACAAGTGGCGATACAACCCGGCGCACCGATTGCCTTGACCACGAGCGCCTCCGAATTTCGAATAAGGCCTGACGGATATGTCCTCGCCTCTCTTCTGAAAAATGGAAACAAGTTGTCGCTGGACGATCCCAGCGTGGGTGGTCATGCGGAGAGCAACTTTGTACGCGTGGGCGACAAGGATCTGCATTTCACACTTGACCTCGACCATGCCCGGGTGGCCGAAGCTCTCGGGAAGATGGGGCCGGGAAAACGCGTTGAAGTTCCCGCACGGGCAGCTGGAGCTTCGCAACTGCAGGCTGTTATGGCAGTAGAAGTTTACGACAACTTTCCTAATATTCTGCTGAGCACGGTGGAGTACAAGAACACTGGCGCGCACGATGTGGTCATTGAAAAAAGTGTCAACCAGCGCCGCCAACTCGACGCACGCCTCTCTGATGCCAAGGCGCACGGCTGGGAAATGTGGTCTTTTCATGGCGCGAGCTATGACTGGGGAAAGGACGACGTGGTCAAACTAACACCTTCGTTCTCCCAGCCTAACGTCATGGGCGAGATGGTGAAAGGCGGCTACGGCGGCGGGATTCCAGTGGTCGCGGTCTGGACGCGCCAGGTCGGTGAAGCGGTCGGTCACGTGGAAACGATTCCGATACCCGCATCGATTCCGACGAAAGTAGGGCCGGATAGTCGCGTGGATCTCGAAGTGGAGTATCCGGCTAATATTACGTTGAAGCCGGGTGAGACCTACTCGACTCCGCGCAGCTTTCTCTCCATTTTCGCGGGCGATTTCTATGAACCGCTGCGCATCTGGTCGAGCGTGCTGCAGAAAGAAGGCTGGGAACTTCCTAAGCCCTCGAGCGAAGCCTATAACGTAAGTTGGTGCGGATGGGGGTACGAGGCCGACGTAACCCCCGCGCAAATGTTGGGCACAATTCCGAAGTTGAAAGAGATGGGAATTAAGTGGGTGACCCTCGACGATCGCTGGTTCGATGTTTATGGCGACTGGAACCCGCGAAAGGACACGTTTCCCGGCGATTCCATCACGAAGATGGTGGATGCTTTCCACAACCAAAACATGCTGACGCAGTTGTGGTGGCTTCCGCTGGCGGTCGAGGATGGGGAAGGCAGGTATGAGTCACACAAATATTCGGTGGCGAAGATTGCACAGGAGCATCCTGAGTGGCTGGTGCTGGATAAGCACGGCCGGCACGCGCACATGACTCGCGGCTTGGCGGTGCTGTGCCCCGCGGTCCCCGAGGTGCGTGCATACCACAAGCAGCTTACGGAAAAATTCATTCGCGATTGGGGATTTGACGGGAGCAAGCTGGACAACATCTACAGCGTTCCGCAATGTTACAACCCGGCGCATCACCACAAATCGCCCCAGGATTCGACGAATGCGATGGCCGACATTTACAAGGAGGTTTTTCAAACGACACGCGCGCTGAAGCCACAGAGCGTCACGCAGAGCTGCCCTTGCGGGACTCCTCCGTCACTCGCATGGCTGCCCTTTATGGATCAGGCGGTGACGGCCGATCCCGTGGGAGCGGTGCAAGTACGGCGGCGCATCAAGATGTATAAGGCGTTGCTAGGACCAGAGTCAGCCGTCTATGGCGATCACGTCGAGCTTTCTGCCATGACCAGAGTGGGCAACGACTGGAGGGAACACGGCGACGATTTCGCCTCCACGATTGGAACGGGAGGAGTGGTCGGTACGAAATTCGTATGGCCCGATCCCGGCCCAAAGTTCAAAGACGTCAATCTTACCCAGGCCAAGGAAGACCTCTGGAAGAAGTGGATCGGCTTATATAACGAGAAAATGCTTTCGAAGGGCGACTTCGAGAATCTTTACGTGACCGGCTACGACACACCCGAGGGATATGCAATCGCGAAGGACGGGAAAGTGTATTACGCATTCTTCACGCCCGGGAACTGGCGCGGCGAAGTTGAGCTGCGCGGACTGAAACCTGGCAAATATCGAGTGAGTGACTACGCCGAAGCAAAAGACCTGGGCACTGTGGAAGCGGCGCCTGATGGCGTGGCGAAAATGACGACAGAGTTCAAGGAGCATCTGTTGCTTGAGGTCAGCTCGCAGCCGTAACCGATGCTTACGGATAGACCGCCACTCTTGCCCGGACTCTCATTGTTGCCGTAAAGCGGCCTCTGCCGGTCGAGCACCTCGGGCTATATGGTGGTGGCCACGATGAAACAAGTTTTGTGGTGAGCGCGGCAGGACTCGAACCTGCGACCCATGCCTTAAAAGGGCATTGCTCTACCAACTGAGCTACGCGCCCGCCTTTCTTCCAATCTAACATATCAGCCGGATGCAACGCCCTGGGCTTGGGTCTTACCGGATTGCGCTTTGCCGGAGAGCTTCCGCCGTGTGATCCTCACCTGGCAAGCCCCGATTCCGGTTTGCGCGGGAAAGTTATTTCATCGAACTTCAGCGAGCGCTAAAGCTGGCTCTGGAATAGAATAACGCTTCGCCATGTCGCGGACTATGAGCACTCCCAACGAACTCGGGAAAAATTGGGTTGGTAAAGTGGTTAATGACAAGTTCCCGCTGCGGCAGCGGCTGGGGAGCTCTGACCACAGCACCGTTTTTCTTACCGAGCGTGGCGGCGCGGGATCGCGCAAGGCCGCCATCAAGTTGATCCCTGCGCAAAACCTGGACGAAGATGCTCAGCTCTCCTGGTGGAGGAGCATCGCAACACTTGCTCATCCTCACTTGATTCGGTTGTTTGAGTCGGGGCGCTGCCAGATTGACGGCGCGCGGTTTCTTTATGTGGTGATGGAATGCGCTGAAGAGAATCTGGGGGAGATTCTGCCGGTGCGGCCGCTGTCGCCGGCTGAGGCTGCCGAGATGCTTCCCCCAACAGCTGAAGCGCTGGGGTTTCTGCACAAGGCTGGGTTTGTTCATGGTCGGGTCACGCCTTCAAACATTACGGCGGTGGAGAATCAGCTAAAACTTTCTACGGACAGCCTGCGCAGGATCGGCGAACCTGGCGGGGCTCGCGCGCCAAGCGCGTACGATGCGCCCGAGGTTGCGACCATGGGTCTGTCGCCGGCGGCGGACGTTTGGTCGCTCGGCATGACGCTGGTTACGGTCTTGACCCAGACCGAACCGAAGGTTAAGACCGGCAATGGAGGCCCGGTTGCGGTGCCTAAAACAATTCCGCAGCCTCTCTATACGATTGCGCGGCAGTGCCTGCAGGTCGATCCTGACGCACGGTGCACGGTTCACGACATCGTCAGACGACTGCGAGCGCTCACGGCGGCTGGGGTGGAGAGAGTGGCCGAGTCGCGGCCACCACGACGGACTCCGAAGCGATGGATGCTGGCACTTGCGGTTCTGGCGGCGCTGCTGATTGGAGTGTGGCTGAGCGTGGAAGTCTTGGTTCATCGCACACCTGCTGCTGCGACCGGGACGCAGTCTTCAACATCTGAGGCCCCTGCCGATACTCCCGCCACGCAATCTCCAGCACCTTTTTCTTCAAAGGGCGGCGGGCAAAAAGGGGTTACACGCGGCAGTGTGCGCCAGCAGGTGCAGCCCGAGGTCTCGCGGAGCGCGCAGAATACCATCACGGGGAACCTGAAGGTAAGCGTTCAGGTTGCAGTGGATGCTTCGGGGAACGTTTCGGAGACGACATTCGCTTCTCGCGGACCAAGCAAATACTTTGCGAATAAGGCGATGGCAGCGGCTCAGCGGTGGAAATTCACTCCGCCTCAGGTAGATGGACAACCGACCCCGAGCGAGTGGTTGCTGCGCTTTCAGTTTAGTCGAACATCCATTCAGGTGGTTCCAACAGAAGTAAAACCCTAGCGAACGCTCTCAACTTTTTTCCGAAGAGTTTTTCTTCAGCTTCCAGACAATTTGCCGCAGCATGCCAAGCAGGAATTCGGCGTCGCCCGTTTGCAGGCGTAACCGTCGCACCAGTCGCCGGACCGCGCCCTGAAAAGAATCCGAGGAGTTCAGTTTCGGATAGCCGCTGGCGCGTAGAGCCGTGAGTAGAGTCTCATGAATTCTTTCCATTTCAGCGGACGAGGCAGGACTTCCCTTCTCGGGTTTAATCCGGGTGCGAGAGTCGCGCTTCAATTCATACAAGCACACTGCGACCGCCTGACCTAAGTTCATCGAGAAGTGTTCTTCTCGAGTGGGTATATGCATCAGCCAGTGGCAATGGCTCATGTCCTGGTTGGAAAGGCCGAATTTCTCTGACCCGAAAAGAAGCGCGCAAGGGCCGGTTAGCAGATGCCGGCGAATCAGGCGCGCCCCGGGCTCCAATCGCCGGAGCGAATGCTGCAGATCACGATGGCCGACCGCGGTGGTTCCAACCACCAGCGAGCAATCGGCAACTGCTTCGGCAACCGTTTCAAATTTTTCGGCCTTGGCCAGCACCTCCGCGGCGCCGACGGCGGAGCGAGCGTTCTGAAACGCCACTTCGTAGGGATTCACCACCCGCAAATGGAGAAATCCAAAGTTGCTCATTGCCCGGGCGGCCGCGCCAATGTTGAGGGGGTTGCGCGCGTCTACCAGGACAACGCGCAGATGATCGAATTCAGCGGGAACGGGCAAGCTAGGACCATTCTACGGCACCCGCCTGCAGCAGACTCGTTCGGCCGCCCGATTCGCTTTCTGATACCAACTCAGAAGCAAGCCTTTTGCCGTAGCCTCCAATTCATAGGGTCGGGAAATGTAAAAAATTTGTCAAACCTGAACTCCTGCGCCGAAAACGGGCCAGAAACGTTGTAAGCTTCAAGTGGTTGCGGGCTAGCGGGCGGCAACCCACGAGCTCTGTCGAAGGTTCCTGCGACTGACCAATGCACTGAGGATGATGACGTTATGGGCCAAACCGCAATGCCAATTAGCACAATCCGGATGAGTGATCCAACCAGTTCGACGCGCCCGCTGGGCAGAATTCTGGTGGTCGAGGATGACCCCGCAGTTCAAAAGGCCTTAAAGCGGTTGTTCGAATCCGAGGGGTATGCGGTTGAGATCCAGTCGAATGGGAAGTCGGCACTGGAAAGCTTCCAGGCAGCCCTGCCCGCGGTCGTCATTCTCGACCTGCGCCTGCCAAAACTCTCGGGCAGCGATGTCTGCAAAGAGATTAAGGCCCAAGCGCCCACGTTGCCGATCGTAGTTCTCAGCGCCACCAGCGACGTTTCCGACAAAGTCCTGCTACTCGAGTTAGGCGCCGACGATTACGTAACCAAGCCTTTTAGCCCCAGGGAGCTGCTGGCGCGAGTTCGCGCGGCCCTGCGTCATACGTCGAGAACGGCAAACGTGAGTCGAGTTAATTTCGACGGCATCTCGATTGACTTCAAGAAGATGGAAGTGCTGCGTGACGAAAAGGTTGTAGTATTGACGGCGCAAGAATTTAAGACACTGCAGTTTCTAGTGCAGAACGCCGACCGGGTCATTAGCCGGGATGAGTTGCTCAACGAAGTGTGGGGGTACCAGAATTATCCTTCCACCCGTACCGTGGACAATCACATCCTCAAACTGCGCCAGAAACTGGAGCGCGACCCGGCCAGTCCGGTGCACTTCCGCACCGTGCACGGCATGGGTTACAAGTTCGTTCGCTGAGATCCCTTGGTCCCTTTACCAGAACCCGCTTCGTCACCTTTCCCAGGAGATTCCGGAAGCACGCTGGTGCCTCGAACGGGGCTGCGAACGCGCTTTCTGCTCTCGATGGTGTTGATCACGGCAGGGCTTACGGCGATGAGCCTCCTGGTCGTGCGGCACAGCGTGCAAAGCCACGTGCGACAAGGAATCGTGCAGGAACTGCGGAACTCGGTTACGACATTCCAGAACTTCCAGCACGACCGCGAAGTCATGTTGACGCATGCCGCGGAACTGGTGGCATATCTTCCCATCACGCGTGCCATCCTTACCCCTCCAGATCCGGCCACAATCCAGGATGCTTCCAGAGATGTCTGGCCGTTGACCGGCAGCGATCTTCTGGTATTGGTCGACCGCAACGGTAAGGTCGTTGCTCTCCATACAAAGTCAACAGGTTTCACCCGGGAGGCTGCGCAGAAATATTTCGACCGATCGCTGACCGAAGAGGATTCCAGCCATTGGTGGTTCGGCGCCCACCATCTCTACCAGACTTTCATGCAACCGGTCTATTTCGGTTCCAAAACCGAAGGTCCGTTGCTGGGGTTCCTGATCATCGGTTACGAAATCGATGACCACCTGGCTCGCGAGGTTAGTAAGGTCTCAGCCAGCCAGGTCGCTTTTTCTTATGGCGATGAGATTGTGGCCACGACTTTGACTCCTGTTCAGGCGCAAGGCTCCGGCGTCCGGGCGTTGGCGGCGGGATCATCGCCAGGCGCGCCTCGCGATGTCCAAGTCGGCAATGAAAACTTTGTTGCCACTTCGCTCGATCTGGCCGGCCAGGGGGAAAGTGCTGTCCGATTGACTGTGCTGGAATCCTACGATCAGGCCGCGAGGTTCCTGGATAATCTGAATCGCTTGTTGCTGCTCCTCGGTCTGACAGCGGTGTTAGTAGGCAGCGCGCTGGTGTTCCTGATTTCGCACACGTTTACCCGTCCTTTGGCCAACCTGGTGGAGGGTGTCCGCGCTTTGGAACATGGCGACTTTCACCATCCGCTTGATGCCCGGGGCAGCGACGAAGTAGCGGAACTTACGTCGGCATTCGACCGCATGCGGGCCAGTCTGCTTAAGACGCAACAAGCGTTGCTGGAGTCGGAGCAGTTGGCGACCATCGGGCGCATGGCGAGTTCCATTTCTCATGATCTTCGTCACGCGCTGGCGGCCGTCGTGGCTAATTCTGAGTTCCTTTGTGACGGCGGTCTGACGCCCGCGCAACGGGAAGAGCTCTATCAGGAGGTTCGGACCGGCGTAAACCAGATGACCGATCTTATCGACTCGCTGCTTGAGTTTGCGCGAACCAGGGAATCGATGAGCCCCTCTTACGCAAGCGTGACGGAAACAGTACAACGAGCCATGCAGTCGGTGCGCCTGCATCCACGCCATCAGGGCACCTTAATCGAAGTGCACGGCAATGGACAGAATACGGCATGGTTCGATCCCCGTAAGCTGGAGCGCGCTCTATACAATCTTCTCTTAAATGCTTGTGAAGCTGCACCTGGCATCGGGGGCCGAGTCGAGGTGACCCTCGAACGGTCGGGTTCCGTGGTTACAATCGCAGTCTCAGACAATGGTCCAGGTATCGCCGAGGAGATTCGCGAGAAGCTGTTTCATCCCTTTGTGAGCTTCGGAAAAGAGAATGGCACGGGACTCGGACTTACCGTAGTGCAGAAAATTGTGCAGGACCACGGCGGCACAGTTTTGATGGAACGTACCCCGGACGCACGAACCGTCTTTCGGATTACGATTCCTGGAGGCGCTCCCCCAGGCTCCTCGGACTATGACGAACCAATGGGCGATTCTTTTTTACCCGTAAATAGCGATCGAGCAACTGAAAACTCAATTCGGCATTCGGACACGTAGCCTCCTCTCCCGTTTTCTCGATTTAACGAGGATTCCGCGTGTCGCGCAGGAGGATGTGTGAAAAAATCGAGAATCCGTGCGCTGCGTATTGGAGCCATGGCCGCAGCCGCTTTTTTTCTTTCGACTACCCTGACCCTCGCACAAGAAACCACGCCCGCGACAGCGCCGCAGTCCTGGGATGCTGCGTTACGCAATGTCGATTTACAAATGCGGGAGTTGCGCACCATCATCGAGCAGATGCGAGCTGAGAATGAGCAGTCGCGCGCCGAGATGCGCGAACTGCGGCAGGAATTGCAAGATACCCGAAAGCTTCTGGCGCCGCTCGCGGCATCCACCAGTGCCAGCCCATCTTTGTCCACCCCGGCGGGAACCGGAGAGTCCAGTGGAATTCCAGTTTCTAGCGCCGCCCCCGCCTCCGCCTCCGGCTCGCAAGATGCATCGATCTCAGCAGGCGCTGTTGACTTGGGAAGCCGGGTTCAGAAGCTGGAAGAATCCACACAATTGCTGGGCGCGAAGATCAATGAGCAATATCAGACGAAAGTAGAAACAGCCGGTAAATATCGCGCACGGCTTTCCGGAATTGTGTTGATGAATGCCTTTCACAACGTTGGAGCTTCGGACAACTTTGACCTTCCTGACTATGCGCGACCAGTCGCGGCTGGCGATCCGGCAGCGAGTTTTGGAGCGACTTTACGGCAAACCGAGATTGGCCTGGAAATTTTTGGCCCAAATTTAGCCGGAGCGAAGAGTTCCGCCAATGTCCAGTTCGATTTCGCGGGAGGATTTCCCTCGACTCCGAATGGCGTTAATTTTGGCATGGCGCGCATGCAGACCGCCAGTTTGCGTCTGGATTGGAAGAGTACGTCCGTGATTGCGGGCCAGGATTCGCTGTTCTTCTCGCCACTGTCTCCCACTTCGTTCGCGTCGCTGGCCACACCGGCATTTGCCTATGCGGGGAATCTGTGGGGATGGACGCCTCAGATTCGCATCGAGCATCGTTTTGATCTTCCTGGCCAACAGTCCGTGACATTGCAGGCGGGAATTCTGGACAATCTGAACTGGGAGGCTCCTTACCGACAGTTCTACCGCTCAGCTCAGGCTGGGGAACGGTCCGGCCGTCCCGCTTATGCGGTACGCAGCGCCTGGTCGCGGCCAGTATTTGACCATCCCTTGAGTTTTGCCGTGGCGGGATACTACGGCCGCCAGGATTGGTCGTGGGACCGCTACGTTGATGCCTGGGCCGGTATGACGGATTGGCAGATTCCAATTGTTCGCCGCTTGACGCTGTCCGGAGAATTCTATCGAGGCCGGGGAGCAGGCGGGTTGGGCGCAGGCATTGGCCGCGCCGTTCTGTTCGGTGGGGATCCAACCTCCGCGTCGACCAGCATTCGCGGCCTGGATTCTGCCGGAGGGTGGAGTCAACTCAAGTTTCAACTCACCTCGAAGTTGGAGTTGAATGGGGTGTTCGCAGAAGACGATGCATTTGCCAGCGACGTGCGCGGTTTCGCTGTGGACGCGAACAATTCCACGATTCTAGGCCGGAATCGGGGTGCACTCGGCAATCTGATTTACCGGCCGCGATCTGACTTGCTGCTTTCAGCAGAGTTCAGACGCTTGCATAGCTTTCCCGTCTATAGCAATGCCAGCACAACGAACCAAATCAACCTTGCCATGGGGATACTGTTCTAATGCTTCGCCTCGGTCAGTTCCGGTGTGGGTGGTGCGTTGTACTCGCGATGTGCATTTTCACCTCTGGACAAAATGCTGACCTAAGAGGCGTTGACCTAAAAGGCAAAGTACAACTCACAAGAAACGGCCGCCCCGTAGGGAATGCTTCGAAAGTTGTGGTGTGGTTGACGCCTCTCGGAACCACAGCCGCTCCTTCCATGCCACCGCAGCCGCCATCGCAGATTCCGCAGCTGGTTCAGAAAGATAAAAGCTTCCACCCTTCTCTGTTGGTGATTCCGGCGGGAGGGAAGGTCGAGTTTCCCAACCACGATCCTTTCTTCCACAATGTGTTTTCGCTGTTCGATGGCAAACGTTTCGATCTCGGGCTATATGAGAGCGGCAGCACTCAGTTTGTGCAATTCGACAAGCCTGGCATCTCTTACATCTTCTGCAACATTCACCCGCAAATGAGCGCCGTAGTGGTTGCGCTGAATACGCCGTACTATGCGATCTCCACCTGGCGCGGCGATTTCAGCATTGGCGACGTGCTACCGGGTCGGTACCAGATGCACGTTTTCCATCCCTCGGTTGCACCGGACGCGCTACAAGCGGTGGAACGCGAAATCACTGTGACGTCTGGCGATACTTCCCTCGGAAGCTTCAGCCTGGCGGAATCGAATCTCGAACTCGCTCACAAGAATAAGTATGGGCGCGATTATGATCGGCCGGATCCTGACAGTCCGGCATATGCGCGGCCTTAGATCACGAGCAGATCGCGATCTGCCCTCAGAATAAAGAAGGGCGTGCCGTTTGGCACGCCCTTCTCGCCTCTGTCTTCGCTTCGTTTACATCAACTTATTGAACAATCTAACCTTCTAGTGATGACCTCCACTGGAGTGACCTCCGCTGGAACCTCCACTCGAATGGCCGCCACCGGTCGAATGACCCCCTCCGTAGCTCGGCGCGCTGTGGGAGCCACCGCTGTAGCCGCCTCGGCTGCCGCCGTAGCTGCCAGACGAACGCGGTTGTACGATCGGTTGCCTCATGTTGAGTTGCGGTCGTGAGAAACCTGCGCCGCCGCGCCCATAGGCACTGGTGCTGGACGGAGCTGATCCACGCGAGTAACTTGAACTCGGTGCGGTGCGGTTCCAGTAGCTTCCATTCTGAGCAGAGGTTTCTGCACCGCCATGCGAAGGTGCCGAAAACTGGCTCCAGCCACTACCGCTCGATTCGCTACGGCTGGGGGATGCCTGCTCCGTCCGGTTGGCTGACGATGGAGTACCTGTCAAAGAGCGCGCGTTGCGGTTCGACATTGCGGATGTTTGCGAGCCGCCACGATTTCCATACCCACTCGCGGCAGAGTTCCCTCCCCTGGCCGCCCCATTGTTCACATCCCGCCCGGCAGCGGGCGTTGCAGCACCCGGCTTTCCATTGCCGGCACTCATCGCACCGCGAGATTCAGCACCCGCAGTGGATCGTCCCCCCGCTTCCACCGCTGAGACGTGGTTCTGCTGCATCGACTGCTGCAGATGCGACGTCTGCTGTTGGAATGACTGCGGGCGCGACGTGGTTTGCGTTCCCGCGAAATGCTGCGAGCTGCTGTTGTGAATCGTGGATGAAGCCGCCGCGCGTCCGCTAGCCGACAGACTGGCATGCGTGGGCACGACAGGCAAGTTGCCGGTCATCATGCGAGCCGAGCTCAACTGTGCGTGAGTCGCCGCAATCGCCGTGGTTCGACCTGCCCCAAAGTGTCCCGCTCCCACCGTTGAAAGCGCTCCTCCGACGTGCGGATCGTTGATGTGCGCGAGGTTCGAGAATCGAGTGCCGCCATGCAACGGAGCAATTCCTCCAAAGCGGTTGAGGCCACCGAAGCGGTTGAAGCCCACAACTCCGAAGCGGCCGCCGTATCCGCCCCACCAGGGGAAGAAGCGATCGCAGGGCCCGATTGGCAACCAGCCAAAGCCACCCCAGCCACCAAATCCAACACCGAAACCAAATCCGAAGCCACCACCGAATCCGAAGAACGATACATAAGCAGGCGCCCAGAAAGGACGATAGAAACCTGCACCCCATACCGGACCAGGCCACCAGGCCCAAGAGCTGCCGTACAGCATCCAGCGTCCGTAGTGATACGGCGCCCAGCCCCAAGGTTCGTAGCCAACCCAAGTCCAGCCGTAATAAGGTTCCCAAACCCAGTTGCCGTCACGATACGGAACCCAGCCATCCGGCTCATTCGGAACCCAGACCTGACCATAGTCCGGCTCGTTCTCCCACCTTCCGTTGCCATCCAGATCTTCCGAGCCGGTGTAGTAGCGATTGGTGTGACGCCACGACTGCGCACTGTGAACCATGTGATCGCGATCGCTGTTCCAGCGGTCCCAATCGTCGCGCTGAGGAGCCTCCGAAATCTTATACTGGGCGTTCTCAGCGCTTCCGCGGACGATCGCCATTTGGCCTTCCTTCACTTCGGCGATACCCTTTGGCGTGGAAATCTGCGCTGCCCCTTTGCGTACGATGACGACTGTGTCTCCGTCGGGCCGTATTTCGATGCGGAGATTTACATCTTTATGTGCGGGATGCACCGAGACGTTAGGAGTATCGATCTCAGGCTCGGCTTCGCTTTCATTGAACACGCTGTAATTCGCCAGACCCTGCGCCAGTTGAATCTGGATATGGTCGTTAGTGAAATTTGCAATATTGGCTTGAGCGTTCGATCCCAGGCGAAGAATATTGGCGAAGTCGAGTTGCACTTCAGCGCGTCCACCCGCGGCTGTGGAAACTTTATCGCCATTGAGCACCGGCTGATTCAGCACGGCTGCCGACCAATCGCCAGAGTCTCCCCGTTGCGTGGACACATCGCCGTGAATCATGCTGATGCGGCCCACACCCTGGTTGGTCTGCGCCGGGCCCTCACCTGAGGGACCACCGGGCTGGGCTTCCTCGCCGGGCTGCTGCTCCGCTCCAGATTCCGGTTGCCCGCCGGGCTGCCGCTGTCCGCCTGCATACACTTGCGAGGACGGGGGCGGTGGTGGTGCGGATCGACCCTGCCCCATTTCCATCGGAGCGCTGGGCTGCTCCGATGGTCCCGCACCTTCTTCGGTTGTTTGGGCTTGCAAGCTCGTGAAGAGCGCTCCAGCCAATGCCAGAGTTAAGATTGCGAAACTCGATCTGAGTCTGTTTTCCATAACTTGCCTCTTCCCGCACATCGCGTATCTACTCAAGACCAGAGCTTGTGAAATGGACCCACTACAAGGAAATGCAACTGCCGTGCCAAAGTTAGAGGAAAGGCGCACCCATAACTCTTGTGTTTTCAGAGAGAAACAGCAGGTTTCAAACAGCTAAAAGAAGTGGACTCAAAAGCTGGTGGCCGTCTGCAGCCAGGGTGGTGGTTTTCAACCAATGCCGAACTAAGTCTCTTTCTCGCCCTCGTCCGCAATCCCGATCTTCGACAGCCGGTACCGCAGGGCATTGCGGGAGAGTCCCAGCAAACGCGCCGCTTGACTTTTATTTCCGTCCGCCCGTCGCAAGGCCTCTTTGATCATCTCATCCTCCCAGTGCTCCAGCGTCATACCCTCGGGGAGGAATCCGTTCTGGCCATCGGGATCCTTCGCTGGACGTAAATCCAGGTGAATGTCCGCAGCCTCCAGCACCGTACCCTTCGCCAGTGCGCAGGCGCGCTCGATGATGTTCTGCAGCTCGCGCACATTCCCCGGCCAGTGATAGCTCACCAGAATCTGCATCGCCTCACGCGAGATGCTTTTCACCGGCTTGCCCGAATCTCCGGCAAAGGTGGAAATGAAAAGATTCACCAGTTCGGGGATATCCTCTTTGCGCTGGCGAAGTGGCGCAATATCGATGGGGACCACATTCAAGCGATAGTAAAGATCCTCGCGGAACGTACCTTGCTCCAGCGCTTCGCGCAGATCGCGATTTGTAGCCGCGATCAGGCGCACGTCCACCTTTACGGTTTTTGTGCCCCCCAGTCGCTCAAACTCGCGCTCCTGCAGGACCCGCAATAGCTTTACCTGGGTAACGGGCGGTACATCGCCGATCTCATCGAGGAACAGCGTCCCCTTATCCGCCAACTCGAATTTACCCGGCTTGCTCGCATTCGCTCCCGTGAAAGCGCCCTTCTCGAAGCCGAACAGTTCGCTCTCCAACAAATTCTCGGGGATCGCAGTGCTATTGATCTTGATGAAAGGACCGGGAGCGCGCCGCGATTTTTCATGGATGGCGCGCGCGATCAAGTCCTTGCCTACGCCGCTCTCGCCTCCCAGCAGCACCGTCGAATTCGTCGGCGCAACGCGTTCCACAGTCGCCAGCACTTCCTGCATCTTCGCGCTGCGTGCCACCACATTGGGATGGGCAAAGCGCTTTCCCAGCGCCTCACGCAGCGAGCGGTTCTCCTCCCGCAAGTCGCGGACATCCAATTCCTTGTGGATCACCATGCGCATCTCGCTCAGCGAGAACGGTTTCAAGATGTAGTCGCTGGCCCCAGCTTTCATGGCTTCAACCGCTGTTTCAACCGTGCCGAAAGCGGTCATCACCACTACCGGCAGCGCCGCATTTTGCCGCTTCACTGCCTGCAATAATTCCAAACCGTTCATCCCCGGCAACTTGAGGTCTGTCACCATTAGATCAACGGTATTTTCGCGGAGAAGTTTCAGTCCAGCCTCGGCATCTCCGGCGGAAAGCGTAGTGAAACCGTCCTCCCCAAGATTCAATTCGAGCAGCCGGCGCATCTTCGCTTCGTCTTCGACAATTAAAATTGTTGCCATGGTGGTTAAATCACTTGCCAATTACTGATCACAAGTTGAACCGATCACATTGAACCGATGATAATCAAATATTGGAGCGGCGCTTTTAAGATGCGAGATCAACCTCATCCTGTTCACTCGCCGGAAAGAAAACCACGAAGCTGGCTCCCTGCTGACCGCTCTTTCCGCTTTCAACCCTTATCGTTCCATGATGTCCGTCAATAATTCTTGAGACGATCGACAGTCCTAACCCCACCCCTGTTTTTTTCGTGGTGACAAACGGGTTAAAGATCTGCTCTTGCAGCTCAGGTGGAACTCCCGGCCCCGTATCTTCGACGCGGACTTCGATGCCTTGACGGTTGGCGGAGTTTGCTTTCGCCGCCGTGACGCGGAGCGTTCCGCCGCTGCTTCCTATTGCATCATAAGCATTCTGAATCAGATTCACGAATGCCTGCTCGCAGAGACTCTCATCCAGCGGAACCGCAGGTAAACTTGCCTGGTATTGCCGTTCTACGTTGACTGATGCGTCGTCGTCTTTGCGCGTCAACAAAACAGAGTGCAGCGCGCGATCCAGCACGGGGATGATTTCCTGCGGCACCAGTTCGGCATGCAGCGGACGGGCAAAGTCGAGGAATCGGGTTACCAGTGCGCTCAAACGATTCGTCTCCGTGGAGATATAGCCCGCCAGTTCGCTGGCCAGGGGATTCGATTCCCCCAGTTTCTGGTGGAGCATCTCTGCCGATCCCTTGATCACCCCGAGGGGATTCCGAATCTCGTGTGCCAGGCCGGCAGACATCTGCCCTAAGGCCGCCAGTCGCTCCGACCGGCGCGCTTCCTCCTGCGCCTGCTCCAACTTTCGGTTGGTTTCGGCTAATGTCTTCGCCAACTCTTGGTAGCGTGCGATCTGTCGGCGATTCTCCACCACGAAGCGGTTCACCACCATGGCCGCCAGAAAAAAGAACAGAATGCGAATGGCCAGTTGGCTGTACCCTTCTTGCCCAATTTCATATTCCTGCAAAGCCGGATAAAGATAGGAGCAGTAAGCGGCCGAGGCTAAAGCAGTCCAGAGCAGAGTGAGCCATGGCCCGAAGTATTCAGCTGCTGTGACAATCGGCAAATAGTAGATTGGATAGTAACTGCTGTTGATTCCGACCTCGCCGGTGTGATCGATAAGCAACGTGGCCAGCGCGATCTTGAGCAGAACGATATAGGAGGCGCCCCTCCGCGGAGCGCGCGCCAGCAGCCAGCCTTCGCTAAACTGCACCACACCGATAGCCAGCAGGGTGAGTTGCTTATGGATTTCCAGCACTGGCGGAAGCGCCGCCAACCCGGCCAGAAATAACAGCCAGAGAATATCCATCCAATTAATCGGAAGACGCTTCTGTTCGTTCATGGCATTTCGCTCGTGACAAGACCGCGAAAACAAATCGCGCCGGGAGCGGGCTGGTTCCCCGGCTTCCCGGCGCTAGAGCGCTCTCTTTGCTGTCCCTTCAGTCCGCTTGCAAGCTGAACTCATGCGAACCCATAAGATCGTAGGCCGCTGGCTCGCGTCAATGTCATTTTTTGGGTGCACTCACCGGGTGGGACGCTGGCGGATGCGAATTTTGCTGCCGTGGGGCTGGCGGCGCGGGAGTCGGCTTCGGTTGCTGCGCGCTGCCGGACTTCGGTTCCGGCTCCCTCGGCGGCTCATCGCCGCGTCTTGTTTGCACCGCAGAAACCGGCTTGGCTACTGGACGTGACCCCGGTTGCGCAGGCTGTCCGGCTCGCTGCGGCGGACGCGAGTTCCCAGAAGGCTGAGCATTGTGGCTCTCCGGCCGACTCGGCGTACGCTCAGGCTCTGGAGTCCCCTGCGCTTCCCATACGCGCGGCTGCGGCTTTTCCTGACTGTTTCCTACGGCCTGCGACGAAACGGGGTGGAACTCGCTCTGCATCCTTGGCTGGCGGGTTTGAACAACCGGAACGGGCCGCCCTGGCGGTTGCTGGTGCACCAACGCTTGCTGGCTCGGCGCTGCCGGGCTCGAGTGCCCGGCCGCTTCCGCCTGCCGCTGATCGAACGAGCGCGGCGTCGGAGCTGGCGCTCTCAGCGCCACTACCGGACGGTTCATCACCGCTGCCGGTGGCCGGTTCGCGACTGAACTGCCCGCACCCAACACGCTATTCCTGCTCGCTTCGACCTCAACCATGTGCGACGACGGCGCCGCTGCGAGTTCTTTCGACGAGACCGACACTACATTTCGTGCCACCGGCCGCGCATTTACGAACGTGTCGCGCGAAA
>Ga0207011_1028_pt2 | contig 30174 bp, 29 predicted proteins | sample Alteio_BWMinCont_79_FD_153466 | JGI IMG/M metagenome (GOLD analysis project Ga0207011, IMG submission 153466) | Enriched cells from forest soil in Barre Woods Harvard Forest LTER site, Petersham, Massachusetts, United States -... | ecosystem: Environmental > Terrestrial > Soil > Temperate forest >...
GAATAGTATTCGGCGCGACCGCGTACTTCACCAATTCAAGCCTGCCTGCGATCCCCGTTCACTCCGCAATATATATTGCCCTGACAGCCCAGGGCTGCTCTTCCCACATGAATCGCGTCTGGCGCAGGCAGAGACGTAGCGAGCTACGTCTCTACGAGAAAACCAATTACGCGATTGAAACCGTTTTGATATTCATGAATTCGCGGATGCCGTTCGCGGAGAGTTCGCGTCCGTGGCCGGATTGCTTGACTCCGCCGAAGGGTATGCGCGGGTCAGAGGCGACCATTTTGTTGATGAAGACCATACCCGACTCGAGTTCATTGATGAAGCGTTCGCGCTCGCGATCATCGGTGGTCCAAGCGCTGGCGCCGAGACCGAAGCGGCTATCGTTGGCGAGGCGGATGGCTTCGTCGATATCTTTGACGCGAAATAGCGACGCGACCGGGCCAAAGAATTCTTCGCGGTAAGCGGGAGACTCTTTCGGAATGTTGGTCAAAACGGTGGGAGCGTAGAAGTTACCGGGCAGCTTGAGAGGATGGCCACCAGTGAGGAGTGTGGCTCCAGCCTTGACCGTTTTTTGAACGTCGGCATCGAGAGACTTCACGGCATCGGCGGTGGCGAGGGGACCGAGTTCAGTTTTCTCGTCGAAGGGATCGCCTACGCGCAGATTCTTCATGCGTTCGACGAACTTGCGTTCGAACTCCGCGGCAATGGGCTCGGCGACGATGAAGCGCTTGGCGGCGATGCAAGATTGGCCGTTGTTGAGCACGCGAGCCTCGACGGCGGTGGCCACGGCGGCTTCGAGATTGGCGCTGGGCATCACGATGAACGGGTCGCTTCCTCCGAGTTCGAGAACAACCTTCTTGATGCGTTTGGCAGCGGCGATTCCGACCTGGATGCCGGCCTGCTCGCTTCCCGTCAAAGTTGCGGCTACGACCCGCGGGTCGTTAAGAATGGCGTCCACTTGCTGGGAACCGATGAGCAGAGTCTGAAACGCTCCTGGGGGAAATCCGGCCTCGAGAAAAATCTTTTCGATCGCGAGGGCGCACTGGGGAACGTTCGAGGCGTGCTTAAGAAGTCCGACGTTGCCGGCCATGAGCGCGGGAGCGGCGAAGCGAATCACCTGCCAGAAGGGGAAGTTCCAGGGCATCACGGCGAGGATAGGTCCGATGGGGAGGTAGCGGACAAAACTTTTCTTGGCCCCGGTTTCGATGACTTCGTCCGCCAGGAAGCGCTCGGCATTCTCGGCGTAATAGCGGCAACCTCCAGCACATTTGACGGCCTCGGCCACGGCAGCTTTGTAGGGCTTGCCCATTTCGAGGGTCATCAGGTGGGCGAATTTGTCTTTGTCGCGTTCGAGGATGTCGGCCGCCTTGCGCATGCGGCGGGCGCGCTCGGCAAAAGGAGTTTGGCGCTCGGCGCGGAAGGCAGTGACGGCTAGCGCGAGTTTTTGTTCGATTTGGGCGCCGGAGAGGGGTTCAAAGGTTTGCACGACTTCGCCGTTGGAGGGATTAATGGTTGCAATGGGCATGAAAAGTTCCTTTGGACTTCAGCTAAACACCTAATAAAGAATGCGGTGGCGTAGTCAATTGAATTTAACAGTGGTCATACCACTATACCATCGGTGCGCGAGGACACTTTGCTGTCGGCTTTCGCGAACAATATGTCCGCTGTGACGTTCAGTCTTCCCAGGCGCCGAAACGCCCACAACGAAAGCATCGTAAACAGGATCGCTTGCGCGATGTGGATCCAAAACCATCTATCGGGTCCTTTATCAGCAACCAGCGGTCTTGCGGCATCCTGGGGCCAGATCAGGGTGAAAAAAATCAACAGTCCGACGAAGTGAACGGGGATCGCAGGCAGGATTGAATTGGTGAAGTACGCGGTCGCGCCGAATACTATTCCGACCAGGAAGTAAAAGAGAAGCTTGGGCCAGAGGAACCCTTGGGTTGGGCCGTGGGCAAGCGTGAAGACAAGCGATGAGATCACGACGGCGACGGGGGCGCGAAACTGGCGTTCGAGAGCGACCTGGAAATATCCGCGGAAGCCGGCCTCTTCCATCAGAGGAGCAACCACTGATCCCATCAAGATCATGAGTCCTACGGTGAATCGAGGGTAGGCGGACACATCGGAGAAGGCGTTGGGCGGCATCTTGACTAACTGAAACAGCGCAATCCAGTATCCAGCCAGGGCAATCACCGCGAGGCCACCTGCGATCCAGGCCCACAGATAGACGCGCACTGGATTTGGATTGGCGCGCAGATAATGCCGGCGGGCCTCTGAGGTGCTGCGTGGCCAGCCCTTGCCACCGAGGTAGCTCCAGGCTAGCCAAAGCGGAAGGGCCATTGCGGGGACAGACCAGGGAACGGCAGGAGTGGTTCGCAGATTGGTGACGAGCAGCCCTGTCCAGATACCGCCAGCGAGAGTCGTGATGGCAAATGCCAGCAGGGCGAAGCCGATCAGCTTGACGGTGCCGGTTGCACGGGAAAGATCTTTTTCCATCCGATCTTTTTCCATCGGATCCGTTTCCGTCGGATCTCTTTCCATCCGACCTCCGCGCGCTTCCCGAGATCAGGTTGCAATTTAAGCACTTTGCGCGGGCGCAGTCACTGGAAATTCGCAGGCCAACTCAGATCCAGGCAATCGGCACGGTTTGGATTGTCTAATCAAGAGATTCAATCGCACGGTGGTGGTTTACAATTAAGTGTTTTCGGGCATTCATCTTGTCATGCAGCTCTGGAGGAATCTATGAAGCTTACCCCTGGCAAACTCGCGGGCCTAAGAAAAGTCTCGAATGAACATGGAGTGATTGCGGCGGCAGCGATGGACCAGCGTGGGTCGCTGCAGAAATCGCTAAGCAAAGAAAAAGGCGGAGAGATCAGCGATGCCATGATGGAGGAGTTCAAGACGCTGGTGGCGGAGGTGCTGACGCCGCATGCCAGCGCGATCCTGCTCGATCCGGAGTGGGGCCTGCCCGCCTCGAAGCGCCGGGCGAAGAACGCCGGGCTGCTGCTTGCATATGAGAAGACTGGTTACGACAAGACCGGCCCCGGACGCTTGGGTGATTTGCTGGACCACTGGTCGGCGCGACGGCTGAAAGAAGCGGGCGCGGACTGCGTGAAGATTCTGCTTTATTACACGCCATTCGATCCAAAGGATGTGAACGACAAGAAACATGCGTGGGTGGAGCGCATCGGAGATGAGTGCCGCGCCAATGATATTCCCTACTTCCTGGAGTTTGTTGGTTACGAAGAGGGCGCGGACGAAAAGGGATTGGAATATGCGAAGAAGAAGCCGCAGATTGTGACTGAGAGCATGCGGGAGTTCAGCAAGGATCGATATGGAGTGGATGTGCTGAAAGTGGAAGTGCCGGTAAACATGAAGTTTGTGGAGGGTACGAAGTCGTTTGGCGGGCAGAAGGCTTATACGAAAAAGGAAGCAATCGATCTGTTCCATAAAGCGGCGAACGTCGCCACCAAGCCCTTCATTTATCTTTCGGCGGGCGTGAGTAACGCGGAGTTTAGCGAGACGCTGGAACTGGCCGGGGAATCCGGAGTGAAGTTTAATGGCGTTCTGTGCGGGCGCGCGACGTGGAAAGAAGGCATTCCGATCTACGCCAAGCAGGGAGCGGCGGCGTTCCGCAAGTGGCTGGAGACTGAGGGCGTGAAGAACATCAACAACGTCAACGACAAGCTGAAGGCCGCGACCTCATGGTACTCGATTTATGGAGTTGAGCCGGTGCTGGCGGGGGCTTAGATTCGTTGACGGTGTGGGCGCGGGCGAACATTCGGCTTAGGTCAGGGCAGGGTTCGCCTGCGCTTCAAATCGATGGTAATTACTCTACTGCTAACCAGGGGGATCGATGCTTGCTGATTCTCTGCTTATCTTGCTTACCCTTCTGGCGGTAGTTCCTGCCAAGCCCGCCGACGTTGTTCCCGACTTTCGCGATCTCACCATCAGAACTCAGGCGACCATGGACAGTCGTCACAGCCAAGTGATGACTTGGTACTTCAAAGGCTCGCGCATGCGCTCTGAGATGCAATATCCCGACGCTGCGAGCTCGGCGGCGTTCACGAACATCTACCAGTGTGACCGGGCGGTGAGAATCTTCTTCAACGAAAGTTCCAAGACCTACGATTCCGTCCCCGCCGATCCGACGCAGATGCGCGGGACTGCGCGTCCGACTCCGGAAATTAGGTTAAGCGGGGGCGAGGTCGCCGTTACCACGGATTCGGTCGATACGGGAGAACGGCGGCCAGCTGGCAGCTACCAAGCCCGCCATGTCAAGACCACGATCACGGTTGAGCCTGGACCGGAGGCTGTCAGTCACAAAAGTACGACTGAGATTGCCGGATGGTACCTGGATCTGCCCGGATTGTACTGTCAAGACACCAGCGCGAAGAACGGCTGGTCTATGGCGTGGCTGGGTCGACTTGATCGCATCGTGTTCAAGCGGCTGGGCGCAGCGGCCCGGGGTTTCGCCATCGAAGAGACCACCAGGAAAAGCGAGGACGGAAAAGTGTTCGTGCAAAAGATTGAGCTGCTGGAGCTCTCCGAAAAACCGCTGGATGAATCTTTGTTTGAGATACCGGCGGGCTATTCGCTGGCCACAGCGAAGGCTGGACCGTGACGAATGTGAAGGCACCAACCGCTCTCATCACCGGCGCCTCGGGCGGCATCGGATATGAGCTGGCAAAGCTTTTTGCGCGGGACCACTACGGCCTGGTGTTAGTGGCCCGCAGCTCCGACAAACTGAACCAGGTTGCTGCTGAACTCCAAGGCCAGTTCGGGATCACGGTGAAGACATTTGCGCTTGATCTAGCCGCGGGTCCGGCGCCTAAGTTTCTCTTCGACCAATTGCAGCGCGAGGGAGTTGCGGTGGACGTGCTCGTGAACAACGCCGGGTTCGGCGGGTTTGGCGAGTTTGCGGGGATGGCGGAGGAAGAAATCCTGGGGCAGATTCAACTGAACGTTAGCGCGCTCACGCATCTGACCAGACTGTTTCTGCCTGCGATGCTGGCGCGACGCAGCGGGAAGATTATGAATGTCGCTTCGACGGCGGCTTTTCAGCCGGGGCCGCTGATGGCGGTGTATTACGCGACCAAGGCTTATGTGCTTTCGTTCTCCGAAGCGCTGGCGAATGAGGTCGCGGGATCGGGCGTGGTGGTGAGCTGTTTTTGCCCGGGCGCAACGGATACTGGGTTTCAGAAGCGGGCAGGGATGGAGGATTCGCGGCTATTCAAGAAAATCGGTGCGATGAATGTAGAGAAGGTCGCTGGGGACGGATACCGCGGGTTGATGGCGGGGCGGACGGTCGCAATCTCTGGAGTGCAGAATTGGCTGGTGGCGGAGTCCGTGAGATTCGCTCCGCGAAAGTGGGTGACGGCGGTTTCGCGATGGGTGGCCGAGAAGGTGGAGTAGCGCTCTGCCGCAGAAGCGTGGCTTCCCACGGAGCACGGACATCCCGAAGGGGCGGCTGCGCGCACAACTAACAACTACTGAGGCGCCTGAAGCTGCGACGTTAGCTGGTTGATGGAGGAGACGTCGAAGAAGTTTGAGAGATCGGCGTGGCCAGCGAGAGTTTCGCGCTGCTTGCCTTCCACCAGGATTTTCACTTTTGAAATGCTGGGGACGTTGGCGGAAAGCGTTTGGATCAGGGAAGCCACTGTGAGTTCTTCGGACAGGACGCCGGAGCGGTGGCCGTCGGCCAGAGCAGCGTTAACATCAATTACGGCCAGCCCAGGATCGACCAGGTAGACGCTGCGAATGTCAGAGCCGGGCGGCAACTGGTGAGGAGAGGACTTCTCGAGATATAGAGCGAGAAGGGCGCGGAGCAATTCTTCGGCGCGCTGTTGACGGACGGAGGGCATGGGAATCTGAGCGGACTGCGCCCGCAGGACGCCAATGTCGTCGTAGGCTACAAACAACGTTACGCGCTCGGTGGGGCCGGAGACAGGTGGCTCGACAGGGCGCGTATCGGTGGAGACGAGTGGAGTGGCGGCAGCGCGTCCGCGCATGTGCCAGGCGTAGAGCCCCATCCCCAACACAGCTAGAAGCAGCACCGAGACCGAGATGTAAAAGTGGCGAGGAATCATTGTCCTCCAAGCATGGCGCCAATCATGGTGCGGCTCCGAGTTGGGCGCGGATGGCGACGATTCCGTTGGCCACAGCACCGGCAATGAGTTGCTGGTAGTCAGGCGCGGTAAGTATAGAAATATCAGATGCGGGAGGCGCGACTTCGACTGCTATAGCCGCGGTGGTGATGTTATTCAAAGGACGAAGCGGAGCGGTAAGGGTGCGCACCGTAACCTGCAGCTTTCGCAGTTCAGTAGATACGCTGGCTGCCGTGGCTTGACTGAGAGGGATTGAGGAAGACTGGGCGGTCGTCCAGGAGCGGAAAGGGCCGCGGTCGTCTTCGCCGCCATACGGAAGCAGGGACGTGTAGAGACGCACGCCGTGTCCGTTCGATGCGGCATGCAGCGCGATGTAGACGGCGGCCCGAGTAGTGTTGGCGAAGTAGGCGCGGTCATCCAGGGAGAGGTTAGCGTCGGAGTCGCGCAGGACCAGAGTGGTGATCCCGCGACTTTCGAGTTCCTGGCGCAGCCGGCGGGCGAACGCGACGGTAACGTCTTTTTCGGCGAGCGTATTGCTGAGGGCTTCGCCGCGATCCCCACCTCCATGGCTGGCGTCGATAATCGCGAAATAACGGCGCGGAACAGAACTGGCCGGAACAGGGCTGGGAGGCGTTGCCGGCGGGGGCGATTGGGCTGCTATCGGACTGCTTGGCGCAGCAGTGGGAGTGGGCGAACTGGGTGGGGTTGCTGAGGCGGGTGCAGTAACCGCGGGCTGCGTTTTCGCGGGCGCGAGAGTGATGGTGCGGCCGTCCGTGCTGAATGTGGCGAGAAGAGGGATGTTGGTGGTCACGTTGATCTCAGCCGCGCCGTTGTTCTCGGAATAATCGGCTGACGGAATGCTCTTGCTGTTGAAGGTGAGCATGGGCGAGGCAGGTGCTGTCAGGGGCTCACGGCGGAAGGTGAGGCGCAGATTTCCAGGTTCGCTGGCAACGGAAGGGTTGACGGGCGCGGTGAAATGAAAGACCAGGTGCGAGGGATCGGAGGGAGAGACCGACGCGGTGAAGTGGGTAGCGATGTTGCCAATGAAAAGACGGTTCGATTCTTCGTGCAGGGTTGCCGGACCTCCGAGAAAGCGCGGCAACAGGGAATTGAGTGCGGCGAGGGGGACGAGACCGCGGCCGTTTTCCATGAGAAATTTTCCCGAGAGATCGGCGTCGCGTCCCTGGACGCGGGCGTGGCTGTTGCCGATGACGAACTCGCCGAGAATGTTGTTGTAGTGCAGGCGCCAGCGGGGCGGGTCGGATTTTGCGCTGACCGTGCCCAGGGGATCGAGCAATTCAAGCAGGCCGACGTAGTCTTGAGCCTGGCGCTGCACGATCGGCAAGGAATAATTGGCGGCGGTGGAGAAAATGGCGAGATGCTTTTCGGGAGCGGCGACGGAAACCAGCAGGACGGCGAGAAACAGAAGAATCCCGATAGAAGTGCGGACGAGCAACCTGCCCCGGCCAAACTCAGTCGCGGTTCCGCCTATCGGATTCCTCTTAAGTCGATTTCTCCTAATCCGATTCCTCCTAATCCAGGGCATAGATGGTTAATCCGCTGAGTAGCTTGGGGTAGAAGTCAGTCGATTTTTGAGGCATGACTTCGCCGGCAAAGGCGATGTCGCGGACCTGCGACATGCGGCAGGGGTTCATCAAGAAAGCGATGTTCGCGTGGGTTCCAGGTCGTTGCACTTGCGACAAAGCTTCAGAAGCGTCGCGGACATAAGAAAGATTTCGCTGGTCATGGATGGATTCTTCCGACAGGTTCAAAACTTTTTCCAGTAAACACTTGTGCAGTTGCACCACATCGAGGGTCTGTTGACGGACGGACACGCCAGCGAAGGCCGAGGCTGCCGCGCTGGGATTGGGATGGTGCAAAAGGAACGCACGGTTGGCGGTGACGGCGAGAATGGAAGTTCCAGCGCGACCTGACTCGCGGAGAATGGCGGTGGCGCGAGGGCCGTCCAGAGAAGGATCGACGTCTTCTACGTCGAAAAAAGCCCGGGCCGCATTGCGGAAATTCTCTTCGGAGAAGGAAGCCAGACCACGAACTACGCGGTGGGTTGGCAAGATGAGCAGTGCGGTACTGTTCATGTTGACGAAGGTCATCATGACCAACTCGTAGGGCGCTATGGCGGGCTGTGCGGTCGCGGCCGAATCGGCGGCGCGCCGTTCGTTGCGGTAGGTTAAGGCGGTTTCGTAGCGATGATGACCATCGGCGATGACCAGCTTCTTGTCGCTCATCGCGCCTTGCACGGAGTGGATCACACGCGGATCGGTGACTTGCCACACGCGGTGAAGAACATCATATTCGTCCTTAACCGAAATCGTCGGCTCGGGAGGAGTCGCGAGCAGCGACTCAATTTCGCCGCGGTCTTCATAAAGCATGAAAAGCTGTCCGAAGTGGGCGCGAGTTGCCCGGAGCAGATCAAGGCGGTCGGCTTTAGGCTTGGCCAGGGTTTGTTCGTGGCGGTAGACAACGCCGGCGGAGTAATCCTCGATGCGGCCGAGGGCGATGAAGCCGCGACGTTCCAACTCCGTGGATGAGCCGGGAAGCATGAAGCGCTGTGAATAAACGTAGAGCGAGGGCTCCGCATCCTGGCGCAGGACGCCCTGCTTGCGCCAATCGCGAAAATAAGCCGAGGCGCGGGAGTAGACATTATCGGCAGGGTTGTCGGTCTCTTCGCGGCGTCCCAGGATGATGCGGACCAGGTTATACGGGCTGGCCGCGTAGTAGCGATCCTGCAGGGCGGGAGTGATTTTGTCGTAAGGTTGAGTCACCACCTGAGCAGGAGAAACCTTTTGAGTATCGTAACGGAACGCGCGAAAGGGATGGATGTCTGCCATGAGGACCTTTGATTGTAACAACATGGCCTGACGTCGTCGTTCAGCGCTCCCAGGGCTGAAATGTTTTGTGTGGGAATGGGCCGCCCATTTACGGATTGTTGCAACATTTGACAAAGAAACAGCATCCAGTTCGATCAAGCTGTGATACTATCGCGGCCAATCGAGGTGTTTATGGCCCTCCTGGATGGGCGCCGGTCAACTCGCCCCAAGGCCCTAGGTTGGCAACTCGTTCGGCAGTCCTCCCCGGTTCAACCCTGGAACCCAACAGCGGTGCAATTACGCAAAATCATGCCTGCCCTCGGGACGGTGCTTCTAGCACTGTGTGCGGGGTTCAGTTTCCCGGAAGGTGCTCTGGGGCAGACCAACGTAAATGATGTGCACATCGCGCCGCGCGAAGTGGAGAAACCGCCGACGGAAGAAGTTGCGAAGCAGACGATCGCCCCGACGCTGGATACGCGCGTACGTCCGTTGAAGGTTGCGGTGGATCTGGTCCTGGTGCCGGTAACGATTACCGATCCCTTGAACCGGCTGGTGACCGGACTGGACAGGGAGAATTTCCAACTGTTTGAAGGCAGTTCGAAGGAGGAGATCAAGTCGTTCTCCAGTGAGGATGCGCCGGTTTCTCTGGGAGTGATCTTCGATTCCAGCGGAAGCATGAGCAGCAAGATGGATCGGGCCAAGGACGCGGTGGTGGAATTTTTCAAGACCGCCAACCCGCAGGATGAATTTTTCATGATCACCTTCTCGGACTCGCCCGAGGTGGTGAACGATTTCACCAGTTCGGTGGATGAGATTCAGGGCAAGCTGGTATTTACCGTGCCTCGAAAGCGAACGGCCCTGCTGGATGCCATCTACATGGGCGTGAGCAAGATGAGGCAGGCCAAATATCCAAAGAAGGCGCTGCTGATCATTTCCGACGGTGGCGACAATCACAGCCGCTATACCGAGGGGGAAATCAAAGCTCTGGTAAAGGAAGCGGATGTAATGGTCTATGCCATCGGCATTTACGACCATTATTTTCCTACTGAAGAGGAGCGTCTGGGACCGGCGCTGCTGGGCGAGATCGCGGAATTGACCGGTGGGCGGGCGTTTACGGTGGAGAATCCGAACGACCTGGCCGATGTGGCGACCAAGATCGGAGTCGAATTGCGCAACCAATACGTGTTGGGATATCGTCCCAGCAGAGTGGTGCGAGACGGCAAATGGCGTAAGATCAAAGTGAAATTACTGCCGCCGAAAGGACTGCCGCCACTCCGAGTGTATGCCAGGACCGGATATTACGCGCCCCAGGAATAAGCAAGCTGCCAGATTCTGTCTTCTAAAGTGCGCGCTGTGGGCTGGGACTGCGGTCGCAGCGCTGGCGCAGCCTTTTGCCGGCGATGCGCAGCAGGCTCCGTCGTCGCCGCCATCTCAATCCAGCCCTGCTTCCCAACCTCCCGCAACCGCCACCCAGCAACAACCTCCTGATGACAACGGAACTTACGTTCTTCGCAGGGACGTGGATGAAGTTCTGCTGCACGCCACCGTGGTTGACGACAAGCAGCATATCGTCACCAACCTGGACAAGAGCGCGTTCACGGTATCCGAGGACGGCAAACCGCAGACCATAGTTTCCTTTCATCACGAAGATATTCCCGTGGCGATGGGAATTGTGATCGATAATTCCGGCTCGATGCGGGAGAAGCGCGCCAAGGTAAACCAGGCGGCGCTGAACCTGGTTCGGTCGAGCAATCCGCAGGACGAGATTTTCGTCGTGAACTTCAATGATGAGTATTATCTCGATCAGGATTTCACCAATGATCTGCTGAAGTTGAAAGAAGCGCTGGAAAAAATTGATACCAAGGGAGGGACTGCCCTGTACGAAGCTGCGGTGGCGTCCGCCGAGCACCTGAAGAGAGACGCCCGCCTGGAACGGAAAGTGTTGTTCATAGTGACAGACGGAGAAGACAATGCCAGCCGCGAAACTCTGGAGCAGGCAGTGAAGCAATTGCAGGCGGAAAACGGGCCGTCAGTGTATGCGATCGGGATACTAGGGGATGAAGAGCATCCCAAGCGGGCGAAGCGGGCGCTGGAGATCATTGCGCAGCGCACCGGTGGGCTGGCTTTTTTCCCAAAGACGCTGGATGAAGTGGATGAGATCAGCCGGCAAGTGGCGCACGACATTCGCAATCAGTACACCATTGGGTATAAGCCAACCAATCCCAGATCCAGCGGGGGCTTTCGACAGATCCGCGTGGAGGCGAAGGTGAAGGGGCACGGCAAGATGGTGGTGCGGACTAAGAGCGGGTATTATGCGGGAACGCAGGGGGCCGCTGCGGATACAAAGTAGAGTTTGACCACCTTTCGTTCCATTGACGATTCCATCCCCGCCCCTTACCCTGTAACGTGCACCTGAAAAGCTCTGAAGTCTCCCATCTGGGAGTTGCCGACGACATCACCGATCTGGTCGGCGGGACTCCCATGCTTCGCCTGAAACGGCTGGTTCCGGCCGGATCGGCCGACATTTTCGCCAAACTTGAATACCTGAATCCGGGGGGCAGCGTGAAAGACCGCGCTGCCATTGGGATTATTCGGCGCGCCGAGCAGGACGGAAACCTTGCGCCCGGCGGCACGATTGTCGAGGCCACGGCTGGGAATACTGGCATTGGCCTGGCGTTGATTGGGGTGAATCGCGGATACAAGGTGAAACTGTTTGTCCCGGAAAATTTCTCGCAGGAAAAAGTGATCATCATGCGGGCTCTGGGCGCGGAGGTCGAGCGCACGCCGGATACAGAGGGGATGCAGGGGGCGATCCGGCGGGCAAAAGAGCTGGTGGCCACCGTTCGGGGTGCGTTCATGGCGGGGCAGTTCGAGAATCCGGCGAATCCTGACTACCACTACGAAACCACCGCGGTGGAAATGTTTGAGCAGATGGGTGGGAAAATCGATGCGGTCGTCCTGGGCTGCGGCACTTGCGGAACATTTACCGGAGTGGCGCGATATATGAAAGAGCATGTACCGGGCGTGCTGGCAGTTGCGGTGACCACGCAAGGTTCGGTGCTTGGCGGCGGAGCTGCGGGCCCACATAAAGTGGAAGGGATCGGGAACAACTTTATCCCAGAGACGTTTGACCCCTCCGTATGCGATGAAGTGATTGCGGTGACGGACGATAACGCATTCGAGACGGTGAAGCGCCTGGCCGCGCAGGAAGGCGCACTGGCGGGATCGAGTGGAGGTGCCGTGGTGTTTGCGGCGCTGGAAGTGGCGCGCCGGCTGCGCGCTGGAAAAAGAGTGGCAACGATTATTCCGGATTCGGCGGAACGATATTTATCAAAGAAGATCTTTGAGGGCGGGGTTTAGACAGCGCAATGAAAAAAAATAAGCAACCAGGTTTTGCAACCCGCGCCATTCACGATGGACAGGAGCCGGACCCGCTGACGGGCGCAGTGAATGTGCCTATCTACCTTACATCGACGTATGTGCAGCAGGGGATTGGCGAAAACAAGGGGTATGAATATTCGCGAGTTTCGAATCCGACGCGCACGCGGCTCGAAGAAAATCTTGCTTCTCTGGAAGGCGGAGTAGCGGCGCCGGTTTTTGCCAGCGGCATGGCGGCCATTAACGCCGTGGCCATGATGTTAAAGTCGGGCGACCACGTGGTGTGCGGGAATGATTTGTATGGCGGGACTCCGCGGCTGTTTAACCAGGTACTGACTGGCTTCGGACTGGAATTTTCTTACGTGGATACCTCCGACGCGGAAAATGTGGAGCGCGCGATCCGCAAGAATACGCGGATGGTTTACGTGGAGACGCCGACCAATCCACTGATGCGGCTGAGTGATCTGGCGGAGATCAGCCGGATCTGCCGTCGCAAGAAAGCTGAGTTGGTGGTGGACAACACGTTCATGTCCCCTTACTTTCAGCAGCCGCTGGCGTTGGGCGCCGATCTGGTGGTGCACTCGACCACCAAGTTCCTTAACGGTCACAGTGATGGGCTGGGTGGCGTGGTGGTCTGCACCAAGCCGGAGCAGGCAGAAAAGCTGGCCTTTCTGCAGAAGGCCGCGGGGGCGATATTGTCTCCATTTGAATGCTGGCTATTGCTGCGCGGTGTGAAGACGTTGGCCGCGCGAATGGAGATTCACGACAGCAATGGGCGAGTGGTAGCGGAATTCCTGGCGAAGCACCGTAAAGTTGAGAAGGTTTTTTATCCCGGACTGCCCGATCATCCTCAGCATGAGTTGGCGAAGCGGCAGATGAGCGGGTTCGGGTCGATGATTACGTTCGAGACAGGCTCGCTAAAAAATGCCAACAAGATGCTGAAGAAACTGCGAGTGTGCTCGCTGGCGGAATCGCTAGGGGGAGTCGAGACGCTGATTTCGCATCCGGCGACCATGACACATGCCGCGTTGGGAGAGAAGGGACGCAAGGCGATCGGTATCACCGATGGCATGGTGCGCATCTCGGTAGGAATTGAAGATCTGCAGGATATTCTTGAGGACCTGGAATCGGGGCTGGCAGCGATCTAGAATCGCAACCCTCGTGTTGACAACTACTCTCCTGCGGAGACCGACTCTGCGATCCATTGTAAATAGTTCGGTGACCCATCTTCAATCGCCAGGCAAATGCATTCCGGGAGTTCGTACGAGTGGAGATCCGCGATCGCCTGGCACACCTCGCCAAAGACACCAGCGGTTGTCTTAACCACTAAGAGCCACTCGCGAGCTTCCTCCACTTTATCTTTCCAGCGGTAAACCGAGGTGACATGCGGCACGATATTGACGCAAGCTGCAAAGCCGCGTTCCACCAGATGGCGAGCAATTTTGGCGGCCTCTTCCTCCGAGCCGGCGGTGGTTAGGACGATTCGTTTGTCGGTCATAGAAAATCAGCCTTCAGATAGCCGGCAGTCCTGTGCTGAACTGCGTCATCTGAAAGCGTAGCAGTTAGGCCGGAGAACGAAAAGATGGGTTTGCAGATCAAGTTCGGTGGCTGATCAACTCAAGGCGCTATGTAACCAAGTTGGTTCGTGGTAACCGCAATGGGAGAACTTCCGCTTGACGCCGGAGGTCAAGGAGAAGTCCACTGGGAAGATAAGCAGGCTGCCAAGCAATGGATTTTCGACTAAGGGACATTTCAAGAGTTCGACGTTTTCCCGGTCCGCGAGCCCTGCGCGCGATGGCGGAGAAGGCACCCCAAGCGCAAGCGCTGGCCGCATCATGGATCGACAATGTGCGTCCGCTCGCGACGCAACTGTATGCTCTGCGGCGTCGCATTGCGACGATCACGGTTGCGGTGCTAACAGGTTTGCTGTTCGTGCACGTAATGTTCGGCGCGAATGGCATGGTTGTGTACAAGCAGAAGCGGGCGGAGTATGAATCGCTGCAAAGAAAGATTGTGCAGGAACAGAAGGAAAATGAAATCTACGCCAGGCAGATTCGTGGATTGAAAACCGACGAGAAAGCTATCGAGAAAGAAGCGCGCGAACAGTTGCGTTACGCACGGCCCGGCGAATACGTGTATGTCCCGCCTGCGCCAGCGAATCCGCCGCCAGCCAATCATTCGGCTAGGAAGTGAAGCGGCGTCGGTTCTGCCTCCCGCCTGATTAGAACTGACATCTGCGTGACATCGAAGGGTTTTCTCTGTGGTATAGTTCGGGACGTTAATCGAGCGACCGGTGGGCGTGATTGGATGCCGGATGTCTGATTAAGGGCCTGCCATGACCCGCGGCACGCGCCGCGATCGGAAAATCAAAAGGAGAAAAACCGGCCATGAGAAAAGTGATAGTGCTCTGTCTCGCAATCTGTTTCGTGTTCGCCCTGACGGCGTTGGCATTTGACGACATGGGGAAGAGCACAACCGTCAACGGGTGGGTAAGTGACAGTAAGTGTGGCGCAAAGGGCGCAAACGCTGGGGCTGAGGCATGCACGAAAAAATGCTTGGCCGCGGGCGAGAAGATGGTCATCGTGACCGACAAGGATCAAAAGGTTTTGATGGTGGACAATCCCGAGGCGCTGAAAGGCCACGAGGGACACCACATTGCCGCGACCGGACACATGGGCAAGGACTCGATTCACGTGGACAGCGCGAAGATGCTCTGAAGGCACTTTGGCAGTGATTGAGGGCGGCTGCGGCCGCCCTTTTATTTTGTTACCACACCTTCGAGCGGCGAACTCGCTGTGGCGTAGAGTTTTTTTGGCATGCGGCCTGCGAGATAAGCCTCGCGTCCCGCTAGAACTCCATGGCGCATGGCTTCGGCCATGAGCACAGGATCTTGCGCGTTGGCGATGCCCGTGTTCATGAGAACGGCATCGGCACCAAGCTCCATGGCAATGGCCGCGTCTGATGCGGTGCCGACGCCAGCGTCCACAATCAGCGGAACCCCTGTGATCATTTCTCGCAGGATGCGAATGTGGGCCTGGTTCTGAATGCCCATGCCGCTGCCGATGGGCGCTCCGAGGGGCATTACAGCGGCAGCTCCGGCGTCGATCAGACGTTTTGCGAAAACGATGTCATCGGAAGTGTAGGGAAGAACGGTGAAACCTTCGCTGACTAGAACGCGTGTGGCTTCAAGCGTGGCTTGCACATCCGGGTAGAGTGTGGCCTGGTCGCCAATCACTTCGAGTTTCACCCAGTCGGAGAGGCCGACCTCGCGCCCCAGCCGCGCCGCGCGAATGGCTTCATCGGCGGTGTAGCAGCCGGCGGTGTTGGGCAGGAGAAAATACTTTTTGGGGTCGATGTAGTCGAGCAGAGATTCTTTGTTGCGGTCAAGGTTCACGCGGCGCACGGCGACGGTGACCATGTCGGCTCCGCTGGCTTCGAGCGAGCGCGCCGTTTCCTGGAAGGACTTGTATTTTCCCGTGCCGACGATCAGGCGGGAGCGGAAGGAGCGTCCAGCGATAATGAGTGGGTCGGTCATGACTCTTCATTGTAAACCGAGGGAGGCTGATATCGAGCTACGCTCGATGGACAGCCGAGGGCGGCTGTCCCCACACGATTTCTGGCCGGTCCTATGGGGCCGTTGTGGCTTCGGCCTGGGCGTAGAGTTCGTCGATCTGGCGGCGGTAGCGGTCTTCGATTACGCGGCGGCGGAGTTTCATGGTGGGGGTGAGGGCGCCGTTGTCGGCGGTAAATTCGTCCGCTACCAGCAATACGCGCTTCAGCTTTTCGAAGCGGGCTAGATTCTGGTTTACATTTTCCACGATTCCGTCATAGAGCGCCTGCACCTTCGGATGGGAGACGAGTTCAGAGCGTGAAGTAAACGCGACGTCGTTGCTCTTCGCCCACTCTTCGAGCAGCGCAAAGTTGGGGGAAACAATGGCACAGGCGAACTTGTGCTTATCGCCGATGATAGCGGCAGTGCCGACGAGCGGGTTCAGTTTGAGTGAGTTCTCGATGGGCTGAGGGGCGATGAACTTTCCGCCTGAAGTTTTGATGAGTTCTTTCTTGCGGTCGGTGACGGAGAGATATCCATCGGCATCGATGTGGCCAATGTCGCCGGTCTTGAACCAACCGTCCTGAAAGGCGTTCTCAGTTTCTTCGGGCCGGTTCCAGTATCCCTTAAAGACGGACGGACCGCGCACCAGAATTTCGCCATCGTCGGCGATGCGAACCTCAAGATTAGGAAGTATTTTCCCAACCGTGCCGATGCGGTGATTTACCGGCGTATTGACCGCGATTACCGGCGAGGTTTCAGTCAAGCCGTAGCCTTCATGAATGCGAATGCCGACCGTGGCGTACCACTCCGCCAGTTCGCGGCCCAGAGGGGCGCCGCCGGAGATGAAGGTTTCGACGTTGCCGCCGACGCCCGCACGGATTTTCGAGAAGACCATTTTGTTGGCGAGCTTCCAACTGGAAGAAGTAGGAGTCTCTCCGGCGAGAATCGCGGGCTTATTGGCGCGGCCGACGGAGAGCGCCCAGCGGTAAATTGCGCGCCTGGGAAATCTGCGGGCTGTCATCTCGGTCTTCGCGTAGATTTTTTCGTACACCCTGGGGACAGAAACGCACACTGTGGGGCGAACCTCCAGCAGGGTTGCGGGAAGATTTTCCATGAATGGGCAGTAAGCCAGAGTGACTCCGTGGTACAGCAGGGTGAAATCGACGTGACGCGCCGTGACGTGCGAAAGGGGAAGAAACGAAACGCTGGTCAGTCCGGGGTGCATGTCGAAGCCAAGCAATGAATAATTGATATTGGAAGCCATGTTGCCGTGGGTCAGCATCACGCCTTTCGAAATTCCGGTAGTGCCCGAAGTGTAGATGATGGTCGCGAGGTCGTCGGACTGAATTGATCGAGCGATGGATTCGGTCTGGGGATCAAGATCGCTGGCGCCCGGAGTCGTGAACTGATGCATGAGTTCGACATTCAGTGCCCCGCCGCTTGGGATTTGAATGCGATCCATGACCACGATTTTCTGAACTTGCGTCTGCGGGAGGATCGATTGCACTTTCTGCAGCTGATGTTCGCTGGAAAGGAAGATGACGCTGGCGCCGGAATCGCGCAACGTATACGCAGTTTGTTCAGGAGTCAGCGTGGCATAGACGGGGACGGTAACCGCGCCGAGCAGCAGAATAGCGAAGTCGGCGGTGGACCACTCGAGGCGATTCTCGCTGAGAATGGCAACGCGATCTCCTTTGCGAACACCCCATCTCTGCAGCACACGGACGGTTCCTGCGACGTTGTTTCGGAGATCGGAAGAAGAGATCGCCAGCCACTTTCCGCCCTCCCGATACAGCATAGCCCGGTCGAGATTGCGCCTGGTGGCGGCAAAGAAGACGTCATTCAGTGTGGAGAGGCTCATGGGGCGTGGCTTTGACCTGAAACTGAATTTACTGGTTTATGGTGACCCAGGGCAATGCGAAACGTGCAAGGGCAGGGTACTGATGGTCGTCCTGTACCGACAACGACACTGCCCTCGAAAATTACAATGTCTCCGCATCAGGTGGGCTATTATTTCGTCTAGGAGGATATTGATGGAAAGGAATTTAGCGAAGTTGTTACAGGCGTCGCTGCTGGCAAGCGCGATGGCCGTCTCGATGGTTGCTCCGGCTTGGGCACAAAGCACGGCGCCAGCGGGTGTTTCCATGCCCAAGGTTGGCGACACTGCGCCGGATTTCAAGCTCAACTATTTTGATGGCAATAATCTCAAGGAAGTTTCCCTGAGCCAGTACCGTGGCAAGAAAAACGTAGTTTTGGGATTTTTTATCTTCGCTTTCACCGGTGGTTGAACGGCGCAAATGAAAGCTCTCCAGCAGGATCTGAAACGGCTGGAAGCTACTGACACCCAGGTTCTGGGTGTGAGCGTGGATAGTGCCTTTTCCAACAAAGCCTTCGCCGATCAAATCGGGGTTACGTTCCCCCTGCTCAGCGATTGGGGCGGAGAAGTTACGCGGCGGTACGGAATTTATCTGGACAAATACAAGGCTGCGCGCAGGGTGAACTTTCTGATTGGAAAGGATGGGAAGATCCTGGAGGAACAGATCGATAAAGACGCGATCGATCCCACCAAGATTGTGGATACCTGCGAGCGGCCGAAGTTGAAGAACTGAGGAGCGCACTGATGCTTAGCCTCAGCGGCTAAAGCCGAATCGGGCGCTAATTGTTGCGGCGCGGCTTGAAGCCGCGCCCTTTCAAAGCGCCCGGACTCTGATTCTCAGGCAGCCGGCAGTTCGAAGGAGAATACCGATCCGCGGCCGAGCTGGCTGGTGACGCTAACCACTCCGTTGTGGGCTTCGACGATAGCTTTGGCAATCGCCAGGCCCATGCCCGTGCCCTGCACGCTGTACCGTTGATCGCGCCCGCGGTAGAACTTATCGAAGACCAGCGACTGTTCGAAATCGTCGATGCCGTGTCCGTGGTCGGTGACGCTGGTGACGACGCGGTCGCCTTTGCGTTCGGCAGTAATGGTAATGGGTGAGGTGGGCGGAGAGTATTTCGCGGCATTCTCCAACAACTGTTTGAGCACTTCGGCGATGCGGTCGGAATCCACACGCACCTTGGGCAGCGATTGATTGACACGCACGTCGAGCGGGTGCTGGCCGAGAAATGTTCTGGATTCTTCCACCGCTGATTCGATTACGGTCGCGATGTCGACGGGAGCTATGTGCAGTTCCACCTTGTGGGCATCGAGTTGAGCCATCTCCGTGGCTTCGCCGACCAGGCGGTCGAGCCGGTCGGTTTCTTCGTTGATGACGGTGAGTAATTCCTTCCGCTGGGCTTCGTCGAGGTTGTATTCCGAGAGCAGACCTGTGACCGCGGCCTTGATGCCGGTGAGCGGCGTGCGCAGTTCGTGGGTCACGGAGTCGAGAAGAACGGCGCGCAGGTTTTCGCTCTGGTGCGCGGCTTCGGTCTGGGAAAGTTTTTCGATGGCGCCAGCGCGCTCAATGGCGATGCCGATCATGCTGCCCAGGGCTTCCAGGGTGGCGCGCGAGAGAGTGGGGCCGGCGATGCCGACCGCGCCGCTAGTGCGCGTTCCGAGATGCAGAGGAGTCAGGGAAATTCCGCGCTGGTGATCGATGACCGGCTCGCCGCGGGAGCTGACCATTTGCAGATCCTGTAGAGCAAGCCGGGTGGCGTTGGGATCGGTACGGTAGACCTGTTGAGAACTGAGTAAATAAATGGCGGCGGCTTTGGCGCCGAATCCATCACAGACGTAAGCAGGAATCGCATTCAATAGTTCGGCGACATTGTCGGTGGCCAGCAGTCGCTGGCTGAAGGCATACAAGCGCTCGACGTCGCGGCGTCGTTGAACCGCGTCGGCGGTTTGCCGGCGGGCGCGATCGGCCAACTGGCTGGCGATGGCCGCGGTCACGAGGAAGGCGAAGAGCGCCACCCAGTTTTGCGGGTCGGCAACAGTGAAGGTTCCAACGGGAGGCAGAAAATAATAATTGAAAGCGAGCGTGGCCAGTATGGCGAGGAACACTGAGAAGCGAAATCCCCAATAAGCTGCGACCCAGAGCACCATCAGCAGGAACGTCAAGGCGACGGTCGTGGGGTTTACGTGGATGATGCGCCGATAAACCTGGACCACGAATTCGGTCGCCACCAGGCACGTGGTGTAACGCAACACTTGCTGCGGCCAGTACTTTTTCACGGGGAAGATTGTACGCGGAATTGATAACGATTCGACAATTCCTGCCTGAGCGTTGAAAATAGCGGCGATGGCAAAGACACCCGAAGAGTGGCTGGCGGAAGTGGATACGGCCAAGCGACCGGCGGTGTTCAAGCTGTTTCTGGGCTACGCTCCTGGCGTGGGAAAGACATATGCCATGCTGAGCGAGGGCGTGCGCCGAGCCAGCCGAGGCGAAGAAGTGGTGATTGGCGTGGTAGAGACGCACGGGCGCAAACCTATTGTGGAGCTCTCCTCGCGGCTGGAAACGGTTCCGCGGAAGAGGCTGGAATATAAATCGACCATCTTTGAAGAGATGGATGTCGACGCGATTCTTGAGCGCCGGCCCCATGTTGTGCTGGTAGATGAACTGGCCCACACCAATATTGAAGGCAGTAAACACGCCAAACGGTATGAAGACGTGTTTGAACTGCTGGACGCGGGGATCGATGTGCTTTCCACCCTGAACGTGCAGCACATCGAAAGCCTATCGCCGACCATCCGAGGTCTGACCGGAGTGCAAGTGCGGGAGACGGTGCCGGACTGGGTGATCCGGCGTGCCGGTGAAATTGTTATGGCCGACCTGACCCCGCAGGCGCTGCAGACGCGTATGAAGCGGGGAGATATTTATCCGCTGGAACGGGTGGAGCGGGCGCTGGCCAACTTCTTCCGCAATACAAATCTGGTTGCGCTGCGGGAACTCGCTTTGCGGCAGGTGACCCAAGCGGTTGACCGAACACTCTCAGAACTGAAAACTGAGGATGGCCAGCCGCTGCAGGTCCGCGAGCGCATCGCGGTGTGCATCAGTTCGAATCCGGCAGCACAGTATTTGATTGCGCGTGGAGCTCGCATGGCCCAGGCTCTGGATGGCGATCTATATGTGCTTTACGTAGATACGGGCGCGGATGAGAGCGACGAGAACCAGCGCACGCTGGCTGACAACGTGCGCTTTGCTGAAAGCGTAGGAGCGAAGGTAGTAAAGACAGAGGGAAAGATTGTCGCGGAAAAGGTTGCGGAGTTCGTGCGTGAGAATCACGTGACGCAGGTGGTTTTCGGACGGTCCGCGACGAAGGGATGGAAGAGGTATTTCTATCTTTCCGCGATTCACAAGTTTCTGCGTGATACGCCAGCGGTGGATGTGCACATTGTGACCCAGGAAATGCGGTGAGAGCGATTGGCGAGAGCGATTAGTGAGTGTGAGTGATGAGCGGAAGATGACAGACGCGCACCGGCGAATCCTGGTGGTCGATGACGAACCGCAGATCACGCGCGTTTTGCGCACTACGCTTTCGGCGCAGGGATATGACATTCGCGTCGCCAATGACGGAGAGATGGCGCTCGAACTAATGAAGAACTGGACGCCGCATGTGGTGGTCACGGACCTGGCCATGCCAAATCTCGATGGAGTGGAACTTTGCCGGAAGGTGCGGCAGATCTCGCAAGTGCCAATCATCGTGCTCTCAGTGCGGGGGCAGGACCGCGCGAAAGTGGAAGCCCTGGATGCTGGCGCCGATGATTACGTTACCAAACCGTTCAGCATGAACGAGCTGCTGGCGCGGATTCGGGCGCACCTCCGGCGCACTCCGGCGGCCGAGGAACAACCTAGCGCGATTACGGCCGGTGATTTTTCAATCGATCTGGATGCGCGTTCGGTCAAGGTGGCGGGGCGCGAGGTCCACCTCACGCCGAAAGAATTCGATCTGCTGGTTTACCTGGCGCGGCATCCGGGCAAAGTAGTGACGCACCGGACGCTGCTGGCTGCCGTCTGGGGACCAAACAGTATCGAACAGCCGGAGTACTTGCGCGTTTTTGTCGGGCAATTGCGTAAGAAGATTGAAGTTGATCCTTCCACGCCGAAGTATCTGTTGACCGAACCCTGGGTTGGGTACCGGTTCGAATCTGGCTCCTAAAGCCCTTCTCTGAGCGGCCTTCTGATTGCTTGTCTTTCGTCTTTACAAACATTTTATGCAACCCTTATTCGGATTTTCCGCAGATCAGTGTCCAATGACTTTAGGGAACGCAACAGGAAGCGTTCCTGACAGACGCGATTCAGAGAGATCAGATTCAGGGAGATCAAGGGTATGCGGATTCATGAAGTAGCGCCAGAACGGTTAGCTGAACTTTTCCATCACTACCACCAAGCACTCATGCCGGAGATTTCTGGTAAGGGCAGCGAAGGCCGAGGCGCCTGGAAGGAAGTTCCGCAAAAGGAAAAGAGCCGATTGGTAGCGGCGGCGCGGCTTGCTCTGCTGGAACTGGAAACTACGACGAACGAAAAAGCAGAGGCGCGCCAGTATTTTGCGCAGCCCGGCGAAGCCGAATGGGGTTGCTAGTCCGCCAATCGAGCGACAAAAACTGAAGGCTAAGGCTCGGACGATTCTTTGCCTTTATGAAATCTTTAGGAATTCCTTAAACGACATTTACGCCTGAAGCAGTTAACTAAAAGGTTCGCGTTGCGCGAAGCGCAATGGAGCGGAAGCATGTGGCTTGCAGTTACGTTCGCAGCTATCGCCTTCAGTGGGACGGTCTTCATGGTCTTCTTCCTGCTGGCATTGCTTCGGGAACGTGCGCCATCGGTTTGCTACTGGGTGTTTCCAGTGCACGGACGCGTTGAGAAAGGGCGACACCTTGAAGTTCTGGGCGGCATCTATGGCGATCAGGGTTGCCGCGAGACAGAAGGCGACTACCGCGACTGCCGCTTTGAATTAGTCGAATTATTGGAGAACGAGAATCATGCAAACGAAGGCGCTTCAGGTGTTATTGCTCTCGATGTTCGTCCTGCTTTTGACGGCTTGGGCTGGCGCTCAATCCACTCAGGGCGCGGCTATGTCTGCCGCGAACACAAGCGCTAGCTCGGCTGTGCCGACCGAACAGCAGGAAATGCGGGAAGAACTGAAAGCGCTGCGCGCCGAAGTGGAACGCCTGCGGACGGAAGTGGAGCAGCAGAAGAACACAGCACCGATCTCCGCGCGCAGCGAGCCGGTGCCAGCGACAACGGGCGTAGGGCCAAATGTTCCTTCCGCGACGGCGGCAAACGTTGCCGGTCCGCCCGTTGCGGCGGCCTCTGGACAGCCTGCCGCGGTTGCGGTAACCAGCACACCCGATGCTGCGCCCGGTAAGAAACCTAAGATCGACCCTTTTTCCGACTGGGACTGGACCTGGCTAAACGGCAACCCGCGCACGAAAGAGGCAGCTTTCGATTCGAAATTCTTCACCCCGGAAATCCGGGCCGATGTTTCTTACACGTACGATTTCAATAAACCGAAAGACAACTCAATGGGCGGGTCGAGCGAGATATTTCGCTCTAACGAAATCCAGTTGGAACAACTCGGCGTGGGCGGAGATTTCCACTTCGATAACGTTCGCGCGAGGTTAATGACCCAGTTCGGCATGTACTCTACCACGACGCCACGTAACGATCCCAGCCCAGGGAAGGGTCAGTGGGACTTGGCCGATGCGTACCGTTACGTCTCCGAAGCTTACGGCGGTTACCACATTAATGCGCTGAACGGGATCAACATCGATGCCGGAATCTTCATGTCATACATTGGCCTGTTCAGCTACTACAACTTCGACAACTGGGCCTATCAACCTTCCTATGTTTCTTCCAACACGCCCTGGTTCTTCAATGGCCTGAGAGTTCAGATTTTCCCCAACCCTCATTTGAAGATCGAGCCGTGGTTCATCAATGGATGGCAATCGTACGGGTCAGCCAACTCGCGGAAAGGGCTGGGAGGTCAGATCAAGTGGACGCCACGGCCGTGGGTGAACATTGTCTCCAACAATTACGGACTCGGCCATGACGACCTTTACATACCGAACCGAAGCCGCATTCATACCGACGACAGCATCGAGATCAAGTACTACGACCATCCCGAGAGGACCCTCGACAAGATGGCATTCACCTTCACCGGCGACCTGGGTTGTGAATTCGGCGGCGGAGTGAGTTGCCACAACACCGGTGGAAAGAATACTGCCACTCCTACGCCCAAGCAGAGCTTTATTGGATACATGCTTTACAACCGGACGTGGTTCAAGAAAGACCGGTACGGGGTGACGATCGGCGGCGGGCAGATTAACAATCCTGGACGCTATCTGGTTCTGATCCCGCCGATCAATGGAGAGACGGCGATAACGGCGGCGAGTAACTCGCCATACTTTACGGGAAATCCTGGCGATCCTTTTAAGGCCTGGGATACGTCGGCTACGTTCGACTACATGCCCAGCCAGTACATCACGTTTCGCTGGGAATACGATTATCGTCACGCCAGCGTGCCTTACTGGTCGGGCGCAGGTGGGATCACGCCGCCGCCGGGTACCAACAACGGATTTCCGCAAGACTATGCCTGCATCAGCGGAGCGACATCGGGACAAACCACTCTCAGCGCCGCGCAAACGGCCTGCGGCGGCGCCGGCAACGTGTGGTTCCCCGATCTGCGGCGGGACGAGCATTTCATCGACATGGCGATCCTGGTCAAGTTCTAGCGCCGGAAGGAATTGACTATGCAAGACGTGATTTTCCTTGGTGGGACGATCTTGTTCTTCATGATTTCGCTGGCCTACGTGGTTTTCTGCGAGCGAGTGCGCTGAGGCACCTATGACTGCTGAACCGATCATCATGCTGATCATTTGCGCGGGGTTGCTGGTGTATCTGGTGTACGCCATGTTGCGGCCGGAGAAATTCTGATGACGGCAAATGGATGGCTGCAAATCTTTTTTCTTCTGCTGGTGGTCTTGCTGATTACGAAGCCGCTGGGCGCGTTCATGGCACGCGTATTCGCCCGTGAACGCACGTGGGCGGATCCGGTGCTGCGGCCAGTCGAGCGCCTTCTCTACAGGCTTACAGGCGTGGACGAAGACCACGAGATGGACTGGAAAGAATATGCTTTGGCGCTGCTCGTGTTCAGCGCGGTTTCGATGATCCTGCTTTATCTGTTGCAGCGGATACAGCAGTGGGCGTGGCTTCCATGGAATCCGCAGAAGTTGCCGGGAGTTCCTCCGGCATTGGCGTTCAACACAGCGGCTTCGTTTACAACGAACACCAACTGGCAGAATTATGTGCCCGAGACCACCATGAGCTATCTGACGCAGATGGCCGGTCTGGCATATCACAACTGGGTTTCGGCGGCCGCTGGCATGGCCTTGGCAATCGCCTTCATTCGCGGCATCGCGCGCCGTGAGCAGAAGACCATCGGCAATTTCTGGGTGGACATGGTTCGCGGCACGCTCTGGATTCTGGCTCCGCTGTGCCTGGCGGGAGCGCTGGTGCTGGTGTCGCAGGGCGTGGTGCAGAACCTGAAGCCTTATGACACGGTGCAACTGCTCGATCCCTATCAGACGCCGCAACTTGGTTCCGACGGCAAACCGGTAAACGGGCCCGACGGTAAGCCCCTGATGCAGACGGTAAGTCAGCAGTTGATCGCGCAGGGGCCCACAGCTTCGCAAGAGATCATTAAAGAGCTGGGGACGAACGGCGGGGGCTTCTTCAACGCCAACAGTGCGCATCCCTTTGAAAATCCCACTCCGTTTACCAACTTCCTGGAGATGTTCTGCATTCTGGCGATTCCTTCCGCATTTACTTACACGTTGGGAAAGATGACTGGGTCTCCGCGACATGGATGGGCAGTGTGGGCGGCGATGGCTTTGCTGTTCCTCGCAGGCGTGAGCACCGCATATTGGGCGGAGGCGCGTGGGAACCCGTTAGTAACGGCTGCGGCGCAACATGGCTCGTCCCATTCTTCTTCGGTTCTGCCGTCCGTGGGCAACCTCGAAGGAAAAGAAGTACGGTTCGGCGTGGCGAACTCGGCGCTGTTCGCGACCGTAACAACCGACACTAGTTGTGGCGCCGTTAACTCCATGCATGACTCTTTCACTCCGTTGGGGGGAATGGTTCCGTTGATCAACCTCATGCTGAGTGAAGTGATCTTCGGCGGAGTGGGTGCGGGGATGTATGGAATGCTGGTCTTCGTCATTCTCTCCGTCTTTATTGCGGGTCTGATGGTGGGGCGTACTCCGGAATATCTGGGGAAAAAGATCGAAGCCTACGACGTGAAGATGGCGATGCTGGTGGTGCTGATCTTTCCGCTGGTGATCCTGGTATTCACGGCGGTTTCGGTCTTGTACAGCTTTGGCACTTCCGCCATGACGAATGCAGGGCCGCACGGATTCAGCGAGGTGCTCTATGCCTTCACCTCCGCCGTGGCCAACAACGGCTCGGCTTTCGCAGGATTTAGCGGAAACACGCCCTGGTACAACACGTCGCTGGGGATCGCCATGCTGTTGGGGCGCTTCATGATGATTTTGCCGATGCTGGCGATTGCCGGAAATTTGGCGGGGAAGAAACAGACTCCGGCAACTTTAGGCACGTTTCCGGTGACTGGGCCATTGTTTACCGTGCTGCTGATTGGCGTAGTGGTAATTGTGGGAGCGCTGACTTTTTTCCCGGCGCTGAGTTTGGGACCGATTCTTGAGCACCTGCTGATGGTGGCAGGGAAAACTTTCTAGTCAAGCGTTCTTAGGCAAATATGGCGAGCAAGAAATCAAAACGCAGCTTGTGGGACATGAAGATTGTGCGCCGCGCGGCGTGGGATTCAATAGTCAAACTGCATCCCGTAACCATGATGCGCAACCCTGTGATGTTCGTGGTGGAAGTGGGCAGCGTGGTGACCACGGTATTGCTTTTTCTGGAGCACGCACAGGAGAGCTTTGCCTTCAATCTGCAGATCACGCTGTGGCTATGGTTCACGGTGTTGTTTGCTAATTTCGCCGAGGCCATGGCGGAGGGCCGCGGCAAAGCTCAGGCCGATGCCTTGCGGCGTGCGAAAGCAGAGACCATGGCGAACCGCTTGCTTCCCGACGGAAAGACAGAGACGGTGCCGGGCTCTAAATTGCGTTTGGGAGACATGTGTCTGGTTGAGGCGGGCGAGTTTGTCCCCGGCGACGGTGAGATTGTGGAAGGCGTGGCATCAGTGGACGAGTCTGCAATCACCGGTGAATCCGCGCCCGTGATTCGCGAAGCAGGCGGCGACCGGTCGGCTGTGACTGGCGGAACGCGGGTGCTTTCGGACTGGGTGAAGGTGAAGATCACTTCCAATCCTGGAGAAACATTTCTGGATCGCATGATCGCGCTGGTGGAGGGCGCGGAGCGGCAGAAGACTCCGAACGAAATTGCGCTGAATATCCTTTTAGCTGGATTGACGATTGTATTTCTGCTGGCCGTGGTCACGCTGCAGCCCTTTGCCATTTATGCAGGCGCTCCGCAGACAGTGTTCGTGCTGGTGTCGTTGCTGGTGTGCCTGATTCCAACCACGATCGGCGGACTGCTTTCCGCCATTGGTATCGCGGGTATGGACCGTCTGGTGCAGCACAACGTGCTGGCGATGTCGGGACGCGCGGTGGAAGCTGCCGGCGATGTGAACACGTTGCTGCTCGATAAGACGGGAACGATCACGCTCGGCAACCGGCAGGCCACGGAGTTCGTTACGGCGCCGGGCGTGACGGAAGCGATGCTGGCGGATTCGGCGCAGCTGTCGTCCCTGGCGGATGAGACTCCTGAGGGCCGTTCGATTGTGGTGCTGGCGAAAGAGAAATACGGGCTGCGTGGACGCGAAATGAGTACGCACGATGCTCAGTTTATTCCATTCAGCGCGATGACTCGCATGTCGGGCGTGAATCTGGATGGCCGCGCGATTCGCAAAGGCGCGACAGATGCCGTTGCCAAGTATCTGGAGGAGCAGGGAAGTTCGCTGCCGGCGGAAGTGCGCGCCTCCGTGGAAGCGATTTCGCGTTCCGGAGGGACGCCGCTGGTGGTGGCGGAGAATGGCCGCGCTCTGGGAGTGATTCACCTCAAAGACATTGTGAAAGGCGGAATGCGGCAGCGTTTCGATCAGCTGCGTGCCATGGGAATCAAGACAGTGATGATTACCGGGGATAATCCGCTGACGGCGGCGGCGATTGCAACCGAGGCCGGCGTGGATGATTTTCTGGCGCAGGCTACACCGAAAGACAAGCTGGACCTGATCCGTCGCGAGCAGGGCCAGGGGAAATTGGTTGCGATGACGGGTGACGGCACCAATGATGCACCGGCGCTGGCGCAGGCGGATGTGGGGGTCGCCATGAACACGGGCACGCAGGCTGCGAAAGAAGCCGGCAACATGGTGGACCTGGATTCGAATCCGACCAAGCTGATTGAGATCGTGGAAATCGGCAAGCAGTTGTTGATGACGCGTGGCGCTCTAACCACTTTTTCAATCTCGAATGACGTTGCCAAGTATTTCGCCATCATTCCGGCGATGTTTGCCGGGACGTTTCCGGTGCTGCAGGCGCTGAATGTGATGCGGCTGGCGACGCCGCAGTCGGCCATCTTGTCGGCGGTGATTTTCAATGCGCTGATCATCGTGGCGCTGATTCCGCTGGCCCTACGCGGTGTGAAATATATTCCGCAGGGCGCGGCAGTCCTATTGCGCCGAAATTTACTGGTGTACGGCATGGGCGGAGTAATCGTGCCTTTCATCGGGATCAAGCTGATCGACTTGCTGATTGTGCGCGCGGGGCTGGCGTAGAGGCGACTATGAAGAAGAATCTGATTGTTGCTGTGCTCATGACGGTGGTCACTACCGTGCTGTTTGGTGTGGTCTTTCCTCTGGTGATTACGGGGCTGGCCCAGGTCTTGTTCCCCAAGCAGGCGAACGGACAACTGCTGACGCGGAACGGTGCCGTGGTAGGGTCGCGATTAATCGGCCAGTCGTTTTCATCGCCGGGATATTTCCACTCGCGTCCGTCAGTTGCGGGAACGGGGTATGACGCGGGCAATTCCGGCGGATCAAACCTAGGACCAACCAATCAATCTCTCGTGGCGCGGGTACAGGGAGATGCGGATCGCTTGCAGAAAGAGAAGCCCGCCGCTCCAATTCCCATGGATTTGCTGACAACCTCGGGCTCCGGCCTCGATCCTCACATCTCGCCCGAGGCGGCTGAATTTCAGGTGCCGCGCATCGCGAGTGAGCGCGGATTGAGCGAGGATATCGTGCGCGAAGCGATTCGCCAGCACACGGAGAATCGGCAGTTCGGATTTCTGGGCGAGGCACGGGTTAACGTTTTGGAATTGAATCTTACTTTGGATGAACTCTCGCCCAAGCCAGTAACCCACTGAAGTTACCGAAGAAACTAATGTGCACGCCTACCTCGCACGTCTCTGCCCGCTCCTGCCGCGAGCCACCCCAGCAGTAAGAAACTAAAGGTACCTATCGTGCTTCCACGGCTATGGATACGATCGAGGCAAAGCTTCGGAATCATCCATCGAGGAAAGCAATATGAAGAGGCATAAGCATTGCTGGGCTTGGGCGGTGATGTTGGCGGGTTTCGCATTTATGTTGCAAGTACCGCCTCGGGTAAGGGCGCAGGACACGCCAGCCGTCGACGGTTCGCAGGGTCCGCAAGATGCGCAGAATTCCGACGGGCAAGACCCTCCGAGCCGCATTGCGAGGTTGGATTACATGGAGGGAGCAGTCTCACTTCAGACTGGCGGCGAAAACGACTGGGTAACGGCAGTGCTCAATCGTCCCTTGGTGACGGGTGACAATCTTTGGGCGGATGAAGGTTCCCGGGCTGAAGTGCACCTTGGGTCAACCGCGCTCCGCCTCGGTCCTAAGACTGGTATTTCGTTGCTTGAGGTGAGTGACCACGCGGCCCAGATTCGGCTGGCGCAGGGGTCGTTGGTTGTGAAGGTGCGTCACGTGGACGGCGAAGATTCGTATGAAGTAGATACGCCGAACGTGGCGTTCACCGCCTTGCAGGCGGGGAATTATCGCATCGATGTCAATGCTGACGGCAATCGTACTGAAGTCACGGTGTGGCACGGACGCGCCGAGGTCACGGGCGGGGGTTTGACGTACACCGTCGTCGCCGGCCAATCCGCCACCTTCAACGGCAGCGACCATCTCGACTACGATCTCGGCGAGCTTCCCGCAAACGACGGATTCGATCGTTGGGCGCTCGATCGCGACCAGAATGAAGAGCGTTCTGAGTCAGCGAACTATGTTTCGCGCGAAATGACCGGCTACGAGGACCTTGACGCAAACGGCGACTGGAGCTATGTGGCGGGTTACGGCATGTGCTGGCGGCCGACACGCGTCG
>Ga0207011_1029_pt1 | contig 30096 bp, 17 predicted proteins | sample Alteio_BWMinCont_79_FD_153466 | JGI IMG/M metagenome (GOLD analysis project Ga0207011, IMG submission 153466) | Enriched cells from forest soil in Barre Woods Harvard Forest LTER site, Petersham, Massachusetts, United States -... | ecosystem: Environmental > Terrestrial > Soil > Temperate forest >...
GCGACCGAGCGGCACGTCACAAATCATCTGCGTCGAGCCGCCTTCGAGTTCGACCGTTTTGAGCTTGCCGTCGGCGAAGAATCCGAGGGAAGGGGAAAGTGGCGCCGTCGGTGCCAGGCAGTTCGCGAGCTTCTACCGAGTTCGTGAAACGAACCCAGAGTACAGTCTTGCCGTCAGCGGCGGTGGTGGCAAACGCAATGGATACGCCATCGGGGGAAAGCACTGGCGGGCCGGCCGCATCGCCCGTCAGGTTAAATGTGGTTTTCTCCGGAGGATCAATGACGGCGCGGATAGTGCGCGCAGGTTGAACCGGATGGTAGAAGAGCATGGCGGCAGCCGCACCCAGAACAATCGCGGCCACAAGGGCCGCAGCCCAACCAACCCGCTCACGGCCGCGAGATGGGGCGGCGGGCGCCAGTGGGGCAGTGCCCGGAGACGGCTTGTCAGCCGCAATCCACTGCAACTCCAGCTTGATGTCGTGTGCTGCAAGATAACGGTCGTCCGGATTTTTCTGCAGGCAGGTAGTGACCACGTGCTCAAAGGCAGGCGGCGTTTGCGGCTTGATGGCGTTTACTGGTTCCGGATCGCTCTCCAGAATTGAAGAGGCCAGCGAGATTTGACTCTTGCCATGAAACGGCCGCTTCCCTGCGACCATCTCGTAGAGCACGGCGCCGAAGGCGAAGATATCGCTGCGCGCATCGGCTTCCTTACCCTCGATCTGCTCCGGCGCCATGTATTGAATGGTTCCGATGATGCTTCCGGCAGTGGTGAGCGGACTCAACGGGCTTTGCCCGCTCATCGTGGCCACCGCAGTGAATGAGGGCGGCGCGGATCCTGATCCCGGGCCCGAAAGCTGCGCTCCCACGGGCTTCGCCAGCCCAAAATCCATCAGCTTCGCTCCCGCACCGGTGAGCATGATGTTCCCCGGCTTCAGGTCGCGATGCACAATGCCTTGCCGGTGGGCGACGGCCAGAGCCTCGGTAACAGCGATGCCGATCTTCAAGACTTCCGCCAACGGCAGTGCGCCTTTGCGCAACCTCTCGGCGAGAGTCTCGCCCTCCAGGAATTCCATCACCAGATAATCGGTGCCACTCTGCGAACCGATGTCATACAACTGGCAGATGTGGGGATGGTTCAGCGAAGAGATGGCGCGTCCCTCACGCTCCATGCGCTGCTTTAGTTCCGGGGAAGAAGAGAGATGAGAAGCAAGAATCTTGATGGCAACAGTGCGATCGAGACGGGTGTCGAGGGCGCGGTAGACTTCTCCCATGCCACCCGCACCCAACGGAGATTTAATTTCGTACGGACCGAGCTTCGTGCCAGAGGTAAGGGCCATTCGTGTGGGGCAATTATAGCCTCCCGGCAAGAAACGAGTGTCGAAGTCTGACGCATGTCAGCGGCGGGGGAATGAATGTCCGCCTTAAGGTTTAACTGGCTGGGACCGGGGATGAATCTGTTTTGTCTGGGTCCACAGATGGCTGGGCAAGTCTTTTCATCGGTCTCCAAGCCATGTCACCTCGCAGGTATTGCCAGAGCCCTTGCAATCGCCAGATCATATGCATCTGGCGATAAGGAAAGTGTTCGAGGAAACAGTAGCTCACCAGACGGGCGACATCTTGCCAGTCGTTATATCGTTTGTAGGTCAATTCTTCCTGCAGTACGGAACCGATGGAGATCACGGTCGCAAACCCGTACCCGAAGAGCACGAACTGTAAAAAAAACGTCCAGCTCAGAGCGCCGAAGGCGACTGCCAGCAAGACCGTTGCGAAGCCGGTAATCTCGATGACTGGGGCCAGCAATTCGAAAAGCCACAAATACGGAAGCGCTATGGATCCAATACGGCCGTAGCGCGGACGGAAGAGCATATCCCGGTTCGACCACAAAACATCCAACAGGCCTTTGTGCCAGCGCGCCCGCTGTCTGCCAAGGGAACGCAGATCGGATGGCACTTCGGTCCAGCACACGGGGTCCGGAACAAATTCGATGCGATAGTCCGCTCCCTTTTCCAGCAAGTTTCGGTGTAACCGCGCTACGAGATCAAAATCTTCGCCGATGGCGGAAGCTCGAAAGCCTCCTACAGCACGCACCAAATCGGTTCGAAACATTCCGAAGGCTCCGGAAACAATCATCAACATGTTGCCTCGGGCCCACGATTCCCTCCCAATTAAGAAAGCGCGCAGGTATTCAACCACCTGAATAACTTCAATGCTCTTCCTGGCCAGCCGTACGCGGCGAATCCGTCCGCCTTCAATTTCTGAACCGTTCAGCACCCGGATAATTCCCCCGGCTGCCACGACGCGGTCGGGGTCAGCGAGGATAGGCACCATAATGCGCAGGATGGCGTCACGTTCAAGCACGGAGTCCGCGTCGACGACGCAGGCATAGGGCGAAGTCGCCGCATTCAAACCTGCATTGATCGCATCCGCCTTGCTCCCGGCCGGCTCCTTATCCACCACAAGGAGGCGATCATTGGTATCGCTCCTGTACAACCCGCGGATTGGAGCGCTACTTACTTGCGGAACGTACACCGCTCGCACCAGGCGCAAGGAAAATTCCTTCTGCATTATCTGTAGCGTCTTATCCGTTGAGCCATCATTTATGACGATGACTTCGAGATCCGGGTAATCGAGATCAAGCAAGTTCCGTACTGCTGTGCAAATGAATTGTTCTTCGTTATGTGCGGGGACCAGCAAGGTGACGGGAGGCACCATGGGGGACTCTTTAATCCAGTCGAAGCGAACGCTTTCCAGGCGTCGAAGGTGTCCTGCGCTTGTCCTCAGCGCAATGATCAGCATCGTTAAGTAGGCAAAATTGGAAGCGAGATAATAATAGAAGAGGGTGTGATTCGCCCAGTCTAAGAAATGAATCATGATTGCGCCGCCGCCTTGGCTAGGACGCTTTCCTGGGGTGAGGACGGTTCGCTCGAGAGTCTCCCCGTCTCCAATACCTGAAGCAAAGTTTCGTGAGTCTGCGAGCTTCCGGGGGTGCCCTTGATCTCCGCAACCAGACTGGCCTGCAGGCCGGCGTTTTCCAGGGCCGCTAAGAAAGCATGTAAACCATATTGGTCTTGAAGGGCGACCACCTTTTCGAAGATGGGGAGCAACTCGTTTTTGAAGTCCACGAGTCCTTCTGCGGACCGCAAGCGCACCAATCGATTCGAATCTGTCAATCCACGCAACAAGAATGGCAGAGCCGTGCGGTGACAAAGTTCACCCAGACTTACGATGGCGCGCAGGCGCACGAACCACACCGTATCTTTCGCCAACTCACTCAACACTGTGACCGCCGCGCCAGGCTTTAGATACGAAAGCCCACGCGCCGCCGCAGCTCGCAGTTCAGGCAAATCGTCATCAGCAAACCGCAATAACTCGGTGCCGAGCGAAGGCGTGGCTACTTCGCCCAGCACGCGTCCCAACACTTCGCGGACAGTTGTGTTGGCATGGTGCAGATGCGGCAACAATACCTGTGGACATTCCGCGCAAGTCTGGATGAGCGCGCTTTGCAAGGGAAGCGCCGGCACGAGCAGCCCCGCGTCATCCACCCAATTCAGGATCTCCTTCGCGGCTTCCGGACAAGCCATCCGGCCGAGCCCGCGGAGCGCAGCGAGCCGGGTTTGCGGGTCGCGATCACGCAACCCTTCCGCCAGCGCGCGGATGCCTTCGGGTGCGCGCGTTCGAGCAAGTGCCACCAGTGCTTTATGTCGCCGCCATCCTTTATGGTGCCGCGCCTCCAGAATGCGTTTCTCGACCAGCCCGCTCGTCCGCATGAATTTGAGCAAGCGCGCTGATTCTTCCAGATTCGCCACCTCGTAGGCGTCCAGGACCATGGTCTCAATAAGCTCCCGCTCGGATGTTTTTGTGCGCCATGCCGCGTAGGGTATCGTTCCGGAAATTAATGCGTCCCATTGCTGACGGATTGCGAGCATGCGCGCGTCGCGATTCGCGAAGTACCACTTGCGGTAAGTTCGGCGCAGCAGAATAAAAGCCAATAGCAACACGTCTGCGGCGATCACGAAGATGATCGCTCTGAGCACAAAGGCTGCAGGACCTAGCTTGCGAAATGTGTCAAAAGCGGATCCCATAGGTAAATCCAAAGCTTTTTTCTGTCCGGTCGTCCGAACGCCTTTGATAAGCTGCGAAGCCGGTCACGTCCTGTCGTCCGGTGAGCTGCAGACGTAAACCCCCACCGTAGGTCTGGGAAGAGAATTGTCCGATCTGATCGACCTGCGCAAAATTCTCTGTCCCGACTGCAAAGAAAACATTTCCCGCCAGGCGGCGATCTTCCCAGCTTGTAATGGGAAATCCCAGTCGAGTCATACCCGAAGGACGCCACTCCGCGCCCGTGCCCGAAAACTGGCTCCGCGCTTCGACCATCCCCAGGGACCAAGTCCAATCGCGGGGCAGATAGAACAGCGCATTTTCATTCAAAGCCAGAATCCGCGCCGTACTGTACCAATACCAATGCTGCCCGTACACGATCTCCAATCCGCGCAAGAATTCGGTTCCATGGAGCTTGAATTCCTGGTCGTAGTTAAAGAACCCTTCATGCTTCGGAATAACGCCGTTGTCATGTGCCGCTGCCCCACCGAGCGTTAGGGCACCCCAGCCGGGTAACTTTCCCGTCACGCTGGCAACGACTTTTTCCGCATCCGTGCCGCCCCAGTGGTAACCCTCTGCGGCCACGCTAGTCTTCCAAAGCGGCGTCCACTTGGAGATAAGAGTTAGTCCTTCATACTGGTTGGCAGCAGCGAAGCTGAATAAGTCCGTGTCAACTCCCACCCGCAGTTCGTGTCTGGGTTCGCCGCGCAGAGAGACGAGGCCAGCGCGTCCTTCTACATTCGTGGGATCCAGATCAACTGCACGGTTAAATTCCAGCTTTGCTTCCTCCTGGGCTCCTAGTGCCCGCAATACGTTCGCCCGCGCCACTCGAAGATCGGCACGCTTCGGGTCGAGTTCCACGGCGCGGTCCAGGGCTTTCAAGGCTTCCTTGGCGCGTCCTTCGCGCGAATACACAGTCGCAAGGCCTAGCCAGTTGTCGGGATCATTTGGGACGGCAGTGAGAATTTCGTGATATTCAAGTTCTGCTTCCGGAAGCCTTCCAGACCACGTCAAAACCCGCGCCCGCCAGGCCCGTACATCCATGTCTCCTGGCGCACGAGCAACCTCACGATCCACAATTTCCATGGCGGCGGTCCAATCGTGAGCCTCCACGTATTTCCGAACGCTTTCTTGCCAGGGTGAAGCTAACTGCTGTCCCCAGGCCAGAAAACATAATAGCCAGAAACCTATGACTAACCTGACCACCATTGACACACCTATCCCCAAGCTATTTACGCCGTTCACACCCACTATTTAGGTGTTCACCAGGTTTGTAGATAGTGTGGACCTAAATCTGGAAGAAAGCACCACATTGGGCACCGCACGTGTTACATCGGTAACTCGACCTAAGTGGTATGCATCTGAACCGCAGACACCTGCAGCGGTGCGAGCGTCGTAACAATTGAGTGCGCAGGCAACTGCTGGATTTCGAGCGCTGATAAAGCAAGTAATTATTTCTCCCCCTCTCCAGAAGCCTCAGGGTGTTCGGATCCTCGACAGAGTGTCGAGAATTCATACAGTGCTTCCGATCACTCTAGAGTGAGATTGTTGATTCCACGCTGGTTGGCGTTGGTTAGTGAAATGTAATCTCTTTAAGTCAGTAGTCGGCGTCTCGCCGCTCCCGGGACCTCCGTTTTTACTGCGTACGACAATTCCTTTCTACAAGGAACCGTTGGTTATTCCCAGGACTGCAGATAACTAATCGATCACAACAACGAAGAGGGCAATGAGAATGTGGAAGCGAACTGTCAACAAGATGTTCTGTGTAGCTCTGCTTATGGTTACGGCGTCTGCAGCGCAGCAGACAACTGCGGTGCCATCGTCACAACCCGGAACCGCGTTGCAAGGTAGAATCGCCTCGGCATTCAGCAATCTTCCCTTAACGTTTGAGGCAAACCGGGGACAGACCAGCGCGAGCGCCAAATTCATAGCTCGTGGCAGCGGATACTCCACGTTCCTGACGACGGGTGGCTTGGTGCTTTCATTGCGCTCTTCAAAGACCGTGAGCCCCCAGGCGATCGAAAAAGGTTTCCCATCGGATTCTAGTCCGTCGTCGAGAAGCATTCTGGAATTCAACCTGATGGGTGCAACTCAGAATCCGATGATTGTGGGAGAAAACGAGCAGACCGGTCGCGTGAATTACTTCATTGGCAAAGATCCGAAGGGTTGGCACACAAACGTGCCGACCTATGCCAGGGTCCGTTACAAAAATGTCTACCCAGGCATTGACCTGGTTTATTACGGCAACCATAGGCAACTCGAATATGACTTCGAAGTTTCCGCAAGCGCCAACCCCAACCTTATCCAGTTCGAAATAAAAGGTGCCAATCAGATTCAGCTGGACCACAGTGGAAATCTTATTCTTACGATCAACGGTGGCGACCTTCATTTCGAGAGCCCCGTCGTTTATCAGCAATCGCAAGGGAAGCGTTTGCCGCTTCAAGGCGGATATGTCCTGAAAGATGCAACACACGTCGGCTTCAGCGTGGCGCATTTCGATCCCACCAAGCCCTTGGTTATCGACCCCGTATTGGTGTATTCGACCTACCTGGGCGGCAGAGGCGACGATGAGCCGCACGGAATCGCGATCGATAGCACAGGTTCCATTTACGTCGCAGGGGATACCGACTCACCGGATTTTCCAGGGACCTCCGTGAGTTCGCTTTATTTCGGCATGGCGCATGCCTTCGTGGCCAAACTCAATGCATCCGGGTCAAGCCTGGTCTATGCCGACTATCTCGGAGGAGACGCCGCAGATGCAGCCTCGGCATTGGTGTTGGATAGTGCAGATGAGGTGTATCTGACGGGAATTACGTCGTCCGATGATTTTCCCACCGTACTTCCTTATCAAGCCGCACTCCTCGGAACGAACAATGCATTCCTAAGTAAGATGTCAGCGGATGGGTCCACATTACTTTATTCAAGTTACCTGGGCGGAAACGGTTCTGATGAATCGACCAGCATTGCTCTTAACACCTCAGGAAATATCGTGGTGGGAGGACTGACCAGCTCGACAAATTTCCCCGTGGCTAACCCTTTCCAATCTTTTATGCTTCCGAATCAAGGAGAGGTGTATGGGAATTACGGCTTCCTGACAGAGTTCAGCAGCACTGGCGCGTCCCTCGCATATTCCACGTATTTTGGAGGGAGTTCGATGGTGGTGCAAACTTGCTGGAACGGTCCTTGCTGGTTTCCACCCTTTAGCATCATTACTGGGCTTGCATTGGATGCGGGTGGCAACGCCTACGTTGCGGGCTACACCAATACTTACGACTTTCCAGTTTCCACAGGTGCGTACAACACGACTAATACTATTGGAAATAATACGGCGGTTGGCTTCGTCAGTAAGTTTGATACTTCAGGAAGTCTCGCTTATTCCAGCTATCTGTATGGAAGCGGCGGCGCTCAAACTAACCTCGAGGCTATCACCGTGGATGCGTCCGGATCAGCCTACGTTGCCGGAACGACGACCAGCGACGGAACCTTCCCAATCACTTCTACGACTATCTGCGACCCCGGAGTTTATGGGTTGGGGTGCAGCTATACGTTTGTGACCAAGTTCGATCCGACGGGTTCCAGCTTACTGTATTCAACATTCCTGGGGCCAAATAATAATGCCGCACCGCAAGCGATTGCCCTTGACGCAGGCAACGACGCCTACATTTTGGGCATGACCTGGACCTGCGATTCGTTTGCGATGGTAAACGGTATTGAATCCTGTGAAGATGCAGGCTCCAGTGATCTGCTGCTTGTGGAGATCGATCCGACAGGCGGCACCGAATTATTTGCCACCTACCTGGGCGGCGCGCAGGATAGCGAATACCCGGCTGGTATTGCTCTGGATTCTGCAGGCAACATCTATGTAGGGGGGGAGACTTTTTCAGGCGACTTCCCGACGACTGAAGGTGCGTATCAAGACACGCTGAACGGGACCAGCAATGCTTTTGTGGTTAAGATTTCGCCCGAGCCGGCGCCAGGCGTTTCGGTTAGTCCATTCACCCTGCAGTTCGGCAGCCAGGATGTTGGGTCCACCAGCCCAACCCAGAGCGCGCTTCTGCGGAATACGGGCAGTTCTCCGCTACTGATTTCATCGCTCACTGCTCTCGGCGATTTTTCTCAAACCAATGACTGTGGAAGCACCGTGCCAGCTGCCGGCAGCTGCACCTTTACTGTTGCGTTTGACCCGACAACCGCTGGAGTTCGATCGGGATCGATTGTAATCGAGGACAATGCCGCTGGATCTCCGCATAGCATCGAATTGAGTGGCACTGCCCCAGGCCCTGTTGCCGCCCTGCCGGTTTCAAATCTTGCATTTTCGTCACAGTCGGTGGGAACTTCAAGCGCTGCACAGCCTGTGACCCTTACCAATGCCGGTAACTTACCCTTGAACATCGGGTTGGTGCAGATTACGGGAGACTTCTCGCAAATCAACAACTGTCCAGCCGCACTGGCTGCTAATTCCAGCTGTACGTTTAACGTCACATTCACCCCGACCAGTTCTGGTTCTCGTAGCGGCACTCTGAGCGTGAGTGACGATGCTCAAGGTCCACAGATTATGACTCTCACTGGCGTCGGCACCGATTTCACGTTCACCAGTTCCCAGAACAACACAACAGTGCAAGCGGGAGCCACTGCCAGCTATCAATTTACTGTGTCTTCCATGGGGAACCCGATGGACCGTCCCATCAAGTTAAGTTGCAGCGGTGCGCCGGCAGCGACCAGTTGCAGCGTATCGCCGAGCGCCGTGACTCCCAACGGCAGTACGACAGCAACTTTGACGATTTCTACGACGGCATCGATCGCGCAGTCTCTTCCAGTTCGACCGGTGCCAATTTATGTGGCCTGGATGCAGTTACAAGGGATTGGCCTGTTCGGGATGATCCTGGTGACCCGGAAGAGTCGCTCACGAAAAAGCCGTCCCATTTTCCTGCTCGTCCTCATGATTGGAGTCTTGCTGCTCCTCGCCGGGTGTGCGGGAAGTAGCCGTCCCGCATCGCCAGCACCAGCGCGAGCAGGGGCGACGCCCGGAACCTACACAATTACCGTTACTGGGACCTCGGGAACGTTGCAGCACTCGTTTCCGGTAACTCTTACCATCCAGTAAAAATACTTTGAGGATCTGTTAACGGGCGTCCGAGACCAAACAGGGAATTGTTTGGCTCAAGGCTCAACCAAAACTGGACAGCATCCGCTCCGAGCCGCGCTACTCCGACCTCTCGTGCGGGGTAGGACTTCCCCCCCGAGGAGTCGCCGGTTTTCGGTCTCAGACTTTCGCGTCCAAAGTTTGATTTTTCTGGGAACTGTGGACTGAGAACTGCCAAAATTCACCATTCTTTAATATCCGAGCAACATTCTCGAAACACTTCCGAAATACCATTCTCATCAGAACCTCGCGCGCAAGAAATTCTGGCTTAAGGTCAAGCCACGATAAGGGACGATGCACTCTCCCGTTGGATCTTACGAACCGCTCAGCGATGCGGGCCGTGCGGCAGTGTCTCGCTACCTCGTCTTCGTAGTCGAAGACGAAGAGGATATCGCGCGGCTCATTTCGCATAATTTGCAGGCGGCGGGTTTTGAGGTGCGAAGTTTTGTCAGCGGGGGCTCGGTTGTGCCGGAGGCAATGCGGGAGATGCCATCACTTTTTCTTCTCGACGTGATGCTCCCGGGAGCGGACGGCTTTGACCTCTGCCGCCAGATTCGTCAGACCCCTGCTCTTTCCCTAATACCGGTTATTTTCTTGACCGCCAAAACTGCCGAGGGCGACCGGGTGAAGGGACTCGAACTGGGTGGCGACGATTACATAACCAAGCCCTTCAGCCCTCGAGAACTGGTGGCGCGGGTTCGCAGCGTGCTCCGCGGCGTCCGTCAAGCGCCGGTCACACCAGAAGTGCTTCGTGTCGGCGATCTGGAAATTGACTCGTGTTCAATGACGGTGCAGGCTCAGGGGAAAGCGGTTCTTACCACCGTGCGCGAGTTTCGCTTGCTGGAATATCTGGCTATGCACCGCGGACGCGTACTCACGCGCGACCAATTGCTTGATGCGGTCTGGAAAGAAACTCCTTTCGTGACGCCGCGATCAATCGACGTTTACGTGCGGCGATTGCGGGAAAAAATAGAAATTGATCCTCGTCACCCGAGGTACCTGAAGACGCTGCGCGGGATTGGATATCGCTTCGAAGTGCCGAAATAAGAATTCAGGTCTCAGTTTCGGGTTTCCAGTTTCCCCTCCTTAGATGGCGTTCCTCTTTTCAGTTTCTGGCGAAGAAAAAAGTTGGTTCCTCGAGTACTGAGAACTGAGAACTGGCTTTTGATTTATCCTGTCCCAACGCGTCTGAAGCCGCCACCCTGATGACCAGACCCAAACCACTGTGGAAAGCGGACGATCAAAAAGCCCGCTTGTCCGAACTCACGGCGCAGTCGGAGGACTCCGCCAAGGATCACCCCTTGCGGCGAGATGTGCGTTCGCTCGGGGCGTTGCTGGGACGAGTACTGGTGGAGCAGGAGGGCCAGGAGTTGTTCGATACTGTCGAAGAGTTGCGGCGACTCATGATTCGGCATCGCGAACGGGTGTGGCATAGTCGCGGTGGCCGGGCTCGTGGTGAACTCATGGCCAGCGCCCAGGCGATTATTTCAAAAATGGATCTGGCTCGCGCGTATCAGGTCACCAAGGCGTTTGCGATCTATTTTGAATTGGCAAACCTGGCCGAGACCAACCACCGCAAACGGCGGCGCCGGGCCCGCCAGTTGGAGCGATTGCGGGCGCCATTGCCGGGATCGTTTCGCGGGACGCTGTCGCGTATGAAGGAGGCTGGAGCATCCGTCGATAAGGCGCTGGCAGCGCTTCGGCAGGTGATGGTGACTCCTGTATTCACGGCCCATCCCACGGAGGTGGCCCGCCAGACTGTGCTGCTGAAACGGCGCCGCATTGCCGAACAACTGGAACGACTGGATCGTCTTCCGCTCACCGTGGGCGAGGCTCTGCGATGCGAACAGATCATCCATGCTGAAATTACGTCGCTTTGGCAGACCGACGAAGTCCGACAAACCAAGCCCACCGTCGATGATGAGATTCGCATGGGAGTGCGCTATTTCCGGCTGGCGTTGTTTGAAACTTTGCGACGCATTCATGCGGAAATCGCGGAATCAGTTGGCGAGGTGTATGGTGCGGCTCTGGACCCAGCGGAGTTGCCGAATCTTTTGAATTTTGGGTCTTGGATTGGTGGCGATCGCGATGGTAATCCGTTAGTCAAACCTGAGTCCGTGAAGGATGCCCTCGACCTGGCGCGAACGGTGATTCTGAATCAAAACATCCGCGATGTGGAGTTTCTGAGCGATGGCTTGAGTTCGTCGGTGCAGCAGGTGGGCGCTTCCGCTGAGATTCTCGCACGTGTGGCACAGTACAAGGGGTCGCTGCCTAACGCCGCGATGCTGTGGGGGCCGGGCAACACCGTGGAGCTTTACCGGCGCTTTCTCTCCTACGTGATTTACCGTTTGCAGCGCAGCCGGGAGGGCGCGAAGGTTCAGGATTCATATAAGGACGCGGCCGAGTTTGAATCCGATCTGGTGATGCTGCGATCGAGCCTGATGTCCAATCGCGGGCAGCGGCTGGCGGAGTCGTTTGTTGATCCACTCTTACGGCAGCTTCGGACTTTTGGCTTTCATCTTCAGGTTCTCGACATTCGCCAGCATGCCCGCGTTCACGCGGAGGTTCTGCGCGAGATTGGCGAAAAGAAGATCGATGTGAACAAGATCGCTCCGGCAAACGCCGAGGTTAAAAGTCGGAAACTTCGAAAGACCGAATTAAGAAACACTGGGCCCGACCTAGCGGCAGGCGTGGCTTCACTCGAAGATGGTCAGGGTGCTTCTTCCCAGGCCCGGGATTTGATTGAAACCCTTCGCACCATCCAGCAGCTTAAGCAGACTTATCCGGCGCAATCCATCCGCCAATACATCATCAGCGGGGCGGAGACCGAGGACGATGTACTGAACGTGGTTCGCCTGGCGAAGGCCTGCGGAGTGAGCCTGGCGGGCTCCGGCGGCGACCCATTTGTGAGCGATCCATTTCTGAACGATCCACTTCTGGACGACCCAAAGCTGAACGAGCGAGGCTTGCACGATCCGGGGCTGATGCCGGTGCCGCTGTTTGAATCGATCGATTCTTTGCGCGCGGCGGGTGGCGTTATGCGGAGTCTGTGGCGGCGTTCCGAGTATCAACCGCTGCTCGATTCCTGGGGACGCTGGCAGGAAGTGATGCTGGGCTACTCCGATTCCAACAAGGATGGAGGAATGCTGACCAGCACCTGGGAGCTTTACAAAACACATCGGGACCTGCATCGCGCGGCCGAAGAATGCGGAGTAAAACTGCGGCTGTTCCACGGCCGCGGAGGCACGGTCGGGCGGGGCGGCGGCCCAACGCACGCTGCAATCCTGGCCCAGCCTGAAGGCTGCTTTTCCGGACGCATCCGAATCACAGAACAAGGAGAGGTTCTCAACTGGAAATACTCCGACGTGGTGCTGGCGGAATGGAATCTGGAACTGGTGATTGCCGCCAGCCTGGAAGCGCTCACGCGCTCGGTGCCTCGGCCAACGGATCAAACGCGCTGGGAAGAGGCGATGGAAGAGATGTCGGGCGAGGCCTACCGGGTCTATCGCCGGGACATCGCGGAGAATTCCGAAGTGCTGGAGTATTTCGAACAGGCCACACCGGTACAAGAATTGGATGCGGCACGCATTGGCTCACGGCCATCGCGCCGGACCAAAGGCCGCCGTTTAGAGGATCTGCGCGCCATTCCGTGGGTATTTGGATGGATGCAGAGCCGCCATGCCGTGCCTGCCTGGTACGGAATCGGCATGGGGCTGCAGAGTTTTGCGGGGAAGGGAAAAGGCCATGAGCGGCTGCTGCGCGAAATGTTGGCACATTTTGCCCTGTTTTCGGACCTGGTGCGCAACGTGGAGCTTGGCATGGCGAAAGCGGATCTCCATATCGCCCGGGTTTATTCCGGACTGGTAAAGAATGCGGTGTTGCGGACCCGCGTCTTCACCATGCTCGAAGATGAGTTCTTGCGGTCACGGGCAGTGATTCTGCGAATTACAGGTCAACGAGATTTGCTGGCACGCAACCGCGTGCTGGCACGATCGATTCATCTGCGCAATCCTTATGTGGATCCGATGAGCTTGATCCAGGTTGAACTCCTGCGGCGGAAGCAGCAGGGGCGGGAGCTGGAGAAACTTGAATATCCTCTGGGCGCAACCATTAACGGCATTGCTGCCGGATTGCATAACACTGGATAGGCGAAGTCTCTTCGCTAACCATCCGATTCTCGACCCGTCTGTAGTATGTTGTTTTACAGGGAAGGCCGACGTGTGCCGACTAGGTTCGCCGTTGGGAAAGAGCCGGCGCGATCTGTTATAAGTTCATCTACTTATGGAAAGAGGCCAAATGTTTATTCGGAGAGTCCCAGCGTTTCTTCTTCCTCTTCTTCTTCTGGCCGCACCGCTGGCGGTGACAGGCCAAAGTGCTATGGGCAATCCGGCTGGAGCTGCGGACGAGTCAAAATCAACTCCCAAGCTGGAACACTTCGATCCGACGTTGGTCGACAAGGAACTGAATCCTTGCGACGATTTCTATAAGTACTCCTGTAAAAAATGGATTACGGCCAATCCGATTCCGCCCGACCAGGTGTACTGGACCACCGGAAGCGGCCTGCAACTGTGGAATGAAAATGTGCTGCGTGAAACTCTGGAGGCGAGCAGTAAGAACGATTCCAAGCGCAGCGCGGTACAGCAGAAGATCGGCGATTACTGGGCCGCCTGCATGGACGAGAGCGGCATCGAAGCAGCGGGCCTGAAGCCGCTGGAGCCGGAACTTAGCCGCATTGCCGCTTTAAAATCCAAGAAAGAGATCACGCTTGAGATCGCCCATCTCCATCATATGTTTCCCGGGGCATGGGAGGGGAACGATAATCAGACGAATTCTCCATTTTTCGGCTTTACCGGTGGGCAAGACTTTGACGACGCTTCCAAAGTGGTGGCGCAGATTGATCAGGGCGGATTGAGCCTGCCCAGCCGCGACTACTACATTAAAACGGACGAGAAGTCCGTGGAGACGCTCAAGAAATTCCATGCGCACGTGCAAAAAATGTTCGTGCTGGCGGGAGAAAAAGAAGCACAAGGCAGCAGCGACGCGGACGCTGTGATCGAACTAGAGACCGCGCTGGCCCAGGCGCAGATGGATAACGTGAAGCGTCGGGACCCGAAAAATATCAACAACAAGATGAGCCTGGCGCAGGTGCGCGAGCTTACGCCTTCCATCGACTGGGATGCATACCTGAAAGCGGTGAAGGCTCCAGTCAGCGAGCACTACATTGTCAGCTCGCCGGATTTCTTCCGGGCCGAAGAAAAACTTCTGGCAGGGCGTCCGATCGAGCAGTGGAAGACCTACATGCGCTGGCAAGTCATTCACCAGGCGGTACCCTACATGACCAAAGCGCTGGCCGATGAAAACTTCGAATTCTTTGCGCATACGCTGGCCGGTCAGGAACAACAGCGTCCGCGCTGGCGGCGTTGCACTCGAGCCGCCGATCGCGATCTAGGCGAGGCTCTTGGGCAAGCTTATGTAGATCGCGCTTTTCCCCCGGAGAGCAAGGCGCGCACCGTTGAAATGGTGCACGCGATTGAACAGGCTATGCATGACGACATCGTTAGCGTTAGTTGGATGACGCCGGCTACGAAGGAACAGGCGATCGTCAAGTTGAAGGGGATTGAAGACAAGATCGGCTACCCTTCGCACTGGCGCGATTATTCCAGCGTTAAAATCACGCGAGACAGTTATCTGGGCAATGTGGGGCAGGCATCGGCATTCGAATTCGAGCGCTGGGTAGCCAAGATCGGCAAGCCAGTGGATCGCAGCGAATGGACCATGACGCCACCGACCATCAACGCGTATTACGATCCGCAGTTAAACACCATCAATTTTCCGGCTGGCATTTTGCAGCCGCCGTACTTCGAAAAGACCATGGACGATTCCGTGGATTATGGGGCCATCGGTATGGTTATCGGTCACGAACTCACTCACGGCTTCGACGATCAGGGCCGCAAGTTCGATGCTCAAGGCAACCTGCGCGACTGGTGGACTGCCGAGGATGCTAAACAATACGACGAGCGCGGCAAGTGCATCTCCGATGAATATACGCAGGAAGTTCCTGACGCGGGCCCTGGAGTTAAGCAGAATGGCTTGCTGACGCAGGGCGAAGATACGGCTGACAACGGCGGCCTTCATCTGGCGCTGAACGCGCTTGAAGCTGACCTGAAGAAGCAAGGGAAATCGCTCGACGATAAAGGTCCGGACGGATGGACTTATCGCCAGCGCTTCTTTCTTTCCTATGCGTACTCGTGGTGCGCGAACATAAGGCCGGAGGTGGCTCGTCTGGTGGTTACTACGAACCCGCATTCGCTTCCGATCTTCCGCATTGATAATGTGGTTTCAAATATGTCGGAGTTTGCCCAGGCTTTTGGTTGCAAGGCGGGCCAGAAGATGGTGCGCGCGAATGCTTGCCGGGTGTGGTGAGCGGGAGAGTTCGATGATTGGCGGGTGGGCATGGGGCCCTGTCAGCCTCGGCAATTGTGGAAATGGGCCAAGTCTGGGTCAATGAGTGCAAACGCTGGTTACAACAGTTACGCTATGGCTCTCCTCCCTTTCGCTACACTGAGCTTTACAAGGTGGAGGCACCATAATGAAGGGACTCTTCTTTAGGTCTTTGATTGCTGCAATTCTTCTCGGTCCTGCAATTGGCTTCGTGGGTCAGTTGGTGTCATTTCGCGGTGGCATAAAATACGAGCCACCAGTGAGCGAGGCTGAACGTCAGCAGATGAGAAATCTGACGATAAACGAGATGGAAGCCACCCTTGGTAAGAGGAGAATAAAGATGACTCGATGGGACTTGCTAAGGGATTCGATTCCCTATTCGTATTATTGGAAGCAGGTTGCCTTCAACGCTATCGTGCCGAGTTCTGGCGTATTTCTTGGATGCATGTGGGTGGGGGTGATGGAGGAAAGGCGTGTTCGGCGACTGAGGCTTACCACCTGAGTCTCGTAGTTGTCGTTATATCGTCATAGCACTCATTGATTCGATCATTTCTGTAGATCATTCTCGTAATGAACAATCCCGACAAATGAGATGGGCCAACCCGCGGGCTGGCCCATTCTTTCTTACAACATTTTGTCTCTGGTTACGGTTAGCGGTTGATGTCGTCTTTCGACTGCAGGCGCTTCACGTAGCCCTCGAGGTTCGACTTGTTGGAGTCGGGCGCCGTGGTGAGCGCGGTTTTAATTTCCTTAACCGCATTGTTGAAATCGCCCTGGCCGCTGTAGACGCGGGCCATGCCCACGTGCGAGGTCCACTCGTCGGGGAATTTCTTGGCGTTTGAGCGATAGAGTGCGAATGCCTCGTCCTGCTTTTTCTCACCTTGCAATTGGCGGCCATAAAAATAAAGCTGTTGCGCGGACGCCTTTTGAATGGCTTTGTCGCGAAAAGTCGAAGCGTCTTCTTTGCGTCCCATGGCTGCGAGAATGAGCGACTTGTTCAGCAGATTGTCGAAGCGCTCTTCCGTCTGGATGGATTTGTCTTCATCCTTCAGCGCTTCGTCCAGATTGGTTTTACTGGTGAGGAAGTAGTTGGCGGCATCGTCCCAGCCCTCCCAGTAATATTGATTGAGGCCCCGTAACTGCCGCTGGAGACTGGCTTCGACAAGGTCATTCACTTTGACCGCAACCTTGAAGGGCACAGCGACTTTGTCCCAGCGTAGAGTGATTACAGAGGAATCGGGTTTGACGTCATCGAAGTCATAGGTAAGCGCGTCGTGGAATTCGGCAGCTTGCGGCTTCACGGTGACGCGCAGTGCGTCCTCATCCTGTTTGTAGCTAAAGCTTCCCCAAGCGCTAGACATCTTCGAGAAGATTACGGTCCACTGATTTTCGCCGGGAATCATGTGCAGGCCGTAGGTTCCCTTATCGAGCGGTTGTCCTTCGATAGTGACTGGATCGGTAAAGGCGATCGTAGTATTTTCGTTGGCTCCGGCGCGCCAGACTTCTCCGTAAGGCACCAGCTTGCCCCAGATCGGGCGGCCATTGGTCAGGGGCCGGTGATAGTTGACGGTGATGTCGGTAATGCCAATGCGCTGAGTGACCACGGCATGCTGGCTCTGCAAGGGCAGATCGAGCATCACGGTTTGGGCATGGCCAAGAGTGACTACCGGCAGAAGGCCTAGGAGCAAGGTGATAAGACGAACTCTGTGCATGGAGAAACTCCTCTTTCGCGTGGAAATCAAGCAGCCGATTCAGGCGTAGCCCTCGGAAGAAATGTGGGATGGGGTTACGTCGCACCGCTGTTCTGTGCTTAGACGAGTAGTGGATGCCAAAGGTAAGCACGCCGGGATGAGTAAGGGAAAATGAAAACTTTCAGTCTCGGCTTGACAATTTCCGGGGGCAAGAGCAGAATTGTCATAGGCGAATAAAAAGCGAAAATGCCTCCGAGGCTTTCCAGCCCCGGCGTTCCCTGAAAATTTCCCGAGGAATTTATGTCTTCCGCAGTGGTTTCCACTTCGGCGGCCCAGGGCCGCCCTTTTGTCTTTGAAGTTGAAGCGGTTGCCGAGCTATGTTCGCAACCCTCCCAGGCTGAACTTTTCGGCGAAGGGCGTCCTCCGCAACGAGTTGTCCCGGCAAGATTCCCCGGGGCATTCAAGAATTCGAGACTTGCCGGCGTTGCCCCAGCTTCGCGTTTGGCGATACGTCCCACGCCAGAAATGGTATCCAGCGGCATCGCCGAGATGGATGCGTTTACCGGAGGTTTGCCGCGCGGCTGCCTGACGGAAATTTGCGGTTCGCCCTCGTCCGGACGCACCACCCTGTTGTTATCCGCTCTGGCCGCTGCCACTCGGCGCGGAGAGTGCTGTGCCGTGGTGGATGCCAGCGATACTCTGGACCCGCAGTCAGTGGCCGCCGCAGGGATCGAGTTGGACCGGTTGTTGTGGGTGCGGTGCGGAGAAGATGCAACACGGAAGAATTCGACTGCGCGCAAAACAAACTTCAGCCCGGATAAAAAAAGAATTTTTAAATCGGATTTGCATGATTCCGAACACAGTCTGGAACAACTTCTACGCGCTACCGACCTGCTGCTTGAAAGTGGAGGCTTCGGACTAATCGCCCTAGATCTGGGCGATCTGCCGCCGCAAACGGCTCGCCGTATTCCGTTGACTACATGGTTCCGTTTCCGCCGTGCCGTAGAGCATACGCCCACCGTGCTGCTGGCAGTTGAGCGGCAGTCCATCGCCGGAAGCTGTTCATCTTTATTGATAAAGCTGGAATCGCAAGAACGTGGGATACAGCGACTCACGAACTATCAACCCAGGCCTAGCCACGCGCAATTGCTTACCGAACTGGAAATTACTGCGGAGCTGGGGCGCTCCCGGATGGATCGCAAGCCGGCCGGTTCCGCCGGAATAACATTCGCCAGCAAGACCGCATGGGCGGGATGAAAAACAGTAGCCAGTTGCCAGAAAAACCTAACTGGGTACTGACAACCAGGTACCAGGTACTGCTTCATGTTTGCCTGCATCTTCGCGCCGAATTTTCCCATGGCCGCCGTGTTTCGCGCCGAGCCGGAGTTGCGGGCGCGGCCCCTGGCTATTTTCGAAGGCAAGCCTCCGCTGGAAAAAGTTTTTGCGGTGAATGATAGCGCGGGCCGCGTGGGTATTGCGCCAGGCATGACGAAAGCCCAGGCGGAACTTTGTTCTGAGTTGACGCTGCGTCCACGCTCTCTTGTGCAGGAATCCGCCGCCCACGCGGCTTTGCTGGATTGCGCGCAGTCTTTCTCGCCGCGCGTAGAAAGTGCCGCAGCCGATACGGCGATTCTTGATCTTGCCGGAATGGAATCGCTTTTCGGTGCTCCGCCGGAAATTGCTCACGATCTCTTCCGTTGTGCCGCATCCCTGGGACTTGACGTGAACGTTGCCGTGGCTTCGAATCCCGATGCTGCCGTGCTTGCGGCCCGCGGGTTTTCTGGCGTAACCGTGATCCTCTCCGGAAAGGAGGCGGAATGTTTAGGACCTCTGCCCATCAAAGTGTTATTTGCCGATCAGCCGGGTGAGCAGCCATCTGACAACGAGAAAAAAGGCAAAGAGAAAAAAAGCGATCAGAAAAAAGAGGCGGGCCGGTTACTCGAAACGCTGGAGCGCTGGGGGGTGCGTGATTTGCGCGCACTGGCCGCATTGCCGGAAGTTGCGCTGAGCGAACGTCTGGGACAAGAAGGCCTGCGTTTGCGGGAACTGGCGCAGGGAGCAGCTTCGCGCACATTGATGCCGGTGGAGGCGCCGGCGGTATTTGAAGAAACAATCGAGCTGGAATTTCCCATTGTGCTGCTGGAGCCGCTGGCTTTCCTGTTGAATCGTCTGCTCGATCAGATATGTGCGCGTTTGGCTGCGCGGGCTTTGAGCACGCAGGAATTGCGGCTTACGCTGGAACTGCAGAATCTAGCCGGAGTGGATCCTCAATTTGATACTTTCGGGATTCCCAGCGAGAGCGACGCGGCATCTAGCGCAACCCAATCCCCAGCTCAGCATTATTTTTCCGGCCGGCAAGGAAAGTTCTGCCGCATTCTGCGGCTGCCTCTTCCCATGCTCGATGCAAAACTTTTTCTCAAACTGTTACAGCTGGATTTGAATGCGCATCCTCCGGGCGCGCCTATCGTGAAGATTCATCTCGTCGCGGAAGCGGCGCGGCCGCGATCTGCGCAAGGCGGGCTGTTTTTGCCTCCGTCGCCCGAGCCGGAAAAACTGGAACTTACGCTGGCGCGCATTGCCGGTCTCGTCGGCGAATCTCGCGTGGGGTCGGTGGAGTTGTTGGATACGCACCGTGCTGAAGGTTTTCGCTTGCGGCGCTTTGTGCCCCGGATAGTGCAGGGAACCCACGCGCAAAAACCTTCTGAACCGGAAAAAGAGAAATCCGCCGTGGCCGCTCTGCGCATGTTCCGGTCGCGACTGCGAGCCACTGTAATTTTTGAGAACGGGGAACTGGCTCGCGTTTCCTGCACGAAGAAAAAAGAAGTGCAGGGCAGTGTGCTCTGGAAAGCCGGTCCATGGCGCAGTTCGGGGGATTGGTGGGAACGGGAAGCCTGGGCGCGCGATGAATGGGATATCGCCTTGCAAAATGCTGATGGCGTTGTTCTTTACCGCCTTGTGCACGATTTGCTGGGCGGAGGCTGGTTCGTGGAAGGGACGTATGACTGAAAGTTTTTCACCACAGAGGCACGGAGACACGGAGAAGGCAAATTGAAGATTTTCTGTGTGTCTCTGTGATTCCGTGGTGAATGGTTTTACAGAGAGCTGATGTATATCGAGCTTCATGCCCGTTCTGCTTTTAGCTTCCTCGAAGGTTCTTCTTTGCCTGAGGACATAGTAAGAATCTGCGCCCAGATGAATATGCCCGCAATGGCGGTGCTTGATACGGACGGGGTTTATGGCGCGCCGCGCTTTCATATGGCGGCCAAAAAAATTGGGATCAAGGCGCACATTGGCGCGGAGGTCACCGCCAATTGTTTTTCACAACAAAGCTGTCGACTTCCTCTCCTCGTTTCTTCTCGTGCTGGTTATCAGAACCTTTGCCGATTGATTACCAAGATGAAGTTGCGCGCCAAAAAAGGTGAAGGCTCGGTCTGCCAGGAAGAATTGGAAGAGCATGCTCATGGTCTTATTTGTTTGACTGGGGGCGCGGAGGGACCGCTGGCCGCCGCTTTGCAGCATGGGGGCATGGAAGAAGCCCGCAGGCAAGTCGAGCATCTGATCGGATTGTTTGGCCGAGGCAATGTGTATATCGAGTTGCAGCGCCATTTTCATCGGGAAGAAGAAGCTCGCAACCGCGCTGCCATTGCAATCGCCCGCTCGCTTAATCTTCCGCTGCTCGCCACCAACGGCGTCCGCTACGCCACTGAGAAAGATCGCGAACTCTGCGATGCATTCACCGCCATTCGCCATCACCGCACGCTCTCGACTGCGGGCCGGCTGCTGGCGCGTAACTCAGAGCGTCACTTGAAATCAGCGCAAGAGATGCAACAACTTTTCGCTGATCTGCCCGAAGCTCTTGCCAACACGCTAGAACTTTCTTCGCGGCTCGAGTTCACGCTGAACGATCTCGGCTATGAGTTTCCGCGCTATCCCGTTGCAGAAGGGGAGACGATGAATTCGGTTCTGCGGGAGCGGGCGTGGGAAGGTTTTCGGCAGCGTTATGGCCGGGCTACAGCCGACATGCAAACCCGTGCCCGGCGCCAGATTGAGCGCGAACTGGCGCTGATCGAAAAACTTAAGCTTGCCGGATATTTTCTTATCGTATGGGATCTGGTCCGCTTCTGCCGGGAGGAAAATATTCTGCTGCAAGGACGTGGATCGGCCGCCAACAGTGCTGTCTGTTATTCGCTGAGCATCACTGCAGTCGATCCCATTGGCATGGAGCTGCTCTTCGAACGCTTTCTTTCCGAAGAACGTGGCGAGTGGCCTGACATCGATCTCGACCTGCCCAGCGGCGAGGAGCGCGAAAAAGTTATCCAGTATGTCTATCGCCGCTACGGCGAGCGCGGGGCGGCGATGACGGCGAACGTCATTACTTATCGCAATCGAATGGGGGCGCGCGAAATGGGCAAGGCGCTGGGATTCGATCCGGAAACGCTGGCCAAGATTTCCGCCGCGGTCGCTACCTGGGAATTCCGCGATGAAAACGATGCGCTGGACTGCCGTTTCCGCGACGCTGGACTAGATCTCAAACATCCGCGCCTGCGCAAATATTACGAGCTGTGCCTTGCGGTTCAAGATATGCCGCGGCATCTTGGCCAACACTCCGGCGGCATGGTCATCTGCCAGGGCCAACTCGACTCGGTGGTTCCGCTTGAGCCCGCTTCCATGCCCGGCCGCGTGGTGGTGCAGTGGGACAAAGAAGATTGCGCCGACATGGGGATTATCAAGGTCGACTTGCTCGGCCTTGGAATGATGGCCGTGCTCAAGGATTCAATTGAACTGGTTCGCAAGCACTATCCCGAAGAAGTCGATCTGGCGCATCTTCCGCAGGATGACTCCGCGGTTTATTCCGCGCTGCAACAGGCCGACACGATAGGACTGTTCCAGGTGGAAAGCCGCGCGCAGATGTCGTGCCTGCCGCGCCTGCGTCCGAAACGTTTCTATGACATTGTGGTGCAGGTAGCGATCATCCGGCCGGGGCCGATCGTTGGTCAGATGGTCAATCCTTTTCTGTTGCGCCGCCAGGGACGCCAAGAGGTTACGTATCCGCATCCTTCGCTCGAACCGGTGCTTGCCCGCACGCTGGGTGTACCGCTCTTTCAGGAGCAACTCCTTCGGATCGCCATGATTGCGGCAAATTTCACCGGCGGCGAGGCCGAGGATCTGCGCCGCGCCATGGGCTTCAAGCGATCGCAAGCACGCATGCGGGAAATCGAAGCCAAGCTGCGCGCCGGCATGACGCGGAATGGAATCTCGCCGAAGGCTCAGGAAGAAATCATTCTCTCGATCACGTCTTTCGCGCTTTACGGATTTCCTGAATCGCATGCGGCCAGCTTTGCCTTGATCGCTTATGCCAGCGCTTATTTGAAATGCCATTACCTCGCCGCGTTCACCGCCGCCCTGCTTAACAACCAACCCATGGGTTTTTATTCTCCGGCCACCATTGTCAAAGATGCGCAACGTCATGGATTGAAAATGTTGCCGGTGGATGTGACTTGTTCGGAGTGGATGTGCAGTTTGGAAGCAGTACCGAGTACCCAGTACCGAGTACCCAGTAAAACCTTTGTCATTCCGACCACCGAGCGAACGCGAGGGGCGGAGGAATCTTGCAACCCGGTACCAGGTACTCGGTACTCGAAACTAGCATCTCCCGCGCTACGGCTTGGTCTGCGTTATGTTCGCGGGTTGCGCGAAGAGGCTGCTCAGGCTCTGGTGCGCGAGCGCACGCTCGCTCCGTTCACTTCTATTCATGATCTGACTCGTCGTGTTCCAGAACTGCGTAAGGATGAACTCACTACGCTGGCGGAAATCGGCGCGCTGAATGCAGTGGCTAGTACCGAGTACCCAGTATCTGGTGAAACCTTTGTCATTCCGACCCCCGAGCGCAAGCGAGAGGCGAAGGAATCTCGCAGCTCGGTACCAGGTGCTCGGTACTCGAAGCTTCACCGTCGCGACGCATTGTGGCAGGTGGAGCGCGCGGTGCGCGGCTCCGGGCCGCTGCTGGAAAAGTTGCCTGAAACCGATTCGCCATCGCCGCTTCAGCCCATGAACCAGGAAGAACGTTTGGTCGCCGACTTTCACGGCACCGGCCTAACGGTGGGGCCGCATCCCATGGCTTACCGCCGCGACTGGCTCAATGCCATGGGCATTTGCCGCGCCAGCGAACTGCGCGATATTCCCAGCGGTAAACGTCTTCGCATTGGAGGTTGCGTCATCACGCGGCAGCGTCCGGGAACCGCGAAAGGGTTTGTGTTTTTAAGTTTGGAAGATGAAACGGGAGTGGCTAATGCGATCATCACGCCTGATCTTTTTCACAGCAACCGCCTGCTGCTGACCTCAGAGCGGTTCCTGGCCATCGAAGGCATCCTGCAAAATCAGGACAATGTGATTTCAGTGAAAGCCGAACGCGTTCTACCCCTGTTCGTAACCAAAGCGGAAACCGTCTCGCACGACTTTCACTGAGAACGGCATCATTCCGGCGGACGATTTTCCGGGGGCGCGAGGGGAAGCCTTGACGCTCCGCGCATAATATCGCGCTCCTGGGGGGAGAACATACCTCTGAAGCGATCGGAATCAATGATCCGTTCGCGCTGCGCAGGAGGCATGGCGCTCAGATGTTGCACCGCGGATCGAACCATACGCTGGCGTTGCGGCGGAAGTTGTTGCATCTGGCCGTGAATCTCGCGCGCTTGCTGTTTCTGCTGCGGCGTCAAGTGCTCCCAGGTTTCCATGCGGTTCAGCATCCGCTGCTGCTGTTGCGGGGGAAGTCCTGAGAAATGCTGCAGCCGCTGGCGCAACTGCTGCTGGCGCTCGGGCGGCAAACGGCGGAATGCCGGATCGCTTTGCAATGCGCGTTCCTGTTCCCGGGGCGGCATATTCCTATACTGGCGGAGCCAATCACCGGCGTGGCCTGGGCCTGGGGAGATTGGCGGGCGGTGATACTGACTTTGCGGAGGTGGGGGGCGGAAGTTGTTGTTGTTGTGCTGTGCCAAACCAGGAGACACCAAGGCGAGTGCAACGGCCAGTACAGTCGCCGCTCTCCATTCGGTCATAAAGTTTGCCAGCCGCATTGCTTTGCCTTAGATTTGTTTTGATCGAACGAATTTGCAGACTGGAATTCCCGCGCTTTTACTCTACGGATTTGCGGTTACGTCGTGCTGTACTTCCAGATCATCCAGCAAATCGAAATCTGAATAAAGGTCGTGATTCTTTTCCAAAGCTTGCAGATCGCTCACTGCTGTGCCAGGCTCCGTCGGCTGGTTTGTCTGGGATTCGACTACTGCCAGTTCTTGATGTCCCGCCTTATACAACCGGTTATTGGCGGTAAAGAACAACCCCACGCCGATTCCAATCACTAAGGTAAGAGCCGCAGCCAGCGCTGGACGCCGGAACCATGCCAGCCAGTGAGCTTGCGGCTTGGACATTTCCTCGCGCAGACGCGCCTGCAGACGGACATCAAAATACGGCGACGGCTCTGGAGCCTGCCACTCATCCAGCAATGCCATGGTCTGCCGAAACTCCTCCAGCTTTCCGGTGCACGCGCCGCAACCAGCAAGATGCTGGCCGATTTCTGGAGTCGTTCCCATCAGGCCGGACGCCAGGTCCGGCATTCTCTCGCGAATTTCCTCGCACTTCATAACCGTGTTCCCCTCAATTTCTTCGCCACCGCTTCGCCCGAACAAGAGTACGCTTTCTAAACAAATTCTTTTAACTGTTCCCGCAAAGTCTCATATGCCCGAAACAACAACGATTTGGTCGCGGACTCGCTCAATTTCAGTACGTCGGCGATTTGTTTGTAATCCATCTGCTGATACTTGTGCATGATCACCGCCAACCTCTGCCGTTCCGGCAGAGCCTCGACCTTGCTGCGAATCGCCGCCAGCCGTTCTCGCCGCACCAGATTTTCTTCGACCGTCATAGTGGAGTCGGCCACGTCCATCGTGGTGCCCGTCTCCTCATCCGGCTCGTCCAAACTCAGGGTGACTTCCGGCCGTTCCTTGCGCGTATCGCGCGCATGATTGACCGCCAGGTTGGTGGCAATGCGGTACAACCACGTCGTGAACTTGGCGCTGGCTTCATAGGTTTGACGCGAGCGGTATACCCGCAGAAAAACCTCCTGCGCAAGATCCTCCGCAGCAGCCGTGTTGCGCGCCATACGGTACATGAAACTCACCAGCGGCCGCCGGTACTTCTGAACCAGGAAGTCGAAAGCAGGCTGGTCTCCCGCCTTCACCCGCAGCATGACTTCCGCGTCACTGCAGCTTTCGGCACCAGCCATCGCAGGTTGCAAAGTTCCGGCAGGACGCGGCCCAGGTCCGGTCAGCAAAAAGCTGCGGTCCATGGCGGCAGTGCTCACACTAGATCGAACCCCTCCGCGGGCAGAAAGTTGCTCCCGTTCCTGCTCCGGCGAACCCTTGGAAGTTCCCGGGGATGAGGGGGATACAACGGGTCGAGTCGGCCTGGTTTCTTCCGGCATGGAGGTTACTTTAGGCACGCAGCATCAGGCGACCTGAACCCACCCAATGCCCCGCCGCCGATAGGCTACCATGCCGCCTCCCCGCATCCAAACCGAGCGTGGGAAACATTGCGGAAAGGCCATATAATGCTTTATGGCCGAGTTCTTCGAGGATGGGTTTAGCTTCTACGGGCAATCGGCTGGAGGGGCGTTCTCGATGCCCTGGAGCGGCCCCTTGGCTGCCGTGTTTGCTGTGGCTTTCTAATAGTGCGACAAACGATTGTCGGGACAAACCTTTAGGGGCAGTTTTGGCATCTTTTGTGCGAGCCAAATTTCAGATACTGGGGCGACACTGTCAGATTCGGGACACCTCTGGCGACTCGTCTGCCTGACACCGACTCGCCTTTGAGTGACTAGGACCCAAGCATGGCCGAACAGGCAAGTTACTGGTCAGGTTGGCAAGAGCGCTTATCCGCTCTCGGCAACGTTCCGGCTGTGCTCAAGATTGTATGGGACTCCGGCCCAGGGGTTGTGATCTTCGGTCTGGTTTCGCGGCTGTTTTCGTCCCTTCTTCCGGTCGTACTGCTGTGGATCACCAAGCTGATTGTGGATCGGATTGTGCACGCGGTCTCCACTCATCAGCCGGTTCAGCCAGGGTTCTGGTGGCTGGTGGCAGCTGAGTTCACGCTTGCCGTGCTCAACAGCATTCTGCTGCGCAGCATCGATTACTCGGATTCATTGCTGGCCGACAAGTACACCCGGCACGTCAGCATTCGGGTGATGAATCATGCCGCCTCGCTGGATCTGATCGCTTATGAGGATCCGGTTTTCTACGACCGGCTGGAACGGGCCCGCGTGCAGGCCACAGACCGGCTGGTCATGATTCAGGCGATTGGGCGCCTGGTGCAACAAGCGATCACCACGATCACGCTCTCCGTTTCGATCATGTTGTTTTCTCCGTGGCTGATGCTGTTGCTGGTTGCCGGGGTGCTCCCAGCATTTCTGGGGGAAAGTCACTTTGCGTTTCTGGGGTATGCCAAGAATTTCCGCCAGACCCCGATGCGACGGCAGTTGGATTACTTGCGGGTCCTGGGAGGAAGCAAGGAAGCCGCGAAAGAGCTGAAGCTGTTTGGGCTGAAGAATTTTCTCTCCGAGAGATTCACGCGATTGTCGGATGAAATCTATGAGCAGAACATTGCGCTAAACCGGCGCAAACTGGTCGCGGGCGCGGCGCTGTCGATGATCGGCACCGCGGGCTACTATTCCGCGTACGTTTTCGTAATTTGGCGCACAGCTTCCGGCGCATTAAGCATTGGCTCGATGACTTTTTTGACGCTTGCGATTCAGCAGGCCAGCAGTAACATCGAGCAAATTTTCTCGACCATTGCCGGCATCGGCGACCAGGCGTTGTTCCTCACGGACTTGTTGGCATTTTTCGAAATGAAGCCGACGATCCGGTCCAAGCCGAATGCGCTGCCGGCGCCTCGCCCCGTCATCCGCGGTGTGGAATTCCGAAACGTTTCCTTCAGTTATCCGGGAAACTCTCGCCGCGTTCTTGACAGCATTAATTTCCATCTGCATACCGGAGAGCGGCTGGCGCTGATTGGAGAAAACGGCCAAGGGAAGACGACGATCGTAAAGCTGATTACCCGGCTTTACGATCCCACCGAAGGGCAAATCCTGCTGGATGGCGTTGACCTTCGCGAGTACGATCTGGAAGATCTGCATCGTGAAATTGGCGTCATCTTCCAGGACTTTATGCGCTATGAGATGACCGCTCTGGAAAATATTGCGGTTGGCCGGGTCGAGGAGATTGGCAATCTAGAACTATTGAGAAGTGCGGCACAGAAAAGCATGGCCGACCAAACCATCGACCGATTGCCTCTCGGCTACAACCAGATGCTGGGTCGACGCTTTGATCTGGGAGTAGACCTTTCCGGCGGAGAATGGCAGAAGGTGGCGCTGGCTCGGGCATATCTGCGCGACGCTCAACTGTTGATTCTGGATGAGCCGACCGCGGCCCTCGACGCGCGCACCGAATTCGAAGTGTTTCATCGCTTTGCAGAACTTACTACGGGAAAGATGGCGCTTTTTATTTCGCACCGGTTCTCAACCGTTCGTTCGGCCGATCGCATCCTAGTTCTGGCCAACGGCAGGATTGCTGAAGAGGGAACTCACGACCAGCTCGCGAGTCTGGGCGGTCGTTACGCCGAAATGTTTGAGATGCAAGCATCGAGTTACCGTTAGGAAACATTAGAAAATGACACTCAGTGGTCATCTAGAGCTGTTCAGCAACGCGGAGGCCGAGAATCTGCGCTACTCCATGGGTGATATGGCACCGGATACCTGCAATGTTAATTCGAGCGCCGCGGAACTCGCCGGCAAGCTGAGATGGCTGCCGGACCAGTTGAACGAGCATCCGTTCGGAGATCGTTGCCAGAGGCTATTCGCTGCCATTGAGCCGTTGCTGGCGGCTGCGGCTCCTCGTATTACGGAAAGCGCTTCCGAGGATTTCCGCTTGCTGCACGAGAACCTCCTCTTGCTTCAATCGGAGTTGACAGATGCCTGTGAAGGCTCCAACCGGCCGCAGAAATATCCTCAGGTTCGTACTCCAAACGGCGAGGTCACTCCCAGAGTTGCTGCGGTCGCAGAGGACTATTTTGCGGTTACTGGGTATCAGTTTGATGTCAGAAGTTTCAGCGAATACCTCCAGGCGTTTCAAGACACCACGGTTCTTGATATGGCGGAGCTGTGGGCGCTGATTCCTGTTCTCAAGTTGGTACTGCTCGAAAAGATTGCGGAGCGCGGCAAACTTCTGCTGGAAAACTCCGGCGGACCTCACGATTTCCTGAGTCCGATTCGCAGCCTCAGGCAGATCAAACAAACTACGTGGAAGGTGGCTATTGAGCCGCTTATCCGCTTTGATCGTACTCTGCGCGAAGACCCCGCGGGAGCTTATTCCCGCATGGATTACCAGACGCGCGAATTGTACCGGCAAAAGCTGGTGAATATTGCCGACCACTCTGATTGCAGCGAAATGGAAGTTGCCCGGGAAGTGCTTGCCCTGGCCCGCGCCGGACAGAAGGAACCGAGCACAGATCCGCGCGTAACCTTGCGTCGTTCTCACGTAGGGACGTACTTGCTTGAAGAGGGCACTCGGCAACTGGAGCAGCGAGTGGATTTTCGCGCGCCCTTTGCTCAACGCATGCAGGTTTTCCTGCGCAGCCATCCGGATGAGTTTTATCTTCCCGGGATCGCCGTTCTCACGTTAACGATTGTCCTGGGAGTCGTGCTGATTTTGACCGACCCCTCGACTTCGCTGGGACTCGTGCTGCTGTCTACTCTGGCAGTATTGTTGCCCAGTTCGCAGAGCGCGGTGCAGATCGTGAATTATCTTGTGACGCTGCTGCTACCCGCGCAGATTCTTCCGAAACTCGATTTTTCTGAAGGCCTGCCTTCGGATTGCGTGACCATGGTAGCCATTCCCACGCTGCTTTTGAACGAGAAGCAGGTGAGGCAGCTGGTCGATGATCTGGAAGTACGTTTTCTGGGCAACCACGATCCGAATCTTCATTTTTTATTGCTCACCGACCTTCCCGACGCGACGGAGAAGCCGCCGGAACATAACGCTCTGGTTGAGCTGTGTGCGGAGTCGATCCGCGAATTGAACGAGAAGTACCGCGGAAAAGAGATGGGATCGTTCTTTTTGTTGCACCGTCACCCCGTCTACAATCCGCGCGAAAGACTCTGGATGGGTTGGGAACGCAAGCGCGGGAAATTGATGGATCTGAATAATCTGCTGCGCGGTCAGTTCGACAGTTTTCCGCTGAAGGTTGGCAATCTCTCCATCCTATCGAGCGTTCGTTTTGTGATTACGCTGGATTCCGACACGGAACTGCCGCGGGGTGCAGCGAGGAGGATGGTTGGAACTTTGGCGCATCCGTTAAATCAGGCGATCCTTGATCCGGAGAGAGGCGTCGTCGTCACCGGCTACGGCATCTTGCAACCCCGGGTCGGAGTAAGCGTACTAAGTTCGGCGGCTTCCCGGCTGGCCAGTATTTATTCAGGACAGACTGGTCTCGACATCTACACCAGTGCCGCTTCCGACGTCTATCAGGACCTGTACGGCGAGGGCATCTTTGTTGGCAAAGGGATCTACGAGGTGGAAACGCTCCACCGCGTGCTGGATCGCCGGTTCCCACGCAACGCTTTGTTGAGTCACGATCTGGTCGAAGGCGCCTACGCGCGCGCCGGCCTGGTCAGCGA
>Ga0207011_1030_pt1 | contig 29675 bp, 28 predicted proteins | sample Alteio_BWMinCont_79_FD_153466 | JGI IMG/M metagenome (GOLD analysis project Ga0207011, IMG submission 153466) | Enriched cells from forest soil in Barre Woods Harvard Forest LTER site, Petersham, Massachusetts, United States -... | ecosystem: Environmental > Terrestrial > Soil > Temperate forest >...
TGTCTACAACGCGGCCAACACTTGGCCGTCGGTTGTTCCTGCATTAATCGCCGAAGTGCTTGGCTTAATTTTCGTATACGCAGCGGTCATCGGCAATATCAGACAGATACCTGCAAAGCCGTCTCGGATCGTCAACCTTTTAGCATTCGGCGGCTTTGGCCTCGCACTTGTCCTAGGCGCATTCGTTCTAATTCGCGAAGCGGGCGGCAGTTTCGTGACCGGAGCCATCTTGGGGCTGGCGGTCATACTGGCACTGGTCGGTTTCGAGTTGTCTCAATGGATGAAATTTCGCGGCGCTGATTCGTGGCCCGCGACTCAAGGCACGATCGAGAGCCTGGATGTTAAAGAGGTGCGTACCAGGTCAGCCCACTACTTCGCTCTCGACGCAGCATATTCATACTCGGTGAATGGAGCGTATTACTCGGGCCGATTCGCTAAGAGTTTCGAGACCGAATCAGAAGCCTCAGACTATGCCGCAAACCTGAAAGGCCGTCCTGTGTATGTCAGGTACAAGGCAGCAGACGCCGAAACCTCCTGCCTACAGGGTCATTGAGTACGGCCTGGAGCACTGTTGTGAAACAAAATCATTCGCAGCGCTAAGGCGTTGCGCCACCCAAAAGCACGCTTTGCGTCGCGGCTTCAGCCGCTCCCTTTCGAAGCATTTTCTCACTGAAGCAGGGTGCCTCCGTTGCCGTTGGGTTCTTCTTCTGGGGCTAAGACCACGGCAGCGGCTACGCGGTCGCCGGGTTCCATGTGGAGGAGGCGGACGCCTTGGGCGTTGCGGCCGGATTCGCGGATGGTTTTGGAATCCATGCGGATGATTTTGCCGTACTGGCTGATCAGCATGACCTGAGAGTTTTCGTCGACGAGAGCGATGGCGACTACTTTACCAACGCGTTCCGTTGTCTTCACATTGATGACGCCTTTGCCGGCGCGATTGGTAAGGCGGTATTCGTCGGCGGGAGTGCGCTTGCCGTATCCGTTTTCGGTTACGGAGAGGATCAGGTTGCCCTTTTGAGTCAGGTCGACGGTTTCGCCGGGCGGGACTTCATCTGGCGCTGAAGCTCCCGGAAGAGCCGAAGCCTGCTCTAAGCCTGCCGAAGGTACGGCGGTGCCTGGGGCAGTCGTTGTTTCGCCGGGCTTCGGGGTCACCGTCATCCCGACCACGTAGTCGCGTTCTTCCAGATTAATTCCATTCACGCCGTAAGCGGCGCGGCCCATGGGTCGAACGTGGTTTTCGTCGAAGCGGACGGCCATACCTTCATGCGAGGCGATGAATACGATCTGGTTGCCGTTCGTGATGCGGGCGGCGACGAGTTCGTCCCCCTCTTCGATGGTGATAGCGGCGATGCCGTTGGAGCGAACGTGCATGAACTCGCGCAGCTCGGATTTTTTAACCAGGCCGTTGCGAGTGGCGAAGAAAATGTATTTGCTTTCTTCTTCGAGGTTGCGCACGGCGAGCATGGTGCGAACAGTTTCGCCGGGTTGCAGGCCGATGAGGTTGCCGATGTGCTTGCCGCGGCCGGCGGCGCTGACGTCAGGAATTTCGTAGACCTTCAGCCAATAGACGCGGCCTTTGTTGGTGAAGATCAGAATGTAGGCGTGCGTGGAGGCGATGAAGAGGTGCTCGACGAAATCCTCGTCACGGGTCTTCATGCCGGTGCGGCCAGTGCCACCACGGCGCTGCATGCGGTAGGTGGAAATGGGCGTGCGCTTCATGTAGCCGGAGTGGCTGAAGGTGACGGCGACCTGCTCATCGGCGATTAGATCTTCGAGGACGATTTCCGCGGCTTCGTCTTCGATACGGGTGCGGCGCTCGTCGCCGTAGAGTTCTTTTACTTCTTCGAGTTCTTTGATGATGACGGAGCGAAGTTTTTTCTCGGAGGCGAGAATGGATTCGTAATCTTCGATGCGTCCGCGAACTTCTTTCAGCTCGTTGGAAATTTCGTCGATGGAAAGTTTGGTAAGGCGATGCAGTTGCAGTTCGAGGATGGCTTCTGCCTGGCGCGTGGTGAAAGGCTTTTCTGGATTCACTTTGGGCGCCCGGCCGGTGGTGTTGATATCGATTTTCTTGCCACCGAAGTAGGCGACCAGATTTTCGCGGGCGTCGGCGCGGTTCGCACTGGCGCGGATGATGGTGATGACGTTGTCGAGATGATCGAGGGCGGTGAGGTAGCCTTCGAGAATGTGTTCGCGGTCTTTGGCTTTCTGCAGGAGGAAAGCGGTGCGGCGGCGGACGACTTCCACGCGGTGATTGATGAAGTGCTTGATGGCCGGGATCAGGCCCATTTCGCGGGGCTGGCCGTTGACCACCGCCAGCAGGATCATGGAAAAACCTTCCTGCATGGAGGTGTGCTTGTAGAGCTGGTTGAGGACGATCTGAGGCTCGGCGCCGCGTTTGAGTTCGATGACGATGCGCATGCCGTCGCGATCGCTTTCGTCGCGAACGTCGGAGATGTCTTCAATGTCCTTGTCGTTGACGAGTTGGGCAATGCGTTTGATGAGGACTGACTTGTTCACCTGATAGGGAATTTCGGTGACGATGATGGCCTGGCGGTCTTTGGTGACGTTTTCGATGGCGGCTTTGGCGCGCATCATGAAGCGGCCGCGGCCCGTGCGGTAGGCCTCGAAAACGCCAGAGCGGCCGTGAATGATGCCAGCGGTGGGGAAGTCGGGGCCCTGCACGAATTTCAATATCTCTGGTAGCTGAGCCGCGGGGTTGTTGACGAGGGTGATGGTGGCGTCGACGATTTCGGTTAGGTTGTGGGGCGGAATCTTGGTGGCCATGCCGACCGCGATGCCATCGGAACCGTTAATAAGAAGATTCGGAATGCGCGCGGGCAGAACGTCAGGCTCGACTTCGCTGCCATCGTAGTTAGGGCGGAAGTCGACGGTTTCTTTGTCGAGGTCTTCGAGAAGCGCGGTTGCAACTTGCGCGAGCTTGGCTTCGGTGTAACGGTCGGCGGCGGGAGGATCGCCATCGACGGAGCCGAAATTTCCTTGTCCAAAAATCAGCGGATAGCGCAGGCTCCAGGTCTGCGCGAGGCGCACGAGAGCGTCATAGACGGCGAGGTTGCCGTGGGGATGGTATTTGCCCATGACGTCGCCGACGATGCGGGCGCACTTGCGCGTAGCACGGTTGGGCTGGAGGCCCATCTGCTGCATGGTGTAGAGAATGCGGCGGTGGACGGGCTTGAGTCCGTCGCGGACATCGGGCAGAGCGCGGCCGATGATGACCGACATGGAGTAGTCGAGGTACGACTTCTTCATCTCGTCTTCAATGTTGACGGGCTGAATGTGCAGGGCGCCGGGACTGCCGCCGTCGCCGGGCGGAGGAGGAGTCAGGGGAAGCTCGGGATTTTGATCGTCAGGCATGATGGCTCGCAGCTGTCAGTTATCAGCCTGACGCGGGGGATAATCCTCGCGGCTCAAAAAGGCTGTAACTGACTGTATTTATAGGTGTTACATGCTACGGGAACGATTTTTATTGTAGCACGAAAGGGACGTGTTTGGGGGAGATCGGGCACGGCTGAGGATGACAATTCTGGTGCTGGCGGTTCCGAGTTGGGAGGGACTTGGTGAAATAGTTTGGAAGAGAGGTCAGTCATCACAAAGGGTTGGCGGTGTGGCGTTTTATGCTGCGGGGGATGAGGCGGATTCCATCGCTCGACGGACTGCGGGCCATATCGATTTTGATGGTGGTGATTGGACATTGGACCTCGCTGCACTACCACTGGGAAGTGGGAGGAGCGTTCGCGAATCTGGGGGTGAGAATTTTCTTCATCATCTCCGGATACTTGATCACGACCCTACTGTTGAAAGAGTGGGCACGAAGCTCGACGATTCGACTGCGCGAGTTCTATGTGCGAAGGGCCTACCGAATCCTGCCTGCGGCCATCGCATTCATGGTACCGGTGTTTGTCATTTACTGGGGGCAGTTGCGCTGGTACCACATGGCAGCGGCGGCGCTGTACGTGACCAACTTTGATCCCTGGCACCCCTGGTTTTTGGGGCACTTGTGGTCACTAAGCGTGGAGGAGCAGTTTTATTTCTTGTGGCCGGGAGTGCTGAAGAAATGGTACGGGCAGCGGAGTGCGATCCTGGCCGGAGTGATATTGTTTGCTCCGATTTTTCGCTTTGCCTGCCATTTGCTGAAATTGCATGGACGAGCGGATGAGACGTTTCCAGCGGTGGCTGACGTTTTGGCGATAGGGTGTCTACTGGCGATTTATGCGCCGCGCCTGCCAAGGATCAAGACCGGCTGGGCGCTGGCGATGATGGTGCCGGTTGCGCTGGTTCCGGTATATGTGGGCGCGGTGCACTTTCGCACGACGGCACTCCTTCTTCTTCTGCTTTGGCCGGGGTTGCACATTTCTATTGCTGGCTTACTGCTGCATGCGGTGCAGAGGCCTTACTGGATATTGAACGTCAAGCCAGTCGTGTGGCTGGGAAAGATCAGCTACAGCCTTTATCTGTGGCAGCAGTTGTTTGCCTACGGCCCTGAACACCGGAGTTGGTATTGGTTGTTCGCCGCCGTGGGGCTGGCCAGCCTTTCGTATTATCTGGTGGAGCTGCCCATGCTGCGGTTGCGGCAGAAGAGAGAGGCTCCGAAGCACGCGTATGCTCAGGCCGCATAACTGAAATGCCGCCTGAATGCTAAGGGCGGGTAATTACTTCGTTAGGAGATGAGGGGATAACGAACTTCAGGTTGTGCGTGGAGTTGGTTTGCATGGTTGCAGTGAGGTTAAGGGCGGAGAGATCGATTTTTTTATTCCAGTATCCGTCGGTGTAGAAATCGCCACGGGCGTAGAGGACTCCGTTGGCGATGGTGTAGTCGTGGACTTCTTCGCTGTGCCCATCCCGAAAAATTAAAACTGCAGGAGGCAGATTGCGCGCTGGAGGTGCGGCTGCGGTTACCGGCGCTGGACTGGGCGCGGAGTTGTGGGCGGGCTTAGTGAAACGTCTGCTGGCGGATTTCGACGGCTGAGCGCTGTTTAACTGAGCATTGTCTGGATGGACATTGTTCGGAGCTATGTTGGGAGCCATTCGAATAGCAAAGGGCGCCGCTCGCGGTGCCCTTCGTCTTTTACCTTGGTCCTTACATGCCCTTGTGCGCTACTCACCACCAGGTACTCGGGACTCTACAACCTGCTTCCCGCCGCCAGTCCCAGCTTTCTCTCCATCCACCTTCTTCTTAACCTGGTTCCGCTCCGCCTCCACCCGCTTCCGCTCCTGATGCCGCCGATCATGAAACGCCTGGTCCGACCCTTGTTTCTTCATCCCTCCAGCTTGCCACACCCCCGCCAACATATCCAGCCCCACAAGATCTGGATAGTGCCTCAGTTTGAAATTCTTGGGTCTTCCCGGTATTCGCCAATCGTGGCATTATAGCTTGCGTGGAAGTGCCAGAACTGATTCTAGAATCGAAGCCCGACCAGCACTTCTTGCGCGGACGATGCTCCCTTTGCCCTCGCGTCCGGTTTAATCTCGTAGGCAATAGCCTTGCCGAAAAGGCGCACCTGCGACAGATGTTCGACATTCATGTTCGAGAAGTCCATGAGCGGAAGAACGCCAAGGATGCTGCGAAATGACTATGGGCAAAGCCAAGCGTCCGCGCGATCCCGTCCAGCTTGCCAAGCAGGTATTCGATATTGCCATCGGAGAAACCGAAGATGTGTGAGCGACGGGAGGCCATAACCACACATGTGGGGACAGCCGCCCCCGGCTGTCCAGTCGAGCGAAGCTCGACAGCTTCCTGTCGCCACAACACACCCATACCCTGTCATGCTGAGCGAACTCGACGCATCCCTACCCGCCCCCACTCTCTCAACGTTGAAAGATTTTCCCGCGCCCATCTACAATCTGATCTCCCCATGCACCCAGCCCGCATCGCTGAACTGCTCCAACCCTTCCTCTCCCCTATTCAAAACCCTTGTCATTCCGAATCGGGCCGAAGGCCCGGTGAGGCCTGCCCTGAGCGGAGTCGAAGGGAACCTGCTGTCCTCTCCGCAACTCAACTCAATAGTATATCGACGTACATCGATCTACTTCTTCGCTGGAACGCTCGCGTCAACCTCACCGGCATCCGCGATCGGGAAGAAATCGTCACCCGCCACTTCGGCGAATCCCTCTTAGCCGCCCGTCATCTCTTCCCAGACGCCGGCCATGAACGCAAGACAGAAAATAATTCCTCGGCGCCCTCGGCGTGCTCTGCGGTGAAAAGTTCCGCTCGCGTCGCTGACCTGGGCTCCGGCGCCGGCTTTCCCGGACTCCCCATCAAACTCTGGGCTCCCCAAATCTCCCTCACGCTAATCGAATCGAATCAGAAAAAAGCCACCTTCCTTCGCGAAGTCACCCGCGCCCTTACATTGACGGACGTAAATGTACAAAATGCCTCCGCCGAAACCCTCCCCTCACGCACCTTCGACGTGGTAACCTTCCGCGCAGTCGAGCGCTTCGCCACCATCCTCCCCGTAGCTGCGGCGCTCCTCGCCCCCGCCGGACGCCTCGCGCTCCTGGTCTCTTCCTCCCAGCTCGAAACCATCCACGCCGCCCTCCCTAGCTTCACATGGTCCACGCCGATCCCGCTTCCACAATCCCAGTCCCGCATCCTACTTATCAGTCGATAGATTGCAGTGTTTCCCCACTGGTGGAACATCCGCTCCCCAATCCTGTCATCGCACCGCGAACCAAAGTACTAACAAGTGGACCAGCGCCCTATCATTTCAACCGCAAACCCGGCAATATTAAGTATTCCTGTGCTCAAAGTGGAATATAGTGCTATTCGGCTGCCGATGTTCCCGCGGGAACATTAGAAACGCAAGCATTGTCCCTAGGATCGAGTGCATGTTCCAATTGGCCACGGGCTCTGAAGCAAGACTGTTCCGACGGGAACATTAGTGACGGATGGCATTGCCCGCCCGGGACCGCGCGAACGTTCAGAACTTGGGCACCCACGCCCAAGAATGTTCCCGCAGGAACATTGGACTCGTTTTGCACACAAATTCCCGTTCTGCACAACAGTTCGACCTTGCTTTCGAAATGTGAATGGAACTATGCTGCGAACAGCTCTGGCTCCTCGACAACTTATGGGACGCGTCATCGCTGTTGCCAATCAGAAGGGCGGCGTGGGTAAGACTACGACCGCCATCAACCTAGCCGCGTCCTTCGCGGCGGCCGAAGTCAACACACTGCTCATCGACTGCGATCCGCAGTCGAATGCCTCGAGCGGCCTGGGTCTGGTGAAAGATCCGGAACGCATTTCGAGTTACCATCTGTTGCTCGGCGAGGCCACCGGCGAGCAGGCGCTCGCGGCCACTGAGCTTGAGCAGCTCTGGATCATTCCTTCGCACAAGGATTTGATCGGAGCAAACATCGAGCTGGTTGAGGCGGAGAGGCGCGAGTTTCGGCTGCAGGAAGCGATCGCGCCTTTGCGGGATCGCTTCCAGTACATCGTGCTGGACTGTCCGCCGGCGCTGGATCTGCTCACGCTGAACGCGCTGGTGGCCGCTGATTCAGTTCTTATTCCGATGCAGGCGGAATACTTTGCGCTCGAAGGCATCAGTGAGCTACTCGACACTGTGGAGCGAATTCGCGCGGCATTGAATCCGGGTTTGGAAATTGAGGGCGTGGTGCTGACCATGCTCGATGAGCGAACCAACCTGGCGCAGCAGGTGATGGCGGAACTGAAGAAATATTTTGGAGAGAAGCTGTGCGCTGCAACCATACCCCGGAACATACGGCTGGCCGAGGCGCCGAGCCATGGGAAGGCGGCTCTGGTCTACGATCCGCGGTCGAAGGGCGCGGAGAGTTATATACGGCTGGCGAAGGAGCTGATGGGGAGGCACCTTGCGGCGGCGGATGCGGGGACGGCGATCAGCGCTTGATGTTACATAGACGCTCATCGATATATTAGATCGACGGTCGTCGATATAGATACTCGTCGATATACTAGCAGCGCGATCCTCGGATTAAACACAGGGGACACAGGGGTTCACAGAGGAAAAATTGATGACGATAGCGGCGGAGAAGAAGGACGAGAAAGTGGAGAAGCGGCGGGCTTTGGGGCGAGGGTTGGAGTCGTTGCTGCCAGGGCCGCGGGTGGTTGTGCCCAGCCGCGAGAGCGCGCCCGCGCCTGGCGGTGCCGATGGGGAAACCAAGGTCCCTCGATTCCCTCGCGATGACAAGGATTTGGGTGGGACTGCTTTGCAGGAGCTGGAAACAAGGCGGACAGGCGTCTCCGCCCCGCACGGGCAGCTGGCACCCGATGCCGAAGTTATTTCGATTGAGGCGCAAGCGATGCCGGGAAGTGTGGTGGTGAGCCTGGACCTGGCCTTGATTGATGCGAATCCTTATCAGACTCGATATGTGTTCGACGAGGCAGCGCTGAAGGAGTTGTCGGATTCGATTAAGGAACACGGAGTGGTGCAACCGGTAGTGGTGAGGCCGGCTGAAGATAAAGGACGCTACATCCTGGTGCTGGGCGAGCGGCGCGTACGCGCCTCGAAGCAAGCAGGGAAAGAAACGATTCCGGCGCTGGTGCGGAAGCTTTCGCGGCAGCAGGCGGCCGAGATGACGGTGCTCGAAAACGTGGTGCGCGCGGACTTAAATCCGCTGGAGCAGGCTGAGGCATTCCGGGTGTTGAGCAAGGAATTCAATCTGACGCAGGCGCAGATCGCGGAACGTGTGGGCGTATCGCGCGAGACAGTCGCGAATTACATGAGGCTGTTGCGGCTACCCAAGGACGTGATGCAGTACATGCTGTACAAGCAGCTCAGTTTCAGCGATGCCCGAGAGATTCTTTCGCTGGATAATCCGGAGCATATCCCGCTGCTGGCGGCAGAGGTGGTTACCAAGCATTTGAAATTGGATGAAGTTCAGGAACGAGTGCGGGAGCTGAATGGATTTGTGGAAATGCAGCGACAGGAGGGCGCGGAGGCCAGAAAAGCCGCGGCCCGCGGAGCGCGCTGGATGGATCCGAATGTGCGGGCGGCGCAGACGGAGATGGAGCAGACCCTGGGGATGCGGGTGAGGATTAAAGACCGGAATGGCAAGGGCCGGATTGTGATTGAGTATGCGACCGTGGACGATTACGAGCGGGTGGTGGAGATGCTGCGGGGAAAGTAGGCCGCGCTTCTTTCTTATCCCGCTGCACCACGCCCCGCGACACCGCCAGATTTGATGTCGGCTTGAGAAAAGCCCGACATCCTATGGGTTCACCGGTATCGAAGAACGTCCGCCTTGCCCAAGAGATCGCGGCCGTGTGATTCGCGCAATCATCAGGAGGGCCAGGAAACTTCCCCCAAAAAATTCCAGTAGCTTCACATTGTTCGGAGTTCGAGGTCCGCCGCGCGGCATGTAGTTTGCCACCAGCACTACTTTCGTGTGGTGGGAGGGATCGTAACGCAGGACGACCGGCGTCCCCTGCGGATGCTCGTCCACCCAATCTTCGAACGGCGCAATCTGGTTGGGCGGGTATTGCGAAACTTCGGGCGCGGGAAACTTGCTCGAATAGACGTTGGCCACATTCTGCTCAGCGCCCACCGCGTAGCTCAAGCGGCAATGGATGTAGTACTTGTTCCGCCGACCAGTGCTGGTCTGATCCAGGCCGCAGTTGTCAACGCGCGCCGTCACCTGGGGCCATCGCGCCTGGGCATGCTCCTGCCACGCTTCCGCCGCCGTCACCACCAAGGCGAAAATGCTGCACAGCCCTAAAAGCACAACCAGCACCATCAATCCCAGCCACATCAATGGACCTTTTTGCACTGTTCCCGTCGTCATTTTTTGGTCCGCCGAAACCTTGCATGCATGTTACACGCGCATTTCAGAGGGGCGCAAAAACTTCGGAGAAAACCAGGGTCCCTCGCTGCGCCCGCGATGACAGGGGGCTGGAAAATATCCCTCCCGACGTGATCCAGCTCACAGACGCCTATTCCCGGCAGCAGTACAGTGGCGGACGAAGTCATGGTATCGTTCTGCAACAGAGCGAAGAGCAGGAGGCGCGTTCGATGCGTTGCCGCATACAGGCCTTGTTCGCCATCGTCGTTGCAGTTGTCGCGATAGCCACAACCGCGATTTCCGCTCCCGGTTCCTTCTCTTATGGAACAATTCGGAGTTCCTGCGCGCCCTGGGATGGCCCCGCCATCGGCATCATGCTCACTACCGGGCCAGCGGAATGCAAGCGAACCAGCGAGCCATTCATTTCCATCGGAATATGGCGGGGGTTGCCCATTCAAGCAGGCCAGGTGGTGAAGTTCGCCCCGGGGTCGGACGCAGGCTTTGCCTCACGCTGTAAGAAAGAAGGCGACTGTGAACGCGCCCAGTCGGGCACGATCACCTTTGACCGATATGAAGAAGGCTCCGGCGCCTCAGGCCGCTACGAGTTGCACTTTAAGGGTGAGGAAACATTGAGTGGGACTTTCGACGCGAAATGGTGCAAGGAGCGCGTGATCTGCGGATGAATGGCGTCCGTGCGCTGCCGAGGACACAACCTACGCCGCTAGAGATTTCCTTGACAGGGCTCCTCTTCCAGCGCTGCGCCACCGAGGATCCAGATAAGCCAAAAATTACTTTACGTTGACTACTTCACCTCAAGGGGAAAACTACAGTGCCGATCTGTCCAGCGTTCAGATAGCAGGGAAGCCGCAAGCAGAAGAGGAAGAAGAAGCGACCCTAAAACGATCCCGATCCGAAACTGAATTGGAATCGTCACTTGGCGAAGAAGTAGTCGAAAGATTTCACCGCGGTGAATTCGTCGTCTTTGATGTCGAAGACGGTGTAGAGCTTGGTTACGTGGAGGACGTCTTGAACTTTTTTTGTGAGGCTGAGAAGTTTTAGCTCGCCGCCGGCGTTGCGGACGGTGGTGTAGCTGCTGACTAGTTCGCCGACACCGGAGGAGTCGATATAGTCGACGTTGGCGAGGTTGAGGACGATTTTTTTCTTGCCCGCGGCAATAAGTTCGCGGATGACATCGCGGAGCTTGCCGGTTTCGTCACCGAGCGTGATGCGGCCGTTGAGGTCAACGATGGTGACGTGGCTGACTTCGCGAGTGGTGATTTCCATGGGAGGTGGCTTTCGGCTTCCGGGGAAATGGTAGAGGGGTGGGGGGCGTTAGTCAACTGCGGTTAACCACGGAGGACACCAAGGTTGACTAAGGAAACTAGACAGCGGTGGTGTCGCGGATTTCCTGGATGGGGCTGGTGATGATGGGGGTGGAATATTCAGGGTGGTGAAATTCGAGGTGCATGCCGCGTCCGACGTATTGCAGTTTGAGCATGGAACCTCCCCAGGTGGAACCGGCGATGGCAACGTGAACTGGATCGGGACAGAATTCGGGATGGCCGGAGATAAGAGCTTCACTGCCTCCGAGCAGGACGGCGGTATAGCAGTGGTGCATGGTTTGAATGTGGAGGATGGTCGAGGGTGGGAGGTCGTGAAGAAAGACTCCACCTTCGACTTCGGACTGGATGATGGCGTGGTTGACGTCGTCGGCGAGATTGGGGTGCGGCGTGAACATGGCCGGGCTGGAGATAGGGTAATGGGTTTCGGGTGAGGGGGCAAGAGTTGTTTGAGAATTCGCCGGAACGTTGGGACCAGTACCTAGGACCTAGTTGCCAGCGGGTACTTTGGGATCGATTTCCGGCTCTTCCAGGGACATAAGACCAACATCCCAGGGAACTCAATGAGTGATATCGGGATGTTTCATCAATTACTTCTCTAGCGGCAACAGGTATGTAGGATTATTCTTAAATGAGCTGCCAAAGACGTGCTGATCTGCCTCGCGCATGTCCCACACGATTACAGAAGTCGGCACGAGCCGGACCGTAATGTCATCCCACGCCGCAAAAACTGGCCCCACCTTCGGGTCCGCCAACGCAGCTTCGCTTAGGTACTTGCGATGAATCTGCGTGTTGCATTTGTGAGATGACTCACCGCTAAGTATCTGCGCACTGCCCGTGACGGTAACTCCGTACGACGCCGCGGGGTCACGAGAATCAACCATCAGAGACACTTCCCGATTTGCCTGAAGGTTTCGGGCTTTGCGGCTCCGTGAAGCCGTAGCAACATAAATTTCGGTGCCGTCGAACCAAAACCAGACAGCAACGATATGGATAGAACCGTTGGGGTTATGTGTAGCGAAGGACGCGATATATCGGCTTTCCAGCAACTGCTTGACTCTTGCATCCGACAACGAAGCCATTGGCAATCTCCTTCGGAAGTTTAGTTTCCAATTGCGCGAAACCGCGTAAGCATACTTCATACCCGGTCTTTTAGCGACAGGAGATCTTGTCGTCATTAGTCAAAGGACGCAATCAGGCGATTGCACTCATCGACACTGTCGTGTGTACGCTCGCGCGTCTACGTCTCTACCGAGGACGGCCGTCTTGCCGAAACCCTAGCTTCTTTACTGGTGCTGAGTAGCCGCGGTTTGCGCAGGAACTTCGTTGGCATCGGTGCCGATGGCGTCGCCGGAGAGGATTAGTTCTACGCGGCGGTTTTGCTGGCGGCCTTCGGGAGTGTCATTGGAGGCGATGGGCTCGGTCTTGCCGTAGCCGCGGGCTTCGACGGCGCCGGAGTTGATGCCCTGCTGGACGAAGTAGTCGCGCACGGCCTGGGCGCGATGCTCGGAGAGTTGCTGGTTGTAGTCATCGGAACCGATGCTATCGGTGTGGCCTTCGATGGCGACATGCAATGTGGGGTAAGCAAGAACGATGCCGGAAACTTTGGCGAGGCGCTCACGTGCTCCGGGAAGAAGCTCAAAGCTGCCGCTGCGGAAAAGGACGTCAGACATATTGGCGACCAGGCCGCGGGCGGAATCACGCGTGGCGAGAATGCTGTTCAGCTGCTGCAGCAGGCGTGCGCGCAGCTCCTGCTTTTCATATTCAGCTTGCTGGGTCGCTTTTTCCGCTTGCTGCTTTGCGGTTTCGGCTTGCTGGCGGAGCGAGTCGGATTGCGCGGCAGCCTGGCGAGCTTTGTCGGTTTCCGCGGCCAGGACTTGCTGCTGGGCGACGGCTTCAGCGGTGGCTTTTTCGGCAGCGGCTTTTTGACGCGCGGCTTCCTGAGCGGCGGCTTCAGCCTCCTGCTTCATTTTTAGAGCTTCGGCTTTGGCTTGTTCGGCGGCGGCGCGGTCGGCCTGGGCTTGCGCAGTGGCTTTTTCTGCGTCGGCGCGGCGTTTGGCTTCGGCATCGGCATCGGCGCGGGCTTTGGCTTCGCGAGCGGCGGCGGCGGCCTGGGCTTCGTCCTCAGCCTTTTGCTTGACCGCCATCAGGCGGGCTTCTTCGGCAGTTTCGGTGGCCTCTTTTGCCGCAGCTTCGATGGCGGCTTTGTTCTGCTTCTGGCGGTAAATCTCTTCGGCGTGCAGCAATTGCTGGCCGGCTTTGGAAATAATGAAGGATGCGTATTTATCCGCGGCGGCGATCCGGGCAATGCGCATGGCGTTGCGAGCTTCAAAAAGCTCGAGAGGAGTTTTGCTGTCGATGCCGAAGATGGCGTCCTGAATATGAGTGTTGGTGGAGGAGTAGGTGCCACGGCTAACCAGGTCGTATTTGGCTTCGATGTTTTGCGTGCCGGCGCCGTTTAGCGGCGCGCTTTCCATGACCACCATGTTGCCGGGCGCGGTTACGGCGAAATAGGGCTCGGCCGTAACGATCATGCCGAAGGTTTGCAGGTCAGTGAAGGCTTTGAGGTGAGCGTTGCCGTGTTCGAGGGTGACTTCACCAAGATTCACGGGGCGTCCTTGCGGGGACACGGCCCAGAGGACGTACGTCAGATACTCAAGGCCGAACTTGGTGGCATCTTCGAGGCCCTGGAATTTGACTTCGATCTGGAAATTGGTTTTCTTGCCTTCAACTTTGGCTTCGCCAGTAGCGCGCTGAAGCAGATCGGTACCCTGGAAATCGACTTTGGTAGTTCCACCTTGCAGGCGGTAGTGGACGGCCTGAGTGGTGCGGGTGACCGTGGAAGTGGGCACGGTGGGTACGGGCTGCGGGGTTTGCGCCGACGCGATGGCGGAGCAAAGGACGATGGCCAGAGATAAAGTTTTCACAGGATTCTCAGTCTGGGGGAATTAAGACGGCTTTATGTTCGTAGACATCTTCGCCGAACCGGAATGAGTGAACAAGGACGGGAAAGGACTAGGCGGGGATGGCACTTTGGTCACCTGGGGCCAGGTCCACCTGGGGTCAGGTCAGGCGCCCCTTAGGGGACATTGATTATTACGCCTTTGGGGCCGACCACTAAGGCGCCGCCTTGGGGGTAGGGGCTGACGGCATTGAATTGGGAGTCGGATTTCTTGTTTGCGCTGATGCGGGTGGGATTTTGGGGTGGGCGGAAATCGTAGATGAATTTTGGGCCTACCAGGAATATGCGGTCGAGGGCTTCGTCTCTATTATTGCGCCTGGTATTGCGGTCATAGGCGACAGCAGAGTAATAGGATTGCGGGAAGATTTTGGAGAGAGTCCACGTCTTGCCGCCATCGGTGGTGAAGGCGAGGTTCGGGCCATCTTGCTCGGGGAGTTTGTAGTCTCCGCCGGCGATTACACCGTGAGTTGCGTCGCGGAAGGCGATGGAGAAGATTCCGGCGGAGTCGGGACCATGGGCGATGGGAGTGTCGAGGACTTCCCAAGTGAGCCCACGGTCGGGTGAGTGGAAGACTCGCGCGGCTTTGCCGCCGGTGACGAACCAGATGTTGGAATCGGGCCCCTCCGCCGCTGAAGCCCCATTTTTTTTCGGCACGCTTACGGCACGGCTGAAATCGTGCCCTTCCCCCTCTGCGAGGATGGCGAGGCAGGTGTTGCTGGCGGCGAAAGCGGCTTCGCCTTCGAGCGCGGGCGGGAGTTGCGCGGGTGGGATTGGAGTCCAGGTTTGACCGTCGTCCGTCATTAGGAGTTCGAATTTTGGGGTGCCGGTTTCGTCGGGAATGGGATCACCGAGGACGATGCCGTGGGTGCGGTCCCAGAAAACCATGGAGTCGAAAAATCCTTTTTCATTGGTGTTGGTGAATTGGAGTTGCCAGTGGCGCCCAGCGTCGGTGGTGTGATAAATGCGGGACTGGTCGCCGGGGCCGGAGGACATGAGGAAGGCCTCTTCGCTGGAGAAGGCGACGATGCCGCGGAAGTCGAGAGACTCGGCGCCGGGGACATGATCGGGGATCCAGATGTGGCCGTCAGTGGTGCGGAGGTAAGTGCCGTGGGTGCCGGAGGCCCATGCGATTTTTTGAGTGACGGCACTAACCCCACGCAGATTTTCTGTAATGCGAGACAGGCGAGTTTGCGGAGTGGTTTGGGCCAGAGCGGTGGTGGCTGCGAGCAGGATGAACAGGGTTCGCATGGGGAGAATTGTCGCAGAAGTGGGGTGCGCCGTGAGGGGATAATTTCAGCAAAAAACCTCAACCACCGGAGACACCCTTCGACTACGCTCAGGGCAGGCTCGGGGGGCTAGGGTAGAACGCGGTGCTGGATTCGCATGGTTGAAGAAATTCTTTGCGGGTGGATGGTCTGGAGATCGAGAGAAGGAATAGAATTGCAGCCAAGAATGTTTGCCCAGCTTCGCCAATTGCAGCGCTGGAAGCGCTGCGCCAACTAATCGTCCGGCTGCTGATGGGAGCGTCGACCAACCCAGGGTTCCTCACTTCGTTCGTGATGACAGACCTGTTGTTGCTCAGGATGAGTGGAAACCGGAGAAAGCGATTTGCGCTGTGGAGGAGTACTCATGGGAAGAATTGTTTTTAGACAAACAGCGGCCGTTGTGACGGTTTGTTTGTGCAGCGGGTGGAGCGTGGGGCAGACTTTGAAGCCGAGGCCTGCGGCGGGGACGGAGAGCAAGAGCGACTCAGCCTCGACTTCGGAGAGAACCGCCGCGGAGAATGCCGTGGCCGCGCCAGTGGTAGTGCCGATGAGCGTTGAGGCGGGAACTCCGATTAAGGTGGCGCTGGATTCCGAAGTGCGCGTGAGGCGGGTGGGACAGGCGATCCACGGCAAGACGACCGAGCCGGTGTATGCCTTCGACAAGCTGCTGATTCCGGTGGGGACCGTGGTGAACGGAAAAGTGTCGGCGATCGATTCGGTGCCGAAGAAGGTGCGAACGCTGGATGCGACGGATGGAAATTTTTCTCCGCACCGCAACGTTCATGTGCAGTTTGATGACCTGGTAATGGGCGACGGGCGGCACGTGGCGCTGCAGACGGTGGCCTCCCCGGCGCCGGATGGAGTGTTACGGTTTGTCTCCGCGAACGAGAAGGAAAAACAAAAGAACAAGATGGAGGATGCGGCGGGGAAAAAAGTAAGCGCGGCGCGGCTGGAGATCCATCGGCAATGGGCGGAATTGCAGAAGCAGATTCACGAGCCGGGAAAGATGCACAAGCTGAAGCGTATCGCGCTGGCGCAGCTTCCGGTGCATCCGCAATATATCGATTCGGGAACGAGTTTCAACGCGGACTTGCAGCAGCCGCTGGATTTTGGTACGGAGGCCGTGAAGCCGGAAGCGCTGACCAATATTGGCGCTCCGCCCCCCACGGGAAGCATGGTGCATGCGCGCCTGGTGACGCCGCTGAGTTCATCGACGGCGAAGAAGGGTGATGCGGTCGAGGCGCTGGTCACGGAGCCGCTGGTGGTGTCGGATCATTTGATTCTGCCGGAAGGCAGCGTGATCAAGGGATCGGTCATGCAGGCGCAGCCGGCCCGGAGGCTGGGAAGGAACGGGCAGTTGCGAATTTTGTTTCATCAGGTTGCTCCGCCGAATGGGATTGAGCAAAAGGTGGAGACCAGCCTGGAAGGCGTAGCGGTAGCAAAGGGCGAACATTTGAAGCTGGATGCCGAAGGCGGAGCGCAGGTGACTACGCCGCGAACGCGGTATTTGACCACGGGCATTCAGGTGATGCTGGCGGCGTCGCAGGCCTCTCCAGATCGCGACGCGGGGCGGGACGGGGCGAGCGGCGGAGAAGCCGGAGGCGCGGCTGCGAACGGCGCGTCGGGATTCCGCTTTGTGGGAATGATTGTGGGAATCGCGGCAAACTCGCGCGTGGTGTCGGCGGGCTTTGGATCGTATGGCGCTGCGATGTCAATCTATTATCATTTTCTCGCGCGAGGACGCGATGTGGTGTATCCCAAAGATATGGCGATGGTGATTGGGCTGGGAACGCGGGAAGGCGGTAAACCGGCTTCTGGGTTCTAGCTTGAAAGCAAACCAAAACAGGCCCAGCGCTTGAAGGCGCAATTTTACTTTGCGGCGGGTACGGCATCGCTGAAGCGATGCCCTGCTGCGAATCTTCTTGCAGCAGCGCATCCATTTGCGCGGCGTATCTTCTTCGAAAACCATTCTAAAAAACAATCCTGCTACTTGGCGGTGAAGGGGGCGAAGCACGCCGCTTTGCCGAAGTAGATGCGAAGCGTGCACTTGTCACCGGTATGGGCGAAGGCCACTTCGAGCGAATCCGAAGGCTGAGTTATTTGATCGGTCTCAACGGACGCGCGGGCGATGTCCTGTTTCTCGTCATAGGCGGAGTGGGGAGCGACATTCTTGTTGACGACGAGGGTCCATTTGTCTTTGCCGGGGATGGGGTAGACCGTGTAAGCGCCGATCGGAATGGTCGCGCCACCAAAGCTTAATTGCGCTTCAGTGAAGAGGGTCATGGGAGCGCCGCCGGGAGTCCAGGGCTTACCGTTGGGAGCTTTGTCGGTCTTGGTCGTGACCGGGTTGTAGCGGATGTAAACTTGGCGTCCGTCATCAAGGTTGCAGCTTGCCGTGGACGAAGGCTCGGATTGCTGCGCAAAGCAGACTGCGGCGGTGAAAGAAATGAGAACGGAGACGATGAAGCGAGCGCGGAACATGAGAGACCCCCTATGGGGCAAAAGTGTAGCGCCGAAACGGGCTTAGGGGAAGAGGAATTCGAGCGCGGATTTTTGGATAGGAAGGATAGGGGGCTCTTCCAAGGGACTGGCAGTGCTCGGCGAGGGGCCTTCGCCTGGGGGGCAGGACGGGCTTCCCCCAGGCCGGACCGCCGGGGCTGCGTCCACACATGCACACAGGGTCTGAGCATCGTTCGTTGCTGGTCTTCGGTGATGTACTCAGGGGGCGGGGCGGTTGCTACCGTGAGTGGCGAGTACTGGGGCGGTAAACACCGGTACCGAGCGAGGACTCACACTCATGAAGGCAGCAAAGCTGAAAATTCTTTATGGCGAAGGCAATCCCGAGGCCCAGGCGGTTACGGCCGGGGCACTGGAGAAGGCTGGACACACGGTAGAGAAGGCTCTTGGGCGCAAGGCGGTGGAAGCGGCGCTCAGCAAGGGCGGGTTCGACCTGGTGGTTTTGGGGCCCACGCTTTCGCGGAATGACCGGCATCATCTGCCCTATGCGGTGAAGAAGGTGCAGGCTGAGGTGAGCGTGCTGGTGATGCACGCGGATGGAAGCCGGCATCCGTACGTGGATGCGTGCACGGATACGGGAGCCAGCGTGGAGAACGTGCTGACCCGCATTGAAGGGATGAAGATTGCCGGCATGATGCCGATGGCGGCCGGGGCGGCTGCGGGGAGATAGTACCAAGTACCGAGTTCTCGGAGAGAGCGGCCTTCCTGGCCGCTTTTTTTCTTTGAGGGGGAAGGCTTAAACCTCCTGCGTCCCCCAAATACCAATCCCGGGCAGAAACCACCCACAAATTCACCCTGCTTTAACCTGCCGTCAGTAAGATTAGCCCCGCTCGCCCAGCCAGCCAGGTTCAGCTAGCGAGCAGAAAACGAAAGATCTTCCAGGCTTTCACAGAAAAATAAGGAGACAAGATGATGAAAATAAAAGCAGGTGTGCTCAGTGTATTTCTTCTTGCAGTCGCGGGCGGAGCGTTGGCCCAACAGGGCCCGGTGCCGAAAGGCGTAACTCCCTTAGATCACGTTTTCCTCATCATGATGGAGAATCATGGATACAGCGAGATTCTCAATAATCCCAACGCCCCATTCATCAACCAGTACGCACGGCAGGCCAATCTTGCCACAAACTATTTCGCTGTGGCCCATCCCAGCTTGACGAATTACCTGGAAGTCGTAGGCGGCTCGAATTTCGGCGTCCTAAGCGACAACGCGCCCGATTGGCATGACGCCTCCTGCACCACAAATCTCGCTTCGGGAGTGCCCAATACTGACACTCCTCCAAGTCCCGCAATCTGCCCCATCTCCGGCATCGGAACCGACGCAGCCACGCCCGCCCTAGACTGCACCAATGAGGTTTCCGGTCCGCCTTGCGAAATGAATATCGACGGTACCCGCTCTTATGCTGCAGCTTCTAGCACCCTCGGCATTACCATTGCAGACCAGCTTGCCGCTGCCGGAAAAAGCTGGAAGACCTACCAGGAAAGCCTTCCCCAGACTGGCCCCGACCAGGTCGACTACAGCGACGGCAATTTCACCAACAATACCGATTTCAGTTTGATCAATCCCCAGCTGACTCCACCGCTCTCCACCAGCGACATCGTTCAGCTCTATGCCTCCAAGCACGATCCTTTTGTCTACTTCCAGAGCGTCCAGCAAGGCACCAATCCTCTCGCTACCTATGCCAACATTTCCGGCTTTGACGGCTTGCGGGGTTTGTGGAGCGATCTCGGTTCCGGCAAGGTCCCGGACTTCTCCTACATCGTGCCCAACCAGTGCAACGACCAGCACGGACGCAGCAACAGCACCGCCTTCTGCGGCTCTGACCCAAACGACAACGGCACGCAGGCCGGCTTGAACCCCGCGTTGATTATCCTCGGCGACCAGGCCGTGCAGAAGATCGTAACCGCGATTCACGGCTCCAGGGCGTGGAAAGAAGGTCATAACGCCATCGTCGTAATCTGGGATGAAAACGACTACTCAGTGCAGCCCATCGTCAACCAGGTCGTCGCCATCGTCGACACCAACTACGGCGTGCGCGGACAGCAAAGTGGAACGTTCTACACTCACTTCTCCCTGCTCCGCACCATCGAGGGAGGCCTTAAGCTGCCCTGCCTTAACCATGCCTGCGACACCACCACCAACACCATGTCCGATCTGTTCGGAGATCACCGGTAGCGGCAGGCGCTACTGCATCTGGGAATACGTTAGCCACAGAGGCCAGTTCTAGGACTGGCCTCTTTGTTTTTGGGCGCTTCTTTGGATTGACGTTAAGGCGGGCACTCTGATTGGAATCATGAACCAGCGTCCCCGGGCGCGAGCTTCTTGAAAGCTTGCAATGTGGCACATTGTGTGCCACATAATGTCTACGTTTCAATAATAATGTTGACGATGTGCCACATTATGTGGCACAATGTATATCGTGCCTTCAGTAAATATCCGCCAGCTTCGTGACACTCGCCGTCTCAAAACTTGGCTGCGCGCCGGAGAAACCGTGGAACTCCGCGAGCGTGACCGTGTCATCGCACGCATTGTTCCCGAGCGCGTAGAGAAATCAACAGTCCAGTATCCAGACTTTGCGGCCCGCCGCAAGAAGATTTTCGGTGATCGCGTGCTGCCGGCAGTTGACCTTCTCATCAGGGAGCGCGGACGCTATTGACGGTTTACGCGGACTCCAGCTTTTTCGTTTCGCTTTATCTCGAGGACGAGCACTCGAGTACCGCCGAGCAACTAGTCAAGTCCGGCACGCGCCTCTGGTTTACTCCTCTCCACTACGCGGAGTGCACGCACGCCGTGGCGCAACAAGTCTTTCATAAAAACCTGCCCGCTGCGCATGCGCTACAGGCATACCGCCATCTGGAAAAAGATCGGGCCGCCGGTTTATGGCTGGAGGTCGAACTGCCCGAAAGCGTTTTCGATCTCTCTGCGGACTTGGCCCGCCGCCATGGGCCGCGTCTCGGCGTACGCACGCTCGACAGCTTGCATGTGGCCTGCGCTCTGCAATTGGAGGCACAACAGTTTTGGACGTTCGACGAACGCCAGGCCAAATTGGCCAAAGCCGCGGGCCTGAAGATTTTATGAGCGCTTCGTGCTCCGGAGCCGCCCTCTTACTTCGGATACCAATCCAGCAATCGCACCTCAATGCCGGTTCCTTCCAATCCTTTTTGAAATACGGCGAGATCAGATCCGTGATAGTGGTACGGGATAACAAGCTTTGGACGAAACGCCTTTACCGCGTCGGCAGCCTCATCCGGCGGCATAGTGTAAGGCAGATTCATGCACACGAAGGCCACATCGATGTTCTTTAGCGCCCGCATCTCCGGAACCCCTTCGGTATCGCCCGAGAAGTAGAAGCGCTTGCCCCCATAAGTCAGCACGTAACCGTTCCCGCGCCCCTTGTCGTGAAACAGTTTCCCCGGCGCGGGTCCGCGCTTCAGGTTGTACGCAGGAATCGCCTCAATCGTCCATCCCTGCCAGCTCTTCGTTTCTCCATTAGCGATGGGCTTGGCGCTGGAGACAGTCGCAACCACGGCCGGCGCAGCGAGAATCTCCGTACCCGTCTTACTGATTTCCTTGATCGAATCCGGATCCATGTGGTCGCCATGAATATCGGTAATCAAAATGAGGTCTGCCTTTGGTAGGCCCGTGAGTTTCGCGGGCTTGGCAGGATCGAGGTAAATAATCTTTCCCCCCGCCTCAATCAATGTGCTGGCGTGATATATGGGAGTGATCAGAACCGGCCCCGACGATGTGGGAAAGACCTGCGTCTGGGGGGAGCGCACAAGCGTTGCTATCGCAATAAGGGCGCAAGGAATACTCGATGCGAGCTTCATTCTTGACCTCCCGTTGTCCTTACTCTTCCTCTTCCTTCACCTCACCCCGAGCCGCCTTGGCCTTCTCAATAATCTTTTCCTGTAGTTGCCCCGGCACCGTGTCGTAATGATGCATCTCCATGTTGAAGCTGCCGCGCCCTTGCGTCATCGAAGTCAGATCCACGCCGTAAGTCAGCATCTCGGCCATGGGTACCTCGGCCTTCACAATGGTATTGCCGCCTTTATTGTCCATGCCCTGAATTCGTCCCCGGCGGCTGTTCAAATCGCCCATGATTGAGCCCGCGAATTCGTCCGGGATCGTAATCTCCACATGCATCACCGGCTCCAGAATCGTGGGCTTGGCCTGCTCCATCGCTTTTCGGAAGGCAATGCGCCCCGCCATCTGAAATGACATGTCGTTCGAATCCACATCGTGATACGACCCGTCATACAGAATTACGCGGAAATCGACCACTGGATATCCCGCCAGGTATCCGCGTCCCGCCGCGTCCTTAATTCCTTTTTCAATAGCCGGAATATAGTTCTTCGGTATCGCGCCGCCAAAAATATCGTTCACGAATTCAAACTGCCCCCCGCGCGGCATCGGCTCCATCTTGATCTTGCAATCGCCGTACTGCCCGTGCCCGCCAGTCTGTTTTTTGTGCCGGCCCTGCACATCGGCTTTGCCCCGTATGGTTTCGCGATAGGGAACTTTTGGCGCTTTCAAAACTACTTCCGTGTGATACCTCTTCTTCAGCTTCGCCACCACCACTTCAATGTGTTGTTGTCCCGTGCCCGCAATCAGAAACTCCTGCGTCTGCGCATCGCGGAAAAAGCGCAGCATCGCGTCTTCTTCCATCAGTTTATGAATGCCCGGCCCTAGCTTATCTTCATCGGCCCGGCTCTTGGGCTCAATCGCAAACGTAATCGCCGGCTCCGGCAGCTTCACCCGCGGATACTGAATCGGCGCGGATTTGTCCCCCAGCGTGTCGCCGGTCAAGGTGTCTTTCAACTTCGCCACCGCGCCAATGTCGCCCGCGTGCAACTCTGTCACCGGCACCGCAGTCTTCCCCTGCATGATGGAAATATGCGACAGCTTCTCCGCAGATCCCCGCGAGAAATTCTGCATCATCGCTTCATTCTTCAGCACGCCGGAAAAAACCTTGAAATAGGAAATCCGTCCCGCGAACGCGTCCGAAACCGTTTTGAAAACATACAACGATACGGGTTCCGCGTCCGTCTCATGCCTCTTCGGAGCATCTCCATTCCCCGATGCCCCGGGCTCACCCTGTATCCATTCATGCTCGGAAGGCGCCGGCGTGTAGTCCACGATAAAGTCCATCACCCGGTCGGCTCCCACATTTCCCAGCCCCGAGCTGAAGATGACCGGAAAGAGCTTGTCTTCGCGAATCGCATTATGCAGCGCTGGAATTAAATCTTCTTCCGGAATCGTCCCCTTCTCGAAGAATTCCTCCATCAGCTTGTCGTCGCCCTCAGCCACCAGTTCCACCAACTGTTCGTGGGCTTCCTGCACCTGCGCTCGCATATTGGCTGGGATCTCCGTCTCTTTGCCCTTGCCATTCCCGCCTAGTTCGTAGGTGTATGCCTTCATGCGCACCAGGTCGACCACTCCGGTCAGGCTCTTCTCGCTTCCAATGGGCAGCTCAATCGGAATCACATTCCGCCCAAACGCATTGATCAGCGACTCCAGCACGCGCTCCGCATTCGCCCGGTCGCGGTCCATGCGGTTCACCACAATCAGCCGCGGCGTCTTGTACTCCTCGCAATCGTTCCAAACCCTCTGCGTCACTACTTCCACGCCAGCCACGCCGTCCACCACCACAATCGCCGCATCCACCACCGGCAGCACCATCTTCGCCTCGTGGACGAACATATTGAACCCGGGCGTATCGATCACATTGATCTTCGTCTTGCCCCACTCCACATACGCCGCCGACGCCGCAATCGACATCTTGCGCGCGATCTCTTCTTCGTCATAATCGGTGGTCGTCGACCCATCGTCCACGCGCCCCAGCCGCGGAGTTGCCCCCGCCGTGTAGAGCATGGCCGACAACAGCGTGGTTTTCCCCGCGTGCCCATGCCCCACAATCGCTACATTACGAATGTTTTCTCCGGAATAAACTTTCACGAATAGGCTCCTTCGCAGGCGTGGAAAAAGAGAGGCCCAGAATCAGAATCGCAGAATCAGAATAAAGAACAGTGCGGTAGACAGGCCAGCCCGGTATCACCCGCCAAAACCTAGGATGCTACCACGCGGCAACCCGGCGCCTCAACCACCCGGCGCAACGACACTCGTGTGGGGGCAGCCGCCCTCGGCTGTCCGGTTGAGCGAAGCTCGACGTTTTGCTCAATCGCCAGCAAACTAAGCCTTGACCGTCCTCTATCGCCAGGCCACCCAGCCGGTGTATCATCCTTCCGCATGCTGGGCAACCGCACCAACGAGCAGTGGATCTCTCAATACGCCTCCAGCCATCAGCATCCGGTGAACCGCATCTGCCACACGCTGGGCATCCCGACCATCGTGCTCTCGGTCCTGCTATTTCTTGCCAGCATATTCTTCCACCGCCTCTGGCCCTACGCGCTAGCGCTATTTGTTCTCGGATGGATTCTCCAATTCGTCGGCCACGCCTTCGAAGGCAAGCCCCCGGAATTCTTTAGCGACTGGCGTTTCTTGTTCGTCGGCGTCCGCTGGTGGTGGGCAAAGATCAACGGCAAAGCCTGAATTAGCCGGGATTCGTATCAGGGTACGACTTCAGTCGTACCGTCAGTCGACCAGGAATGTCCGGCTTCAGCGATGTGGGGACAGCCGCCCTCGGCTGTCCGTCGAGCGAAGCTCGACGCTTTCTTCGTCACGACAGGCTATGCGAGAGAATCCCGGACTGCGAAACTACGATCTGATGATTTTGCTGGTGAACCTGGTCGAGCTCTCGCCCGCGGTAGTGGGTCAGTTCAAACTGACCCGCTACCTCGCCCGCCTTTCGCTTGCGCCCGTTTGGAGTTCTGTTCTATGCTAGGTTCACTTTCGGGGTTCCGATTCACGCAGGAAGCATGCACCGCCTCACCGCAAGACTGCTGCTGTTGTTCGCGCTCGCAGGGAAGCTCGCCCCGCTGACCCTGGCAGTCACCGCCCCGCCACATGCCTGCTGCGTTCGCAAAGCTGCTCATCACTGCCACGATTCGACGGCGCCAGAATCCGACCAGCTCGTCATCCGCACCGCTCCTTGTTGCAATAGTAATTGCGGTCGCGCCGTCATCACCGTTCGATGGGCTTCCCCCCCACCGCCGGCTAACGGATTTTGTGCGCTGAAGCTTGAGCATCACTTCAGCCCGCGCGATCTGATTTTCCCGAATACAAATAATTCCCGCACTCAATCCACTCGCGCCCCTCCGTATCTCTCCCTCAGCTAAAGCAAATCTCACCGCCAAACACGAACCATGTGGGGACGGGCGACTCGCACTCGGCCGTTATCGAAGCCCGTGGAAGATCGGCGCTTCAGCGACTCGTAAGGCCGTCAAAGAGAACTGGGCTTCAGCCCAGGCAGCAAAGATGTCATAGAGAACCTATGCCCTTCACTCGCCTAATTCGATTTCTACCGCTGCTTATGCTGCCTCTCGCCGCCTTCGCCTCCGTCTTCGGCTCGATCCGCGGCATCGTCCACGATCCCCAGCATCGCCCCGTAGAAAATGCCATGGTGATGCTCCGCTCGAAAACCTCCGACTGGACCACCTCAACCACCACCGACGCCAGTGGTGAGTTTTCATTCAACGCCGTCGCCCTCGGCGAGTACACCGTAACGGTCGTCGCCCCCAACTTCGATCAAGCTGCACAGAACGTCGTCGTAACCTCCGGATCGCAGCCCGTCCTCCATTTCGCCCTGCGCGTCGCTACTAGCAAAGAAACGGTCAACGTCTCCGGAGCTCCCGATGCCGCCCCCACCGATTCCGCCACTCCTACTACTCTGGTCAGCCGTCTTGATATCGAACAGACTCCCGGCGCCGCGCGCACCAACAGTCTCGCCATGATCACCGACTACGTTCCCGGCGCCTATTTCACTCATGACCAGCTCCACATCCGCGGCGGCCACCAAACCAGTTGGCTCATCGACGGTGTCCCCGTGCCCAACACCAACATCGCCTCCAACCTCGGCCCGCAATTCGATCCCAAGGATATCGACTACCTCGAAGTCGATCGCGGCAGCTACGGCGCCGAGTTCGGCGACCGTACTTACGGTGTCTTCAACGTAGTCCCGCGCACCGGCTTCGAGCGCAACCGCCAGGCCGAACTCGTTCTCAGCGCCGGAAACTTCTACCAAACCAACGACGCTCTCAGCTTCGGCAGCCACACTGCGCGCTTCGCTTACTACGCCAGCGTCAATGCCAACCGCAGCAATCTCGGCATCGAAACCCCCGTCCCGCAAGTCGTTCACGACGCCGAGAACGGCTACGGCGGCTTCGGATCCTTGATTTTCAATATCGATCCCTCCAACCAACTGCGCTTCGTGACTTCGTTGCGCAAGGATTACTACCAAATCCCTTACGACCCTTTCCCCAATGACATCGAGAACAATCTCGTAAATGGCCAACTCACCGGACAGTATCCCAGCCTCAATCTTCGCGACGGCGATCATGAATCCGACGCCATCGTGAACTTCTCCTGGGTGCACAGCTTCAATTCAAAACTCCTGTTGACGGTGTCACCATTCTTTCATCGCAATGCGGCCGACTACGCCAGTTCGCCCCACGACTTCCCCGTCGTCACCACACAAGATCGCGCCTCAACCTACGGCGGCGGCCAGGTAAGTTTCAATGCGAACACAGCGAAGAACAATCTTCAGGCCGGCGTCTACAGCTTCTACCAGGAGGATAACGAGTTGTTCGGCGTCACCTTCAACGATGGCAGTGGCAATCCTCCATTCACCGACGTCGAGCATCCCACCGGCAGCCTGGCGGCGTTCTTCCTCGATGACAAATTCAAGCCCGTCCCCTGGCTCACCCTAACCGCCGGCATTCGCCCCACCCACTTCTCCGGGGGAGTCTCCGAAAACGCAATCAGCCCACGCTTCGGCATCGCGCTCAACATCCCCCACCTCAACTGGACCTTCCGCGCCTTCTACGGCCACTACTACCAGCCTCCACCGCTCATCACCGCCTCGGGCCCGCTGATTCAATTCGCCAAGTCCAGCAATCTGGCCTTTGCCGCTCTCAACGGCGAGCGCGACGAAGAAAGTCAGTTCGGAGTCACCATCCCTTTCCGTGGCTGGATTCTCGACGCCGACACCTTCCGCACCAACGTCGCGAACTTTTTCGACCACAATAACATCGGCGAGTCCAACCTCTTTTTCCCGATTACCATTCAGAATGCCCTCATTCGCGGATGGGAGGCCACTCTCCGCTCCCCTCGCATCGCTCATCGCGCCCAACTCCACCTCGCCTATTCCAATCAAATTGCCGAGGCCGGCGGATCCATTTCCGGCGGCCTCACCGATTTTTCTCTCCTCCCCTTCGGCCCGCTCGATCACGATCAACGCAACACCCTCAACCTCGGCGGCGACGTCACTCTTCCCTGGAGCGCCTACGCATCCACCAACGTCTACTACGGCTCCGGATTCAGCAATGCTTTCCCAGGCGCGCCGTATCCTGGAGACCACTTGCCGCAGCACACCACCTTCGACCTCTCTCTAGGCAAAGATTTCGGCGAACGCTTTTCCGCCTCTCTCAACGCCATTAACGTAGCCAATCGCCGCGTCGAACTCGATAACAGCGTCACTTTCGGAGGATTCCACTGGAACAATCCCCGCGAAATTTATGTAGAACTCCGCTACCGCTTTCACTACTGAGAGCGATCAAAGGAGATATCAGAAGAATCAGGAGATAATAAGAAATGGGAAGATTCGTATCGGAGAATCGTATCAGGAGACTCGTATCAGGGTATGCCTTCAGGCCTGCCGTAAATATCACTTCATCAATCGCGCCTTCAGGCGCTGAACCTTCGAGAATGTAATCATGTCCCCTAAACTGTACTCACCTTCGTCGCGTCTTACGCTCTTCTACTTCTGCCTCTGTGCCTTGCTTGCATTCTCCCCGGCCTGCAGCGGCGCAAAGCCCCAGCCCGCGGCCCCCACAGCTCAACTCGGTGCCCAGCGTTACGCTCTCAAGGGAAAAGTCATTTCCCTCGACAAGCAGGCGGGCACCGCCAACATCGACAACGAGCCCATCGCCGGCTTTATGGATAACATGGTCATGGCCTATCCCTTCAAGCCTGCGACCGCACTCGATCAACTTCAACCCGGCGACTCGATCACCGCCGACGTCGTCGTCGCCGAGCCGGGAAAGTACTGGCTCGAGAACGTCAAGGTAACCGGTCACTCGAAAACTCCCGCCGACAAACCCACTGCCGCGTTACACATCCCCGTCCCCGGCGAAGAAGTTCCGGACTTCAAACTCGCGAACCAAAGTGGCAGGCGGATCTCACTGCACCAATATCGCGGCCAGACTCTGCTTCTCACCCTCATTTACACCCGCTGCCCGTTCCCCGACTTCTGCCCGCGCGTCAGCCATCAGTTCGCCTCCATCGATCGTCAACTCCGCGCAAATCCCGCCCGTTACGGCAAAACTCATCTCCTTAGCATCAGCTTCGATCCCACCCATGACACGCCCAAAGTCCTGCGCGCTTACGGCTTCTCCTGCGCCGGCAGCCAGGATCCCGCGCTTTTTGCGCACTGGGAATTCTCCGCCATCCCTTCCGCCGAATTACCCGAAGTCGCCAATTATTTCTCTCTGATCTACAAAGACGAAGGTGGACTGATCACGCATTCCCTCAGCACCGCAGTCATCGCTCCCGATGGAAAGATTTTCAAGTGGTATCACGGCTCCGACTGGCAAGCCTCCGATGTGCTTGAGGATATCGCCGCAGCATCTCATTCCACGAGCTGATCGAAGACAAAGCTGTGCGGGATCTAGGCTATATTTCCTGATGGATTTGAAAGGGCACGGCTTCAGCCGAGCCACAAGCTCGGCAGCCCGCCTGGGTTTCGAGAAATGGAACCGTAGCAACAAGAGGAAACCGCATGAAGTACGCTCTGATTCTCCTAGCCGCTCTCGGCATCGTCGTCTCCGCCCTCGCCTTGCGCGAGCACTACCGCACCGAGGGCGACTCCCCCTGCAGCATCAACGAACGCTGGGACTGCGGCATCGTCAATCACAGCCCCTACGCCATGCTGGCGGGCATTCCCGTAGCCGTCCTCGGCATCGCCGGATATCTCCTCATGGCCGTCTTGGCATCGCGCCGCGCCTGGCGCATGCTCCTCGCGGCCGCCCTCGTGGGGTTGGCCTTTTCTCTCTACCTCGCCCGCATCGAAGCCCACGTTCTCGGAGTCTGGTGCATCTACTGCGTCATCTCCCTCGGAGATATTTCGCTCATCACCCTGCTCTCGTTAGGAGCCACCGCCGCCTCCTTCTCCCGAAAATCATAAGCACAGGAAGAACGCAGCGAGCCCCCGCACCTTCGCCGCAAGCACCCGACCCCTATCGCCCGTACCGGGCCAGCCCACGCCGCGTCTTTGTCAGCATCCGCCAAGCCTCCTGGTAACACTCGTACCGAAAACTGTTTTTCCTCACCGGCAGTACCACCGGAAACAGCATCGTCCCTTTTCTGCGCCGGTCCCCCAACATCTCCGCCGCAGGAATCAAGTACCACACGCCCACCGGAATCACATACGCGGCAAACAGATCCAGCTGCTTCACGCTGTAATCCTTCTTCTTGTTGTAATGTGGAGCGAAGCCGCACCAGTAGCCATTGCCCATTCTGCACGACGCCGATTTCACCTGGACGCGCAGGAAATTGCTCCCATGCTCAATTCCAACGTCGTAAGCTCTGTTGTCTCCCCAAGGCCTGCAGACCGCAAACCGCCGCCGTGCCGCCTCCGCCATGAATTGCAACTCCACCCATTCGCCGCGCTCTTTGAAGTTCGCGAATTTCTCCCCGTACTCC
>Ga0207011_1031_pt1 | contig 29180 bp, 29 predicted proteins | sample Alteio_BWMinCont_79_FD_153466 | JGI IMG/M metagenome (GOLD analysis project Ga0207011, IMG submission 153466) | Enriched cells from forest soil in Barre Woods Harvard Forest LTER site, Petersham, Massachusetts, United States -... | ecosystem: Environmental > Terrestrial > Soil > Temperate forest >...
GGCCATGGCGAAGGCGGGGCGAGCGATGCTGCTCACCCGGCACGTCGTGCGACCTGCGGAAGAGGAAATCCGGAGCAATCCGCCGTCGCGAAGCGCCAAGCTCCGCGCGGTGGAGCTGCTGTAGCCCCCCAGTGCAGAGGAAGCAACAGATGGCAACAATAGCAGGTGTTTGGAGCAGATGGTTCACGCCGGGCATGGAGCGCGCCGCGGAAGCGGTGGAGCGGAAGAATTCATCCGCGCGCGTCCGCGCGTTCGCGAACGACGACATTCTGTTTTACGTGAAACGCATCGACAACAGTCGCGTGGTGCGGGAGGCAGACCCCGCCGCGCGAGGCCGATGCTGGAAGCTGATCGGGTCGGCGGTGGGGGCCGTGGTGCTACTCATCGGGGTCCTGCTGCCGAGCGCTTACGGGCTCATGGCAGGCTACCAGATTCAATCGCTGCGGCAGGAGGGGCAGCGGTTGGACGCCGACCAGGCTTCCCTCGAATTACGTGAAGCACAGTTGCTTTCGCCGGAGCGCATGGAGCAACTGGCGCGCGAGCAGCAGTTCGTGGACCCGGCTCCGCAGAAGGTCCTGTACCTGGACGGTCCGCAGGGTTCGCTGGCGCTCAACCAGAAGTAGTGCGGACGCATCATGCAGGAGACTCAATCCACGCGCCGGCTGAAGTGGCTGCTCTGGTGCCTACTCGCGTGGGTAGGGTGCATTTTCGGGCGTTTGGTTTCGCTGCAAGTCTACCAGCATGACGAGTTGCTTCGGCTGGCCCAGATGCAGCAGCAGAAGACCGAGCCGATTCAGGCGCTGCGTGGATCGATTTTCGACCGCTTCGGGCAGCCGTTGGCGAAGAGCCTGCCGGCCGAATCCATCTGCGTCAATCCGCTGAAGATCCAAAACCCGGGCGTGGCGGCCTCCATGCTCGCGAGCTTGCTGGAGCTGGACCGCAACAAGCTGTACGAGCGCATGGCCAACGCGAAACTGCGCGGCAGCGGATTCCTGTGGGTGAAGCGCAAGGTAACCGCGGATGAGGCGGAGCGGGTCCGCAGCCTGAAGCTGGATTGGGTGGAGTTCCGCGAGGAGATGCGGCGCTACTATCCGCGCAACGCGATGGCGTCGCACGTGGTGGGATCGAGCGGCGTGGTGGATGACAGCGACGTCGAGCGCGGCAACGCGGGCATCGAGATGGCCTTCGATGAAGAGCTCTCCGGCCGGCCCGGCCAGAAGCGCGTGTACACCGACGTCAAGCAGAACGCCTACGATTCGGTGGTGATTCGTCCGCCGGACCCGGGCGCGAATATCAAGCTCACGCTGGACCCCAATCTGCAATATATCGCCGAGCAGGCACTGGACAAGGCGATGGAGACGACGCACGCGCGATCCGGTTCCATCGTCGCGATCAATCCTTATCAGGGAGATATCCTGGCGATGGCGAATTCGCCGCGCTTCGATCCTAACAATCCTGCCGGCAAGAACGAGCCGCCGAATGCGCGCAGCAACATCGCGATCACTACTCCGTTCGAGCCCGGCAGCGTGCTCAAAGTGGTGACGCTTTCCTCGGCGCTGGAGACCACCAACCTGCGTCCGGACACGATCATCAATTGCGGGAACGGGATCATCAAGCTCCCGGGGCGGGTCATTCACGACGATCATCGCTACGCCGCTTTGTCGATGGCGGATGTGCTGGCGAAGTCGAGCAACATCGGGGCGATCACCATCGGCCTGAAGGTGGGTTCCACGGAGCTGTACAAATATGAACGGCGCTTCGGTTTCGGGCAGAAGACGGGTATTGATTTACCCGGAGAATCGGCGGGGCTGCTGCATCCGGTGAAGGATTGGGGCGCTACTTCCATCGCCTCGATTGCCTTCGGGCACGAGATCGGCGTGACTTCGCTGCAGCTCGCGCTGGCGGGCGCCGCCATTGCCAATGGCGGCATGATGATCAAGCCGCGCATTGTGCTGTCGCGCCAGAAGCCCGGGCATCCTGAGGAAAAGTTCGAGCCCGAGAAAGCCGAGCGCATCCTGAGTCCGGAGACGGCGATTCAAATGCGGCAGATGATGGAGGGCGTGGTATTGCGCGGCACCGGCCGCGGCCTGGCGAACCTGACGGGCTACACCTCCGCGGGAAAGACCGGAACCGCGATGATTTTCGATACGAAGACGCACTTGTACACGCACCACTACAACGCGAGCTTTCTGGGCTTTGCGCCGGTGACCAATCCGCAGATCGTGATCATCGTGACGCTGGAGGATACCAGCGGTGGAACATCCGCCTTCGGCGGCCCGGTGGCCGCGCCGGTGTTCCGCGAAGTGGCCACGCACGCGCTGCGGATTTTGGATGTGCCGAAAGATTTGCCCGAAAAAACTTCGCCGGATTTGCGCTCCGCGAGCGTTCCGGCTCACGACTTCGATCTGGCTGACGCCGATCAACGATCTGTATCCTCCGTCACTCCGCCGCCGGTCCGGGCGGGCCTTCCGGGATTATCCGGAGGGCTCGTTTCTCCGCAAGGGGAAAGCCTGGACCGGCGGCCTTTTTTAGTCATGGCGATGCGGCAACGGGGGAGATGACGCTAGGCGAGTTGCTGGAAGGCGTGAGGCTCCGCGAAGAGCTGCCGCCGAAGCTCGCGGCTGTGTCCGTGGCGGGATTGGATTACGATTCGCGCCGCGTCGAGAACGGTTTTGTGTATTTTGCGTTTGCGGGAGCCCGAGTGGATGGTCGCCGCTACGCGCAGGAAGCGCTCCAGAGGGGCGCGGTTGCCGCGGTGAGCGAGCTTCCGCGCCTACCCGAGTTCGCCGGCGACTGGATTGAAGCGGAGCACGGACGCCGCGCCCTTGCGCAGGCCTCTAGCACCTTCTATCGCCATCCCGACGAGCGAGTGCGCTTCACGGGCATCACCGGCACCAACGGAAAAACCACCACCGCGTTTTTGATCGAATCGATTCTGCGGATGGCCGGCAAGGTTACGGGACTGCTCGGGACCATTGAATACCGGCTCGCGGGCGAGGCGAGGCCTGCGCGCAACACCACTCCGGAATCGCTCGACTTCATGCGCTTCGCCGCGGAGTTGGAGCAGCGCGGCGGGACGCACCTGGTCTCCGAAGTATCCTCGCACGCCATGGCGCTGGGTCGAGTCTACGGATTCCATTTCCATACGGCGGTGTTTACCAACCTGACTCGCGATCATCTCGACTTTCACGGCACCATGGACCAGTACGCGGCCTCGAAGCGCCTGCTGTTCATGCCGGAGGAAGGGCCTGCGCCGGAGTGGGCGGTGCTCAACGCGGACGATCCTGCCAGCGCTACTATGACTCCTGCTTCGCCGCACGGGGTCATTCGTTACGGAATCTCGGCGGATGCGGATCTGCGAGCTGAGAATATCCAGTCCGCGTTTGACGGGCTGCGTTTCGATCTGGTTTGGAAAGACTCGCGGCAGCCGATCGCATCGAAGATGGCCGGCCGCATCAACGTGCTGAACATTCTGGCGGCGGCGGGAGCGGGGTTGAGTTACGGGATCGATCTGGAGACCATCGGACGTGGAATCGCGGCCTGCCGCGCCGTCCCGGGGCGATTCGAACGCGTCGACAATGGCCAGCCGTTCCTGGTGATCGTGGATTACGCGCACACGGACGACGCGCTGCGCAATGCGATCCAGATTGGGCGGGAGTTGACTAAAGGGCGCGTGATCACTCTGTTCGGCTGCGGCGGGGATCGCGACCGTTCCAAGCGTCCGCTGATGGCCATGGTTGCGGCAGAGCTCAGTGATTTTGTGGTGTTGACCTCCGACAATCCACGCTCGGAGGATCCGATCGCTATCATGAACGACGCTTTGGTGGGGCTGCGGCGCTTCGATACGCCGCATGCGATGGAGCCGGACCGCGCGAAAGCAATTCGCGTCGCACTCGGGGAAGCGCGGTCCGGCGACGTCGTGCTGCTGGCCGGCAAGGGGCACGAGACGTACCAGATTTTCAAGGACCGAACCGAGCCGTTCGACGATCGTGAAACGGCGCGTGAAGTTTTGCGATCCCTAGGCTATGCCGTATAACGGGAACAGCGATGAAACTTTCCTTGCTCCGCGTGGCGGAGTTTTTGGGTTTACCGCTCGCGGCCGACATCCCCGCCGATCGAATGATCGGGGGATGGAGCATCGACTCGCGCACGCTCAAACCCGGCGACTTATTTTTTGCTTTGAGGGGGCCAAATCATGACGGACATGCGTATGCCGGTGAGGTACTCGCGCAAGGCGCGGTGGCCGTGGTCGTGGATCGCGAGGTGGATGGAAGCGCGGCGCCGCCGGGCCGAATACTGCGGGTGGCGGACTCGCTACAGGCGCTCCAGCAACTGGCCGCGCGTGCGCGCCAAAGCTGGGGCGGTTCAGTGGTGGCAGTAACCGGAAGCGCCGGGAAAACCACTACAAAAGATTTGATCGCAGAGATGCTGGCCGAGGAATACATCACGTCGAAGAGTCAGGGCAACCTGAACAATCACGTCGGTGTGCCCTTGAGCCTGCTGCGCATCGACGACGACGCCCAGGTCGCGGTCATCGAGATGGGGATGAATCATGCGGGCGAGATCCGGCAACTGGCCGTGCTGGCCGCGCCCGAGACCGGCGTCGTGACCAACGTAGGTCCGGCGCACATGGAGAGCTTCGATTCGCTGGAGGCCGTCGCCGCGGCCAAGCGCGAATTGATCGAGGCGCTGCCCGCGGACGGAACGGCGGTGCTCAACGCCGATGACCCGCGCGTGTTGCGGTTCCCGCGTCGCTTTCCCAATCAAGGCCGCACGGTGCGATTCGGAGTCTCGCCTGAAGCCGAGGTGCGCGGAGAAGACGTGGAGCTCTCGCCCAGCGGAGTCCGCTTTCGCGTCGGCGAGGTCTTTTTCGAAAGCGGCCTGAACGGCGCGCACAACGTTTCTAACCTTCTGGCAGCCCTTGCCACCGCGCAAGTCTACGGCATCGCGCCCCACCGCCTCACCACCAGAATTCGTAATTTCAGCCCCGCGAAAATGCGCGGCGAAAGTTTCCAACACCAGGGAGTCCTGGTGTACAACGACTGCTACAACTCCAACCCGGACGCCGCGCGCGCGATGCTGGATCTGCTGAAGCAGAGCCCGGCCAACAAGCGCATCGCGGTTCTAGGGGAGATGCTCGAACTCGGCCACTGGGCTGAGCCGCTTCACCGTGAAGTAGGAACCTACGTTGCGAAAAGCGGAATCAATGTGCTCGTTGGAATACGCGGCGCGGCCTGTTACATGCTGGACGCGGCTCTTTGTGCCGGCCTTCGGGCCGACGCCGCGTTTTTTTTCGACGACCCCAAAGAGGCCGGACGCCTGGCGCGTTCGCTGGCCTCGCCCGGCGACGCCATCCTCTTCAAAGGCTCCCGCGGAGTGCACGTGGAACAAGCGCTGGAGCAGTTTCTGGCCGCTCCGGAATCGGACGTTTCTTCCGATCTTTCTTCAGATCTGGGAGGCCGGCGCTGACCAATGTTGTACTGGCTGGGCTACGAAAGGCTGTACCATCCCCAACACGTCCTCTATACGCCGTTTCGCGTCTTTCAGTACGCGACGTTTCGCATCGCCATGGCCAGCATCACTGCTCTGCTGATGGCCATCATCCTCGGTCCCTGGGTGATCGCGCGGCTGCGCCAGTTCCAGATCGGCCAGCATATTCGCGAGGACGGGCCCAAATCGCATCACAAAAAAGCGGGCACGCCGACGATGGGAGGATTGCTGATCGGAGTTGCGATCGTTGTGCCTACGCTGCTGTGGGCCAACCTGAGGACTCCCGCGGTGTGGGTGGCACTCACGGGGCTCATCAGCTTCGGCGCGATCGGATTCTGGGACGATTATCTGAAAATCAAGCGCAAGCGCAACCTGGGGCTGACGGCCAAACAGAAATTCACGCTGGAGATCATGGCGGCGCTGCTGGTGGGCGTGCTGCTGTTGGGCATGAACGCCAAGGGCGTCTACTCCACCGCGATGAACGTGCCGTTCAACAAGAATTTCAATCCCGATCTGCTGATTCACGCCTGGCTTCACAATCCGTGGACGTATCCGCTGGCATTCGTTTTTTTTTACGCTTTCGTGGCGGCGGTGCTGGTGGGCTGCTCCAACGCCGTGAACCTCACCGACGGCCTGGACGGACTGGCGATCGGCCTGATGGTGATCGCCGCCGGAGCCATGACCGCTCTCGCGTATCTTTCCGGTCACGCGGACTTCGCGCGGTACCTCGAAATCTCCCGTACGCCCGACGCCGCCGAGCTCGCCATCTTCTGCGGCGCCATGGCCGGCGCGTCCATCGGATTTCTTTGGTACAACGCGCATCCGGCGGAGATTTTTATGGGAGATGTCGGATCGCTGTCGCTGGGCGGCGGCCTGGGAACCGTGGCCGTGCTACTGAAACAGGAAATCCTGCTGTTCTTCATCGGCGGGGTTTTTGTTATCGAGGCGCTCTCCGTGATCCTCCAGGTGGGAAGTTTCAAACTGCGCGGCAAGCGGATTTTCAAGATGGCGCCGCTGCATCATCACTTCGAGCATTTGGGATGGGCGGAATCGAAAATCATCGCGCGGTTCTGGATCGCGGGATTAGTGCTGGCGCTGTTCGCATTGACGACGCTGAAATTGAGATGAAGGTCGAAGGGAAAAGAGTAGTGGTGGTAGGAATGGCGAGAAGCGGAAGAGCGGCGGCGGAGTTGCTCGAGGAACGCGGCGCTCACGTGACCGCCGTGGACCAGGCAGTGGCGCAGGTCCCCGACCTGCGTGTCCCCATCTTTCCCCAAAGCGCCGCGTCCTTCGAAGGAGCCGACTTGGTCGTGCTGTCGCCTGGAGTCCCCGCCGATCTCGATGAGCTTCGCCTCGTGCGCGACCGCGGCGTCCCCGTCATCGGCGATCTCGAACTGGCAAGCTGGTTCCTCGAAGGCGAAATCATTGGAATCACCGGCTCGAACGGCAAGACTACGACGACGGCGCTTACCGGTCACATTCTGAGATCGAGCGGCATCCCCGCGCAGGTGGGCGGCAACATCGGCACGCCTCCCTGTTCCATGGTGAAGGCCAGCCGGGCGGGCCAGTGGAACGTGCTGGAGCTCTCCAGCTTCCAGCTGGAGACCATCGACACTTTCCGTGCGCATATCGGCGTGGCGCTGAACGTGACTCCGGATCATCTGGATCGTCACTACACCTTCGAGCGCTACGCGGCGGCGAAGGCACGCCTCTTTGAGAACCAAAGCACGGGCGATTTCGCGGTGCTGAATGCCGACGATCCAGTTACGAGCGGCTTCGCGAAGGCCGCCACGAGAATCTTTTTCAGCTCGACTCAGTCGGTGCAGGGGGCGAGTCTCGAACACCACCGCATCACTCTCGACGGCAAGCAGTTTATGGATGCCTCGGAAGTCCCCCTCCGCGGTGCGCACAACCTTGAAAACACCATGGCCGCCGCGATCGCGGCGCATCTTGCCGGCGCGACTCACGAACAAATCCGCGAAGCCGTGAAGACTTTCCCCGGCGTCGAGCATCGCCTCGAATTCGTCCGCACTCTCGACGGCGTCGCCTGGTACAACGATTCGAAGGCCACCAATGTGGACGCCACGCTCAAAGCCATCGCCGCCTTCGACGGCGGCTTGTGGGTCATCCTTGGCGGTAAGGACAAGAATTCCGACTACACGCCACTCGCCGAGCCGCTCAAAGCAAGATCCCGCGCCGTACTCCTCATCGGCGCAGCAGCGGAAAAAATCGAAGCGCAGTTGCGCGGAGCCGTCCCCATGATCCCGTGCGGCACTCTAGAAATCGCCGTCCACCAAGCTCGCGCCCAAGCGCAACCCGGCGATACTGTGCTGCTCGCCCCCGCCTGCGCCAGTTTCGATCAATTCGAACATTTCGAGCACCGCGGCCGCGAGTTCAAGCGCCTGGTTCAAGCCCTAAGCGGCGGGAGTCTGTAGCATGGCGAAATTAAAAACCGACTGGATCCTGTTCCTCACGGTCCTCGCGATGACCGGCTTCGGCATCGTGATGGTCTACAGCGCCTCCAGCGCCGTCGCCAAACCGTATTACGGATTCGAGCCCTATCATTTCGTTCTGCGCCAGATCTTCTTCGCGGGCGCTTCCTTCGTCGTGCTGATGTATTTCAAGCGGATCGATTACCGCGCGCTCAACACTTCCGCGTGGGCGTTTGCGCCCCTGGGAGTCGTGCTCACGCTGCTGATCGCGGTGTACTTCGTGGATCACAAATCGCACCGCTGGTTCGCCATCCCGGGAGTCGGCCAATTCCAGCCTTCCGAATTCGCGAAGCCCGCGCTGATTCTCTTTCTCGCGTACTTTGTCTCGCGCCGCACGCAGTCCATCAATCACCATAAGACGCTGAAGCAGGCGGCGCTCGCCGTCGCAATGCTCGCGATGCTGGTGGTGGTGTCCGATCTCGGCGGAGCGATGGTCCCCGTGCTCACCGCTGTCATCGTCTTCTGGGTTGCCGGACTCGAATGGAAAAATATGCGCCGCGTGCTGGCCGTGGGCGCGCTGCTCGTCGCGATCTTCGTGATTGAGCGCGGCTATCGCCTCGGCCGCGTCATCTCCTGGGTCGACCCCAATTATTCGAAGATCGAGCTCATCGACACTCACCACTGGGTCCGCGCCTACGTGCAAAGTTCCACCTCCATTCGCGACCCCGGTTATCAACCGCGCCAAGCGAAATACGCCGTCGGCACCGGCGGAATCTTCGGCGTGGGCCTCATGGGCAGTAAACAGAAGCTCATGTTCCTGCCGGAAGCCCACAACGATTTTATTTACGCTATCGTCGGCGAGGAACTGGGATTGTGGGGCTCCAGCGCCGTGCTGTTCGGCTTCGTCGTGATCCTGTGGCGTGGCGCGCGCTTGTTTCTGCTGGCCCGCGAAGATTTCGGAAAATATCTGGCGCTCGGCGTCACGGTGTCGATCCTGCTACAAGCGCTGATCAACATTTCCGTGGTGTTGGACATGGTGCCCACCAAGGGTTTCCCGCTGCCCATGATCAGCTTCGGCGGCAGCTCTCTGCTTAGCACGCTCGCGTCCCTGGGAATGCTGTTGAGCGTCAGCGAACATGAAGGATAGTGGTCAAATCCTCGACGTTCGTGATGGCCGGCGGCGGTTCCGGAGGACACGTGATCCCCGCGCTGGCCGTCGCGCGCGAGCTGCGCACCCGCGGACACTCGGTCCGCTTCATCGGCACGCGCCGCGGCATGGAATCGAAGCTGGTGCCGCCCGCGGGATTTCCCATCGACTGGATCGAGATCGGCGGACTCAAGCGTGTCGGCTTCCGCAAGACGCTCTCGACTCTCGCCGAACTCCCGTGGAGCGTGTGGCAAGCCGGCCGCCTGCTCCAGCGCGCCGCGCCCTCGGCGGTGCTTTCCATGGGAGGCTACGTAGCCGGCCCGGTGTTGCTGGCCGCGCTCTGGAAACGCATCCCCATCGTCGCGATGGAGCCGAATGCCGTCCCCGGTTTCACTCACCGTCATCTCGCCCGCTTCTTCGCGCGTGCGCTGGTGAGCTTTCCCGAGACCGCGCGCTGGTTCCCGCAAGGCCGCGCGGAAATCACCGGACTTCCTGTGCGCGAGGAGTTCTTCGCGATCTCGGCGAAGCCCCCCGCCAAGCCGTTCACCGTCCTGATTACCGGAGGCAGCCAGGGCTCGCGCACGTTGAATCGCGCTGCGCAGCAGAGCTGGCGGCTCTGGACCAAGGACTCCATGCACCTGATTCATCAGACCGGCCCAGCCGCGTTCGAAGATCTGGAATCGCTCTTCCAATCCTCAGGCATCGCGGGCGAAATGTCCGCGTTCCTCGACGACATGCCGCGCGCGTTCGCACAAGCGGACCTCATTGTGAGCCGCTCCGGCATGGGCGCGGTGAGCGAGCTGGCCGCTGCCGGCAAACCGTCCATCCTGGTTCCGCTGCCCACCGCCAGCGACCAGCACCAGTTGCACAATGCCGAAGCCTTCGAACGCGCCGGCGCAGCACGCTTGATCCTGGATGCCGAGCTCACCGGCGAGCGCCTGGTGGAAGAAGTGACGACTCTGTCCGCCGACCCAGCCCGTCTCGCAGCCATGAGCAAAGCCGCGCGAGCCTTCGCCAAACCGGGAGCCGCGCAGCGCGCCGCCGAAATTCTGGAATCCTTGCCCCATTGACACGCGCCCCGAAAGCCGAAACAATACAGTAATAAAATGTTCTTTAAGCGCCAGCCCGTCCACTTCACCGGAATCGGCGGGATTGGCATGAGCGGACTCGCGGAGATCCTGCTAGGCATGGGTTACCCCGTGAGCGGCTCCGACGCACGCACCTCCCCCATCACCCAGGGTCTCGAGCGCCGTGGCGCCGCGGTCCACTTGGGCCATGCCGCCGCGAACCTGGGCGATGCCAAGGCCGTGGTCTACAGTTCCGCCGTCCCCGCCGACAATCCTGAAATCGTGGAAGCGCACCGCCGCGGACTCTCCGTGATCCCTCGCGGCGAGCTCCTGGCCGAGCTGATGCGCCTGAAGTTTGGGATCGCAGTCGCCGGCAGCCACGGAAAAACCACCACGACATCGATGATCGCCGCCATCATGACCCACGCCGGTCTCGACCCCACCGTGGTAGTCGGCGGACGCGTCGGTATGATGGGCGGAGCTAACGCCCGCCTCGGCAAGAGCGACTATCTGGTGGTCGAAAGCGATGAGAGCGACGGATCGTTTCTCAAGCTCGCGCCCATTCTCGCGGTCGTGACCAACATCGATCGCGAGCATCTGGATCACTATTCCGGTATCGAAGAAATCCGCCGCGCTTTCTCCCAATTCATCAGCCGCCTTCCGTTCTATGGCGCTGCGTTTCTGTGCCTCGACGACGAAAACATTCAGCAGTTGCTTCCCGCGTTGAACCGCCGCGCCATCACCTACGGAACCAACGCCCAAGCCGACCTGCGCGTAACGCAATCTTCCGCGGCCCATATGGGCAGCCAGTTCCGACTGGAGTTCCACGGCCGCGACCTGGGCTGTTTCAAGCTGCAAGTTCCCGGCGCGCACAACACCTTGAACGCCGCCGCCGCCGCCGCCGTCGCTCTCGAATTGGAAATTCCCATCGAGCAAATCCGCGAAGGTCTGGAACAGTTCACCGGGGTCGAGCGCCGCTTCCAGATCCGGGGCCGCGAGCGCGGCATCCTGGTCATCGACGACTACGGCCATCATCCCACCGAGATCCGCGCCACTCTCGCCGCCGCGCGCGCCTGCAAGCTGGGCCGCATCCACGTTCTGTTCCAGCCGCACCGCTACACTCGCACCCAGGCCCTGCTGGACGATTTCGCGCGCTGCTTTCACCAGGCCGACAGCGTCTTCGTCCTCGATATTTATCCCGCCTCCGAGCAACCCATCGCGGGCGTAACTTCGCAGGCGCTGGTCGAGCGCATTCGATCCTTTGGCCACCGCAACGCGCATTACGCCGGCGCGATGGATGACGGAATCGCCGCGGTAATCGCCGCCGCGCTTGCATCAGAGCAAGAAGGCGACGCGATCCTCACCCTCGGCGCGGGCAGCGTCTCGCAAGCCGCCGACGTCATTCTGCAGCAATTAGGGAGCGGCCAATGAAGCCTCCGACCAGCAAGTCCGGCAAGCTCCCCGCCCGCTCCATCATTGTCTGGAGCGTAGTCGTCGTCGCGATCCTGCTCGCCTCCCTCGACGCCTTCCGCCGCCTGGAACAGTTCCTGATCCGCGATCCGCGTTTCGCGTTGAACCTCGACGCCGGCGGCTCCCAACCCGATTCGTTCCTGCTCGCCGGCGCCACGCACGCCTCCGCCCGCGCGGTTGAAACAATTTTCGCGGAAGACTCGGGCCGCAGCGTGTATCTTATTCCTCTGGCCGAGCGACGCGCGACGCTGCGCGCCGTCGATTGGGTCAAGGACGCCAACGTCTCCCGCCTGTGGCCCAATCGCATCCTGGTCAGCATCACCGAGCGCAAGCCCGTCGCGCGCGTCGCGCTCGCTAACAATCGCGAAGCCCTCATCGATGAAGACGGAGTCTTCCTCGCCCCCGGCCAGGATCGTTACCGCCTGCCGCGCCTCGACGGCGTGTCCATCTCCGATTCCCTGGTCAAGCGCCGCCAGCGGATGGCGCGCTTTCTCGCGCTCATGAACGATCTCGCCGCCGACGCCGCGAACATCACGGAGGTCGACATCTCCGACGCGGACGACTTAAAAATCCAGGAGCCCTTCGAAGGCCGCACCGTCACGCTCCTGCTCGGCAATCAGCACTTCGCCCTGCGCCACCAAGGTTTTCTCAACTACTACATGGAAATAAAAAAGAAGCTTCCCAATGCTGCCGTTCTCGATTTGCGCCTGGAGGATCGTATCACGGTGGTGGAATGAGGAGGCCGAATAAGGATGAGTAAATAGGATGTCCGCGAAAACTCAACTCTGCGCCGCCGTCGATGCCGGCAGTCTGCGCACCCGTTGCGTGATTTGCGCCCTCGAAGGAGACGAGCTGCACTATCTCTCCCACGGCCTCGCCACCTCCGCCGGCTGGGCTCGCGGACGCGTCGTCGATCAGGTCGCGGCGTCGGAATCCATCCGCGCCGCCGTCACGGACGCCGAGCGCGGCGCGAACGTCTCGGTCGAATCCATCACCATGGGCATTGGCGGCTTGCACGTCCACGGCGCGCAGAGCCGCGGTCTCTACGAATTCGGCCGCCCTCGCGAAGTCGGCCCGGAAGACTTAAGCTACGCCGCCGATCTCGCCTCCGACGTTCTTCTCGAGCGTGATCGCATGCTGCTCCACGTGCTCCCCCAGGATTTCACTCTCGACGGCCGCGCCGGATATCGCAAGCCGCACAAGGGCGTGTGCTCGCGCCTGGAAGCCAACGTGCACATCGTCACCGCCTCCATCGCCGAGCATCAAGCCCTAGTCGCGGCCGCGCACCTGGCGCACCTGTTCGTCGAAGAGACGGTCTTTGAGCCGCTCGCCGCCGCTTACGCCGCGTTGCTCCCCGAAGATCGCGCCGGCGGAGTTGCCCTGCTCGACCTCGGCATCCACTCCACCGGCCTGGTGATTTACGACGGCGAAGCCATCCAACTCGCCTCCAACATTCCCGTCTGGAGCGATCACTTTACACGCGATATCTCCGCCGTCTTCAAGAGCACCTATGAAGATGCCGAATCGCTCAAGCAGCAGTACGGTTGCGCGCTCCTCGGCCTCACCTCGGATTCGAGCCTCATCGAAGTTCCCTCGCCCGAAGGCCGCCCCTCGCGCGAAGCCCGCCGCGGTGAGCTTATTGAAATCCTGGAAGCCCGCGCCGAAGAATTGTTCCTGCACGTCCGCACCGAAGTGCAGCGCGTCTCCATGCAGCGCAGTCTGATGAACGGTATCGTGCTCACCGGCGGAGGCGCCCTGCTCACCGGCATGTGCGATATGGCGGAGCGCGTTCTCAACTGCCAGGCCTCGAACGGCCTCGCCAAGGGCATCGCAAATTGGCCGGAGGAGCTGGAAAGTCCGCTGTGGACCACCGCCGCCGGCTTGGCTATGTATTCCGCAAAACTCAAGCTGCACCGCCCGCCCGCGCGCCGGATGGGCGGTTTCTTGGGTCTCGTTATGAAATAGTCCGCTCGATTCAAGTAAGGAGGATCGCAAAATGGCTCTCGGTAAATTAAAATTCTCGATTCAAGAAGAAGTGGCCCCGCTCACCCGCATCCGCGTCTTCGGTGTGGGCGGCGGAGGCTGCAACGCCGTAGCGCGCATGCTCGATGAAGGGCTCTCCGGCGTAGAATTCTGCGTGTTGAACACCGACGTGCAGGCGCTGTCCGCCTCGCCCGTTCCCAATCAGCTCGCCATCGGCGCCAAAGTCACCAACGGACTTGGCGCAGGTTCCGACCCCGCCGTCGGCCGCCAAGCCGCGCTCGAGGACACCGAAAAAATCATCGATCTTCTCGAAGGCGCCGACATGGTTTTCGTCACCGGAGGCCTCGGCGGCGGCACCGGCACCGGAGCCGCGCCCGTCGTCGCCTCTCTCGCGAAAGAACTTGGCGCGCTGACAGTGGCCGTCGTCACCAAGCCCTTCGCCTTCGAGGGGCCCAAGCGACGCAAGCAAGCCGAAGCCGGACTTGCCGAGCTCGCCAGCGTGGTCGATACCGTCATCACCATTCCCAACGATCAGCTTCTGAGCCTGGTTCCCAAGGGCACCAGTTTCTTCGACGCGTTCCGCATCGCCGACGACGTGCTGCGCCAGGCCGTGCAGGGCATCAGTGACATCATCACCACGCCCGGCCTGGTCAATCGCGATTTCTCCGACATCCGCACCATTATGAGCGGCATGGGTTACGCGATGATGGGCACGGCGTCCGCCACCGGCGAAAATGCCGCCGTGCTGGCCGCGCAGAAAGCCATCAGTTGCCCGCTGCTAGAAGCCGGCGGAGTGCGCGGCGCTCGCGGAGTCCTCATCAATATCACCGGCTCCAGCCGCCTGGGCTTGCATGAAGTGAATGAGGCCTGCTCGCTGATCCGCGCGGCTACCGAAAACGAAGACGTGCAAATCAACTTCGGCGTCGTGATGAATGAAGGCCTCGAAGAAGAGGTGAAGATCACTGTTATCGCTACCGGGTTCGAGCGCGAGACGCTTCCCGCCATCCGCCGCCGCTCCTCCGGCGCCGAAGTTTCCTCTCAGCCGCCCATGATCACCGCGGAGCCCGAGCCTCAGATGATCCTAGTCGAGCCGGAATCCGAGCCCATCGCCGCCGAGTTAGCCGCTTCCGAGCCGCCCGCAATGGAGCCGCCGCCAATTACCATGGCAGCCTCCGCTGGCGAGTCCGCGCAGCAGCCGCCGCCTGTCAACGGCCACGACGCGCTGTTCGACGATCTGGACGTCCCCGCCATCTTCCGCCGCCGCATGTAAGAAAAGTGAGGCAGGTCCCCGACCTGCCAAGGCAGGGCGAATCGGTCTTCGATCCGCCCTAACCTTGTCCAGAGCTTCTACCGGTACCCTTCGTGATGCTCGCGGAACTCCCGCAGTCTGCGCAGATCATCCCCCAGCATCGTTCGGTCCCGAGCCGTCAGCGTATTGTCGTTCATCACCCGCTCCACCGCCGTGATCGTGCGGTCCAACGCCGCTTGATCGTAGGTCTTGGATTCCATCTTGCCTTGCAGATCGTCCAAGTCTTTCTTGACGACCACCAGCCGGTATTGGTCCGTACTTAACTTGGGCGTCACTTGTTGAATGTGATCGAGATCTTCCCGAACGCGTTGAAACAAGTGTCCCTGCCACCAGCCCTCGTCTCGATTCTGCTGATAGTACCGGTCGTTGTCGCGATCCCGGTCCTGGGCAAAGCCGCTCATGCCGAACAGCGTTAAACCTGCAAGAATTGACGTTGCAATAAGTGCATATTTCACTTCTCGAACCTCCTGCTCTTACGATGACCAGCGACGGCGCGATGTTTCGCGGACGCTTTTCGCACAATGCGCCATACTGTGATTTCGTGCAGAAACACCAGCCCCGCCGCGGATTCGTTCGGTTTCTAAAACTTGCATTCTGGATTCTAGCCGGACTGTATCTGTTCTGGACCGTCTCCCTGATAACGCTGCGCTTCGTCGATCCGCCCACCACCGGCGTGCAAATCCAGCGGCGTCTCGAAGCCAGGTTCTCCGGCAAGCCCTACCGCGAGCGCCACAAGTTCGTTCCCCTCAACAGGATCTCGCCCAATCTCCAGCACGCCGTGATCTCTGCTGAAGACGGCCATTTCTACAAACATCACGGTATCGACTGGGAAGAAGTGGAGAAGGTCGCTGAAGAAAGCCGCGAATCCGGAAACATCCGCCGCGGAGCCTCCACCATCACGCAGCAGCTTGTGAAGAATCTATTCTTCACCACTCATCGCAACCCGGTGCGGAAAGCGTTCGAATACACGTTGGCCCCCATGGCGGACGCGATTCTCGGCAAGCAGCGCGTGCTGGAACTTTATTTGAACATCATCGAGTGGGGACCCGGCGTCTATGGCGCGGCGGCCGCCGCCGATTATCACTATCACATCGCTCCGGCGCAACTCGATCGCGATCAAGCCGCGCGCCTCGCCGCCTGCCTGCCCTCGCCGCGCCGCCGCAGGCCCGCGCAGATGAACGACTACAGCGCCGCCATCCTCGGACGGATGCAGCAAGTCGGCTGGTAACGCCGCCCGGCTGGTAATCCGGCGGAACCCTTCCAAGACCCCGCCGGATTCACGCCTCTATCTCCCTACTTTTTCTTCCTGTTTCACGTGCGCGTAACGCTCCGGACTCTTGTCGAACTTATCCTTGCATTCCTTGCCGCAAAACGCATACTTCTGCCCTTGATAGTGGGAGGTCGCGGTGGCTTTCTTCTCATCCACCTGCATTCCGCAAACCGGATCTTTCACCGGCAATTCGGCCTCCGTTCCGCGCCCGAAACACAGTCGCCCCAGCGGCAGGATCGCATCCAGCGTGCCATCGACGCGGAATTATCTGCCAAGGGCTGGCAGAAAGTACAGAGTGGCGGAGACGCGTCCGTCGCCGCCGTGGGCTCCTCGAAAAATGAGCAACAACTCGAAACCTTCTACAACGGCTTCGGCGGCGGCTGGTTCTGGCACGGCTTTCCCGACGTAACCGCCACCACCACCGTCACCAACATCCCGATCGGCTCCCTCCAGGTGGATATCTTCGATTCCGCCAGTAAGAAGCTGATCTGGCGCGGCTCCGGTGAGAAGGCGATCTCCGGGGATCCCGAGAAAAACGAGAAGAAGCTTCAGGACATCGTCAACGATATGTTCAAGCATTTTCCGCCGTCCTCGAAAGGTTAAATCTTATGTCACTCTTCGCATGGCTCTTGCTCGGACTACTTGCCGGCTTCGTGGCCAGCCACTTGGTTAACCACCGCGGCGAGGGAATGATCCTCGATATCCTGCTGGGAATCGTGGGAGCCGTCGTAGGCGGCTGGCTTTTTCACCCCTCGGATACTCCGGTGTAACGGAGTTGAATCTCTACAGCCTGATCGTCGCCGTCGCGGGCGCGGTGATCTTTCTGCTGGTGTATCACACCATCCGCCGCGGAGTGATCGGCCGCCGCATCCTCTAAAACGAAGTGGGGCGGCCTTTCAGGCTGCAAGCCGAGCTTCTGCTCGGCTCTCCCGCCCGCGTTCATCGTCGGCTGTTTCGCGCTGTGCGGTGAGCTACAATGTTCCCGCATGATCATTCGACCTGCTGAATTCGTGGAGATCCCTACTCGCACGGGACCCATGCGCACGCATCTCTTCCAGCCCGCCGCGCCCGGAAAGTATCCAGGCGTGGTGTTCTATTCCGAAATTTTCCAAATCACCGACCCCATCCGCCGCGTCGCGGCCATGCTGGCAGGACACGGATACATCGTAGCCGCGCCCGAGATTTATCACGAGCTCGAACCACCCGGCACCGTCCTCGGCTATGACCAGGCGGGAGCCGACGCCGGAAACGCCCACAAGTTCGCGAAGGAGCTTTCCTCCTACGACGAGGATGCCCGCGCCACACTCGACTACTTGGCGGCACTCGAAGACTGCACCGGAAAGCTGGGCGTCATGGGCATCTGCATCGGCGGCCACCTGGCGTTTCGCGCGGCCATGCATCCGCAGGTTCTCGCGACCGCCTGCTTTTACGCGACGGATCTCCACTCGCACACTCTCGGCCAGGGCAAGCACGACGATTCGCTCGCCCGAGCCGGCGAGATCAAAGGCGAGTTGCTGCATGTCTGGGGCCGGCAGGACCCGCATATCCCCCTCGAGGGACGCACTGCCATCAAAGCCCGTCTCGAAGAGGCCGGCGCGAACTTCACCTGGCACGAAGTCAATGCCGCGCACGCCTTCCTCCGCGATGAGGGCTCGCGTTACGATCCGCAGCTCGCCTATCAATGCTGGGCCATGGTCTTCGATCTTTTTCATCGAAGGCTGAGATGAACTGGCTCGGGCCGGTGCAGAAGCGGCCCGGTGGGATCTAGGGCATTCCAGCTTGATGGCGCAAAGTCGCGTCCCAATATACGTCGGGCAGCCGAATCGCGAGCCGGGGCTTGACATGTGACATCTGTCGCGTGTAGTATGTGACAAGCGTCACATATGGCCAAACCAACCACTGAGAGACTTACACGCCGGGAACGGGAAATCATGAACGCTGTATTCGCGCTGGGCAACCGCGCGTCGGCGGAGGATATCCGGGCGCGGCTTACGAATCCGCCCGGCGATTCGGCCGTGCGCGTGATGCTGGCGAGGCTCGAAAAGAAGGGGTGCCTGAAACACCAGCAGGACGGGCTGCGCTATATCTACTCGGCCACAACTTCGCCGGCTGTGGCCAAGCGGACGGCGCTGCAGCAGTACCTGCAGACCTTTTTCGGCGGCTCGTTGGGACAGATGATGACGGCGCTAGTGAGCGAGGCGTCGTGGACGGACCAAGAACTCGAAGCTCTTAGAGCTGAGATCAACCGCGTTCGCAAGGAAAGGAAGAGTCAGTCATGATGTCCGAAATCAAGGAAGCCATGCTGGCGTTGAATAGTTCGCCGATCACTTTGATTGTGGCGAAGATAACGGTTACGACAACGCTCGGCCTTATCGCAGCGCGTCTGGCATTCCGAAGCCGGGCGGCGGTGCGGCATGCGCTGCTGTCTGTGGTTTTCGGGGTGCTGCTGGCGTTGCCGGTGGTCTCCCTCGTGGCTCCGCCGGTCCGCATCGTGGTGCGAACCGCGGCGCAGGCGCGGACGGTGGCGATTCCTCTCGCGGGCGCGACCGGCGGCCTTGCGGACGTCACCGCGGCGAGGGCGGGAGTGCTTGACGCACCGGCAGTTTCGCGGCCGTGGAGCTTATCGACGTCTGCCTGGTTGCTCATCGGCTGGATCGGCGGCGTAATTCTGCTTCTGCTGCCGATGCTGCTGGGTCTGCGGCAAGTACGTTCCCTGCGCCGGGCTGGGGTGGCGTGGCCGCGAGGGCAGTCGCTCGCGGAAGGGCTGGCAAAGGAGAGCGGAATTCGCAGGCGCGTGGAGGTGTTGCTGCACCCGGCGCTGCCGGGACCGATGACCTGCGGGGTGGTGCATCCGGCTATCGTGCTGCCTCTCGACGCACGGAACTGGAAGGCGGAGGACCTCGATCGGGCGATAGTGCATGAGTTGGAACACGTGCAACGCCGCGACTGGGTGAGCCAGTGCGTTGCGCGGGCTATCTGTGCTGTGTATTGGTTCCATCCTTTGGTCTGGATTGCCTGGCGTCAATTCACCGTCGAAGCGGAGAGGGCGTGCGATGACGCGGTACTGGGACGGTCGGAAGCGACGGCGTACGCGGATCAACTGGTGGGGCTAGCGGAGCGGCTGTCTGCAAAGTCGCCCGTACTGGCAATGGCGAATCGCGCCGATCTGGCGACGCGGGTGGGGGCGGTGCTCGATCGCAGACAGAGGCGTGGGCGGGCAGGCGTATTCCCGGTGGCGCTCGCGTGCTCGGCGGCGGCGGTGCTGGTGCTGACGATATCGCCGCTCCGGATGGTTGCCGCTCCGCAGGCTGTGGGAGCAGAAGTGAGAAGTAGTGTCGTGCCGGCGCTGGCGCTGGCTGTGTCGCCTATTAAGGTGGTTGCCGCACCGCAGGCCGCCGGCGCAAGTGCGAGGGCTGCCGCAGTGCCACGGTTCACATCAACCACTACATCAACCACGAAGCTGGTGATTGTGAACGCGGTGGTCACCGATCCGAACGGCTCTTCTATCGAGGGACTCAGTCCCCAGGATTTTACCGTGAGCGAAGATGGGGTTGCGCAGACCATCAGCGTCTTTGAATTTCAGAAGGTGGCGGACGCGGCGCCGGGAGCGGCGGACTCGCCTTCGAGTTACTACGTCCTGGGTTACTATCCGAGAAATATGGATGAGAGTGGCGAGTACCGGAAGATCCAAGTAAGCCTCAAACAGTACGCGGGGGCCACGCTGAGACACAGGACTGGTTACTACGGCAACAGGGCCTTTGCGGGCGGCGCGGTACCCAGCGTAGCGGACAACGGCACTGCTGTTGATCCCTCGGCTCCGGTTTTGATTCGCAAAGTTGAACCCGAGTATTCTGAAGAGGCTCGCAAAGCGAAGTGGCAAGGCACCTCGACTCTTTCAGTGGACGTCGATGAATCCGGACGAGTGACGGCGGCCTATGTGATCCGCGCTCTGGGCTTGGGGCTCGACGAAAAGGCGGTCCAGGCGGTCAGGCAGTGGCAGTTCAGGCCGGCCACGAAGGACGGCACGCCGATCGCCGTGCGGGTAGAGGTGGAAGTGAGCTTCCGGCTGTTGTAAAAGCCCTTCGCCACATCCCTAGCGCGGCGCGCAGTTGCGCTCGCACTTGGGCGGAATGGTGAACTTATCCTTGAGCTTCTCGCGGAACGCGGGATACGCGGTCTCCGCTCCGCCGAGCGCGGCTACCTGCGGAATGTGATACAGCTTCATCACTTCATCCAGCAGCGGATTCTTCTCCGGAAGATAATGCGGCACCGTGCCGGCCGCCACCCCTTCCTCTCCCGGGATGCAGGGCATTCCAGCGGAGTTAATCACCGTGGGGCTCGCCACAAAAGTCCGCGTGATGTAGTAAGGCTCGGTTAAATAAATCGGATCCTCCAGTTGCGCCGCCAGCGTCAGCATATCTCCGTGCTTGATGAAATGCGTCGTGATGGTGGCCTGGTCGCTGGTCATGGCGCCATTGCGGCGAAGATATCCGGTCAGCATGTGCGTGGTGTAGGAGGTCAGCACGTCGCCGTCCCACACCCCCGTGGTGAAGCCCATCTCACTATGCGGAGCGTTCTTGCCCGGATGCGGACGCCCGTCCATCCAAATGACCATCGCATCGCGATCTTCCCACGCGCCAACCACCCACGCGACGGTCTTTCCCGACACCGGATCGGTTTGGTTCCACATCTTGATGCCGAACGTCCCGATCATCATGTGCCACTGCGAGTAGAAAGCGCAAATTCGCTCCGGCATGGAGATCTGTGATTGCTTATAACTCAGCGCCTTCGCGCGGCCCGCTTCATTGAAGGGGATTCCCGTGAAGTCGCCCGGGTTCGGACCGGCGCCGCGCTCCAGCGCGTCTTCGTGATTTTTTGAGGCCCAGGATCCCGAAAGATCGACCTGTGCAAAGGCGGGGAGGCCCATGCCGAGGAACATCGCCACAGTAAAGCTGACTTGATTGCGGGTCATGTTGAGCTCCTTACCATTTCACGGTGCACGGCGTGGGTTTCCACCCGGCATCGCTGTCCTGTTTCTTGAAATGCGAAGTGATAATAAACGGTTCGTGCAGATTCACAGGGTCGGTCACGACGATTGTCACTACCAGCATGGTGTCGCCGTTATGCTCCTTCAGCACGTCGTAATACTCGGTAAGATCCGCGTTTTCGCTATACGGTACTCCGTTCTTGCGCAGGTAGCCGGCTTTCAGATGCGACGTTACCACCTTCAGCGATCCATGCGGCGCAGCACCGCGTGCCCCGCGCGCTATCTCCCACGCCGCTGTCGAATCTCCCTGCAGAGTGGGCGGACCGGCGGGAGCCTTCCAATCGCCGAAATGAAACGCCCGCGTCTGCGTTCCCGTGTCCGTGTCCATCCGCAAGGTGCGGTCATCCGCCCAGGTGATGTGCAGGTGTTCCGGCTGGCGCAGGATCGCCGGCGCTCCGAACGCCCTGCACAGATCTCCCGACGCTTCATCCTTGGCGGGATCCCAGGTGTCGGCGAATTTGACGGCGGCCGGCGTCATCGGAACACCTTCGTAATCGCCCGGCGGAGGCACCACCATGCGGAAGCGCCAATCCTCGTCCACGATCGAAACCCAATATCCGGTCAGGTCCATGGGCGCGGCAGCCTTGGGATTTTCCGGGGGCGGCGCGGCCCCGCCCCGTCCACCCCGGCCTTGGGCCAGCGCGAGCAGCGGAAGCGCCAGAGCGATCGTCAGCGTTTTGGCTATCCGAACCGCGACAGTAGTGGAGCGGCCCGCCCGTGCATGATGTGCATTTGAAATTCGATGTAGCATGGCTGGTTTCTCTCTTCTTTTCCGAACGGGCTATTTCTTGGCAGTCAAGCTCTTATAAACAGCCTCGACGAACGCGCTAGTGGACCCCTCCTGCGTGCCGTACTCGGTCTCATACGCCTTGGCAGGATGGGCCGCTTTGATTTGATCGAGCGTCTTCCCCTGCTGGATCAGATCCGCAATCACGTCGCGCACCACCACCACCATATCGCGGTAATCCACCACGTCCAACTGGAGGCACAGCCGTCCGTGGCCAGGAATCACGTAGGTCCCGACGCCGTTATAGATGAAAGGAACGGGTACAACCGTCAGCTCGATCAGCCGGTTCAAGGCGTCGATCTCTCCCTGAATGGTGCCGCCGTTGGCCAAATCGATCGCCGGAAACCGGGTGGTGTCCAGGATGTCCCCCGCGACCACGACGTCGGCCTGGCGGAACAACACCAGACTATCGGCATCGCTGTGCGCGGCGGGCTGGTGAAAGATCTCGATCGCGTCGTCGTTCATGCGAAAAGCGTAGCGCTTCGGCAGGAACGCCTCGGAGGGCCACGCGTCGCCGGGATAACTCGGCTTCGCATTCCGCGCGCTCATCCGGGCAAGGACGCTTTCATGCGCCAGAATCGCCGCGCCGGTTTGGCCGTTGAGCACGTTCAGTCCGGCCTTGGCCAGCTTCGCATTGCCGCCCACGAAGTCCGCGTCCGCGCCGGTATTGATGATGTAGCGGATCTGCGTGTCGGTCAGCTTCTTGATGGCCGCCAGCACCTCATTGGTTGCCGCTCCATTGCCGGAGTTGATGAGAATCACGCCATCGGAGCCAATCTGCACGCCGATGTTTCCACCGGACCCGGCGATCATGTAAAAGTTCGGCCGGACCTTAACTATTTCAAGCGCACCGGCGTCCGGCTCGGCGGCCTGGCTCCGGCCAGCGCTCAACAGCACCAAGCCAAAAGCGGCCGCCACCGTCCAGCAGGTGATCACGTTGGTGAAATTTCGCATCACTGTGTTCCTGGAACGCATGTTAACACTCTCCTCAAGCCGCGCAAGGCTGCAACCCCGTTAGTATATTTGGGCGGAGGTGCTCCGGGCAACCCCCCGGCCAGCGACACCCTCCCGGCGGCGACACCCCCGGCGTCTGGCGACAACGCCCAGCGGCCACCCAGCAGCGCCCGCACCTGCAATCCGCCGCCGTTCCTATCAAGTAAGGAGAACTCCCGCCCCACCGCCGCACTGTTTTTCGTGGCCGCAAAACCACAAGTCGCGTTCGAGCTCTTTTCGCCGACCCCAAAGCCGGAAGCCCAGCCCGCCCGCTTCTACCGCCCCGAGCTGGACGCCCTCCGCTTCGGAGCCTTCTTCGCCGTCTTCCTCCATCACGCCTTCCCAGACTCGATGAAGTCCTGGATCGCGTTCGGCGCCCCCCGTCCTCTCGCGGCGCTCCTCGCCGGCGCCGTCCGCGCCGGAGGCCTGGGCGTCGACCTCTTCTTCGCCCTCAGCGCCTACCTTATTACAGAGCTGCTGCTGCGCGAACACGAATCCCGCGGCAGGATCAACGTCCAGGCCTTCTACCTGCGACGCCTGCTGCGTATCTGGCCGCTCTACTTCTTCGTGCTGTTGCTGGTGCAGCCCGCGCTCCAGTGGTGGCGTCCCCAAGAGCGCTTCTCCCCCTCCGACTGGACCGCTTTCCTCCTCTTCGCCGGAAACTGGGCCTGCGCATTCCACGGCTTCGGCGAGCGATCCTTCTCCCTGCTCTGGTCCGTCTCCATCGAAGAACAGTTCTACCTCACTTGGCCCTGGGTCATCCGGAGCGCCATGCACAGCGGACCCGCGCGAGTCGTCCGCATCTGCGCCGCCCTCCTGGTCACCGCCACCGTCGCCCGTGTCTTCCTGTTGTGGATCGGCGTCGCCCATCCCGGCATCTGGTGCGACACCTTCGCGCGCCTCGATCCCATCGCCGCCGGAGCCTGGTTCGCCTGCCTCCGCACCAAACCGCTGGCCCCCGCCACCCGCCTCGCTCTCATCTTCGGCGGAGCCGCCACCATCGCCGCCGTCGGAGCCTTCATCGACAACAACAACTCGACCGTTCTCCCCGGCTATCCGCTGGTAGCCGCCGCAGCCATCGCGATCCTCGCCGGCGTCCTCTCCCCCTCGCTCACCCCTTCGCCCGCCCTGCGCGCCGCCGCGTACCTCGGAAAAATCAGCTTCGGAACCTACGTCTTCCACCGCGCCGTCCTCACGCTCCTCGGAGTCCCCTTCGCCCCCCGCACCGTCCTCGCCGGCCGCGCCGCCCTCGGGCTCGCCGCCACCATCGCGATCGCAGCCCTCTCTTACCGCTACCTCGAATCCCCCTTCCTGCGCCTCAAAGAACGCTTCACCGTAATCTCCTCGCGCCGAGCCTGAATTGAACGCGTTCACATTTCTCTTGACACGCTTGCCGCCCAGGCGTATTCTCTAATTGAACATGTTCAAAGTGAACGTGTTCAAGAAAGGATCGCTCGCATGTATATCGTCGCGTCCTACGCTGTCTACCTCGCTGTCAGCATCGCGGTCACCATCTGGGTTGCCCGGACCCTCCACCACAACGGCCGAGTCTTCCTGGTCGATGTGTTCCACGGAAACGCCGCCCTGGGCGATTCCGTCAACCACCTCCTGGTCGTCGGTTTCTATCTCATCAACATCGGCTACGTCGCCCTCGCCCTGCGGACTACCGACCCCGCCGATACCCCCCGCCAAGCCATCGAAATGGTGAGCAACAAACTCGGCGTCGTGCTCCTGGTCCTGGGCGCGATGCATTTCCTCAACATCTACGTCTTCAACCGTCTGCGCCGCCGCGGTGAGGAGCCCTACCTGCCCCCGCCGCTCCCGCCCGACGCCCACGTCTCGCTCGCCGAGTAACCGCCATGCGCAGCCTCTTCGTGGTTTACGATCCCGCCTGCGGCCTCTGCTCCGAGGTCCGCGTCTGGATGCTCGGCCAAGCAGTTTACGTGCCCATGCGCTTCGTCGCGTCCGGCTCGCCCGAAGCGCTCCACCGCTTCCCCATGCTCCCGCCCGGAGACCTAGCCGTGATCAGCGACACCGGCGACATGTGGCTCGACGACAGCGCCTGGATCATCTGCCTGTGGGCCCTCCGCGAGTACCGCCGCTTGTCTTACCGCCTCTCCCGTCCGTTACTTTTGCCTCTGGCCCAGCACGCCTTCACGGCACTGTCCCGCCATCGCTCCGCTCTCTCCCGCTGGCTGCGCCTGGAAAGCGACGTCGACCTGAGCGACCGCCTGAAAGGAGTCCGTCTGCCCACATGCCAGATCAAGCCCCGCTAAAACCTCGCGTCAAGAGCGAGGAAACCCGGGCCCGCATCCTCGCCGCCGCCCTCGATCTCTTCCGCCGCGAAGGTTTCGAAGCCGCCACCATGCGCCAAATCGCCTCCGCCGCCGGAGTCGCCACCGGAGCCGCCTACTACTACTTCGACTCGAAAGATTCCATCGTGCTCGCCTTCTACGATCAAGCCCAGCAAGATCTAGCTCCGCGCCTAGAGCAAGTCCTCGCCTCCACTCGCGATCTCGAAGCGCGCCTCGGCGCCATCCTCGACGCCAAGCTCCACTACTTCGAAGCCACCCGCCCCCTGCTCGGCGCCCTAGCCGCGCACGCCGATCCCGACCATCCCCTCTCCCCCTTCAGCCCCCAAACCGAATCCATCCGCGCCAGCGACATGCAGTGCTTCGCCCGCGCACTAGAAGGCAGCCGCGTCCGCGTCGCCGACGACCTGAAAGATTACCTGCCCCGTCTCCTATGGATGTACCAAATGGGAGTGCTCCTCTTCTGGATCTACGACCGCTCCCCCGCGCAGCGAAAAACCCGCGCCCTGCTCGATCAGAGCCTGCGCATCGTAGTGGCGTTGATCAAACTCTCCGGCCTCCCGCTCATGCGCCCCGTGCGGCGCTTGGTGCGCGATCTGGTCGATACCGTCACCGCATGAACCCGCCGCGCATCGTCATCGCCGGAGGCAGCGGCCACCTGGGCCAAATGCTGGTGCGCCACTTCCACGCAGCCGGCAGCGACGTCACCGTGCTCTCGCGCTTTCCGGCCCCGACGCCGTGGAAAACCGTCCACTGGAACGGCCGCGACCTCAATGGCTGGACCGAAGAATTGGAAGCCGCCGACGTAGTGATCAATCTCGCCGGCCGCAGCGTCAACTGCCGCTACACCGCCGACAATCGCCGCCAGATTCTCGATTCGCGCGTCGACACCACCCGAGCCCTCGCCCGCGCCATCTCGCAAGCCACCCGCCCCCCGACCCTGTGGATGAACGCCAGCACCGCCACCATCTACCGCCACTCTCTGGATCGCGATATGGATGAGGCCACCGGCGAGCTAGGCGGCAACGAATCCGGCGTCCCCGCCACCTGGCGCTTCAGCACCGACGTAGCCCGCGCCTGGGAGCAAGCCTTCTTCGAAACCGCTCTTCCGAACACCCGCCGCATCGCCCTCCGCGCCGCCATGGTGATGAGTCCCGACCCCGGCGGAGCCTTCGAGATGCTCCTAGCCCTAGCCCGCCGCGGCTTCAGCGGACCCGCAGCCAACGGTGCGCAATTCGTCTCCTGGATTCACCACCGCGATTTCGTCCGCGTCATCGATTTCCTGATCGAGCGCCCCGATCTCGACGGCCCCATCAACATCTGCGCGCCTCACCCGCTCCCCAACCGCGAATTCATGTACGCCCTTCGCGACTCCTCCGGCGCGCTAGTCGGCCTCCCCGCCACCCGCTGGATGCTCGAAATCGGAGCCGTGTTCCTCCGCACGGAAACCGAGCTCATCCTAAAAAGCCGCCGCGTCATTCCAAGGCGCCTCACCGAATCCGGCTTCGAATTCCTGTTCCCCACTTGGCCCGAAGCCGCCGAAGATTTAGTCCGCGAATGATATCCTTGTGCTCATGAACACCCGAGCCCTGCTAGCTCTCGCCGCCCTAGTCCCTCTAGCGTATGCCCAAACCAAGCCCGCCGCGCCGAAATCGGTGCGCCTCTACATCTTCGATTGCGGCACCATCAAAGGACTCGGCGCCGCGATGTTCAACTTCAAGGAAGGCGAAGTCCCGGCGCGCGATTTCGTTGTCCCCTGCTATCTCGTGGTGCACCCCCGCGGCACGCTCATGTGGGATGTAGGAGTGCTCCCCGACACCGTCTTCAAGTCCGACGGCGCCCCCGTCACCCAGGGCATCTCCACCGTAACCAAGCCGCTCAAGACCCAGCTAGCCGCCATCGGGTACAAACCCTCCGACATCACCTATCTAGCGCACTCGCACTACCACTCCGACCACACCGCCAACTCGAATGATTTCGCCGGCTCCACCTGGCTGGTCCGTCAAGCCGAGCGCGACGCGATGTTCTCCGAGAAACCCGCCGGCATCATCGACCAGAGCTCTTTCAGTGCCCTCAAGACCGCGAAGACGGTAATCATCAAGACCGACGACTACGACGTCTTCGGCGACGGCAAAGTGATCATCAAGTCCGCGCCCGGCCACACCCCCGGCCACCAGGTGCTGTTCCTGAAATTCGCCCAAACCGGCCCGGTGGTAGTCGGCGGCGATCTCTATCACTACCCCGAAGAGAAAACGCTAAACCGTTTCCCGACCTTCGAGTTCAACGTGGATCAATCCCGCGCCAGCCGAGCCGCCATCGACGCCTTCGTAGAAAAGAACAAAGCCCAATTCTGGATAGAGCACGACACCGCCACCTTCCAGAAACTAAAAAAATCCCCCGCCTTCTACGAGTAAGCAGCACAGCCTAATTTAGCCGCCGATGGACACAGATCAACGCCGATAAGGCTTTTTATTTTCAATCCGCGTTCATCGGTGTTCATCGGCGGCTAGTCAGTTCGAAGTGGGGCGGCCTTTCAGGCTGCAGCCGAGCTTCCGCTCGGCTCTTCCCGTCCGCGCTCATGGGCGGCAGAATGGAGGTGTCGCCATGCTCACCCCATCAAATGCAACACCACACTCCGCCTCTGCACTCCCGTCCGGTGCTCGAATAAATAAATCCCCTGCCAGGTCCCGAGCGTCATCCGCCCATGAATCACCGGAATCGAAAGATGCGTGGCCGTGAGCGCCGACCGTATACGCGAAGGCATATCATCCGGCCCTTCCGTCGTATGTCGATATCGTGGATCGCTCTCCGGCACCAGCCGCTCGAAAAAATCCGCCATATCGAGCAAAACGTCGGGGTCCGCATTCTCCTGCATCACCAGCGAAGCCGAAGTATGCTGCACAAACACAGTAAGCAGCCCAGTCTCGACGCCTGTCTCCGCCAACCACCGAGCCACCTCGCGAGTAAAAGGATAAAACCCCTTCCCGAGAGTCCGAATTTCAAGCCGGTGCGTGTGCTGCTGCAAACTGTCCGCTGTCCGCTATTCGACAGTGACGCTCTTCGCCAGATTCCGCGGCTGATCCACATCGCACCCCCGCCGCACCGCGATGTGATACGCGAGCAGTTGCAGCGGCACCACCTCCAGAATCGGCAGCAGCAGATCGTGCGTCTGCCCCACCCGGATCACATGGTCCGCCACTTTCGCTACTTCCTCATCGCCCTCGCAAGCCACCGCCACCACGATCCCCTCGCGAGCCTTCACCTCTTGAATATTCGACAGGGTCTTCTCGTACAGCAGCACGCTCGCCGGATCGGAAGGATCATGCGTCGCGATCACCACCGCCGGCAGATTCTCGTCGATCAGCGCGTTCGGTCCGTGCTTCATCTCGCCCGCCGGATACCCCTCCGCGTGAATGTAGGAAATCTCCTTCAGCTTCAGCGCCCCCTCCAGCGCAATCGGGAAATGAATCCCGCGCCCCAGATAAAGGAAATCCGTCGACCGGAACAGCGTCTTCGCGAGCTCCTCGTAGATCGCATCGTGCCGCAAAATCTCTTCCAGTTGGCTGGGCAGATGCAGCAGCTTGTCGACCAACTTCAGCGCCATCTCCGGAGCAATCGTCTCTCTCACCTGCCCCAAATACATCGCCACCAAAAACAGCGCCGTCAACTGCCCCGTGAACGCCTTGGTCGACGCCACGCCGATCTCCGGACCCGCGTGCGTGATTAGCGTCCCCGCCGCCTCGCGCGTGATCATGGACCCCACCACGTTGCAGATCGCCAGCGTCTTCGACCCCTTGCTCTTGGCCTCGCGCTGCGCCGCCAGCGTGTCCGCCGTCTCGCCCGATTGCGAAATTACAATCGTCAGCGTGTCGC
>Ga0207011_1032_pt1 | contig 28987 bp, 24 predicted proteins | sample Alteio_BWMinCont_79_FD_153466 | JGI IMG/M metagenome (GOLD analysis project Ga0207011, IMG submission 153466) | Enriched cells from forest soil in Barre Woods Harvard Forest LTER site, Petersham, Massachusetts, United States -... | ecosystem: Environmental > Terrestrial > Soil > Temperate forest >...
GGCCAGGCTGAGATCGCGACCTGCTCGATAAAATCCTGCAGAAACCGCTGCTGATCAGCGGCATAGGCCCGCACCATTCGCGAGGCCGCGAAGATGACGGCAGGCACCATTCCTAAGGCCCCGTCAGGAATGCCGAAGACATGTCCTAATCCGGCCGCAGCCCGATGCAGGTGCTCAAACCATATAAACGCGCCGACCGCAACCAGGCCCACGCCTGCAATGGATTTCGCTCGTTCGAAGCATATCCGTCGCATTGGCCCCTCCTCCGCGAAGGCTATTTTCTCGCCTCCACTTACTTGTCGAACAGCCATGCACAAGATCGACAGGGGTCGAATATTTTTCTAAAGCATCGCGAAATCCTGTGAAAAACGCGAAGGTACACACAAGGCTATCTGACTGGAGGTAGATATGGGATATAGCGGGCGAACAGCCAGCAGAGGAAGAAAACAACCGGAACGTGAATGATTAGCTGGAGGACACCATAGCCCACGATGTCGCGGGCTTTCAGTTTCAGGATGCCGAGGAGTGGAAGCATCCAGAAGGGATTCACCAGGTTGGGCAGGGCTTCAGACGCGTTGTAGATTTGCACCACCCATCCGAGATGGACTTGGTGCAGAATTGCGGCTTGCAAAACATATGGGGCTTCGATGACCCACTTGCTGCCGCCCGAAGGGATGAAGACGCCGAGGACGGCGGAATAGATGGCGACTAACAACGGATATGTGTTGTGACTGCTGATGGAGGCAAAGACTTTGGCAAGTGCATCGGCGATGCCGGTACCGACGATCATGCCGAAGATGACGGCGTAGAACGGGAACTGGATGAGGACGCCGCCGGTGGCGGGAATACATTCGGAGACGGCGCGCATAAAACGCTTGGGGCGCCAGTGCAGCAGAAGGCCGAGGGTGATGAACATCAGGTTGTAGGTGTTGAGGTCAAGGGCAGCGAGCGCGCCTTGCGGCGAGGTGCGGAAGACATCGACGAGATACCAGCACAGGAGCGCGGCGACGAGGATGTTTAGCAGAGGGCTGTATTCGAGCCACTCGCCCGGCTTGCCGCGGACTTCGAGGCTGGAGCGGATGGGTTCGTACTGGATGCCGTAGTATTCGGCGGTGCGGGCATTCTCCGGCGAGGGCGTGGAAAGGTAGGCGATGAGGACCGAGACCGTGATCAGGATCGCCGTGGTGGCGATACTTTGCCAGAGAAAAAGAGTTTGCGTGAGGGGGATGAGGCCGCTGATATTGAATAAGGATGGAGGCATGGAGGACTTAGTGGCCATGAGCATCGCGGCGGAGGATGAGAGGCCCATGGCCCAGACGGCTCCGAGGCCGAGATAGGCGGCGGCGCCCGCGGCGCGGTAATCCATGCCTTTGACGCGGTGAGCGAGTTCGCGGACGAAGAGTCCGCTGAAGATCAGGCTCAAGCCCCAGGAGATCAGCGAGGTCAGCATGGAAAACAGTGCGACGAGGGCGACGGCCTGGCGCGGCGTTTTTGGAATTGCCGCAAGGGCGCGGATGGCGCGATAGACGAGCGGGGTGGAGGCGACGACGTATCCTCCAACGATGATCATCACCATCTGCATAGTGAAGGGGACTAGAGTCCAGAAATTCTTTCCGCCTTGGATGGCGAGTTTGGCGGGGCTTTGGTGGAGCAGAAGGCCGACGACAAAGACCACAACGATGCCCAGCAGGGCAAAGACTAAAGGATCGGGAAACCAGCGCTCGCTCCAGTTAGCGAGACCGAGGCCGAAGCGAACCAGGCCTTGCTCTTTGGTTGCGGCTGGGGATGCGGGTGGGGCGGGAAGTTGAGGATTTTGCGGCGTGTGCATACGCGATCCTTCCGGTTCGGCAGCGCTCTTTTGGTCGTTAATTGTCTGCACTCTCTACGCGAAGTTTTTCTGCACTGTCCGCGAGATGCCCGACATTGTAACGTGGAATCCGGCAAATGGAAGCCGTTGTAACGGATTCTGCAATAGGTGTAGGATGCCTTCGATTGGGCTGGCAGGAGCGGCCACTTCCCTGCCCCTTGGGAGTGATGGATGAATACTTTCCCGGTGTTGTTGGGTGCGTTGTGCGTGTATGCGATTGCTTACCGTTACTACAGCGCGTTCATTGCGGCGAAGGCCTTGGCGCTGGATGACCGGCGAACCACGCCGGCACACGCTTATCCGGATGGCCATAACTATGTGGCTTCACCGAAATGGGTGCTGTTTGGACATCACTTCGCGGCAATTGCAGGAGCGGGGCCGCTGATTGGTCCAACGCTGGCGGCGCAGTTTGGATTCGCTCCGGGATTTTTATGGATTCTGGTGGGCGCCGTGATCTGCGGCTGCGTGCAGGATTTCACCGTGCTAGTGGCTTCGGTGCGGCACAAGGGGCGGTCGATCGCGGATGTGGCGCGAACGGAGATCAGTCCATTTGCTGGACTGGTGGCCATGATTGCAGTGCTCTTTATTCTGCTGGTGACCCTGGCGGGATTGGGGCTTGTGGTGGTGAATGCGCTGTCGAACAGTCCGTGGGGAGTGTTTACGATCGGCATGACCATTCCAATTGCCGTGATTATGGGCTGGTGGATGTTCAAGAGTCATGCAGGAAAAATTACGGTGACAGGCCCGAGTATTTTTGGCGTGGTGCTTTTGCTGGCCAGCGTGGTCGCGGGGCACTGGGTGGCGCAGACTTCGTGGGCGGGGGCACTGACGTTTTCGCCGCATGCGATTACGTTCATGATGGCGATTTATGGATTGATCGCATCAGTGCTGCCGGTGTGGCTGGTGCTGGAGCCGCGCGATTATCTTTCGACCTATGTGAAGCTGGGAACAATTGCGGTGCTGGTGATCGGCGTGTTCGTGGTGCATCCCAACATTCAGTTTCCCAATTTCACCGCGTTCGTGCATGGTGGCGGGCCCATCATCAAGGGGCCCCTGTTTCCGTTTCTCTTTGTCACCATTGCGTGCGGCGCGATTTCGGGCTTTCACTCGCTGGTATCTTCCGGCACAACCCCAAAGATGCTGGACAAGGAAACTGACGCCCGCTTCATCGGGTACGGCGCCATGGTTTGCGAGTCGCTGGTAGGCGTGCTGGCGTTGATTGCGGCCTGCTCGCTGGCGCCCGGCGATTATTTCGCCATCAACACCACTCCGGCCGTGTTCAGCCATTTGGGAATGAGCACGGTGAATCTGGATGTATTCTCCCGCGAGGTGGGAGAGAAACTCGCGGGGCGTACGGGAGGTGCGGTTTCATTGGCGATTGGGATGGCTCAGATTTTCAAAGGCTTGCCGGGCATGGCCACACTGATGGGCTATTGGTATCACTACGCCATCATGTTTGAAGCCCTGTTCATTCTGACGACGGTAGACACGGGGACGCGCGTGGCGCGCTATGTTTTGCAGGAGCTGATGGGCAAAGTGCACAAGCCGTTTGGAAACAGTTCGTGGCTGCCGGGAAATCTGATTACGAGTTTTGTGGTGGTGAGTGGCTGGGGATACCTGATCTACTCCAATAACATTACGACGATCTGGCCGCTGTTTGGCACCGGCAATCAATTGCTGGCGACGATCGCGCTGGCCGTGGTCACGACGTTTCTCATTAATATGGGCAAGCAGAAATATGCATGGATCAGCGCAGTTCCAATGTGTTTTGTGGGCGTAACTACGCTCAGTGCAGGGGTGCTCTCCATCAAGAATATTTTCTGGCCGTTGACGTCGAAGCCGGGGCAGGTGTTTATCGGATATCTGGATACGGTTTTGATGTGCATCTTTATTGCGGGCGTGGTTCTGGTGTTGTTTGATGCGGTGCGGCGGTGGATTGCAGTGATGAATGGAGCTCCGGCGCCGCAGGAAGCGTTTGGGCCTCCGCTGACGGCTGCGGGCGAAGTGAAGATGGGGTGCTGTTAGCACCGCCCAATAAGCTGGAAACGAAAAACTCCTGCGTGGCCTGAAGGCCGCGCAGGAGTTTTTGTTGTGGAACGAGTTAGAAGGTGAAAACTGGGCCGAACTCGTTGCGCCAGTTGTGAGCCTGGCGGGTCAAGGTAGGGCCAAACTGCAGGTATTCGGGTTTGATCACGCCGCCAGCCTCGTGATTGTTGGCGGTGAACGTGACAATGTAACTGGCTTCGTGTACGAACGTCACCCACTTATTAAGACGATAAGTGAGTGAAGCAGTGTCGAGGTCAGTGCGGCCAAGGTGGTTGCCGTGGGCTGCTTCCGCGTAGTTGGCGCGGTCTGTGCCCCACATCAGATGCAGTACCCATCCGGAATTGGGGCCTTCGGGATTAGCGCGGAAGATGCGCGAGAGCGGGAAGCTCATTTCCGCGAGTCCGCCGGATCCGCCGACGGGTTGAAGTTTAGCTGGAAGCACGGGAGAACCGTTGCAATTTAATGTTGGAGCGGCTGTGGTTCCGCCTGCGACACCGCCAGCGCATCCGAACAGGATGGCGCGTCCAGCTTCGGAAACGCCGCTCCCCGCTTCGGTCATACCCAACAGGTTGGAATAGACATCATTGAGCTGGCCGCCGAAGAAGAATCGCAGGTCGTTGCCGCGGTAGAACTTGGCGTCGAAGGTGACCCATGGAGTGGGCAACTGGATTTCAGCGCTATAGGCATTTTGGGGGTTGCCGGCCTGGACACCGTCGGGGAATAGCTGCTCCAAGTTGCAAGTCCCCGAAGCTTCGGCGCAATTTGAGGCTCCCGTGATGGCGGTGTTGGTGGTGAAACCAATGTTGGGAACGGTGGTGCTGTTGAAAACAGTAACTGGACAGGGAAGAAGCAAGCATGTGGGAGCAGTCTGGTTTACAACCTGCGCGGCGTGGGGAATGAGTTCACTCATGCGGGAGTGGTGGCCACTGAAAATCAACTGCGCGGGCGCCACACCCCTCCAGCTCTTGTTGAGCGGGAACTGGAACACTACGCGGCCCTCCACTCCAGGTTGATCGGATTCTGCGCCAACGGCATCACCGAAGCGCAGGTGCTGGTCGGTGGTGAGTCCAGAGGTGCCCCCCACCGAGAGGACGAGGGCAACCTCAGGTTGAATTTTCAGATCGCCGGCGTGGAATTGCACGCCCGTCTTGAACTGGGGAACGCGCTCATAGAATCCGCCCATGCCGACGCCCAATCCGGTTGTTTCGAAAAGAGCGGGGAGAGTGGAGGAGCCAAGCAGAGACCAATCCTGGCCGAACTCCGCGAACCAGGGCAGGTCGCCGATTTTGTGGTCAAGGCGCATCCAAGCCAGGCGGAGAGTGAACTGGTTGGAGCGAACGCTGCTGATGTTGCGGTTGCTGACGTCGGTGTAGTCGCCTTCGAAATCGCCTTCCACCCGGCCAGTGATGGTGAAGTCCGAATTCTTCGGAACCCATTCGGTCTGCATACCCATACGGAAACTGCGGGCCTTGAGATGCACCTGCGGGTTGTGGTCGGGAGTAGCGGCAGCAGTGTCGCCCAGCAGAAGCGGGAGCGGCCAGTCCTGGCTGCCGAAGGTGGCCCCGCCACTGGAGGCTGTGTCGGAAATGGCGCTGGCCTTATAGAAGCCGTAGAGCTTTACATTGGCGCCGCTTCCGAGGTGGATGTCTGGAATCATTCCTCCCTGCTTGGGCACGTCAATGGGGAGCACTCTGAGAGGAGCCACCGCTGGAATTTCCGCACGCTCCGGAGGAGCGGGCGGAGCTCCAGTAGGAGTCTGGCCGCTCGGGGACGGATTCGGCGTCAGCATGACGGCATTGGAGAGGTGGGCGCCGGAAGACTCCATGTTCACGGTAGCTACGCTGGCGGGTGCCGGCGCGACACCGGCTGTGGGCGCGACCGTGGCCGAGTATTCCTGGTTGCTGATCAGACCTTTTTGCACGAGCAGTTGTGCGAGGCGCGCGTTGGCCTCTTCCGGTGAAGTGGCGCGACTGAGCATCGCTACTTCGCCGGAAGTGAGCAGTCCCTTCGACTGAAGCAGCTGGACGAGAGCATTGTTGTTGGGTGGATGGTTATCCTGCTGCTGCGCCATGGCGGAAAAGGCTAGCGCAACTGCAGAAGTCAACACGATTAAACGCGAGACGGCTTTCTTCATTTGGGACAGCCTCCGAGGATAGGTTTCAGACCGTTGGTCGATGACAGATTTTATAAAGATCCTCGTTCGGGCTATGCCCCGCAGTGATTAGCATCACGATGTGTTGTGCTGGACCCTTAACAAATCTCCCACGCGCTCCAACAGCTTTTGTCTGTGGAAGAGAGCGCTAACCGGCAGAACGCTGGCTAAGAGCTCGTGGTGTCGCCCCCGGAACACCATAGGACCCATCCAGACGCAAAGACGGATGCCGACCTAAATACTGTTACAGGGAGGTTAATGTCAAGATATTTCCGTGGGAAATGGGCAGATTATGCGGTGTGTTCCCTGGGTGCCAACCCCTGTGCTCATCGGCTACCGCGATGCAGATTCGCGGGATGCAGATGGAGGAAGATTCTCGCGCCACTACGTCACTCGGAACGGTCCAAAACCGGAGCGAACCGAAGAATACATTCGCGAACGGTTATCTGGCCTGATTACTAACGGGGGCACTGTTGGAAATAAACCACTTAGAGTCGGGAACTCGGGAGCGCCGAGCGGAGTCTATCTTCAGTGGGGCCAAGGATCGACTGGCGGGCGATTTTTCGGTGTGGAATGAAGCGGGTAATCCTATAATCAGCTTGGCAGATGTCACGAGGCAGTATTGCAGGAGTGACCATTTTGGGTGAACTGGCAAGCGCGATTGGAGCACGGGTCGAGGAAGCGGCGATTGTCGCTGAACTCAAGGCCGGCTCAGAAGAGGCTTACGCGTGGCTGATAGGAGAGTTTCAGCGTCCGGTGTACGGGCTGGTTTATCGGATGGTGAGCGATCCGGCCGACGCAGCGGATACAACTCAGGATGTGTTCTTGAAAGTATTCCGCGGAATGAAGCAGTTCCATGGCGAATCAAGTTTGAAAACTTGGATCTACCGGATCGCGCTACACGAGGCTGCGAACCGCAAGCGCTGGTGGTTCCGGCATAAGGCGCAAGAGACCTCGATTGAACCCTCGGACTCGGACGGTTTTTCGGGGTGCGATGAGGCAGTGCAGAACGCAATGACGGATCAGCGCGATTCGCCCTTCGATAGCGTGGCGCACCGCGAAGTGCGGCAGCGCGTAGATGCGGAATTACGGAAAGTCGCGGAACCCTACCGGACAACGCTGATTCTGCGCGACCTGGAAGAAATGTCGTATGAAGAGATCGCGGAAGTTCTGCAGATCTCGCTGGGGACGGTGAAATCGAGATTGACGCGAGGGCGACACGCGCTGAAACAACGGCTGGCGCCGTATGTGCGCGAAGTCGGTGGAGAGCTGGGGTTGACGTCGCCGGAGCAGGGGGCGAGTCTGGGACCACGGGTTGCTGGAGGGGGTAGAAGGGTCGAGGTGATGCCATGAAGCACATGGCCATGAAGTCCACGAAGACGATGCAGTGCGCAGAAGCGAAGGGATTGTTGTCGCCTTATCTGGACGGGGCCGTTACGGGAACCGAGATGCAGGCCCTGCAGGCGCATCTGGACGGATGCGATGCGTGCATGCGGGAGTACAAGTTGCTGCGGCAGATGCAACAACTCCTGGGAAGCGTTGGCCGCGTGAAAGAACCGGCAGACCTTGGACTGAAGCTGCGTCTGGCCATTTCGCGGGAAGCCGCGGAGGCGGGGCGTCCGCGCTACGAAGCGTTTCGCATGCGGCTGGAGAATACGCTGAATGCGTTCATGGTTCCGGCGACGGCGGGTCTGGTCTGCGCTCTTCTGATCTTCGGTTTAGTGACGGCGATCCTGGCGATGCCGGGACAGTTGCAGGCTAACAACGAAGATGTGCCGCTGGTCTTAAATACCGGACCTGAGCTGCAGCAGAGCGTCTTCGGCACGACGCTGAGCTCAATGAATACGGATTCGCTGGTGATTGAAGCTTACGTCGATAGAAATGGGCGAGTACAGGATTACAAGATTCTGTCTGATCCCGGAGAGTCTCAACAACTACTGCCCCAAGTAAAAAGAATGCTGATCTTTACGACGTTCCGTCCGGCGATGTCGATGGGAAGGCCGATTTCGTCGCGAGCGGTCCTGTCGTTCTCGAGAATCAGCGTGCGAGGGTGAGAACTAGTTTCTAGTTTGCAGAGGCTTAAGCAAGACAGCGAGCCCAACGCGCGATGGTTGCGCCGTGAACGACGCTATTCCGACGCACCGCCAATTCCACGTTGCAAACCTTAGGCAGCGGTTGCAACATGGCAACTTGGTTAGAGGGCGCCATAGGTCTTGAGGACTTCCAGACATGCCACAATAAGTCCTCCTGACAGAAGTGGGACATTAAACCACTTTCCATTCAGCTGCCCGAGTTATCCCATTAGGATTCTCTAAAAAAGTCATTCTGAGCATTAGTGAACAGAATTGATTCCTTCCGTTACGAGACACTCTAGGCTACGGTCCAAAGTCTGAATTAGGAAAACCCTTTGACCAGCCGACGTGCCATCTCGAAAAAAGTGCCGAGGTTCAATCCTCTGACCTTTCTCTCGACCATTGGGAAGGGTAGGAAGTTCCTGTCTTTTCAAGTGAAGGACACTGTTTTCGCACAGGGCGATTCCACCGACGGATTGTTTTTCATCCAAAAGGGAAAGATACGGCTCAGCGTTGTTTCGGAAGCCGGAAAAGAAGCCACCCTGGGCATTCTAGGTGACGGCGATTTCTTTGGAGAGGGCGGACTGGCCGGACAGCAGGTGCGCATGTCTACGGCGACCGCGATGAATACCTGCGGCATCCTTCACATCGAAAAAGATGCCATGATGCTGGCGATGAAGCGGGAACCGAAATTGTCGGCGATGTTTCTGAGATATCTGCTGAAGCGAAACATTCGCTATCAGGATGATCTGGTAGATCAGCTCTTCAACTCCAGCGAAAAGCGGCTGGCCCGGGTCCTGCTGCTGATGGCGCATTTCGGCACGGAAGGAGTGTCGGAAATGTCGATTCCGCGATTGAGCCAGGAAACCCTGGCGGAGATGGTGGGGACGACGCGTTCGAGGGTCAGCTTCTTCATGAACCGGTTCCGGCGGCTGGGGTTCATCAACTATGACGCGGGCGAGAATTTATTTGTCCACAGCTCACTGCTGAACATAGTGCTGCACGATGACAATTTAACTGTAAGCACGGGACTCGGCCCCGCAGTCAGCCGGGCCGGAACGAGGCGCGAGCCGCCTTCAGCACGGGGAGTAACGCCTGACAAAGACCGCGCCCGCAGGCCACCGCTCGAAGACACTACACTCCTTCAGGACTAATCCAGCGCACGCCGAGGGTCCGAGCCTTTACATCCGGCGGGCGGGCTTTCTTTTTTTCCACAGTAATGCGTCGACCTAAGGCCAAGCTTCCTTCCTGGCTACCCCCGACTCGCCCGCTAGACTCCAACCTCGTTTAAACTGTCTCAGAACATAATTTCTGGTTCGGAAGATCCCATAGTGCGGGATGAAGGTCTGGAAACGGAATGGCTTCCGTCTTAAGCGGGTCGGCTCGTCTCGGGAGCCTTCGCTCAACAGCAGTTTTCAGGAACCGGAGCCGAGCCGGTTGCGTATTACAGTTGCGTACCAATGATGGGGGAAGAGTTTCTCTTGGGATGAATCGGGTTACCTTACGGTAGCAGTCACGTCTTTAGTTATTAACGTTTTTTTTTACAAGGTCTTACTGAACGGAGAAGAGTAGATGCCATTCGCACGCTTAGCCTTAAGTAGCCGGCTGACCATCGCCACTGTTTTATGCACAATCCTAGCCGTCGCAGGGTGGGCACAGGAACCGCCCGCCGCGCCCGTCCCGCAAAACACTCCGGAGACGCGGCCGCTGCCCGAGCTGAATTATTCCAAGCCGGTTTCGCATTTTCCCAACCCGATTGGGCCTTACCGGCCACGGCATTTAGCTGACCCAAGCCTGGCCAATACGCCACGGGTTGACTCCTTGATGCGCGATGGCAAACTGTATCTCTCGCTCAATGACGCCGTTGCTCTGGCGCTGGAGAACAATCTCGACATCGCCATTGCGCGCTTCAATTTGAATATCGCCGACACCGACGTCCTGCGCGCCAGGGCTGGCGCCAGCATTCTGGGAACTCCGATAGGTCTGGTTCTGAACACGCCCGGAGGCGGAGTGGGCGGGATCGGCGCGAACTCGGGTGCGGCGACCGGCGGCACCAGCCTGGGCGCGGGTGGGATTGGAGCTGGAACCAACGGACTCGTCAGCTCGACTCTTGGCCTCGGGCCTGTGATCAACAGCTTCGATCCAGTGCTTACCGGAACGCTGCAAGAAGATCATTTCAGTCAAACCGCCACCAGCATCTTCCAAGGCGTAGTTCCGGGCACCAGCCTGGCGCAGAACACCGGAACGGTGAACTTTGCCTACAACCAGGCTTTTCAGTGGGGCACGAACCTGACGGTGGGTTTCAATAATACTCGCTCGACTACCAATAGTTTCTTCTCAAGTCTAAGTCCGCAGCTGAATTCCAATTTCAAGGCTACGGTCACGCAGCATTTGCTACAGGGTTTCGGCTTCGCGCCTAACACACGGTTCATCCATATCGCGAAGAACAATCGCGAACTCTCGGATGTAGCCTTCCGTCTGCAAGTCATTGACAGCCTGGACCAGATCGAAAACATCTACTGGGATCTGGTGTACGCGTATGAAAATGCGCGCGTGCAGAACGAATCGCTGGCGTTTGCCCAAAAGACGCTTTCCGATACGAGAAAACAGGTCGACATCGGCAGCCTGGCTCCCATCGAAGTGGTCCGCGCTCAAAGTACGGTAGCTACAAATCAGCAAGCCGTGACCCTAGCGCAAACCAACCTGCAACTCGAGCAGTTACTGATGAAGAACGCGCTCACACGTTCCCTCAAGGATCCTACGCTGGCCACGGCAGAAGTGATTCCTACTTCAACCATGGATGTTCCGGCTCAGGAACCAATTGTACCCACGGAGGATTTGATCAATGAGGCGCTGCGCCATCGCGCCGAACTGGTGGAATCCCGCATCGACTTGAACAGCCGCGAACTGAGCAACAAAGCCGTGCGTAGCGCGCTGCTGCCGACTCTGGATCTGTTCGCTTACTACGGTGGCGCAGGAGTGGGAGGCTCGCAGAATCCGGCAAACCTTTGCTCTAATCTGGATCCGACCCTACAGGGCTTTGGGTGCGCGGGAACCGACCAAGCGGCAGGCCAGCTTCCGATAAATCCTAGTACGAGCCTGGGAGGAACTTACAACCAACTTGTTAATTCCACCTCGCCGGACAAAGGAGTGGGCCTGCAGCTAAATATTCCGCTGCGTAATCGGGCGGCGCAGGCAGTGCAGATCCGCTCGGAACTGGAATACCGCCAGGCCCAGATGCGGCTGCAGCAGATCGAAAACCAGGTTGGGATTGAGATTCGAAATGCGCAATACACGGTGCAGCAGAATCGCGCCAGCGTGGACTCCGCCAAGGCCGCTGTGGAACTGGCCCGGCAGTCGCTCGACGCCGAACAAAAGAAATATCAGTTCGGCACCTCGACGACGACGCTGGTCCTGCAGTATCAGAGTGGCCTGGCAAACTCGGAATCTACCCTGGTGAATGCCATGGTCGCCTACGAAAAGTCGCGGGTGGAACTGGATCGCGCTACCGGACAACTGCTGGACCATGCCGGCGTCAGCATCGATGACGCGGCGCGCGGCCAGGTTGCGCGAATGCCGAACGTGCCATATATTGCGCCGCGCAAAGAATCACCGGCCGTAAGCCAGCCGATGCCCCAGGCTCCGGCTCCGCAACAGCCACCCCAGTAGGACTGAATGCTGGAAGGGCGCGGCTACGGTCGCGCCCTTTGCTGTCTTCGCATTTTCCCAAACAATTCTTTACAATCTGCGACGCATTCCACCGCTACCACCCGCTAAGATGAAGCGACGGCCTTATGTTTTCTGCATCCAACTTTTGCAATCTATCGTTTGGTTTCAACATGATGCCCGACCGTTCCAATTCAAGGAGACGAACCATGTCTTTCCCTTTGCCCCGAAAAACCGCGGCGAACTGCCGGGGAGCCCTGCTGTTGGCGGCCTTTGCGATGCTTGCCGGCGCGCAATCGACATCGCTTTTGTACGCTCAGGAGGTTCCTTCGGCGCCCTCGCCGCAACCGGCACCGGCTCCCGCCCAGCCGCAGGCGATTCACCTGGAGGATTATTCGAAATCGCGCTCGTCGTTTCCCCACATCGTGCAGCCTTACCTACCCAAAGAGCTGGCGCAGCCGGACTTCGGCAATTCGCCACGGATCGATGCGCTCATGCGGGATGGAAAAATCTATCTTTCGATTGACGACGCGGTGGCGCTGACTCTGGAGAACAATCTTGATCTCGATATCGCACGCTACAATTTGAACATTGCTGCCGCGGACTTTTTGCGCGCCAAGTCTGGCGCCAACATTCTCGGCATCAACACCGGCATCGTACAGAACACGCCGGGAGGCGGCGTGGGCGGTCTGGGGGGAACAGTAGGCTCCGGGACGGGCGGAACCACGGTTGCAGCCGGCGGTGCCGGAAGCGGCACCAACGGGCTGGTTAGCTCGACGCTCGGTATCGGCTCGACCATTACCAGCTTCGACCCAGTCGTCACCGGTACGCTGCAGGTGGATAAGAATAATACTGAATCGGTCAGCGTACTTAGTCCCGTACCGGTGTTGGCGCAAAATACTTACACTGCCGATTTGGCCTACACACAAGGCTTCCAATGGGGCACGGCGCTGTCAGTCGGATTCAACAATACGCACGTTACCACCAACAGTCCCACCAGTTTGTTGACTCCAGACCTAAGCTCAAATTTCCAGTTCAAGATCACGCAAAACCTTTTGCAAGGCTTTGGCCCCGGACCCAACTTACGTTTCATCAGGATCGCCAAGAATAACCGGGAGATTTCCGACGTCGCATTCCGCCTGCAGATCATTACCACGGTTGACCAGATCGAGAATATGTACTGGGATCTGGTCTATGCATTCGAGAATGTGCGCGTGCAGCAGGAGGCGCTGACCTATGCGCAGAAGGCCCTGGATGACTCCAAACGGCAGGCGCAGGTGGGAACCGCGCCGCCCATTCAAGTGGTAAGTTCGCAGAGCATAGTCGCCACCGATCAGCAAAACCTGATTGTGGCGCAGAACAATCTGCAATTGCAGCAACTGCTAATGAAGAACGCGCTCAGCCGAAGCATTGAGGATCCAGTGTTCGCCGAAGCAGACGTCATCCCCACATCCGCCATGCAGGTGCCGCAAGAAGAAGCTGTGGTGCCGATCCAGGACATGATTAACGACGCGCTGCAACATCGCGCGGAACTGGCGGAGTCGCGTATCGATCTGAATTCCCGCGACCTCAGCAGCAAAGCCGTGCGCAATGCCATGCTGCCCACGCTTGACGCGTTTGCCTACTATGGCGGTTCCGGTGTCGGAGGGTCAGTGAATTCGGCTATACCTAACTGTGGCAGTACCACGAGTACTTTTTGTTTTAATCCGGCAAAAGCTCCGCCACCCTTCCAAACCAGCAACAACGTGGGCTACGGGGGAACGCTGAACCAACTCGTCAACTCGACTGCGCCGGATAAAGGGCTGGGACTCACGCTGAGTATTCCGTTGCGTAATCGCGAAGCGCAGGCCAACCAAGTGCGTGCGGAACTGGAATACCGGCAGGCACAGGTCCGGCTGCACCAGCTTGAAAATCAAGTGCGCATCGAAGTGCGCAATGCACAGTTTGACGTGAAGCAGAATCGGGTCGCGGTGGAGGCCGCGCAGTCTGCAGTAGATCTAGCCCGGCAGACGCTGGACGCCGACCAGCAAAAGTTGAAGGTAGGACTCACCACGCAAACGGCAATTCTGCAGGATGCTTCGACGCTGACTACGTCCGAGTCGAATCTGGTATCGGCGAAGGCAGCCTACGAAAAGTCGCGCATCGAACTGGATCGGGCTACTGGACTGCTGCTCGATCATTCCGGCATCGACGTTGCCGATGCTACGCGCGGCCAAGTCAGGCATCTTCCCAACGTACCGTATGTCGCTCCGCGGCCAGACGTGGTTCCAGGCGGCCAACCTGCGCAACAACCGCAGCCGACTACAGGCCAGCCTCCGCCGTCGTAGCTTTGTATGGCAAAAGTGCGGTCACTACATATGGGTTAACTGCGCAGCAATCATCTGCCAGCCCTGCGATCTTTTCTGGCAAACCAGGGTCACATGGATTTGCCTGGGCGGCGTGCCGGCCATGTTGATAACGCCCATCAGGATCGCCGTATCGCCAAAAATCCGTACATTCGTGTTGCTCGGAGTCGCTCCCGCGAACCCGCCCGGTCCCATTTCCTCCGGGACGATGTCTTTCTTGCTGAGCACTTGACCCTCGAAGCTGCTGCCGATGAAATCATCGGAGATGATTCGGCGTAATGAAGGCAGGTCGCCTTTGGCATCCGCCGTAAGCCAATCGCGCTCCAGTTGCGTCACCTGATCTTCGGCCTTGCTGCTTGAATGGCTGGCCTGTCCTTGAACCAAACTCAAAGTTGCACCAAGGCAAATGGTCAGAACGACCGAGAGGATAGATCGTTTGGATGACATAAATTTCCCTCCTGAGTGTGCGTTCTCTAAATGGACACCGCGTCCGTTCAAATAGTTCCCGTCCAAAAAACTTGCCTGTCCTCGGTTGCGCTAAGAGACCTGATAAACTCGCCCGTGATGGAACGACCGAACCTGCCTGCCATTCCCCGATCTGTCTGGTGGATGGTGCTGCTCTCGTTTGTGGTGCAGGTCGCAGCGATTGGAATCCTCCGCCAATATCACACGCGCCCGGGGGACGATCACTTCGGATTCGGCTGGGAGATGGGACGCGTGGCGCGGTCCATCGCAATGGGGCAGGGATTCAGCAGTCCGTACGAGGGAAATACCGGTCCCAGCGCCTGGGAACCGCCGCTCTATCCCTACCTGATGGCTGGAGTCTTCAAGATTTTCGGCATCTATACCTACGCCTCGGCGTGGGTTTTGCTGTCGATTAACAGTCTTTTCGCTGCCGTCACGACGATTCCGGTTTATTTGATTGCGCACAGAAGGTTTGGCTCGCGCGTCGCACTTTGGTCGGCGCGCGCCTGGGCGTTCAATCCCTACGTCTGGTACTGGTCCATTCATTGGATATGGGACACAACCTTCACTCCTCTGATGCTGGCGCTGATTTTTCTGGTCGCGCTGGAACTGGAACAGTGGCCGGGTTATCGCGGATGGGTGCTGTTTGGCATGTTTTGGGGCGTGGGAGCGCTGGCCAATCCGGCGATGCTTTCGTTTCTGCCATTTTGTGGCCTGTGGATATGGTGGCGCAGATACGGACGCGGACTGCCGTCGCTGGTTGGAGTTGTGCTTTCATCTTTCGTATTCTTTCTGGTGCTGTCGCCGTGGCTGGTGCGGAATTACGAGGTCTTTGGACGGTTTGTTTTTATTCGCGATGATTTCGGATTGCAGTTTCGACTGGGCAACAACAAGATGTCCGACGGCATGCTGTTCGCGACCTTGCAGCCCAACCTCAACAAATTGGAGCTTGAAAAGTTTCAGCGGATGGGGGAAATTGCCTACGAAGCCGATTGCAGGCGGCTGGCGTTCGATTGGATCCGCGAGCATCCGGGGCGATTCGCGGTGATCAGCATGAAGCGTTTTTTTTATTACTGGAACGGCGTGCCGCGGCCAACCGACAGTCGCGCTCCGTGGGATTTTCGGAGTTCGCTATTTCTCGCGTCATCAGTGCTGGGGATCTGGGGAATGGGGCGCGCGCTGCGGCAAAAACGGCCTGGGGCATGGCTATTTGCCGGCCTGATCGGGAGCTACCCCACGGTCTATTACTTCGTGTTTCCGCACGCGCGATATCGTCATCCCATCGAGCCTGAATTATTTATCCTGGCCGTGTTCCTGCTTGCCGAAGTTCGGAGCCGCAATTCAGTGGCGAAGGAGTTGAGTGTTGATTGCTGATGGTTGATTGATGATTACAGAGTAGATCGGTTTTGGTTTGCAATCATCAATTAGCATTCAACAATCAGCAATTCCCTATGACCATTTCCGTGGCCATCGTGGCAATGGATGAAGAGGCCAACATTGGCCGCACCCTGGCCAGCGTGTGTTGGGCCGATGAGATCGTGCTCGTAGATTCCGGGTCGAAGGACCGCACCTGCGAGATTGCGCGGGAATATGGAGCCCAGGTCATCCTTGAACCATGGCGCGGTTACGTGGCGCAGAAGCAGTATGCGATCGAGCTGTGTACCAAGGATTGGGTGCTGCTGCTGGATGCCGACGAGGAGGTGAGTCCGGGTCTGGCCGAAGAGATTCGCGCTGCCATCGGCAGCCCGAACCCGGCCCGCGGCTACAAACTCCCGCGCAAGAATCTGTTTCTTGGCCGTTGGATTCGTCACGGCGGGTTCTACCCCGATCCCAAGCTGCGGCTGTTCAGGCGTGGGCAGGGATTTGTCACCGGCCACGACCCGCACGACCGCTGCGAACTGAAACCGGAAGTAGCAGGGGAAGCGCGCCAACAGACGCCACAGTTCAGCAACGCGCTCATTCACTACACTTATCCTACCCTCACCCTCTACCTTGGCCACATGAACCGTTATTCGTCGCTGGGCGCGCGGTTGGCCGTGGCCAAAGGCCACCGTAGCTTCAGTTTCATCAACATCGTACTGCGCCCCCTGGCGACGTTCGTCTACAACTACTTCATCCGCCTCGGATTTCTCGATGGGCGCGAGGGTCTGCTCTTGCATCTTTATCATGCTGGCTACGTATCGTGGAAATATGCGAAAGCGTGGGAGCTTTCGCGCCAGCCACCACGCTGACGGCAAGGGCCTTGAGGAAATGTATCTGCGGCCGCTTACGTTTCGTTAACAGACGACGTCGAAAGCGTGGGGGCCTTCATGTCCAAGTCACGATTCCTCGCTTTTATTCCGATCTGCGTCCTAGGCGCTCTAGCCGCTCTCCCTGCGCAAGACACAGGGTCAGGGACCACTGCCGATCGTGTCCAACTCAAGCTCGACACTGAAGAAGCCGATGCCGTGCTCGCAATCCTGGACAAAAGAGTGGCCGGAACTGCTGTCGACGATGGCGACTGGAAGCGTCTCTTCGTCACCGAGGCATATATTCGCTTGAAGAAACGCGAGGCCGGCATGCATCGCGATTTCACCGACGACGACTTCGAGAAGTTCGTGCTCTCGCCGGAACTCGTTGCGAAAGCCCCGTCGCTGCGGCACACCCTCGACACTTGGCGGAACGCGGACCTGGCTGCCTCGGCACGGCGGGTACTCGCTTACTTGCCGGATCAGGCTCATATCAAAGGCGAGGGTGTTTCCCGTCATCAAGCCGAAGACCAATAGTTTCGTTTTCGAGACGGCCGTCGATCCAGCGATTTTCCTCTACCTCGATCCGCAGGAATCAGCCGCGGAGTTTGAAAATACAGTCGCCCATGAACTTCACCACATTGGCTACTCCAGCGTCACGTCGCTTGCCGAGGCCAGGCAGAAAGACCTTCCACCAAACGTGAAGCCCGCTGTGGAGTGGATGGGCGCGTTTGGCGAGGGGTTTGCCATGCTGGCCGCTGCAGGTGGGCCGGAGGTCGATCCCCATGCCGCGAGTTCCCCCGAAGAGCATGCTCGGTGGCAGCACGATCTGGCCAACTTCAATCAGGACGTGGGCTTGCTCCAGGAGTTTTTTCTCGACGTCATTGACCAGAGGTTAGGAGGCAAAGACAAGATCGACGAGAAGGCGTACACGTTCTTCGGGAAGCAAGGCCCGTGGTACACCGTGGGATACAAGATGGCTGTCATCATCGAGAAGCGTTACGGACGGAAGCGGCTGATTGAGTGCATGCTCGATCCGCGGGAATTGCTGGCAAGCTACAACCGGGCCGCGAAGGAAATCAACGGCGATGGCAAGGAAAAGCTGGCGTTGTGGTCCCCCGAACTGATGCAGAGGATTGGGGTGAGGCTGGGGGATGCAAAACCATAATTGGCTTCCGAGGCTTTAGTCGAAAGCTGACCGACCGGTCGCCCTGACCGCACACGCCGACCTTGCCCGTAAGCGCGCGCTTCCCTATCATCACAACAGAACACTGGGGTCATCATGCCGGAGAAGAAGCCATCCAAGCCGCAGGTTGCGGAAAGTCCCGTCGCAGACGTTTTTGAAAACCGCCATCCTTCCGCGCAAGAAAAGAAATGGGCAGAGGAGACGCTTGCGCCGACGCTGGAGAAATCTCCGGAGAAGCCGATTGGCGAGCCTACTGGTGTCAATCTTGACGAGCAGGGGCGAGCGCGCTTCACGACAATTTCTGGCGTCCCCGTACGCCGCTTGTACACCCATGCCGACCTGCCCGAGGACTGGAGCGAAGAAAAGTACGTGGGATTTCCGGGCGCGCCTCCGTTCACCCGCGGCATTCACGCAACTGGATACCGAGGCAAGCTTTACACGATGCGACAGTTTTCCGGTTTCGCGTCGCCCGAGGAGACTAACCAACGCTACAAGTATTTGCTTGAGCATGGCGGCGGAGGCCTTTCCGTCGCTTTCGATTTGCCGACGCTGATGGGCTACGACTCGGACCATCCTGCAAGCGAAGGCGAAGTGGGCAAGTGCGGCGTGGCGATCGATTCGCTGGAAGACATGGAGATACTTTTCGGCGGCATCGACCTCGAAAAGACGACGGTTTCGATGACGATCAATTCGCCCGCGTCGGTGTTGTGGGCGATGTATCTGGTGGTTGCTGAGAAGCAGGGGGCGGATTGGAAAAAGATTTCCGGGACGATTCAGAACGACATTCTGAAGGAGTACATCGCGCAGAAGGAATATATTTATCCGCCGGCGCCGTCCATGCGGCTGGTCATCGACACGTTCGAGTTCGGCTCGAAGTTCACGCCGCGCTTCAACACAATTTCGATCAGCGGATACCACATTCGTGAAGCAGGTTCAACGGCGCTGCAGGAACTGGCGTTCACTTTATACGATGGAATCGAATACGTGGAGTGGGCGAAGAGGCGCGGGCTGGACGTAGACGATTTCGGTCCGCGGCTCAGCTTCTTCTTTAATGCGCACAATGACTTCTTCGAGGAGATCGCCAAGTACCGGGCCGCCCGGAAGATTTGGGGCAGGGTGATGCAAGAGCGGTTTGGAGCCAAGAACCAGCGCACTTGGCTGATGCGTTTTCACACCCAGACCGCGGGAGTATCGCTCCCGGCGCAGCAGCCCATGAATAACATTGCTCGCGTAGCGCTGCAGGCTCTGGCCGCGGTGCTGGGCGGTACACAGTCACTGCACTGCGATTCCTACGACGAGGCGCTGGCCTTGCCCACGGAGGAAGCGGCTCGCATTGCGCTACGAACGCAGCAGATCATTGCGTGCGAGTCGGGAGTGACACAGACGGTCGATCCTTTAGGCGGGTCGTATTTCCTGGAAAACCTGACCCTCGAAATGGAGAAGGGTGCGTTCGATTATTTCGGCAAACTCGACGCCATGGGAGGCATGGTGAAGGCCATCGAGCGAGGCTATCCTCAGAAGGACATCGCCGAGGCCTCCTACCAATACCAACGCGCAGCCGAGGCGAAGGAGAAGATCATTGTGGGCGTGAATGAGTTCGTGATCGAGGAAGAGTCTCCACACATTCTCTACATCGACGAATCGGTAGCGCTGCAGCAGACGACAAAGCTGAAGGCACTGCGGGCCCGGCGATCGAACGACGAAGTGAGGCGTGCTCTCACCGCGCTGAAAAAAGCAGCCGCACAGGAACCTAGGGCGCACTCGAACGGCAACGTTTCTACGGCGAACACAATGCCCTGCATTGTGGATGCGGTGCGGGCGTACGCAACGGTGGGTGAAATTTGTGAGGCGTTGCGCGATGTCTATGGGACTTATACGGAAGTCAGCGTCACGTAGCGTTAGCCGAGAATATTGGTGCCCGCCGACACTAGCCAAAATGGGAAAATAATGAGAGTTTCTCATCCTTGAAGAGAATTGTGAATCCAACGGGCTTATGATTGAGATCACAAATTGTGATCTCAAATGAAAAAACGAAAAAATGGAACATTGCTGAGGATGCCAAAACGCCAGCCGACGATAGCTTCTGCGGTGGAATCGCGCATCCTGATTCTTCGCCATCAAAGAATGATCCTCGACGCCGACATCGCTGAACTTTACGGTGTGCCGGTTCGTCAGCTAAACCAGCAGGTGAAGCGCAATCGGGAACGATTTCCTTCAGACTTCGTCTTTCAGCTCACCGCCAAAGAGCATGAAATCTTGAGATCACAAATTGTGATCTCAAAGGATACACACGGTGGGCGTCGATATCGGCCTTTCGCATTCACCGAGCACGGAGCGATTATGGCCGCAACAGTGCTTAATTCGGAGAGGGCGGTGCAAATGAGCGTTTTTGTCGTGCGCGCGTTTGTGCGATTGCGAGAGATGCTCGCCACGAACAGACGGCTGGCCGCAAGACTTTACGAACTGGAGAATCGTTTGGACACACATGATTCCACGATTCAAGATTTGATTGAAGCCATCAAGGAACTGATGACTCCCGAAGAAGCACCGCGTTTGCGCATTGGGTTCCAGCTTCCGGCCGGCAAAGCCAAAGGCTAAATCCTGATTGCCTTTCAGTATCGCTGGCGACTCATCGCGAGAAGTCGGAGGAACAGCGAGCCACGGGCGCCACGCCCACCAGGCTTCCCCCAAATAGAAATCCGGGCTCCTGCTACACGAGTGTGTGGGCCTTGGCTCTGTTTCTACGATAAACGGTTTCGTTTTCTGTTCGCCTTACGGGACCCTTTTGTGATATATAGAAATTCATGCGAAGGGCTGTCGGGCACTTAAGAAAATCGGATCCAATACTGCGGGCGATCATTGAGCGCATCGGGCCGTGCCGCATGCAGTTCGGCTCACCGGAGTTTCACAGTCTCGCCGAGGCAATCGTCTACCAGCAACTGAATGGCAAAGCTGCGGAGACAATTTTTAAGCGTTTTGCCGCGCTGGCGGGTGACCCTCTTGGGCCGGCGGGCATACTCAAGTTGAGCGATGAGCAGATGCGCGGCGCGGGCTTGTCAAAGCAAAAGTCAGCGTATTTGAAGGATTTGGCGGCAAAGACCGCTGCCGGCCTATTGGATTTTGCGCGACTGCCGAATTTGCCCGATGCGGAAGTTATAGAGCATCTGACGCAGGTGAAGGGCATAGGAGTGTGGACGGCACAGATGTTTCTCATGTTCTCGCTGAAGCGCGAAAACGTATTACCGACGGGCGACTTCGGCGTGCGCATGGCGATGCATAGACATTATCTCGATGTACAGCGGGCGAGGACGGGGAAACAATCCGCTGCGGGGAAGAAGGGCCGCAAACGAAAGATCAAGTTGCCGAGCCCGGAACAGATGGAGAAGATCGCAAAGCGCTGGGAGCCATATCGCAGCGTAGCGTGCTGGTATTTGTGGAGGAGTCTGGACACCAAGACCCTGTAGACAAGAGGGTACATAACGGAGTCACTTCGTGCGGCGGCGTAACCTCTGTGGTTAAATGAATGGAATGGCTGATTTCAAGATCCGCGTGTTGGTGGCCAAGCCTGGGCTTGACGGACACGACCGCGGCGCAAAGGTGATTGCCCGGGCGCTGCGCGATGCGGGCATGGAAGTGATCTACACGGGATTGCGGCAGACGCCAGAGATGATTGTAAGCGCCGCTCTGCAGGAGGATGTGCAGGTCATTGGGCTGTCCATTCTATCGGGCGCTCACAACGCCATTGTGCCGCGTGTAATGGATCTGCTTAAGCAGAACAAGGTGGATGACGTACTGGTGCTGGTGGGTGGAATTATTCCGGACCAAGATATCGCGGCGCTCAAGAAACTGGGTGTCGCGGCGATTTTCCAGCCGGGCACGGCAATGGATGACATCGTGAAGTTTATTCGCGCGAATGTGAAGGGTGCTGGCGTGTCGCTCTGAGATCGCAAAATTGCGCCCTCAACAGAACAGTACAACCTCTCGAATTGGAAGCCGCTCTTTCTGAATGCCAGCTCCGAACTTAATCAGCATCCGGCAGCAACTTGAGAGAGTTGTAGGCCCTGCGCCGTGGTATTGGAAGACGTTCCCGGCATTCCGCTCGGTGGCCGGACAGCGCTTCGTTTGGACGCATCACGGCAAACAAGGTCCACTCGGATATGTCGTCACGTTGGCCCTGGAGCAGGAACCGGATAAGCCCCGGCTGGCGTTGAACACCTACTGCCGCCCATTTTTGGTGTCGGCGCAATATCTTGGGGTATGGTGTCCGGAGGGCCGTTCCATTCGTTTGGCTGGTTTCGATCCGGATCAGTTGAAGCCGTTTGATCTGGCTGAGATTGCAGGATGGTTCAAGCAGTCTTCCGACCGTATTTATTCTGCAGCGCCGCCCATCGCCGACTTCGAAGTCCCGCTCACGTTAAGCACAGGAATGCACAAGATCGACGTTCCACTGGAACTTACGACGGTCGATGAGTTAATCGTGCCTACTAGCTATAAGGCAATGTCGAACGATGATCCGGCGTTCGCGCTGTTTGTTTTTTATCTTCAGGCGGGATTGGTGGAAGTGCTACCGCAGAAATGGTTCACGGCGGCGCAATATCAGGTTGGAAGACAGTGGATCTCGCGCGCCGCCCGCGATCAGGAATCACATCGCATCTTCGGCGAATGCTTTGGCGCAGGGACCTTTCTGTTGGAGGAGGACGGATGCAGGTTGGGGGAGTGGGTGGAGAGAAAGGCTTAACATTCCTCCAAAAATTGCGCTTGTCGAGATGTGAGGCATAGGCCTTCGCCGGTGATGGGGTCGACTGCGCCCAAATGCGTCGCCGACTGAAGCCACGCGTCTTGATAAGCACCGCGCAGTGGGCGAGTTGAGGAAAAGGGCACCTTCGTTCAACCGAGCCTTGCTGCCCAGAAGGGGCCGCCCCAGGATTATCCTGCGGCGGCGTACGTGCCTGCATTGCGCGCCGCCGCGCGAGTGGTATACCGTAAACAGTCCGAATGTCTTCTTTCATGGCCGACCGTAGCGAAGCTCCCCCAGATCATACGACCCAGGTCTCCAACGTCCTGAAGACGAAAGTCGATCCCACCTCGGCAGGCTTCGAAGCCAACATGCGTTTCTTGGCGGACCTGATGTCACAGGTGCGCAATGAAGGGGAAAAGATTTGCGAAGGTGGCGGCACCAAGGCCGTCGAGAACCAGCACGGCAAAGGAAGGCTTACCGCCCGCGAACGGATTGAACTGCTGGTGGATCCGAAAACATTTTTCGAGTTGGGAATCTATGCCGCTCATGGCATGTACGAAGAGTGGGGCGGGGCGTCATCCGCCGGAGTGATCACAGGCTTGGCGCGGATCCACACGCGGATGGTGATGATCATCGCGAATGACGCGACGGTAAAGGCAGGGGCGTTTTTTCCCATGACCTCGAAGAAAGTGATTCGCGCGCAGAACATTGCCATCGAGAACCGCATCCCCACGATTTACCTTGTGGATTCGGCTGGCGTGTTTCTTCCCTTGCAGGAAGATGTTTTTCCGGACACGGATGATTTTGGCCGCGTGTTCCGGAATAACGCCGTTATGTCTGCGCTGGGCATTCCACAAACCGCGGCCATCATGGGCATGTGTGTGGCGGGCGGAGGTTATTTGCCAGTGATGTGCGACCACGTTCTGATGACCGATGGCAGCGGATTATTTCTGGCTGGACCGGCACTGGTGCAGGCCGCGATTGGACAGAAAGTGTCGGCGGAAGAATTGGGTGGGGCCGCTATGCACTCGGCCATCAGCGGCACCGTGGACTTCCGCGAACCGGATGATCCGACTTGCCTCGCGCGCATTCGTTCCATCGTCGAAAAGTGGGGATATCGCCGCCAATCTCCCTGGGACCGCAAGAAGCCGGTCGAGCCGGCGCTGGCCGCTGAGGAGATTTACGGGATTTATGATTCGTCGCCGGCGCATCCTTACGACATGAAGGAAATTCTGGCGCGCGTGCTGGATGGCAGCCGCTTCGATGAGTACAAGCCGGAATATGGCAAGACGCTGATCTGCGGCTATGGCCGCATTGGCGGTTTTGCGGTTGGCATTGTCGCCAATCAAAAACTGCACGCCCAACAAATGGATCACGAAGGGAAAAAACGCATCGAGTTTGGCGGGGTGATCTACACGGAGTCTGCAGAGAAAGCTGCCCGTTTCATCATGGACTGCAACCAGAATCTGATTCCGCTGGTTTTCTTTCACGACGTGAACGGCTTCATGGTAGGCCGCGATGCGGAGTGGAGCGGCATCATTAAGGCAGGCGCAAAGATGGTGAATGCGGTGTCAAATTCCGTGGTGCCGAAGATCACGGTGATCGTGGGCGGGTCGTTCGGAGCGGGACATTACGCGATGTGCGGCAAGGCGTTCGATCCGCGATTTGTTTTTGCCTGGCCAACCGCGCGTTACGCCGTAATGAGTGGCGATTCGGCGGCAGGAACTTTGGTTGAGATCAAGGTGAAGCAACTGGAGCGCGGCGGAACCAAGCTGAGCGACGAAGACAAGAAGGAGCTGTATGAATCGGTGAAGCGTACCTATGACGAACAAACTGATCCGCGTTATGGCGCAGCGAGGCTGTGGATCGACAAGATCATCGATCCGGTGGAGACGCGTGACGCGATTACTCAAGCTCTGGAAGCGGCGTCGTTGAATCCGGATGTGCCGGAGTTCAAAGTAGGAGTTCTACAAACGTAGAAGAATTGCGTCATTGGGTGATTGAGCGATGACAATTCTCTATCGCTCGGCATTTCTGGCAATCACTCAATGACTGAATCGTCCAATCGCTCAATATGTCTGTAAAGCTCATCGAGTGTCCGCGCGATGCCTGGCAGGGGCTGAAGGGGCAGATTCCTCCTGACATCAAGCGGGCGTACTTGCAGGCATTGATCAGCGCGGGGTTCAAGCACATTGACGCGGTTTCCTTTGTCTCGCCGAAGGCAGTGCCGCAGATGGCGGATTCAGAGGAAGTGCTGAAGGAGCTTGACCCGCCCGACGATGTAGAGATCATCGGCATCGTGGTCAACGAACGCGGCGCGCAGCGGGCCATCGAGACGCACGCGGTAAAGACTTTGGGATTTCCGTATTCGATCTCGGAGACTTTTTTGCGCAAGAATCAGAATCAGTCAGGTGAGGCCGCGCTTGACGAATTGGAGAAGATTCAGAAAAAAGCTGACGAGGCCGCGCTCGATGTGGTGGTTTACATCTCCATGGCATTTGGAAACCCGTATGGCGATTTGTGGAATGTTGAGGAAGTGATTGAAGCCATCTCTCTGATGGAAGTTGACAGTCTGCGGATGATTTCTTTGGCTGATACGGTCGGCGTGGCCACCCCTGAGCAGGTCAGCGAACTGGTTGGCGCGGTGATGGCGAAGTACGATTACCTGGAGATCGGCGTGCATTTGCACAGTCGTCCCGAGCATGTGGAGGCCAAGATTCTCGCGGCGTATGATGCCGGGTGCCGGCGCTTTGATTCTGCGATCGGCGGACTGGGTGGTTGCCCTTTCGCGCAGGATGCGCTGGTCGGCAACATTGCCACCGAGAAAGTGATTGAGGCCTTGAAGCAGCGTGGCGCGGAATTGCCGCCTCTGAAGTCCCTGGATACTTTATTGCGCGCCTCGGCCGAGATGGGGGCGCGTTATACGAATTCTGTCATCGACGATGAACGCTTCCCGACATGACCTACAAGACGATCCAAATCGCTTACGATTCAGGCATCGCGACGATAACGCTGAACCGTCCGGAAAAACGCAATGCCATCAGCTTCGAGTTGATTGACGATCTGCTGCGCGGGCTGAAGGAAGTGGAAACATCCGACGCGCTGGTTCTGATCGTGACCGGCGCGGGCAAAGCGTTCTCATCGGGCATGGACCTGGATAATCTGAAACAGCTGATTGGCCGGTCACCCGAGCAGAACCTGAAAGACTCGGAGACGATGGTCCGGCTGTTCCGTTCGCTTTATGAATTTCCCAAAGTCACGATTGCGGCGGTGAATGGGGCGGCCATCGCGGGCGGCACCGGACTGGCTTTGCTATGCGACTTTACGCTGGCCGTGCCCGAAGCCAAGTTCGGCTACACCGAGGTGCGCATTGGTTTTGTGCCCGCCATCGTTTCGACTTTTTTGTTGCGCCAGGTGGGAGAGAAGCAGGCACGCGATCTGTTGCTCACCGGGAGAATTATTAACGCCGAGGAAGCAGCGCGCATGGGCTTGGTCAATGAAATCGTGCCGCCAGAAAAACTAATGGCACGGGCTCGCGAATTGGGTGCGCTGCTGCTGGAAAACAGTCCGGCTTCGTTGCGAGCGACCAAGAAATTGCTAAACGATCATGCCCGCGCCGAACTGGACACCCAGATTGAAGCGGCGGTGCGAGAGAATGCAGCAGTGCGCACTACCTCAGATTTTCGCGAGGGCGTCACATCGTTCCTGGAAAAGCGCAAGCCGGTGTGGAGCGGGAAATGAGTTCGAAGCAGCCTCAGGCCATCAATGAAACCCGCCTGCGAGTGCGTTACGCGGAAACCGATCAGATGGGCGTGGTCTACCATTCCAACCATTTCATCTGGTTCGAAGTGGGCCGCGTCGAATTGTTAAGGCAGCTCGGCTTTTCCTATCGCGACATGGAGAGCCAGGACAATTGCTTCATCGCCGTGGCCGAGGCCAAATGCCGTTATCGTGCCCCGGCGCGCTATGACGAAGAGGTAATCGTGCGGACACAATTATTGAATGTGCGCGAATCCGTTTTCCACTTCGGATACGAATTGCGGCGTGCGGAAGACGGCGCTCTGCTGGCCGAAGGCGAAACCACGCACATCGTCACCGACGGAGAGATGAAGATTACCGCGCTGCCGGAAAAGTATTTGAAGGTATTTCGTGCAGCTGTAGGAAAAAACTCTGACCCCGGTCACCGGAAACTGGAAACCAGAAACAGGAAGCTGATTTGAACGCACTTCACATTAACGGTAACGACTTGACTCTGGAGCAGGTACGCGAGGTCGCGGTCGGACGCCGGCCTGTGTTGTTGTCGGCAGATGCGCGAGAAGCGGTGAATCGGGCGCGAGCTGTGGTCGATGAGATCGTCGCAAGCAATACCCTGGCTTACGCGATCACGACCGGCGTGGGCAAACTTAGCGATGTGCGCATTGCGGGGCAACAGATTCGCGAGCTGCAGGTTAACCTGGTGCGCTCGCACGCCGCGGGGGTGGGCGAGCCGCTCTCCGTGGCGGAGACGCGCGCCATGATGCTGTTGCGCGCCAATTCTCTCTCCAAGGGCTACTCGGGCGTGCGCGGGATCGTCATCGACTCGCTGTGTGAAATGCTGAACCGAGGTGTCACTCCATTCGTTCCGTCGCAGGGGAGTGTGGGCGCGAGCGGGGATCTTGCTCCCCTGGCGCACCTGGCGCTGGCGCTCATGGGTGAAGGCGAATGTGTTGATGCAGCGGGGGCGCGCATTCCCAGCAGCGACGCGCTCAAGCGGGCGCAGATCAAACCGCTGGTGTTGGAGGCGAAAGAATCCATCTCTCTGATCAATGGCACTCAGGGCATGCTGGCTGTGGGTACGCTGGCCTTGTTGGCTGCAGAGATGCTGGTTGATTCGGCGGATGTATTGGGCGGGTTGTGCTGCGACGCGCTCAAAGGCACGGATGCGGCGTTCGATGAACGGATCCACAAGGCGCGCCCGCATAGCGGACAGATGAAGACGGCGGCTAATCTGCGCAAGATGCTGGAAGGCAGCCAGATTCGCGAATCGCACCGTGAGTGCGGCCGCGTGCAGGACGCGTACTCGTTGCGCTGCATTCCGCAGGTGCATGGCGCGGTGCGCGATACCCTGGCGCACTGCCGCGAGGTGTTTGAGATTGAGGCGAACTCGGCGGTGGATAATCCGCTGGTTTTTATCACTGACGGGAAGAATGCCGAAGGCGATGTGATCTCGGGAGGAAATTTTCACGGCGAGCCGCTCGCGTTTGCTCTGGATTTTCTGGCGATCGCGTTGAGCGCGCTGGCGGGCATCAGCGAACGCAGGATCGAGCGTCTGGTGAATCCCGCGCTGAGCGAGGGTTTGCCGCCGTTCCTGGCGCAGGGCGCTGGACTGAATTCCGGTTTCATGATGGCGCAGGTGACGGCGGCGGCGCTGGTCAGCGAGAACAAAGTGCTGGCGCATCCCGCATCAGTGGATTCGATTACGACCTCGGGCAACAAGGAAGATTACGTTTCCATGGGCATGACGGCGGCAATCAAGCTTAAACGCATTGTCGAGAACGCGCGCAACGTGCTGGCAATTGAAGCCATGGCCGTGGCTCAGGCGATCGACTTCCTGGCCCCGCTGAAGAGTTCGAAGCGCGGCCAGGCGGCACATGCGGCTATCCGGTCGGTGTGTCCGACGGTAGAGAAGGATCGTGTGATGTACAAAGACTTCGCGCGGCTGGCGGAGTTGATTGCGAGTGGCAAAGTGGCGGAAGCACTGAGGTGAAGTCGACGGATGAATTTCATCGAGTCGCTATTCGGCAGAAAGAAAGATCCGATCAAGGATGGTAATGCTCAACTTGTGCGGGCCATGGAAGAGGTCGCATCGAATGATAGCCCGGTAAATCGCAAGAAGCTTTACGACGCGCTGCTGGGGTCGATGATGTTGGTGCCCACTCCAGAAGTTCCTGCTGGTCTCTCGCCAGGCTTGAACACGACCCGAGAAGAAACGCAAATCAGGCTAACCTCCGTGACCGACCGCAACGGAATAAAAATTGCCGCTGCATTCACGGACGCCGAGGCACTGAGAAACTGGGATCCGAATACTCCGTACATAGGGCTAAAGGCCCAGGATCTGTTTCGGATCATCATGGCGACAGATGTCCAGGAACTTGCCATCAATCCCTTTGATCCAATCCGAAAAATGATTCGCCCGGGAGGGCGAGTGAAACGAGACGAGATGCATTTGCTGTCAGCCGGGAT
>Ga0207011_1033_pt1 | contig 28763 bp, 23 predicted proteins | sample Alteio_BWMinCont_79_FD_153466 | JGI IMG/M metagenome (GOLD analysis project Ga0207011, IMG submission 153466) | Enriched cells from forest soil in Barre Woods Harvard Forest LTER site, Petersham, Massachusetts, United States -... | ecosystem: Environmental > Terrestrial > Soil > Temperate forest >...
GCTCGATCGGCAGACGGTCGTTTCCGGATAAGGCGCCCTTGTCGTCAAGAGGCTGTCCGAGCGGGTCGATAACCCTTCCCAAGAGTTCGTCCCCCACGGATACATCCATGACTCGACCGGTTCGCTCGACCTCGTCCCCGACGTGAAGGCGCCAATGTTCGCCGAGCAAGACGACGCCTATCTCTGTCTCGTCAACATTAAAGGCGATGCCATAGACATCTCCAGGGAACTTGATCAGTTCTTCAAACCCCACACCGGGCAGTCCGGTAACGGTGGCAATTCCAGTTGAGACTGACTGGATCGTGCCCACTTCTCGAGTGGCAAGCTTGGGAGTGAACGCCTCTCGCGCCTGACTCATGCCGTCAAAAGCGCGGTCGATCACGATTTGCAAACTGTCGGGCGCTGAGCTCATTTGCTTGCAGCCAATAGCGTGTCGACGTCTTTCTCGAGCGATGTCAAGTAGTCCGCGATGCTCCAGGCGACCTTTTGGCCGTTAACACTGAGTTCAATACCGCTGATCAGGTCAGGCGAAGTCTCAAACCGAATGTCGGCGGAGATCGAGAAGGTCTCGTTAATCGCATTTTGAATAACGGCGCGTTCGGCATCGGGAAGGTTGAAAGTGCTTTTGACTATCGAAGAGGAACCGGCCGTTTTCAAAGCTTCACCCAATGTGTTCTTGGCTTTCGGCTCCATTTCACGAAGCCGCCGGGTGAACACCTCGGCCATTCGCTCTTCCAAGCTCGTTGTGGCCAGATCTGTAAGTGCCTTTCTGGTGATTGCGATAACTTCTTCGCGCGCCCGGCGACTCATCATCTGATTGAGGTTTTGCGCCTCTGAGCGAAGCGACTCTTGGCGCTTGGCGGCAAGGTCATCGGCCGCACTTCGAGCCTCGCCAAGCAGACGTTCGCGCTCAGCACTCGCCTCGGCCGTTGCTTTCGTCATCAGGGCAGCCCGCTGTTGATCGAACTCGTCGTTCTTGTGCTGAAACTCGTCGTGCTCCCTCTGCGCGTCCGTCTTTCTAGCATCGGCTGCCGCGATCTCGGCAGCAATCTTCTTTTCCCTTGCCTCAATAGCGGAGAGGATGGGTTTGTAGAGGAACCGTTTCATCAACCATACGAGAACTAGGAAGTTGATGATCTGAGCACAAACGGTGAACCAATCTATCAGCATGAGATCACTTGGCGGCAGTCAGACTCAAGAAGTGGCCCCAGAACGGGTTGGCAAAAATAAGGATCATTGAAACGACAAAGCAGTAGATCGCAAGGGATTCAATCATTGCCAGGCCGACGAACAGGGTGCGAGTAATGGTAGGCGCCGCATCTGGCTGTTGGGCAAGAGAACTCAGTGCGGTCGCAACTGCTTTGCCCTCGCCTAGAGCCGGAGCGATACAGCCGATGCTGATCGTGAGACCGGCGGTAGTGATCGAGGCGACGGCGATGACGGTGGTGCTATCCATTGGAGTTTCCTTTAGCTTTGCTTGAACTGGTTGCGGCCGCGATGTAGACCGCGGCAAGGATTGTAAAGATATAGGCCTGAACCATGCCCGTCAGCAGACCGAGAACGGTCATGACGACAGGGAAGATAAAGGGAGTGATCGTGAGCAAAATGCTGATGATCATTGCTCCACTCATCATATTTCCGAACAGACGAACTGCCAGGGCGAGGGTACGAGAGACCTCGCTGATGATATTGAAGGGAAGCATGATGAACGTCGGCTCCAGATACGACTTAAGGTATCCGCCAAAGCCACGATCCTCTACGCCGAAGAGCGGAACCGCAACAAACACGCAAAGCGCCAGTGCCGCCGTTGTCGAAAGAGACCCTGTCGGCGGCTCGTATCCGGGGATAACGGTAAACAGACTTGCCGTCGCCACGAATAGGAAAAGCGTGCCCAAGAATGGGAGGTACTTCCTCGGATTGCGGAGACCGACATCTCCAATCTGTTGCTCGATCGAAGTCACGACGATCTCCAAAAGGCTCTGCCAACGCTTGGGTTGCAAACTCGTCGAGAGCCTGCTCGTGACGAGCAACGACCCAAGCACCAAGACGAGCATTACTGCCCAGCTAAACACGATCGTCCCGTTCAGCTTGAAGAACCCATATTGCCAAAAGACCAGCCCATCGGCGCTAAGGCGCATGAGTCGCCTCCTTTGCATCGTATTGGTTCGTGCCTTTCGCCGACCGGGTGAGCGACATCACCGCTTGCCGCGCAATAAGAAAACCGAACAGGCAAACCACCAGCGGTACCAAACCGCCCTTCGACGCTGCATAGAACCCCGAGACGGTCAGCCCCATTCTCACGATCAAGCTACCAAGAAACCAGACTGCCGGAGCTTTAGAGGTAAGTGCCTTGCCGACGGTCCACCAAAGACCGCCGAAGAAGACCGTGCCAAGTATCGCTCCGAGAAGCAAACTCAAAAGGAAGGCGATGCCCTCATGCATTCTCGCCTCCCGTATCGTCGTGCATCGCGCGATCTTCCTTGGAAATCCAGTGCCAAGCGTTGTAGCAACCAAGCGTCAGGCCCGCCATCAATAGGGCAAGAGTCCACGAGTGCCCTCCTGGATGGTTTTTGTCGAGCCAAATCCCGATGCCCGCGCCAATCAATGTCGGAACGCTTACCGACCAGCCGACTAGCCCCATCATGCCCAGGCCAAACCAGACACCTTGGTCGGACGAGCGCCGAGCTTTAATTCTTCGCGAGGCCTCGGCGCCGATCTGATCGACGAGTAATTCCCGCTCCGTTGGGTCCTGCGAGTCGCCTTGTTTACTCATGCTGCAAACTCGCAAACCGGCGCACAAACCCGGATTCAAGCTTTGCCGTAGTCATCCGAACCTGCTTCTCTTGCTCGTCCAGGTTCACGAACTGTTTCTGCAACGATTCCTTCAGTTGGTCGAGTTGTTCACCGGCGATCGCTTGTCGGACCGAAACGGTGACGTCCGGACCTGCTTTGATGAGCACGCCACGGTCGATCGCGATGTAAGTTTCGCCTGCGCCCTCCGTCTCGAACGTCAGAATGCCCGGCACTAGCGGGGTCACACAGTCGAGCCGATGCGGCATCAGACCAAAAGAGCCTTCGATCGTCTGAACCACGACACGCGTAACCTCCGCTTTGTCTAGGAAGACCCTATAGGGAAGGAGGATCTTAAGATTCATGAGCGTTGTCTTTTTGGGCCTCGTCGATTGCTCCGATCATGTAGAGCGCGCTTTCCGGATAGTCGTTGAACTCGTCGTTAAGAATTCGTTCGCAGCCATCTAAGGCATCCTTCAAGCTCACGAGCTTTCCCCTGAGACCGGTGAATTGTTCGGTCGTAAAGAATGGTTGGGTTAGAAATCGCTCCAGCCGCCTCGCACGTGCGACGACTTTGCGGTCCTCAGGAGAAAGCTGCTCTAGGCCGAGCATGGCGATAATGTCCTTGAGTTCAGCGTACTGAGCCAACGTGCGCCGGATTTCTTGGGCGATGGCGTAATGCCGCTCGCCAACAATGCCGGGAGTCGCCATCTTGGAACTTGACTCTAAGGGATCGATGGCGGGAAAGAGGCCCTCGCTCGCACGCTTGCGCGAAAGCACGATGGATGCCGAAAGGTGCGAAAATGTGTGAACGGCGGCAGGATCCGTGAAGTCATCCGCGGGAACATATACCGCTTGGATCGAAGTGATCGCACCCGATTCCGTGTTTGCAATGCGTTCTTCTAAGCCGGATAGCTCGGTGCCCATCGTCGGCTGATATCCCAGTCGCGAGGGCATTTGTCCTAGCAGACCGGACACCTCCATTCCTGCCTGGATGAATCGAAAGATGTTGTCGATGAGGAGCAAAACGTCGCGGTGTTCGTCGTCCCGAAAATACTCGGCCATGGTCAGGGCGGCCAACCCAACGCGGAATCGGCTGCCCGGCGGCTCGTTCATTTGGCCGAAGACCATGACCATGTTGGGCAGAACTCCGGCTTCTTTCATGTCGCTGTGAAGTTCTTCGCCTTCACGACACCTTTCGCCGATGCCGCAGAATATGCTCACTCCTTGGTGGTGCCCAACCATGTTGTGAATCATTTCGGTGAGCAGCACGGTCTTGCCGACGCCGGCGCCGCCAAAGAGCCCGGCCTTTCCACCCCGTTCCAGCGGCACGAGGACATCGATGACTTTGATTCCGGTTTCGAAGACTTCAGATTTGGTCGACCGACTCGCCAGAGCCGGAGGCGCGTTGTGTACGGACCGCCACTCGACGTCTGCCAAAGCATCACCGCGATCGATTGTATTGCCGAACACGTCGAACATTCGGGACAAGAGTCCCTTGCCGACCGGGGCCTTGAGCGGGCCGCCCGTGTCTTGAACCGGCATCCCCCTCGCAAGGCCCTGAGTCGGAGTCAGCGCGATTCCGCGAACTCGACGGTTGTCCCTTTGGGCCAAGACTTCGATCACGATTTCGCCCTTATCGCCTGCGCGGAGCACCGAGTAAATAGGGGGCATGCTCTCGTCGAACTCAACATCGACGACACTTCCGCGAACGGATACGACTTTTCCGATATTCAACGTTGCGGCCTGCGTAATCAATTGCCATCCGGCGGCTCCGCGGCCAATCTGCCGCTCATGTCTGTATTCGGCCCCCAAGTCCAGTTTCGAATCTCGGGAAGGTCCTCTCCGTGCTCGTTGATGTATTGCTTGTGTTCGATGAGCTTGTCTTTGACCATTTGTTTCACATAAGCGCCCTTGGACCCCAACTGCGGTAACCGATCTACGACATCCTGGACCAGATGGAATCGATCGAGATCGTTCTGGACCCTCATATCGAATGCGGTCGTAATAGTGCCCTCCTCCTTGTAACCTCGAACGTGAAGGTTCCGGTTGAACCGGCGATAGGTCAGCCGATGAACGAGCCAAGGATAACCGTGGAAGCCGAAGATAATGTGCTTGTCGCGGGTAAAGAGAGCATCGTAGTCAAGCTCGCTCAATCCATGGGGATGCTCACTTTCAGACTGCAGCTTCATCAAGTCGACGACATTGATAACCCTGATTTTCAGTTCCGGGAGGTGCTCGCGGAGAATCGAAACGGCGGCCAGAATTTCGAGCGTGGGCGTGTCCCCACAACACGCCATCACCACATCTGGCTCAGCGCCTTTGTCGTTGCTAGCCCACTCCCAAATACCGATGCCTTCGGTGCAGTGGACCACAGCTTGATCCATGGTTAGCCATTGGGGAAGGGCATGCTTGCCGGCGACAACTACGTTGACGTAGTGGCGGCTTCGCAGGCAGTGATCGACCACCGACAGCAGGCAGTTCGCATCCGGCGGGAGGTAGCAGCGTACGATGTCTGCCTTCTTGTTGATGACATGGTCAAGAAACCCCGGATCCTGATGGGTGAACCCGTTATGATCTTGCTGCCAAACGTGGGAAGCGAGGAGGTAGTTCAGCGAGGCGATTTTGCGGCGCCAAGGCAATTCCGAAGTGACCTTCAGCCATTTGGCGTGTTGGCTGAACATGGAATCGACGATTCGAATGAATGCCTCATAGCTGTTGAACAGGCCATGCCGCCCCGTGAGCAGATACCCTTCGAGCCAGCCTTCGCATTGGTGCTCACTAAGCATCGAGTCCAGAACCTGTCCCGAGGGGGCAAGGAATTCGTCGTTAGAGTTTTCTCGCGCGTCCCATTGGCGATACGTAACTTCGAACACCGCACCCAGTAGGTTCGAGATCGTCTCATCGGGTCCGAAGATGCGGAAGTTGCGCTCGGTTTGGTTCAATTTGGCGATGTCACGCAGGAACTGCCCAAGCACAAGCGTGTCTTGAGCTTGCACTCCCCCTGGGGACGGCACTTTTACTGCATGAACTCTGAAGTCGGGCATCTTCAAATCCTTCAGCAAGATTCCGCCGTTGGCATGAGGGTTTGACCCCATCCGACGATCGCCCTTTGGCGCCAGGTCGGCCAGTTCTGGCAGCAGCCTTCCACTATCATCGAAAAGATCCTCGGCGTGGTAGCTCCGCATCCAAGTTTCGAGCTCTTTCACATGACCGGGGTGTGCGGCGTCAACGAGGATAGGGACCTGATGCGATCTGAATGTGCCTTCGTTTTGCAGACCATCGACTGTCTTGGGTCCCGTCCAACCTTTAGGGGACCTGAGAACGATCATCGGCCACCGGCGTCGTGTGTTGTCGCTCAGGTTTCTCGCGTTTTCTTGGATTTCCCGGATCTCTTCAATGGCTTGGTCCACCGTCTTTGCCATAAGTTCGTGCATCAACTCCGGGTCATCGCCCTCCACGAAGTAAGGCGTCCACCCGTTGCCACGAAGGAATTGCTCCAATTCCTCATGCTCGATTCGAGCGAGGACGGTCGGGTTGCTAATCTTGAATCCGTTCAAGTGCAGGATGGGAAGAACGGCGCCGTCGGTAATCGGGCTGAGCAGCTTGTTGGAATGCCACGCGGTCGCTAAGGGACCCGTTTCCGCTTCGCCGTCACCGACGACGCAAGCGACGATCAGGTCTGGATTATCGAATGCCGCCCCGAAAGCGTGGCTAAGCGAATATCCTAGTTCGCCCCCTTCGTGAATCGACCCAGGTGTCGAAGGAGCGACATGGCTTGAGATTCCTCCCGGAAACGAGAACTGCTTGAAGAGTTTTTTGAGGCCTGCCTCGTCTTGACCGACATTCGGATAGACCTCGCTCCACGTACCTTCCAGATAAACGTTGCCGACTATCGCGGGGCCGCCGTGGCCGGGGCCGGCAATATAGATCATGTTCAGGTCGTATTTCTTGATCACGCGGTTCAGGTGAACGTAGATAAAGTTCTGTCCCGGTGTCGTGCCCCAATGGCCGACTACAAGCGGCTTGACATGCTCAAGCTTAAGCGGCTCCTTTAGGAGCGGGTTGTCATAAAGATAGATCTGACCAACCGAAAGGTAATTTGCTGCCCGCCAGTAAGCGTTCATCCGGCTAAGCAATTCAGGAGAAAGTGTTTTGTCGACGAGTCCTAGAGGTTGTGTTACGGTTTGCATAGCAGATGCCAGGTCCCGGTGCGTCGGTAGGGCCTTGCGAAGTGCTGGGATGTTCCCAATTTGACCAAATGCAATCTCGGTGGTGCGGGGAGCATCCTGTAATGTGAAAGGTGGACTTGTCATATTACGACAATCCGTCGTAAGCTGACTAAACCGGTTAAGTGACTCGACTTGTGTCTAGGTCAGCACGTTGCCGGTTAGGTTGTTATGAGGATTTCGCCAGCTTTCACTCTCGTACTTGTCGCCGGGATTATTCAAACGGGGGCGGCCATCGACACGCATTCTAAGTCGGTCCACAGCCAAAAGGTAAATGCCGCGGCGATGCAGGACGCGACCCTCGCTCGACTCCAAGGCGCAGCCAAGCTGGCGAACCGTTCGGCTTATGCCTGGGAGGCGACTGCGCTGCAGATGGCTTTGACCGCGCATGACTATCCGACGGCCCACCAAATTGCCGATTCCCTAAATCGATCGCCGGAAGCGGGGTGGGAGGCCAGATATTTCCAGGCGCTCTTCCCGATGGGACCCTATTCCGTAGATCCCAAACTGGGGCCTCTCGGCACTGTGCAATTCTCTCCCGACGGAAAGCTAATGGTGTCGCTCACGGAGGGCATTCGCAATTCCCATGCTCAGGTTGCACAAATCTGGGGCTTCGGTGGGGATCACAAGGCAACCCTTGAGGGTGTTTGGAACATCCACTTCACTCCGGATAGTCGCCAATTGGTCACCACGGGCCTAGGGGCCGACAAGGTCAAAGTGTGGGACGCCTCCACAGGGAAGCTGATCCGGGAGTACCCGAAACCGCAGCCATCGGAACTGATGGCCGCCGCCAACGGCCGCTTCCTGGTTCAGGGATTCCAGCCGACTTGGTTCGAGTGGACCGATATGGCAACAGGTAAGTCCACCCGTATCACCCCCGGCGGTACGTTCTTTTTCGTTTCTCCCAACGGCAGCTACTTGGTGGCTAGCCCGACTCACGAGGGCCTTTCAATTATCTCTTCTGAAACCGGAAAGGAGACTTGCCGGCTGGCGCTTCCACCCAGCAAAAGACGCGGTGGTTATGTCGACTACGATCAGATCAAAGTTGCTTTTTCCAGTGACTCTTCAAAAATTGGCGTTGCGATGAACGATGGCGGCTGCTACGTCTTCTCGGCGAAGACTGGGCTGCTCATAGCCGATTGCTCGGGCGGATGGGGAAGCGTTCGATATCTCAAATTCTCTGACGATGGAACCCGGCTGGCGGCGATTTGGGACGGTCGAGATCTTTGCATCTATAGCTCCGATCAAGGACGAAAACTAGCAACGATCTATCCTCCCGGCCTCAAAATCAACTTCTACGGAAACCTCGAATCCCCGACCGATGTGTCCATTTCGAGGGACAGTCTGCGTGTCATGGCCCTGAACCGGGACGGTACTGTCGGACTGTGGCAATTGCCGGTCGCTCCAAATCGAGCCCACCTGGTTCCCGCCGGTGCGAGCTATTACGAGCAGATGGCCGGCCAACCCGAATCGGAGCAAACCGAACCCGACTGCATTTTAAGAGGCCATGGGGGACCGATCACGGGTGCTGCATTCTCTCCCCTTGGATGGCATATTGTCACCTCATCGGAAGACGGCACTCTTCGGTTTTGGGACTTCCATGACCTTGACCCGGTCAAGCAGCTTCGCGGCCACGAGTATGCGGTTAAGCAGGCGGTGTTCTCCCCCAACGGGAAATTCGCGTGTACGTCGTCTGAAGATGGCACGGCGAGGATTTGGACTGCAGGATATGGGGATCAGGTTGCCGTCCTGGCAAAGCACAAGTTTCAGGTCAGCGCATCGAGCTTCTCCCCTGACAGTTCGCTTTTAGCGACGGCCTCTCAGGATGGAACCGCGATTCTCTGGTCGGCCAAAACCTGGCAGCCGATTCGGACATTAAGCGGGCATCGATTCGGCATCAATTCCGTCCAGTTCTCCCCCGATGGGAAGCACCTACTTACCGGCTCTCAAGACGGAACCGCCATGATTTGGAATGTGGCTTCGGGCAACTCAATGGTCTTGGCCGGGCATAAGTTCGCCGTTGTCACAGCTTCCTATTCTGCCGACGGAAAGTGGGTGGTAACCGCCTCCGCCGATGGGACCGCCTGCGTGTGGGATGCCGCAACCGGCAAGCGCGTTCAGACCCTGGCGGGTCATCGCCTAGCGCTCAACAGCGCCTCCTTTTCGCCGAACGGCAAGTGGATCGTGACCGCATCTGAGGACGGGACCGCCCGGATCTGGAATACCTCGACGGGGAAGGCGGTCCATGTGTTGAAGGACCAAGGTTGGGCGGTGAAATGTGCTGCCTTCTCTCCAACCGGCTGGCAAGTCGTTACCGCTTGCGCCGACGGTTCTGCCGCCGTTTGGAAGGTGTCCACCGGAGAAAAGTTCGTGTCCCTGTCCGGACATACCGATGCGATCACATCGGTCTCCTTTTCGCCGGATGGAAACCGTATCCTCACCTCGAGTGAAGACAAGACTGCCCGGCTGTGGGACTCCGTCACGGGCCGCCAAGTGGCCTGTCTAACCGGCCACCTCAGAGGAGTCAGTTCGTCAGAATTCTCCCACGACGGAAGCCTGATCGTAACCGCCTCAAAGGATTGCTCCGCCCGAATCTGGTACTCCTACAGCCGACTCAATTACTAGGATGATCTTTTAACCGGCCACCGGGACCAATTGGTACTTGTGGGAGACAGGCTGAGCCTGTTTTTGCACCTCATTATCGAGGGCATCGGCGTAGTGGTCCAGCGCCTTCATCACGTCGTTCTTTTGCCGCTCTGCCGCCTTTTCACCGCCGAACCGGCCGGTCATGTAAGTGCGCCACATCTGGTTATGGGCCTCCTCCCTCGCCCGGACTAGCGACATTACGCGAACCGCCTGGTCCTTCATCGGCGTGTTCAATGTCGCCAGGTTGACTCCTGCAGAGAGGTCTTCCCCAGAAAATGACTGTATAGCCTTACCGTCGATGACCAGGTTGTACTTTCCGGTTAGCCCCGTGACTTTGAGGTTCTCCTGATCCAGCGCGGAGATAAAGTCTGAGGAATCTATCACCAGCTTGATGCCGGGATTGGCCAGATCCAGCGGAAACGGGAGTGCGTTCTCCGTCTCCGTCCAGCTCAAACCGCCCGTACCGGAGGTCAAATCGGAAACCCGCGCACCGTCCAATGGGCCGACCTTGTCGCCGTCGATCTCAACTGAGGAGACGAGGCTCGGAGCGTTCCACGCCCTCAGGAGCGATTCCGCCATTGTTAGATGGCCGGCATCACCGGGATGGACTCGGTCCGGGATCAGTTTTTGGGCTAGTTCAGGATTCGCTGCCTTTGCCTTCTCCAGCATCGCGACCTCCGGTCCGTTTAAGTCAGCGATCGTCGCTCCCGACCGACTGGCCAAGTCCTTTAGGTAGTCACCGAACTTGAGAAGCACTCCGTTATATCCGCTCTCGAAGTTCGGCGCGCGCGTTACGTCGTCATAGGGCGACGGTAGGATGAGGGTAATCCTGACGCCAGGATCCTCAGCCTTCAGGCGGTCGACAATGTGCTGGTAACCCTTCGAAAACACGTCGAAGGTGGCTTGATTAAAGGGCCTATATCCGGCATCGTTCATCGCCAACATGCTTGTGACGACAGTGGGATGGTACGCGAGAACATCACGGGTAAGGCGGGTGTCGACATCTCCGCCGCCCCCGCCGGTGACTCGGTCCCCACCCCAACCAGAATGAATGAAAGAGATCTTCAATTTCGGAAATCGGGTCCGAACGAACACCTCCGTGTAGAAGGTGTAAAGCCGTTGGTCCGTAATGCTGTCACCGTAGAAAACCACCCGGTCGCCATTGTGAAGCGCGAACTGAGCGGCAGCGAGGCTGGGAAGAAGGGCGAGCGTCAAGACGCAGAATTTCATGAGGTTTAGTTTGGACGAAACTGCCATACCCAAGCTTCGTTTGCCATGCAAGTCTGGTTTTGATATGCTAGACCCTAGATGAAGGAAAAAGGCGCAGGGTCGCGCCGGCCACGGATCATCTTTGCGGGCGTACACTTCGGAGTGCGCGAATTCCCGGTTCACAGCCACGACGGGTCCTGGGAAATCGTCTACCTGTGGCAGGGCAACGTTGCGGAGCGGCAGGGATCTGAGATCATCCCGATGCAGCCCGGGATGTTCGTGTTGCACCCACCCGGAGTTCGTCATGCGGACCTCGCGGAGTCCAATTACATCCTTTATCACGTTCAATTCGACGTAGACGGAGATCCGGGGTGGCCCCGGGCGGCGATGGACGACACGATCCAATCCGTGGGGACAACGATGCAGGCGATCGTACAAGAGTGGTATTCGGCGGAGCCGGACCGCGACGCCATGCTGCGGATACTCGCAAGCCGAATGAACCTGCTGTTGCGCCGAAGCGTTTGGCATAAACAAATCATCGGACCCGAGCAGTTGGTTTCTACCGTCGAGAAGGTTTTCCGGCAGCGGTTCTATGAGCCTATTACGATCGACGAGGTAGCCGCGTCGGTGGGTGTTTCTCGATCGGCTCTGTACACCCACTTCAAGGAAGTACTTGGAAAGACGCCCTTAGAAGTTCTGAACGACCTGAGGGTCAAAAACGCCCTCTATCTCCTCCGTTACTCGCACATGAAGACGGGCGAAATTGCGGAAGCATGCGGTTTTTGTTCGGCTAGCCACCTGGGTCGCAGGCTCAAAGAGTCGACCGGCTACAACCCACGTGACGTGCGCGCATCGACGATTGGACAAATCGGCGCAAGTTAATATCCAAGTAAATATGTCGTGCGGCTGCGAGCTGGACAATCGTGCTAAATGGCACATTTCACCGGAAAAACTACTGTTTTTCACTTCATTGTTCCGAATCTGTTCACTAAACTACCGGGTACGTCAAGGGTGAAACCGCCTCTCGGGGAGGCATCCAAGACAGACTTGGGAGACTAAAGATCGATGATGAACTTTCGAAAAGTTACGTCGCTTGCGGCCGTCGCCGCATCGGCATTGCTATCCACTTCCGCACACGCTTGGGTCTACACGACCTCCGCCCAGTGGGGCTCTTGGTCCGGCGGCGGGTACACCGTCTACAACGACATTTGGAGCGGGCAGGGCACTCAGACGCTTTATGTGAACTCTGGGAGCAACTGGGAACTGATTTCTAATGCCATGACGGGCGGCGGAGTGAAGGCGTACGGGAACTCGTCCTACTATCCCAACCTTACGTCGCTGACGGGAACCTGCACTTCGAGTTTCAATGGCAGCACTAACGCAAGCGCCTACGACATGTCCTACGATATGTGGTCGCAGGGCGATGCCGACGAGATAATGCTGTGGGAGACGTGGACGAGCAACGTCGGCCCAATCGGCAGCGAGATCGCTTCAAACGTTTCAGTGGGCGGAAGCAGTTGGAACATCTATCGCGGCAACACCGGGCACAACGTCGTTTCGCTGCTTAGGACCAGTCACACAAACAGCGGCACCAACAACATCATGGCCATCATGCAGTACCTCGGAGGGAAGGGCTGGCTGAGCAGCAAATCGCTGTATCAGGTCGCATTCGGTTACGAGATCACCGATGCGTCAAACGCTGAGTCGTATACCTCCAGCTTCTCGGTCACTCTGTAGGCTAGTCCTCTGTCATGGGTGCCACTGGTCGGTGAGGATGCCCGTGCCTCGACGCCCAGTGCCTACCGCCTAAGGCTGTAACACTGGGCAACCCGGCACAAACATCCGTGTCGACCAGCGGCGCCCAATTCTCATTTAACCGACCGCTATGAAGATTCTCCTGAATTTCCAAATAACTCGATCCTTGGTTGGGATCCTCGCGTTCGGCCTGCCGATGCTCGTACCATCGGTCGCTTGGGGCGACATACCGGCTCCGCCTATCCGGATTGGAAAGTGGGTCACGGACTCCCGGCCGGAGCAGAAGCATGAGCTTTTGCTTCTCGGTCTTGTCCGAAGCAAAAACGTCGAAACTCCTCCGTTCATCCATTGGCTTGGACGGCAGGAGAGGCGTTGGCGCGGTCGCCTTCGGGTCGTCGCGGTGAGCGTGCTCGAGGACGACGCCGATGAGGCGGCCAAGCGGCTCAAGTCGCTCAACCCCACCATCCCAGTCGGTCTTGATTCGTTGGCTAAGATTTCCGACCGCGCGGGGCTTACGGCAAGAGGATGGCTTGCCACGGCCCCAAACCTTGGCTCGCCATCCGTTTTCCTTGTGGGAAAAGATGGCGCCATCAAGTGGTATGGAGGGTTCACCGATGGAGACGTGCCGATAGACGCCTTCGTGGAAGGCAAATGGGAGAAGTCGGCGGCGTCTCGAAAATTCTGGCAAGCTAAGCGGTCCCGCGAACTCGCTTTACGTGACTGGCGGCAGAATCCGGCGAGGCAGCAGATCGATGCGGTCGACAAGTTGATCTCCCAACAAAAGTGGGCAGAAGCACTAGACGAAACGCGATCGCTGGAGCGGCTCCCCCGGACCGATTGGCTCGACCCCAAGAAGTTTGCCCCCGCTTTGCGCCTCTCAATCTACGAACACAAGCGAGACGTCGCCGGCTTCTACCATGAGGCGCGCCGTATTGCGTCGCTTCATGAGCAAGATGCCCCGCTATTGAACCTCGTCGCATGGAAGATAGTCGATCCGCACAGCCACATCCCTAACCGCGACTGGGCACTCGCCGCAACCCTGGCCCGTCAAGCCACCAAGCTTGCGCCAACGGTTGCCGGCTTCCGCGACACTCTGGCCTGGGCCCTTTACGGCCAGAAGGTCACGCGTGACGCCGTCAAATCCGAGAGGATAGCGCTTCGCTATTGCGAGGATGAAGATGAACTGCAAAAGTGCCAGGCAGCACTCTCGCTCTTCACAAAGTTTCCGCGGTGATTTCAGCCGTAATTGCGCCACCTATTGGGCGTACATTTCGATCTCGCTGATTTGCGCGGCATTCGGGTACTTCGGGTTGGCGGAGGAGTATATGGTTAGCCGAAAAGTGTCGGTCATTACCGGCTCGAACTTAGCTCGGTAGAGGTGTCTATCGCGATTGTCCGTCACGTCGAAGACAGAACGGGGCTGGCCGTAGACAGTGACGGTTCCGGAGAACCTGACCGGAAATCCGGCGGGGTCGGCGAAATGAATGATCACACGGCCAACCTGAGTTGGCTTGGGAAGATGCACTTCGATCCAATGCGGGTGGGGCTGGTCGAGGGACGCATGCCACCGGTTGGTGAAGTCTTCGGGAGTCGCGATCACACCGTCGATAACCTTGGCCGTACCGCCGGGTTCCTTGGCATATTCGCTGTCCGACTTGACGGTCGCCCCGTTCACGGCGAGGGCGAGATCGTAAACGCGATCCTCCACCTGCGGCTTTGGCTTTGGCGGATCGGTCCACCGGTTGGCATGCGACAGCGTCTGCCAGGTCTGGCCCGTGTCGTAAACCGTTGCTAGATTAAGGGGCTCCGGCAGCCAAGTACGGAAGACATTTTTCTCGCTAAAGCCGTTTCCGGCAGACGCGTAGTCGCAGAAGGTCAGGCCTGCGATGTCGAAAGCCATCCATGCGCCGATCTTCTTAGCTGCGGCAGGGTTGGCTTTCAGACTAAGGCCGACCCCAGTTAAGGAGAGGTTGATCGACATCGGAACGGAGGCGGTTGGCGTCAGGCGGCTGTCCAGGGAAAGTACCACCGGCCCGCGCTGGAGGGCGGCTTGACCGTTTTGCATTGCGATATGCGTCCGCATATCAAACCGGATCTCGACGGTATCCCCCTTGCGCCAGGTCCGGCGGATCTTAACGTAGCCGGGTGTGGCGGATACGTTCGCGCCATTGACAGTTAGCTCGGTCTGCGTACTCCATGACGGAATTCGCAGTGTCAGCGTGAATTCACGGGTTCGATCGGGAGACACGCGGATCAAGCCCCGATTATTAACCGGATAGTCGCCGGCGACTTCGAGGTTCACATTGCCCACTCGTGCCGATCCCGGCGCATAGAGGTTGACGACAGGTCCCTCGGGTGCCTGCATGAAGGCCCAAGAGGGAGTGAGCATCAAGCCGCGTGGGCCGTTGACGACACAACAGCTCAACCCGACGTCGTCATGCTGAACATAGCTAGGCACGCGCACGCCCATCATGCCGCTGAAATAGGCCCACCAGCGGCCGTCCGGCATCATTGCCCCAAGGAGGCCGTTATAGAGGTTCTTCTCCAGGTCGTCTGCGTACCGCACGTCGCCGGTCAGGCGCAGCAGTTGGTAACACAGCTTCATCCACGTCACGGTGACGCAGGTCTCCATCGGTTTCTGAACAACGCCGGTCTGCTTGTTCGCGCCATCGAACCAAACTTCGCCGCTTGTCCCGACTCCCACCAAGGTCTCTTCCTGTCGCTGAACGCCGTCGGCGAGCTTCACGGCTGCAGCCAGATAGTCGCGTTTGCCGGTCGTCCGATACAATTCGCACAGCCCCTCGAAGCAGGACATCATTTCGTAGGCTTTCGGCGAACACATCTCAGTCGGGTTCTTGCCCGCCAACGCGTCCTCGACAAGCCGCATGCCGGCGGGAAGGCGCTTGGATGGCACGCTCCAGCAGGACACAATGTGCTGCGCAAACTCCAGGTACTTTTTCTCTCCGGTGCGCTCGTAAACCAGGACGACCGGCTCCAACACCGAGGAGGCCGGCATCCCGTTCCATTCCCCGACGTCGGCGATGTCCGTTTTGCCTGGTCCTAGCTCGGATATCAAGACGTCTGTCTGCCGGCGAGCCGCTTTCAATACGGCTGGATCATGGGTCCGGTCGTAGTCCGCGATCAGTCCAAGCAGCGCGTACTTGCACCCCCAAACGTCCCATCCTTCGAGCCGATGTGGCGGCTGGCGCGTTCCCAGATAGCCGTCCGGGGCCGATGTAGCGATCAACGCCTTTACGGCGGCATCGCGTTTCTCACGAGTGGCAGGCGATGATCGGTACGCATCGGCCAGCGTCAGGGATGTAAACCATTTGCCCCAATATTCGCATCGCCAATCTCCGCCACCGATTTCCGTTTTCGTTCGATAAGGCGCCACGACCGCCTCGATATCCTGGACAAGCAAGCGGTTCTTGACGCACAGATCCAGCTTCTCGCCGAGACGCCCGCCGATCCTCACCGAGCCCGGTACGCTTGGCACAAATATATCCCGTTGCGCTGTCGCAGTTGCGGCAAGCGCCAGCAGCGCTATGCACCGTAGAATGGTGCCAAGTAGTGAAGGGTGCCACTGGAAAACGGATAGTTCGTGCCGTGCATCTAGTGAACGGGACTCCTGGTCAAGACGCCGGCCGAGGAGGTTGTAGCACTTGTCAAAGAGGCACGAGCATCCTCTTTGACAAGTGGCACCCAGGAATTTGGTTCCGAGGAAGGGGTGAGGCATGAAGAAAGGATACTGGGTAGTTGCTTATCGGTCGGTTACCGACGAGGACGCGCTTAAGGAATACGGAGCCTTGGCTGGACCGGCGATCAGGGAGCACGGAGGTCAAATGCTGGTGCGGACGGCCGAGGCGATCGAACCTCGCGAATCAGGTCTGACGCAAAGAACCGTCGTGATCGAATTCGAAAGCTTCGCTCGAGCGGTCGAGACGTACGAGAGTTCCGCCTACCAAAAGGCGCTTCAAGTGCTCGGTACGGCAGTAGAAAGAGACTTCAGGATCGTCGAAGGCGTGTAGAATCGACGTAACGACGATGTTGATCCCCTCATTAGCGCTGCTTCTCATTTCGGCTCAAAAGGGGCCTTCGCCGTTGCATGTCTCAGGCAACAAGGTACTCGACCAAAGCGGCCGGCCGGCAAAGCTTCGAGGAGTAAACATCTGCAGCCTAGAGTGGGCGGCCGAAGGCGAACACGTGCTGCAATCGGTGTCGGTAGCGATCGACCAGTGGCACTCAAACATCATACGGCTACCCCTCAGTCAAGATCGCTGGTTTGGCAAAACGGCGGATAGTCCCCAAGGGGGTGCAAAGTATCGCGCCCTCGTGAAGCAGGTTGTTGCCGAGATCCAGAAGCGGAGCGCATACGTGATTCTCGACCTTCATTGGTCCGATTGTGGTGAGTGGGGCAAGAACATCGGCCAGCACGAGTTGCCGGACAAACACAGCATTGAGTTCTGGAAAAGCTGCGCAGCGGAATACGCAAACAACCCAGCCGTTATTTTCGACCTGTATAACGAGCCATACGGTGCGCCTTGGCCGCTGTGGCATAGCGGTGGCTCAGTCACCGAGAACATCCAGGGCAAGCCGGTGACCTACCAGGCGGCCGGGCTGCAGTCGCTTCTGGATGCTGTGCGCTCGACGGGCGCCAAGAATCTGATCCATGCCGGTGGGCTTGGCTATTCAAGTCAACTCGATTTTCCCGAAAATGACCTCCTCAAGGATCGGACGGGGAACGGCGTGGTCTACGTAAGCCACTTCTACCCGGGATGGGAAAACGTGCCCAGTTGGGAAGCTAGAATCGAGCGCGCTGCTAAAAAGCTGCCGCTCCTCGTCGAAGAGTTCGGAGACGACGCCGCGAGCGCGCCGATGGATACCCCCGCGCACCGAATTGGGCAAGTCTTGGCCGTTCTGCGAAAAGACAATTTTAATTGGACGGCATGGTGCATGCACCCCGCCGCCCGTCCGTGCTTAATTTTGGATTGGAATTATCGGCCAACTCCCGAATTTGGCGCCCTCGTCAAAACTGCCTTAGCGGGCGGAGAAGTCGCCATTCCGCCACGAAGGACACATGCTCCGGACTTCACCGTTTACGAAGGTAAGTTGACGGATCCTTGGCAAAACTGGAGTTCTGCGAAGGTGGACCTGAGCAGTCCGGTCGAAGGGCAAAAGAGCGCTCACTCGATCGGCGTCGTGCTCGGTCCCAACCAGCAATTCCAACTTGGAACCGTCCCGTTCGATGGATTAGCCTATCGGGGGATCAGCCTCTGGATCAAATCCTCCCCCGGGAAAAAGGCGAATCTCACGCTGGCGGCCGGCATCATGGATCATGCCCAACCTGCCGTGACGCTGCCGGAGGTTGGAGATGATTGGACGAGGGTTGAAATCGACTTTGTCGCCCTCGGAATATCGGGAAAGGAAGACATCAAGAGCTTTATGTTCCGAAATCAGAACGGTTCATCGAGCTCAACATTCTTCGTGGACCAAGTTCAGATTCTGGGACAGAAGCCTACGAGCTGACTATTGCCATCCAGGTTTTGGCGAAATCTACTGATCTGTAGGCGCGGAATGGTTTTTGCCCGCGATTCCAGACAGAGGCGTGAACCGAATTGGGACCTCGGCGACGAACCCGTACGCTGGCACAAACCATCCAGCGGCTACAAATCTAACCTAAAGAGCAAAAAAACTGGATGCCATTGCACCCTCCTTCGGAGTGGGCATCAGAAAGATGGACTCACTAAGCTAGAACGCTTCCTGCCGAGCAGTGGGAACCCTTGGTGTGCATCTTATGCAGTACGCGCAAGACCGATTCTTCGTCTGGTATCAGGTGAGCTTCGAATTCAGGCGCCGGATGCCAATCGTAAGATGGCGCATCCGGAAAGGCACGATCGTATGCCCTGAGGGCGAGGGGAAGAAGGCTCAATCTGCGGTCGATCCAATCCCGATCCCACGGGCCCTCCTCCAGAATTTGCTCGGCGGCGCGAAACTCGTAGTAGACCGTTCTGCGCAACGCTTTTCCGATCGCCCTCGGGGACCCGTGAATCACCATGACGTCATGGAGCAGTACATCGCCGGGTTCCATCTCGACCTCGATTGCACCGGGCGGCGTCCAGCCGTTGAGCCGTTCGAATTCGCAGGCGGCCAGCTTAGTAGTCTGGGACCCGGGCATCACCATCAAAGCTCCCGCGCCGGAGATCGACGGATCGAGGTAGAGGTCGTAATTGAAAATGCGATGCCGTCGTGGGTGAACGGCGTCCTGATGCCACCGGATTGCTTCGCCGTCGCCGGTCTGCTTGAACACCATCGACTCGTACGTTGGGACAAAGTTGGGGCCGCAGAGGCTTTCTGCCACGCCTAAGACCTCTGGAGAGCCCAGCAGTTCTAGCGATGCCGACATCCCCTTCTCGTGGAGGTAGTCGACTCGGTAAGGGACTTCGCCAACTTCCCGCTTTGCGAATATAAAATCCTCACGCGGCAGGTCGTGCGAATCGAGGCGCAGAGCCTGTTCGATCCAAGTCGCGCCGGCGTGCTGAAGCCGGGTCAGGAGTTCGCCCTGGATCCAGTTCCGCAGGATCAGATATCCGTTGGCGTCGAAAAAAGTGATCTGTTCTTCTGTGAGCAGATGTTGCGCAACCGTGTTCGGCATCATGACCCTAGCGTAGCAAAATTCTCGACCTATTCCTTCTTCGTCAACGTGGTTGAGGGGCCAGAGTTGGTGTCCTTCGCCTTGTCCGTTGTCATCGACTTTCCGTCGTCCGACAGCTTCATCACATTCGGTTTGTCCAGGTCGTCTGCCTGGGTTTTCAACTGAGGCATCTTTGCGGCCATGGTCTCTAACTGAGCCTTGACGGTGGCGATCGGTTGCCCGCCGACTGTGTCGGGAGTGAACACGACATCGTCTCCGTCCATTTTCCACTTGCCGGCTACAGCAATCGGCCCCATAGTTCCCGAAAAGGTCTTGTCCGCTTTGGCGGTTACCGTCACACTTGCGCTGGTCCATGTACCCGGCACCGCTGACTCCTTGTTTTTGCATCCAATGACCAGAGCGCCCACCGCAATCGCGGAAAGAGCAAACGAAACAATTCCCATTCGTAGTGACATGCGGATACATACGGGGCGTGATCGCCTTGGGATTCAGAAGCGTCTTATAGCTTATGAACAAGATAACCATCAAAATCGCTGTCCTAGCCGTCGTCGCACTTCTTGCGTCCATGGCGCTCTCCAGGCGGCAGCAGCCGGTTGTTGCCGCGAGCAATCAAATGATCGTTACGGTTGCGTACACGCAGCAGTCCCTACGCAGCGAGAGTGTGGATTCGACCATCAAGGAATACGCAGCCGGTGGGTGGCGCTTCATTTCGAGTGTGCCAAGCGAAATGTTTAACGGCGCCGGCGTCACTACTCGAGTGGTGACCCTAATTTTCCAAAAGTAATCCGATATGCTGGCGAAGCATGCCGATTAAGGTTGGGATTCTGGGCTTTGCTCACGGGCACGTCAATGCCTACTGCGCACAGTGGCGTTCGCGTCAAGAATTGGGAATTGAGGTCGTAGCGGGTTGGGACCACGATGCGGATCGGCTAAGGATCTCGTCAGAGGCGCTCGGGGTCCGTCCGTTCGACTCGATTCCTGAGTTACTTGCGGAAGTCGACGCGGTTGTTATCACATCGGAGACGTCGTTCCACGCCGAACTGGTCGAGCAGGCAGCAGCCGCCGGCAAGGCGATCATCCTCCAGAAACCGATCTCCCTCACACTTCCAGAGGCCGATCGTATTGTGACCGCCATAGACGCGGCAAGCGTTCCGTTCACCATGGCCTGGCAGATGCGAGTCGACCCGCAGAACATCCAGATCAAGGATCTCATTGCCGGCGGCAGTTTGGGCAAGGTCCTCATGGTCCGCCGCCGGCACGGTCTCGGCGTTCACCTTTGGAACAACTTCGCCCAGACCTGGCATAACGACCCGGTCTACAACCGCGACATTTGGGCAGACGATGCTGCCCATGCGATCGACTTCATCTATTGGCTTCTCGGCGAGCCAGAAACAGTAACAGCCGAGGTGGAGACGCTACTGGACCCTGCGATACCAAACGACAACGGGATCGCGATCTTTCGCTATCCGGGTGGGCCGCTCGCCGAGGTGGTCTGCTCCTTCACGTGCGCGGCTCATGAGAACACGACGGAAGTGATCTGTGAACGCGGAACCATTATTCAGAACTTCGGAGATGTGCCGAGTTGCAATGTCCCGCGGCCAGATGGCGCCGTCGGCCTCAAGTGGTACGACGTCGAAACCAAATTGTGGACTGAGTCCAGCATTCCCTCGCCAAAAGCGCATGGCGAACGGATTGCAGCTTTAGCCGAGCCCCTCGCCGAGTTCCTTCACGGTCGAAGACCGGCAATTGCAACCGCTGAGGATGGGCGGACGACGCTTAGAATTGTTTTGGCGACCTACCTTTCTTCCCGTGAAGGGCGAAGGGTAAATTTCGCCGATTTCTAGAAAGAAGGGGCCCGGGTGCCACTGGTCAAGGAGGATGATTGTGCCTCATTGCCCAGTGCTACAACCTCCCAGGCCAGCGCCTTAACCAATAGTCCCGTTCACTGGATGCAAGGCACGAACCATCCTTTTTCCAGTGGCGCCCGACACCAGGTCATGGGGCCGGTACAGTGCAGCTAGCGCAGATACATGAATCGCATTCCCGATCCGCTGGAACCCCTGCAAGGATTTCGCGAGCAATCCTCACTTTCGCACACCAGCATTGATCGGCATTGGGTTCACCACATGCCATCGCGCATCCGTTGTCGCCGCCACACATTGGGCACGTATTCAATCTATTTGTGGTTGGTGAGCTCAATCACCGTCACCGAATAGGGCGGGAACGAAAGCGTCGTTAAGGCTGGCCAGCTCTTGATTGTTGACACTGCGATCTTTTGAGCTAGACCGGTTTTGGCGAGATTGTCCTGCGCCATCCCGTATTGATACATTGTCGCCGGGCCCTCGGGTGTAAAGCCTTTGAACGAGAACTGTGTTGCCAACTCCTGGGTGTCGTGCTTGTTCACGACCATCAAGCGCACCGAACCATCGGCGCGTTTTGTGGCGAAGGCCGAGAGTAGGCCGTAAGAAGAGGTGACGCTGAGAACTTCGTCGCCGGCCTGGGTGAAGTAGTTGAACATCTGCTCCATCCAGAAGCAAGGATAGGTTTGGGTGAAGTCGGGTGAGATCACCCCCTCGTCGCCGTACTGTCGCCATCCGTACAACCAGGAGCCGTTGTCGCCGTTGGTGTTCGTGCCGTTGATCCAATCCCACCAGACGAATGAATTGCATTCGGTATTCAGTACTGAACCAAACGAGTCGGCCATAAATATGCCGTTCACCAGGCTGCACATCTGCTTGCCCTCAGGTCCGGCGTCGCAGTTATTCTCCGTACACATGATCTGGACCTGGGTGTTGGCCGATCCCAAATAGTCCTGAAGCTGCTTGCGAAGATCGGCGATGTCCGTTGCCCAGCTCGAATTGCAGATCAGGAGCGTAAAGTCGCAGTCGTTTTCGTATTCTGGATAGCGGTGGTAGATGATATAGTCGGGGGTGACACCCAGGCTCGCCATCGTGGAAAGCATTACTGCAGTCCAACCGCTGTGCTTGACGCCGGTTACGGGGTTGGTGACGACCTCGTTTGAATAGTTGACAAATGCGTCTTCTCCGGGAGTAGATACTGCCCCGACTTTGATTGTCGGGTCTATCGCTTTCATCGCCTTTGAGTACTGAGCGAACTGGGTGGCGTAGGTCACCGGGTCGTTGGGCAACGCATGGGAATCCGATTCCCAAGTGCCATAAACCTCATTTCCAACTTCCCAATACTTAATGCCGTATTTCTTCGTAACGTTGGAATAATTCACCCAGGCTGCCGCTTCGGCGGCGGAACCGTTGCCGTAATTGGTCGTGATAAAGCATTGGCCGCCGGTCAGGGGCAGTGCTACCGCGGCAAACTGGTCAAAGTCGAATTGCCAGGTCATCGTGCTACCGGTAGTGGTGTTGGTTTGCCAGTCGTAGTCGTCGGAAAGCGATCCTCCGGGGTACCGCATTGCCTTGAATCCGGATTGTTTGAGCAAGTTGGTATTGGCGGTCGTCGTAAAATTGCTCACCCAAACGTCGACGTTGACTCCGAACAGCTTTTGATCGACGATTCGGGAGGTTGAAGCAGCATTTATGGCGACTTTCACCGGAGTGCGCAGGATGTTCGGAGTAAATCCGACATTATCGATCCAAAAAGGCTGCTGCGCTGCTCCGCTTGACTCTTGCAAAACGAACGCGCTGATGACGTCGGTCGGTTTCATTCCGAAATCTGAAAGCGGAACCGTCACGGTCTTCCAAGAATTCGCTGCCACCATCCCGCCGGTAATAAAGGTGTTTAGGTTTAGGGACTTCGTTGACGAGCCGTTCACGGTGAAATAGATCGCAATCGCTCGGCTGTTAGTGGGGCCGCCGTTGATCGAGAAGTGCAACTCGGTGAAGTATCCCGCCGGAAAGCCGACATTGCTTTCAAGCTCCAAGCCTTGCCAGGCGCCGGTGTACGTCACTTGGATGGTGTTCGTCTGATTCTTCGGCACGTAAGACGTGTTCGCAAAATCTGTCGTGCACCAAGACCAGTTGGCCCAGTTGTTTTCCAACGTGCCCTGTCCTTCGTAAACGTTGAAGGTTTGGGCCGGAGCCACGCCGCGCAAGGCAAAAACGGCCAAAGCCACCACGACCAAACTCTTCCAAGCGCCGTTGCTGAAAAACATCACGTTCTATTGTCTCCGCAAAAACCGGATAAGGCCCCATTATCTTAACGCGTGAGTGATAGTATTTCCAGGTCGGTCGCTTTAGACCGCGTTAAGGTTGAGAACTTGAATCGTTTGCGCGTGCTCTGTCTTTTTGCGTTTCTCGCTCTAACCTCTTTCGCTTTGTCGCAGCAGGCCGGATCGCCATGGCCGAAATTTCGGCAGAACAACCTCAATGCGGGCGCCGGCCTCAGCGGCGGTTCGAACGGCTTGATGCTGTGGAATAACCTCACGGGTGCGCAAGTCGAAGGCTCGGCCGCGGTTGCCAAAGATGGGACGATCTACGTCGGCTCCGAGGATTACAACCTCTACGCTTTCAACCCGCAGGGCGTCATGCTTTGGAGCTACCAGACGTTCGGGCCGATCTATTCATCGCCGGCAATCGGGTCGGACGGCACCATCTACGTCGGATCAGATGACGGAAACGTCTACGCATTTTCACCTAAGGGCGTCGTTAACTGGACCTATCAGACTCAAGGCGCGGTTCGATCGTCGCCGGCGATCGCGTCCAATGGAACGATCTACGTCGGCTCAGAAGACTACAACCTGTACGCGCTGAACTCCGGCGGGACCGAGCTTTGGAGCTATCCCACCGGCAACTACGTCGATTCTTCGCCCGCTATCGGCCCGGATGGAACGATTTACGTCGGCTCGGCGGACACGAACGTCTACGCGATTACGCCCGCCGGCGGACCGAAGTGGACCTGCCCGACGGGTGGAGTCATCTTTGCTTCCCCGACCATCGGCACGGATGGCACGGTCTACGTCGGCTGCTCGGATAACAATTTGTACGCGATCAACTCTCTGGGAGTGGTGGCGTGGACTTTCCCGACCCAGAGCTACATCGACTGCTCTCAGGCGATTGGTCCGGATGGCACGATTTACGTCGGCTCGTCGGATGCGAACCTCTATGCGGTGAACCCCGACGGATCGCAGAAGTGGGTCTATACCGCAGGCAATTCGATCGAATCTTCGCCGACTCTCGGCGTCGACGGCACCGTGTACTTTGGCGCTGATGACTTCAACGTGTATGCCGTTTCTTCAACGGGAACGCTGCTGTGGACATTTGCGACCGGTGGAAACGTCTTCGGCGACCCGGTGATCGGCGCGACCGGCGTTGTTTATGTAGGCTCAGACGACGCAAACCTTTATGCGATCGGCACCCAAGTCAATTCGGGTGCGCTTGGTGGCTTTAGCATCAATCCGACCTCCGTGTCGGGCGGACTAACCGCAACGGGTACGGTGACCCTTGCCCTGCCGGCGCCCGCAGGAGGAAACGTCGTATTCCTGTCGAGCGGCTCCCTATATGCCCAGGTTCCCGGCTCAGTAATCGTGCCCGGAGGATCTACGACTGCGACGTTTACGATTTCGACTTCATCCGTTCTAACCACTACAAATGCAGTTATCACCGCAACCTCGGGCTCCAAGTCGTTGACGGCGACCCTCCAGGTGTTGCCTCAGGGCCTGATCGGAATATCGGTGTCTCCGTCAAAAGTTACGGGAGGCACGCCGGTCACAGGAACGCTCACTTTGAGTAAGGCGGCGCCGGCGGGCGGCTTAGCCGTCACCGTGACATCGAACAGCCAGGCGGCGACCCCGCCGTCTACCGTGACTGTTCCGGCAGGGGCGGTGACGGCGACGTTCTCGATTCCAACGTCTGCAGTTACCACTTCGACGCCAGTCACTCTAACCGCGACGCAGAGTACGGCAACCGTAACGACGACGCTTACCGTCCTGCCACCGGTACCGAGCGGCCTGACCATTTCACCGACAACCGTCCCTGGTGGGACTTCGGCTACGGGTACGGTCACCCTCAGTGGTCCGGCTCCGACGGGCGGCTTGCTCGTCAATTTAAGTTCAAATAGTAGCGCGGCCAGTGTTCCGTCCAGTGTTACGGTGCCCGCCGGAGCCCTATCCGCGAGCTTTACCATCACCACCCAAGCCGTGTCGAGCTCTACTACGGCCACGGTTTCGGCAGTCGACGGTACTGTCTCTGTCCAAGCGACATTGACGGTCACGCCGCCAATTCTTACCGGGCTGACCATCGCGCCGACAGTAGTGATCGGCGGTGCGGTAGTGACGGGCACGCTGACCTTGAACGGCGCTGCACCGGCAGGGGGGACCCTCGTCGCGATTTCATCGTCAAGCAGTGCCGCCATTCCTCCGTCGAGTGTTACGATCCCGGCCGGTTCGACGAGTGGCTCCTTTTCTATTTCCACGTTCGCCCTCGCAGCTTCGGCCGTCGCGAATATCACGGCAACCTTGGGCACGTCTCACCAAGCGGCGACACTAACCGTCAATCCGGCTGCCGTAACAGGGCTAACGGTTGCGCCGAGCTCAGTAGTAGGCGGAATGAGCTCCACAGGAACCATCACGATCAGCGGTGCAGCGCCATCCGCCGGATTGATCGTGCAGATCCAGTCGAGCAGCAAATATGCGTATCCGCCAAGCTCGGTCACCATCCCCGGCGGAATGTCTTCGACAACGTTTAACGTACCGACTTCCCCGGTAACCGCATCTGTCAACGCCACGATTTCGGCGTCCTACGCTGGCGCTGCCAAGACGGCGGCCCTGGCCATCATGCCGGTAAGCTTGGCGGGCCTAACCCTATCGCCGTCTTCGGTAGTCGGTGGAAACTCCTCCACCGGCACAATTCTTCTGAATGGAGGGGCGCCGACCGGGGGTTTAGTCGTTTCGGTAACCTCAAGTTCTGCCAGCGCCTCGTTTCCCTCGAACGTAAAGATTCCGGCAGGCGCCTCGTCGGCGACGTTCACGATCTCGACCAAGGGCGTCTCCGCCACCACACAGGCGGTTATCACCGCAAAGCTGGGCACGACCGGATTGAACGCGACGCTGACCATCGAAACGCCAACGTTCCTTGGCGTTTCAGTTACTCCGGCGGCGGTTGTCGGCGGCTCGACGGCGACCGTGAGCGGGACAGTGACTTTCAGCGGAGCCGCGGCTTCGGCCGGATTAACCGTAACCCTAACCAGTTCGAACTCGAAGGCGGCAACTGTCGCGGCATCGGTGAAAGTCGCTAGCGGCGCGACTTCAGCAACCTTCGCGATTACAACTCACGGGGTAACCGCGGGGCAACCGGTGACGATCACGGCAACATTCGACGGCGTCTCGAAGACGGCTACCCTGACCGTTAATCCATTTCTCATCACCGGCTTGAGCATCACCCCCACAACCATGACCGGCGGCGCCCCGGCAGCCGGATTGGTGACCCTCAACGCTGCTCCGAGTTCGACCAATGGCGCCGTCTCCATTAGCCTGACCTCGTCCTCGGCTGCCGTGACGATTCCAACCAAAGTATCGATTGCCGCCGGCGCTACGACCGCAAAGTTCACTGCCACGACATCCGTCGTCGCAACTTCAACCACGGCCACAATCACGGCAACCTATGGCGGGTCATCTCAGAGGGTGACGCTGACGGTACTCCCGGCCACTTTATCTTCGGTAACCGTTTCTCCGGCTTCCGTAAAGGGAAGTGCTGCTACGGCGGTAACCGGAACTGTATCGTTGACGGGCGCCGCTCCGTCCGGAGGGTTGATCGTTGCACTCACGGGCTCAAATGCGTCAGCAGCCGGAGTGCCGGCCAAGGTGACGGTGCCGGCAGGAAAGCTATCGGTAACGTTCAAGGTGACTCACAGCAAAGTGGCCGCCCAGGTAGTTGTGACCATCACCGCATCGGCGTCTGGCACGGTTAAGACGGCAACGCTTACGGTCATGCCCTAAGTGGATTGAGACTTCGCGCTCCTGTGGAGTTTTTATTATTCGCGGAGGTTAGATGGTTGTATAGTTAGCTTCAGAGAGAGCCTTATGATTGTCGGCGAAGCAGCTCGAATCAAGCACCTTTTGCGGCGTACAGCGTTCGGATACCGAACGGCGGATTGGAAACACTGGTCGGATCTGGGAGAAAAGGGCGCCCTAAAGGCCCTAGTCGATTACGACTCGATTCCAACGCACATTCCAGAACTGACGACAGATTCTTACGGCGGCCTTGTGGCGCCCAACGATACCGATTCGCTCAAGCGGTATTGGCTCTACCGTTTTGCAGAGACGCCACGTCCTCTCGAAGAGACGATGACGCTGTTTTGGCACGGCCACTTCGCTACCTCGGATTATAAGGTTCAGAACCCAAGCATGGAATGGAGGCAAAACCGTCTGTTTCGCAAGCATGCGATGGGCAGCTTCCGAGACATGATCGGCGCGGTCGCAACCGACCCTGCGATGCTTGTGTGGCTCGACGGAAACAACAGCACCAAGAAGGCGCCGAACGAAAATTTCAGCCGGGAACTGTTAGAGCTGTTCTCGATGGGCGTTGACGGCGGATACTCTGAGACCGACGTCAAAGAGGGCGCCAAGTGCTTTACGGGTTGGTCGTACGACGACGACCGGTCCAAGTTGACCTTTCATCCGGATCGATACAACGGCGACTCCAAGAACTACCTTGGCAGCAAAGGCGAACTCGATATGGAGCAGGTTCTCAACATCGTTGCAGCCCATCCCTCCACGGCGAAATTTCTTTCCAAGAAGCTGTTTGAGTTCTTCGTCCATGATAACCCGCCCCCTGAAGAGCTTGATCGCCTATGCGCGGTCTACTTCAAGAGCAAGTACAACATTCGCGAGCTCGTTCGAGCGATCTTGACTTCGCCACATTTTTACTCACAGGAAGCTCTTTACTCCCGAGTGAAGATGCCGGTCCAGTACACCGTCATGGCGGTCAAAACCTTGGACATCCCGTACAAGTGGATCAGCGACATGCAGAGCTATGCCGACAACATGGGGCAAGAGCTGTTCAACCCGCCGAACGTCAAGGGTTGGAAAATGGGGAACTCGTGGATTAATACGAACACTCTCACTTCTCGATTGAACTTTGCAACCCACGTCGTCGACCAACTTCGATACCGCGGTTTGGTAAAAGATACGGTTAAGGCCGGCTTGGCTTCAAACGGTTTGAATGCGGATGCCGTGTTCTCGAAGCCCTATATGGCAGTCGAGGAAGTGTGGAATTGGCTGATCCCTTCGGCGCCGATTCCTGACGACACCAGAAAGTTCATCGAAGCATACATGAGGTCGAACGAGCCCAAGAATCCGGACCTGAACTTTTACTGGAACCGGGCGCCAGGCTTGGTTGAGCTGATCATGACCTGCCCCGAATATCAATTAGCATAGCGAATCACAAAAACTTAGGACCAAGCGAACATGGCGAGCACACGACGAGAATTCTTTCAGAACGGGATGAGCTTTATCGCTCTTGGAGTGGGAATGCCCACCTTCCTCATGGAGACAGCCCACGCCCAAACCGTGC